>SKEY01000351.1_pt1 | contig 78326 bp, 94 predicted proteins | sample 4843871 | NCBI WGS metagenome assembly SKEY01 (sample SAMN11008797, study PRJNA524170) | human gut metagenome | biome: Human fecal sample; material: Feces; isolation source: fecal sample from pouch patient p36 | host: Homo sapiens | place: Israel: Tel-Aviv | collected 2016-12-04
TTTGGAAACAACAAGATCATCTTCCTCGAGCAACTCTATATAGCGCATCAGAGTTAGCTTCTCTTGTGTCGGACTCGACATACAAAGACCTCTCTCGCAAAATTCAGCCTTAAAGGGCAAAAGACGTCCCGCGGCAGAAACGATGAAACATTCTGTATTATCAACCATCCTAATATGCCACCTGACCTTGCGCGCACTGCAGCCTTCTAAAAAATTGCATGGACTGCGTCGTGGGTTAATAAATGGCAACAGTGTTCACCCCACGTAAAAACAAGGAAATCTGGGTGCTATTCTTTATCCAAATGTCTTGATGTGCCTCATTGACCCACAATGCCGACCCATCATGCCCAAGCAAAGGATTCCAGATGAAACGACATTTCGAACGTCGCCGCCGCTCGGCACGCGTCCAGTTGACCCGGCACATCGTCTGCGCCTTCGCGACGGTCGTTGTGGCCCTTGCCACCATCATCGGCGCGAGCGGCTGTTCTTCCTCCCAGAACGCCTCGAGCACCTACACACTCGTCGAGAATGGCAAGCTCACCGTCGCAAGTGACTTGGCCACGCCCCCGTTTGAATACGTCAACGATTCCGGCGAAGACCAGGGCTTTACCTATGAACTCATGGGCATGATCGCAGACGAGCTCGGTCTGGAGCTCAACTACTTGCCGGCGCAAAAGTTCGACGGCATTATCCCCATGGTCAAACAGGGTGTAAAGACCGATGTCGGCGCATGTAACATCACGATTACCGACGAGCGCAAGGAAGAGGTCGACTTCACCGACCCCTATATCGACTCCAATCAGGGCGTCGCAGTTGCAAAGAACACTGGATACGACACGGTCGATAGCCTCAACGCACCGGGCGTCAAAATTGCCGTGCAGTCGGGCACCACGTCCGAGGAGTGGGCAATCGAGAACCTGCCGCAGGCAACCACCGTCAACTTTGACGACTGGACGGCAGCCTTCACCGCCGTCATGAGTGGTCAGTGCCGGGCGGTCGTATGCGATCTGCCCGTTGAGCAGTGGATGGTTTCGAACTCCTTTACCGATATGGAGATCATCAAAGAGGTTCCGACGGGCGAGCAGTTTGGCATTGCCGTCTCTAAAGACAACCCCGGGCTGACACAGGCCATCAACGATGCCCTTGCCAAGATAAAGAGCTCCGGCGCCTATGACAAACTGTACGAGAAATGGTTTGGCATGGCACCCACGAGCGGGTCCGATAACGAGGATGCCTCGAGCTCAGACGACGCGACGGACGCTTCACTCGCCGTCACCTCGGCGACCGCCAAGTCAAACGAAAACGGCGGCAGCGGCGTGCTCGGCGGCATCGCAACCCGCCTGACCTGGGAAGCGACAACGGGTAGCGACGAGGGCGACGTTTCGCAAATTGAGCTTGAGCTGCCCGAGGGCGGATCGTTTGAAAGCACCGATGTTAAGGTCACGCTGCTCGACGGACTGAACCAAACGGGTGTCAAGGCATCGTGCTCGCTGAACGGCTCAAAGCTCGTCATCAAGTTCGCCGATCTCGTCGCTGCCGGCTCGCAGATTCGCGTTGTTGTCCCCGACGTCGTATTCCCGAGCAACGCGGGTGCCTATGCCGTCACCGGCAGCTATGTCGCCGACGGCGACAAGCGAGATCTTCCCGAGAGCCCCACCATCAGCGTCTCGGAGAGCACCATGGTGCAAGAAATCGTCGCCTGGCTCGATGCCCAGCCTTGGGTTGCCGCGTGGAACTCCAACCCGTTTTTGGGCATGTTCTGCAAGCCGCAGATTATCGTCACCTCAATCGCCTCGCTCTTTAAGGGCTGGGGCATAGCACTTGCCGTGACCGCTATCGGTTTTCCGCTCGCCATCCCCATCGGCTTGCTGTTTGCCTTTATGAAAATCAGTCATAGTCGTATGCTGCGCGGCATCGCCGTAACATACATCAACGTCCTGCGTGGAACCCCGCTCTTCCTGCAGATCTACATTGCGTTCTTTGGGTTCCCTATGATCGGTCTCAACGTGCCCAATCTGCCGCTCGGCGTCGGCGTGCTCGCCATCAACTGCTCGGCCTATCTTGCCGAGATTTTCCGTGCCGGTATCGAGAGCGTACCGCATGGTCAAGCGGAAGCCGCCTACTCGCTTGGCATGACTTGGTCCCAAGTTATGTCGCGCATCGTGATCCCGCAGGCTGTACGTTGCGTTATACCGACTATGACCAGCGAGTTCGTTATGCTGTACAAGGACACGTCACTGCTTTCGAGCGTTGGCGTCATGGAGCTCATGCTGTTCTCCAAAAACCTCACGGCCACCACGGGCAACATTACGCCCTACATTTGCGCCGCACTTTACTATCTGGTCGTGACGATTCCGCTCATCCACATCGTCACCAAGGTGGAGCACCGTCTCGCCGAGCGCAGCAAGCGCTAACCGCTCATACATAGCATTCGCAACCACGGCCCGCCGCTTCGTCTGAAGATCGGGCCGTGGTTTTTTCGGTTCGCTCGGCGCTTATGCCCTATCACGAAACAAAAGATTGGCATGATAGTAAAGATTATTTGACATCAGCTGCCGCAATCCTTGCGGCAGTACACCTGAGCCGTCAGCAGAAAGGATCTTGCATGTGCGGTTTTGTCGGTTTTACCGGTACAGATGAACAGAGTGAGCTGGTTCTCACGGCCATGATGAATCGCATCATCCACCGTGGTCCCGATATGGGCGGCCAGCATATCGTCGACAACGTTGCCCTTGGCTTCCGTCGTCTTTCGATTCTTGATCTTTCCGAAGCTGGAGCTCAGCCCATGTCGAGCGACGACGGCAAGGTCACGATTGTCTTCAACGGGGAGATCTACAACTTCCAGGAGCTTCGCGCCGAGCTGGAGGCAGCCGGCTACGCCTTCCACTGCAACGCTGATACCGAGGTCCTGGTACACGGTTACGAGGAGTGGGGCGAGGACCTGGTCAACCGCCTGCGCGGCATGTACGCATTCGTGATTCACGACCAGAACAAGAACAAACTCTTTGGCGCTCGCGACATCTTTGGTATCAAGCCGTTCTATTACTACCAGGCATCCGATGGCTCGCTGCTGTTTGGCTCCGAGATCAAGAGCTTCCTGGACCACCCCAAGTTCGAGAAGGCCGTCAACCACGACGCTCTGCGCCCCTACCTGACGCTGCAGTTCCCCGCCACGGAGGAGACCTTCTTTAAGGGCGTGTTCAAGCTTGCCCCGGCGCATTGCTTTACGTATGACCTGGCGACCAACACCATGGACATCAAGCGTTACTGGAGCTGTGACTTCACCGACGATAACTCCAAGACCTTCGAGGAGTACGTGGACGAGTGCGACAAGGTCGTGCACGAAAGCGTCGCTGCGCACCGAATCGCCGATGTTAAGGTGGGCTCGTTCCTTTCTGGCGGCGTGGACTCCAGCTACATTGCCGCCTGTCTCATGCCTGACACCACGTATTCTGTCGGCTTTGATTACAAGAACTTCAACGAGACCAACTACGCTGCCGAGCTTTCCGACAAGCTGGGCATCAAGAACGTGCGCAAGATGATTACCGCCGACGAGTTCTTCGATGCGCTGCCCGATATCCAGTACCACATGGACGAGCCGCAATCGAACCTGTCCAGTGTGCCGCTGTACTATCTGGCGCAGATGGCTTCCGAGGAGGTCACCGTCGTCCTTTCGGGCGAGGGTGCCGACGAGCTGTTTGCCGGCTATGAGTGGTACGAGGACACCCCCGAGATGCGCTCCTTTAAGAAGCGCGTGCCGCTCGGCGTACGTCGCGCCCTGGGCTCGCTCGTTCAGCATCTCCCCTACTTTAAGGGCCACAACTTCCTGACCAAGTGCGCCGAGGTTCCCGAGCGCTGGTATGTGGGTCAGGCAAAGGTGTTCGATCCCTCCGAGGTCGACGAGGTGCTCAAGCCCGCTTATGACACCGGCAAGAACGCCGCCGAGATGTGCGCCGAGTACTACAAGCAGGTTCCCGATTGCTGCGAGCTTTCCAAGAAACAGTATTTGGATATGAACATGTGGCTGCCGGGCGACATCCTGCTCAAGGCCGACAAGATGTGCATGGCGCATTCTCTGGAGCTTCGCGTCCCGTTCCTGGACAAGAAGGTCATGGAGTTTGCCGAGCACATCCCCGCCAACTACCGTGTTAACGAAGAAGGCTGCAAGCTCGTTCTGCGTCACGCTGCCAACCGCACACTGCCCGACGAGTGGGCAACGCGCAAGAAGGTGGGCTTCCCCGTACCGGTCAAGTTCTGGCTGCGCGAGCAAAAGTACTACGACTACGTAAAGGAATACTTCACCGCACCGTGGGCTGCCGATTTCTTTGACACCGATGCGCTCATGAAACTGCTTGACGATCACTTTGAGGGTCGCGCGCTCAACCAGCGCAAGATCTATACCACGCTGACGTTCCTCATCTGGTACAAGCGCTTCTTTATCGACGAAGACAAGGGCGCCGAAGTCGCCGCGTAAGTTTCGTTATGAATTAGCAGTGAACAGCACGGGGTTTCCGCTATACTCAATCCCTGCGGGCGATTGGCGCAACGGTTAGCGCAGGTGCTTTACACGCACAAGGCTGGGGGTTCGAATCCCTCATCGCCCACCACTGAATTGGAAACGGTCCTCGAAAGAGGACCGTTTTTGTTTGGGCCCATTTCATGGGATTCGAACCCGCAAGGGTGCGGAGCTGAGGAAACGCGAAGCGTTTTCCAGCGCAGCACGCGAGGAGCGGAGGCCCGAAGCGAAAGCGGGCGGCGAAATGGACCCTTGGCGAATACCCATGTGCAAAAAATGCCAAATATGAGTACTGCTACCTTTTTGGTAGCAGCGTTTTCGAAGTCATAAAAGGCAAATCCGACATTAGAACGACGACTGATAGTCCAGTTAAGCCAATTTAGTTACTGCAAAACTGGACATATGTGGCCCAACTCATCTAAAAACGCCTAATTTATATGTTACGAAGTTAGTGCCCGTACTCATATTTGCCACTTTTTGCACACGGCCTATCCCAGCCATGGTAAATCGATAACAAAACGGGCTCCAGACCGCTGAATCGTGCCGCATATGGCACGTCCGCAGTCCGGAACCCGGTCCAAATTGAGTTATTGCGCCGTGTTAGGCCAAAACGTCCGACAAAATCTCGATCAGGCTGTCCACGTCGGCTTCCTCGCAGATAAGCGGCGGCAGGAAACGCAGCGTATGAGCTCCGGTCGCGTTAATCACGGCGCCAGCGGCCAGCGCGCGGGCAACAATATCATGTGCATCACCAGCAGTCTCATCCAAATCGCAGCCGAGCATTAAGCCGCGACCGCGTACCTCGACCACATGCGGCAGCTTGGTGAGTTTTGCCTCCATATAAGCACCCACCTTGGCAGCATGCTCAGCATAATCGCCGCGCACGAGCGCGGAGAGCGTCGCGGCGCACGCCGCGACAGCCAAGCAGCTACCGCCAAAGGTCGAACCGTGGTCACCCGGCTTAAACACGTCGGCGATCTCTTTCTTTGCCACCACGGCGCCCATGGGAACGCCGTCGGCGATGCCCTTGGCAAGACTCATGATGTCGGGCTCCACGCCATAGGTCTGGAATGCAAACGGCTTGCCGGAGCGGAAGATGCCACACTGGACCTCGTCGGCGATAAGAACGGCGCCCACCTCGTGTGCCAAGACGCGCGCCGCCGCCATAAACTCCTCGGTCATGGGGTGCACGCCGCTCTCGCCCTGAATCGGCTCGAGCATGACGGCGCAGACCTCGCTTCCCAGCTGCTTAAAGATCGAACGCAGTTCGTCGACATCGTTGGGCGTGCAGGCCACAAAGCCACCCGGCAGCGGACGGAAGCTATCCTGTAGCCAATCCTGCATGGTGGCGGCAATGGTCTCGAGCGTACGGCCGTGGAAGCCGCCGCGCATGCACACGATGGTGTTGCCGCCATTACCGGCACGCTTGGCGTACAGGCGCGCGAGCTTCATCGAGCCCTCGTTGGCCTCGGCGCCAGAGTTGGCAAAGAAGGTCTCCCAAACCTGCTCATCCGCAGCCGGGGCACCAAGAGCAGCTGCCGTGGTCTCATCGCCGGCGACAATGGCATCGGCAAGCACGCGCGTACCATCTACGTCGTCGTTAGCAAGCTTGGACAGCAGCGCCGCGACCTGTCCGCGCTGCTCGATGTAGAAGTAATTGGAGACATGCATGAGCTTTTTGGTCTGCGCCTCGAGCGCCGAGAGCACAGCCGGGTCGCCATGACCTAGGCTGCACACGCCGATGCCGGCAAGAAAGTCGAGGTACTCACGGCCATCGTCGCCGGTGAGCTTCATGCCGTGACCCTCGACAAACTCGACCGGAGAGCGGCCAAAGGTATGCATAACGTAATGGGATTCAAGCGATTGCTGAGCTGCAAGTGACATGGGATGCCTTTCGTTGGGCGCCAGACGGCGCGGGGCTATGGGTGCAGGAATGGGGCGGCTGCGGGTCAGCTAGACTGTCTGGAGCTTCTCGACCTCGTCGAGGTTCTCGGTCAGGCGCGCGGCAAACGTCGAAAGCGGGTGCGGATGCGTATCGAATTCGTAGGCCGTCTCGGTGGAGTGGATCACGGTACCGACGCCGGCATCGGTCAGCAGCTCCAGCAGCAGCGAGTGCGGCGTCGTGCCGTTGATGATGTGGGCTCGGAACACGCCAGCGGATAGTGCATCGACGGCGGCGCGCAGCTTGGGAATCATGCCCTTATCGACCTCGCCGCCGTAGAGCATCTCATTGACCTCGTCGAGCGTCAGGTTGGAGATAAGCGAATCCTTGTCGCTAAAGTCCTTGTACAGACCGTCGACATCGGTCAAAAAAATCGCCTTGTGCGCATGAAGCGCCGCCGCAACGGCGCCGGCGGCGGTATCGGCGTTGATGTTGAAGAAGCCACCGTCCTCCCCCGCCGCGACCGTGGCGATAACGGGAATGTACTCGCTGTCGAGCAAACGCTCGATATAGTCGGTGTTGACGTGCGTGACCTTGCCTACGCGGCCGAGCTCTGGGTCGAGAGGCTCGGCGATAAGGGTACCGGCGTCGCTGCCGGACACGCCCACGGCCAGGTTGCCGTGGTGGTTGAGCGCCGCGACCAGCTCCTGATTGACCTTGCCGCCCAGTACCTCGCGCACGATATCCATGGTGGCAGGCGTAGTCACGCGCTGGCCGTTCTTAAACTCGACGGGGATGTCGTAGTGGCTGAGAGCCTCGTTGATGGCCTTGCCGCCACCGTGCACGATAACAGGGCGCATGCCAATAATCTTGAGCAGGACGATGTCGCTCATCACGTCACGACGCAGTTGCTCGTCGACCATGGCGGCACCGCCGTACTTGATAACGACCGTCTTACCGGTCAGGTTCTTAATCCACGGCAGCGCCTCGAACAGCAACTGCGCGGTAACTTCGTTGGATTCGCTCGAGCGACAATCGCGTGCGAACTTCATAGTCTGCCTCGTCTTTCGTGTAGCTATCGCGCCGTACCTCGTTGCCCGCTATTGCAGCGGGGCGCGCGGCACATCGGGAGTCTAGGAACGGTAGTCGCCGTTAATGGAGATGTACTCGTGCGTGAGGTCGCAAGTCCACACGGTGGTCGCCGCGTCCCCGGCGCCCAGGTCTGCCGAGATCACAATCTCGGGCGCCTCAAAACGTCGCAGGGCTTCGTCCTCATCGAAGGGAACCGTCAGGCCATCGCGACAGACAGGCATACCCATCATGTCGATGGACACATCTTCTTGGTTAAACTGCACGCCGCACTTACCGAGCGCCATGGCAACACGGCCCCAGTTGCAATCGTGGCCGGCGATGCAGGTCTTGACGAGCGGCGAGTTGGCGACAGCACGAGCGGCGATATCGGCCTCCTCGTCGTTGGCGGCGCCGGTGACATTAACCGTCACGAGCTTGGATGCGCCCTCGCCATCTGCGGCGATGTTGCGCGCCAGGCTCTCGCACACCTCATGCACGGCAAAGGCTAGCTCGTCGAAGGCGTCAGAGCCCTCGACAATAGGCTCGGCATCTGCGGCAGCAGCGCCGGAGGCAAGCATGATGCAGGTGTCGTTAGTCGAGGTGTCGGAATCGACCGTTACCTTGTTGAAGGTCTGCTTGACGGTGGAGAGTAACAGGGCGTGGAGCGCCGCCGGCTCGACGGGGGCATCGGTAGTGATGACCGCGATCATGGTGGCCATGTTGGGCATGATCATACCCGAGCCTTTACACATACCGCCCACCGTATAGGCATTGCCTGCGTGCCCTGCGGCCTCGCTGCGGTAACACACGGCATACTCCTTGGAGTGCGTGTCAGTCGTCATGATAGCGCGGGCGGCATCAGCGCCACCGTGGGCGGAGAGTGCCTCGTAGGCGGCAGGAACGGCGGTCTCAAACGTGTCGATCGGCAGAATCTGACCAATTACGCCCGTGGAGGCGACCAGAATCTGCTGGGGCTCACAGCCGATGACCTGCGAGGCGATGTTGCAGGTCTCGCGCGCGCAGGCAAGACCGGTCTCGCCCGTGGCGGCGTTGGCATTGCCAGAGTTGACCGAAACGCCGGCAATGACGCCGTAGCCCTTGTCGGCGCCGCCCAGGTTGGCACGGCTCACCTGCACGGGCGCCGCACAAAAGCGGTTAGTCGTAAACACGCCGGCCCCGGGACAGGGTTTATCGGGCACGACGAGCGCGTAATCCAGGCGCTCGGGATTCTTGCGGAATCCGGCATGAATACCCGCGGCCTTAAAGCCGGCCGCTGCCGTAACGCCACCCTCGACGGCGCGAATCTTGATATCGAGCTGCTCTATATTCATCGTCCCTACGACTCCTTATATCAAATAAAAAAGCGGGCATCGGCTGGCACGCCATACCGGTCGCAACTACTAGACCAGCTTAAAAGTGGCGCCCAACTCGATACCCGACTACTAAATCGATAACAATCGAATGTGCTACACCGGGCACGCCACTGTGGGCAAGCCTCGTCGTTCGTCAAAACCAAAGACGATGTTGGCGCACTGGACCGCCTGGCCTGCTGCACCCTTACACAGATTGTCGATGGCGCCCGTAGCCACCAGAACGCCCGCGCGCTTGTTGAGCGCGAGGCCGATCTGGGCGGCGTTAGTGCCGACGACCGAAGCCGTCTTGGGCTGTTGGCCGGCATCGAGTACGCGCACGAAGGTGCGACCGGCGTAGAACTGCTTGTAATGGTCGACAACGTCCTCAAGGGTCAGCGTGTCTAGAGCCTGCGGCGCGAGCGGCAGCGTCACTGTGGAGAGCAGGCCGCGCTTGAGCGGTGCCAGATGCGGGGTGAAGACGATGCGGTCGGTTAGGCCCAAGATCTGCTCGATTTCGGGCGTGTGACGATGCTTGCCCACGCCATAGGCCTCCAGGTTTTCGTCCGCGCTGCAAAAATGCGCACGGGCGTTGCAGGACTTACCGGCACCCGTTACACCGCTGATAGCGTCAACGATCACGGGGCCGCTCTGGGCAACCCAGCCGGCGCGCACGGCAGGAGCGGCGGCAAGGCTCGTTGCGGTGGGATAGCAACCGGCGCAGGCGACCAGTACGGGCTTGCCGTCGGCGCGGTCGGATGCAGCGGTCTCCAAATCCTGACAAAACAGCTCGGGCAGACCAAAGGCGCGGCTCTTGAGTAGCTCGGGGCTCGTGTGCTCGGCGGCATACCAGGCCGCAAAGGTGGCCGGATCGCTCAGGCGATAGTCGGCCGAGAGGTCAATGCAGGAGACTCCCGCGGCAAGCAGGGCGGGCACCTGTGCCATGGCAGCCGTGTGCGGCACGGCCAAAAAGACGGCGTCGCAGTTCTTGAGCTCGGGGGCGTCATGCGTCGTGAAGACAAGATCGCTTACGCCGGCGAAACTCGGGTACACCGCGGACAGCGGCTGGCCGGCATCGGCGTTGGACGTAATGGCAGCAAGTTCAAACTCGGGATGACCGAGGACGAGGCGAATGAGCTCGGCGCCGGCATATCCAGCCGCACCGACGATTCCAACCTTTAAAGACATATCGGACTCCTTGTCTGCAGTTATGCACCAATGCGCATCCCGCAGCCGTCGTTATGAAGTGGGTTGAAACTTTAGCACCAAAAGATGCATATATACGCAAATCTTTTACATATTCATGCATTGAAACAGTCCCGACACATTCACTCGAAGGAATTGACAAATGAATACGGGCCCCATATTGCCCAGTGCACCTTACGGTGACGTTGCAATGTGGGGCCCGCTACATGCGAGAATTTGAATTGTCGAAGCTTGCTGAGAGACTCGTTTAGAGCTCGACCGGCACCCATTCGTCATGGTTGCAGACAAAGGCCTCGGGTTCCTCCACGCTAAAGAAGACGAGCGTGGGATCGTCTGCGCCCTCGTAGTGCTCGCCCAGGCGCTCCAGGTGCTTCCAGCCCGCCTCGCGCATATCGGGAGCGGCCTGATCATCCAGACCCGCATGTCCGCGCAAGATGAGCCAGCCATGGCCCGGCCACCAACTCGTGGCCTCAAAGCGTTGATTTTGCAGCAGCTCTTGCCACACGTCTTTGGTGCGCGCCGTTACAAACCACAGCTTGCCGTCCTGGATCTGCGCAAACGAAAACGGACGCACATGCGGCTGTCCGTCAACGCTCGTCGCCAAATACCATGCCGGCACCGACGTCAGATACTCCAACACCGTATTCAATCCGTCCATGTGTCCTCCTGGCACTAGTCTTTTTGGGTCGGGGCTGCTTTAGCTACCCTAGGGTTAAAGCTCCAGGCGCTCCTCGCTGCCGTCGATATCACAGAAGCGGGCGGCGATGTTGCGCACCGAGAAAAAGGCAAGGCGACCGTCGTTGGCGCCCTTGTGGTCTTCGCCGATGCCCACCATGTGCTTAAAGCCGGCTTGGCGCACCCGGTCGCTCACGACCGCGTCGTCCTCGAGCGCGGCCTCGCCGGTCAGCACAATCCAACACTCCCCCGGTTTCCAACCCGAAACCTCAAACTTGGGGTTCGCGCTCAACTCCGCCCACACGTCCTTGTCGCGCGACGTGCAAAACCACAGCTTGCCATCATCGACCATGGCAAACGAGAACGGCCTCACGCGCGGCTGATGTCCGTCCGTCACGTCGATCGTGGCGAGATACCACGCCGGAATACGCCTAAGATACGAACAGGCGCGCTCGAGCTGCGCCGTGCGGTCGTTGTCGGCCATAGGGACCCCTTTCCTGCGCTCGAATCGCGCCTAAACAAGTTGAAGATTGATGACGATGACGCAGATGAGCAGCAGCGCCGTCACCACCGCCGCCAACGCATCGCCGCGGCCAAATGCAAGCGCATGCAGACGCGTGCGGCCCTGCTCGCCATGATAGCAACGGGCATCCATGGCGGCAGACAGCGTCTCGGCATGACGGAACACGCCTGTGAACAGCGGAATCGCCACACTGCCGAGCATACGCACGCCGCCGAGCGGGCCTCCCGTCACGCGCGCACCGCGGCTCGCCTGCGCATCGGCCGTCTGCTTCATCTCAGTGGCAAACTGCGGCATAAAGCGCAACGCGATACCCATGATTATGCCGAGCTCGTGCGCAGGAAGTCCCACACGCGCAAACGGAGCGAGCAGGCGCTCAAAACCCGCAGTGAGGTCGAGCGTCGGTGTGGTGAGCGTGATAGCGCTCATACCGGCCATCATCAAGGTCAGGCGGCACGCCATAAAGGCGGCGGAATGCAGCGAGCCCTCGCTTATCTGCAAAAAGCCGAGCTGCCACAGAATGCGCCCGCTCTGGTCGGAAAACAGGTTGAGCACCGCGACCACCGCGACGATCGCCAGCAGCGGTGCCATCGATGACAGGACGCGACGAGCCGGCACCCGGGACACGGTATAGATCAGGACAACGAAGATTGCGACCGGGACCAGTCCGCGGAAGCTACTGACCGTGAGCGTCGTGATCAGAAACACAAAGCCCAAGAGCAACTTAGTTCGCGGGTCCAGGCGGTGGATTGCACTATCGCCGGGATAGTAGCTGCCAAACGAAAACGCCTCCATTAGCAGCCCTCCTCTCGCGCGACCGTCTTGGATTTAGCAATGTCCGCGACGTTAGAAGGACCGTCCGAGCGACCGATTAGCAGGTCCACCAACTCGTCTGTCAGCGACTCAACCGTATAGAGGCCGTCAAAGCGCAGCGGCACGCCTGCCTTCGCAAGCGCCAGCGCCATGCGCTGGGCAGCGGGAACACCCAAGCCGATTGATTTGAGCTCATCAGCATGCGCAAAAACCTGAGCGGGCGTGCCCTCGGCAAACACCGTGCCCTCGTTCATCACGACAATACGGTCGCAGCAATTGGCAAGGTCATCCATACTGTGTGAGACCATGACGACGGTCAGGCCCCCATGGTAAAGTCGATCGATGAGCTCCAGGAAATCACTGCGCGCCGCCGGATCGAGCCCCGCCATGGGCTCATCGAGTACCAGGACCTCGGGCTCCATGGCAAGCACGCCGGCAAACGCCACGCGCCGCTGCTGCCCGCCCGAAAGCTCAAAGGGGCTCTTGTCGCCCACCGTGGCCAGATCGAGGCCCACGCGCGCGAGCGACGACTCAACGCGGCGGGCAACCTCGGCCTGCGGCAAGCCAAGGTTATGCGGACCAAACGCCACGTCCTGTGCCACGGTCTCGGCAAACAGCTGACGCTCTGGATACTGAAACACCACGCCGACCTTTGCCTTAACCGCGGCGGCATCTTTCTTGTTTACCAGGTCGAGCCCCAACGCGTAAACGGAACCCTCCTGGGGACGAATCAGGCCGTTGAGATGCTGAACCAGCGTCGACTTACCCGAACCGGTATGGCCCGCAAGGCCCAGGAACTCGCCGCGACGCACCGTTAGCGACACATTGCGCAACGCCCAGGGGCTGCTAGGGTCGTTGCCCCAGAGGGCCTGTTTGTTCGATGCGCCCTCGGCGGCTGAGTGTTTGTGCCAACGGCGACGCTCGCGGGCGCTCAACGAATAGCTATACGAAAGGTGCGAAATCTCGATGACAGGCTCCAGCGCGTCTGCGCCATCGATTGCAGAGGAGACGTTGTCGGGAATACGAGGATCGGATGTGAAAGGCTGCCCCGCGGTGCCTGCCCCGCTTCGCTTGGCATAAGCCTCCGCAACCTCGGCGACCATATCCGCCTCGCGCACCTGTGCGCAAATGGGCACGCCCTTCGCGCGAAGCGCCTTGCCAAGACAGCACGATGCCGGCATATCCAGATTCAGCCGCGCGAGTTCGTCCGCCCGCGTCAAGATCTCCTCGGGCGTACCGAGCATGGCAACGCGGCCCGCTTGGAAGACAGCAACGCGATCGGCCTCAGCGGCCTCTTCCATAAAGTGCGTAATCATCACGATGGTCATGCCGCGTTCGTGCAGCGCGTGACAGGCCTTCATAAGGCCCTTGCGCCCGCGCGGATCGAGCATCGAGGAGGCCTCATCCAAGATGAGCACGCGCGGCTCCATGGCGAGCACGCCGGCAAGCGCCACGCGCTGCTTTTGTCCGCCCGAGAGAGCGTGGGTCTCGTGGCGCTCAAAGCCCACCAGACCCACGGCCTTCAGCGCCTCGCGCACGCGCTGCGCAATCTGGGCCGATTCGACCCCTAAGTTCTCGGGACCAAACGCAACATCGTCCTCGACAAGCGTCGCCACAAGCTGGTCGTCGGGATTCTGGAACACCATGCCAGCAGTCGAGCGGATGTCGTAGACCAGCTCGGGATCGGACGCGTCCATGCCGTTGACGCACACCGTTCCCGCATCGGGCTGAAGCAGCGCATTCAGGTGCTTGGCAAACGTCGACTTGCCCGACCCATTACCACCGAGGATGCAGAAAAACTCGCCATCCTCGATGTTCAGGTCGACGCCGTCGAGCGCCGGTGCAGAACCGTCATAGCTAAAGGAAACGCCCCGACACTCAATCATGCGCGGCCTTTGACCTGATCCTTTTTAGGCGTGATGAGATTAGAGACCGCCTTGTACACCGCCAGCGTCAACACCGAGTTGAGCACGGTCTTGATGAGGTTGAACGGCAGCACGGCGGGAATCATGAGCGGGGCAATCACATCGACCGAGCCATACCAGAACCAAACGCCAATGGTCAGATTCGCAACCATAGAAAGCGCCGTAGCAGCAATGACGCCGAGCACCAGGCCAATCACGGCACCCTTATAGGTGTGCATCTTCTGGTAGACGATAGCCGCAGGCAGAATATAGCCCAGCGTAGCCACCAGGTTCATAAGCGCACCGACCCAATCGCCCGTGGTAAGCGCATGGATAACGATCGCCATAGCGGCAACAGCGGTGCCGGCACCAGGGCCATACGCAAATCCACACACCATCGCCGGCACCAGCGACGGGTCATACGTCAAAAACGGTGCCGAAGGAAGGATGGGCAGCTGCACGTACATAAACAGGGCGCCCAAGGCGCACATCAACGCCATGGTAACGAGCTGTTTGGTGCTCCACCTATTCGTGTTCTCAAAATGGATATGCTGCGACTGTTCAGACATAAGATCACCTGCCTCTTTCATCCGGACTCTAACCGTTGGTACTGGGATCTCACCAGTTCAGCCGGCATGCGAACCAACGCACACACGGGTCGCGGACTCATCGGCTCGACCGCAGGCACTTTGCCTGCGCCACGGTACCCCCTTGGCACCGCCCGATTTACCACCAGTGGGGAATTCCACCCCGCCCTGAAACAGCAATTGCAAGTGTAGCACCAGTAGGCTTTCGCGCAAGTATGCCAAGGGTAATTTATGGCTGGGACCAGTTGCCGCAACAACCACGTTCCCCACCCATTCCAAAGTAGCGCGCCTTTCGCGCAAAGCGCGAAACAGCGAAGGGGACACGTATCCCTATCAACCACGTCCTTCTCCGCCCGCCGACCTCAAGGCCGTAAACGCAGGGAATCCGAGGACGTTCCGGAGAGAAACCCCGTCACGCCCCCGGATTCCCGGTGGGAGTTCTAGACCTTGTCGGCCTTAGTACATACCGCCGCCCTGCTGACCAGCGGTGGCAGCAGCGATAGCGTCCTCAAGCTGAGTGTTCTTGGGCACATCGGAGACGGTGGCCTCGGTGATGAGGATCAGGCTGGCGACAGAAGCAGCGTTCTGCAGGGTGACGCGGCTGACCTTGACGGGGTCGAGGACGCCCATCTCGATCATGTCGCCCCACTCGCCGTTGGCAGAGTTGAGACCCTGGCCGGCGGGCAGCTCGGCAACCTTGTCGACCACGACAGCGCCCTCAAAGCCAGCGTTCTTGGCGATGGTGGCGACCGGAGCGGTCAGAGCCTTCTTGACGATGTCGACGCCAATCTTCTCCTCGGGGTCGTCGATCTCGACAGCATCGAGCGCAGGAGCAGCGTCCATGAAGGCGACGCCGCCGCCGGCGACAATGCCCTCCTCGACAGCAGCGCGGGTAGCCTGCAGGGCATCCTCGACGCGGTGCTTGATCTCCTTGAGCTCGGACTCGGTAGCAGCGCCGACCTTGATGACGGCAACGCCACCGGAGAGCTTGGCCAGGCGCTCCTGGAGCTTCTCACGGTCGAAGTCAGAGGTGGTGTTCTCCATCTCACCCTTGATCTGAGCGATACGAGCGTCGATGGCCTCCTTGGAGCCAGCGCCGCCGACGACGACGGTATTGTCCTTGGAGATGGTGACGGACTTAGCGGTACCGAGCATATCGGCGGTGATGTCAGCGACCTTCACGCCCAGTTCGTCCAGGGCAGCCTGGCCGCCGGTGAGGACGGCGATGTCCTCGAGGATGCGCTTGCGGCGATCGCCGTAGCCCGGAGCCTTGACGGCGCAGACGTTGAGGGCGCCACGGATCTTGTTGAGAACCAGGGTAGGCAGAGCCTCGCCGTCGATGTCCTCAGCGATGATGAGCAGGCCACGGCCAGCGCGCTGGACAGCCTCGAGAACGGGCATAATGTCCTGAACGCTGGAGATCTTCTGGTCGGTGATGAGGATGTACGGATCCTTCATCACGGCCTCCATGCGGTCGTTATCCGTGACGAAGTAAGCGGAGACATAGCCCTTGTCGAACTGCATGCCCTCGACGGTGTCGATGGTGATGTCGAACGTCTGGGAATCCTCGACGGTGATGACGCCGTCCTTGCCCACGACCTCCATGGCCTCGGCGATCTTCTCGCCGACCTCGGGGTCACCGGCAGAGATGGTACCGACGGAAGCAATCTGCTCCTTGGTCTCGACCGGCTTGGCCTGCTTCTTCATCTCGGCGACGGCGGCGTTGACGGCCTTGTCGATGCCGCGACGGATGGCCAGCGGGTTAGCGCCAGCAGCAACGTTGCGCAGACCGTCGTTGACGATGGCCTGAGCGAGCAGGGTTGCGGTGGTGGTGCCGTCGCCCACGGTGTCGTTGGTCTTGGTGGCAACCTCCTTCACCAGCTGGGCGCCCATGTTCTCGATGTTGTCCTCGAGCTCAATCTCCTTGGCGACGGAAACGCCGTCGTTGGTGATGGTCGGAGCACCGAACGTACGCTGCAGCGCAACGTAGCGACCCTTGGGGCCCATGGTGACGGTAACGGCGTCGGCCAGAGTGTTGACGCCCTTGGCAAGCTTAGCGCGGGCATCGGTGTTGAACGTAATGTTCTTTGCCATGGTAGGTAATCCTCCAAAAGAAATGTGACTCGCGTCGCCGCTTCCGAGTCCTATGCGACGGGCGCGTTCAAAGACGAATCAGAGATTCTGACGAGACTAGGCCTCGACGACGGCGTAGATGTCGTCGGCGCGCATCAGCAGATACTTCTCGCCGTCGACCTTGACCTCGTTGCCACCGAACTTACCGTAGATGACAACGTCACCGACCTTGACGTCCATGGGGATGCGCTCACCCTTGTCGTTGACCTTGCCGGCGCCAACGGCAACGATGGTGCCACGCTGCGGCTTCTCCTGAGCGTTGCTGGCGATATACAGACCAGAAGCGGTCTTCTGCTCGGCCTCGTCGGGCTTGACCAGAACACGATCTGCAAGCGGCTTCAAAGACGACATGCTTGTCTCCTCCTTTTTGGGCCGCGCGGTTATACCACGCGAATTAACCCTTTTTGTTTGCGTACGCGTTGAATGGTACCCACGAATGGCGGGTTATACAACACAGAGTCAAAAAATCTTATTTTTTGGCACTTAGATTTTCTGAATGCCGGGGGATAACTTAGCAGTGGCTCCCGTGTGGCTCCGGAGGGGCGGGGCATAAGGTTTCCTGCTCGGGCAGTCCTGCTCGCACGAAGGCCACATTAAGTGGCCTTCGGCTCGTGCGGAACTCGCGATAAACCTTATGCCCCGCCCCTCCGAAGCCACACGGGAGGCAGGTTAACTAATTCGAGCCCGGCATTCAGAAAAGTCAGTGCAGCAAAATGGCGATGCAGATGTTGCGAACAAGAAAGGGGCACGTTGCTGAAACGTGCCCCCTATGAGTGGGGTATGAGGCTAGCGCTCGTAGATTACGTTACCTGCCAGGTAGGTGACCTGAACCTTGGTAGCCTGGAGCTCTTGTGGATCGACAGTGAGCGGGTTTTGGTCCAGGACTACCAGGTCGGCATACTTGCCGGGCTCCAGGCTGCCGAGGTTTCGCTCGTCGCCTGCCGCGTAGGCGCTGCCCAGGGTGTAGTTGCGCAGGGCTGTTGCCGCATCGATGCGCTCGCTCGGCAGCCAGCCGCCCTCGGGCCAGTGGCTTTTGGGGTCCTGGCGCGTGATAGCCGTGTAGAGCACGTTCATGCTGGTAACAGCTGTGATGGGGCTGTCGGTACCGAAGGCTTGGCGAATGCCGCGCTGCTTATAGGTTGCGAACGGCCACATGATGCGGCTGCGCTCCAAGCCCAGGTCGCGCTCCGGACCACCCGGGTCGAGCGTGATATGGCAGGGCTGGCTCGAGGCAACCACGTCGAGCTTGCGCAGGCGGTCGATGTCCTCGGGCAAGAGGTTCTCCAGATGCTCAAGCGTGTTATGACCGTGCTGGGGCAGGCCGTACAGGTCGGCCGCTTCCTCGAAGATATCCAGCGCGGCATGAATCGCACCGTCACCAATGACGTGGATGCGCACGGTGTGACCGCGCTCCGCGGCCGCCAGAACCAGTTTGCGCATGCGCTCAGCCGGAACCGTCAGGCGACCTTGATCGCCCGGGAAGCGCGGGTTGGTATAGGGCTCGGTGAGATAGGCCGTGTGTTCGCTCGACACGCCGTCGAAGAACTGCTTAAAGCCTGGCGCCGAGAGCAGCGCGTTGTTCGCGTAGCGGGTCTGTAGCTCTTCCAAGCGCGATTGGTCATCCAGCAGCGTGGGAAACAAATGGGCGCGGATGCCCAGCTTGCCGGCTGCCTGCAGTTTGTCGTAGACATCGTCGCGGATAAAGTCGCAGCCCGGTATGGGCATGAGCGACATATCGCAGATCGAGGTAATGCCCTGCTCGGCCATACGCCTCATTTGATCGGAGTAAGCGCTTGCAATGCGATCCTCCCCCAGCCACTCAAGGCAGCGCGGTAGCAGCTGCATGGCAGCCGCCTCGTGAGCAATGCCCGTGAGCTCGCCGTTTGCATCCTTGTCGTAGCTGCCGCCCGCTGGCGGCTCACTGTCGCGTGTGACGCCGAGCGCCTCGAGTGCGCGGCTGTTGAGCCAAAGCGTGTGCCCGTCGCCCGAATACATAACGCAGGGACGATCGGGGAATGCCGCATCGAGCGACGCCTTGGTAGGATGCTCGGGCGGGTCCCAACGGTAATCGCGCCAGCCCTGCGTCACAACCCAAGCGTCGTCGGGCAGGTCCCGGGAAAACTCGAGCGCGTGTTGCACCAGTGCCGCCTCGGACGTGCCCATATCCATGAGCATGTACGGCGAGGAGCCGACCGAGGTATGGAAGAAGTGCAGATGAGCGTCATGGAAACCAGGGCAGACCAACTGCTCGCCGTAGTCGATAACTGGCGTGGCGGCGGGGGCGGCGGCGATCACATCATCGGGCGCGCCGACTGCGACGATACGGTCGCCTGCGATGGCAATCGCCAGCTCGCGGGCGGTATCGATGCCGTCTTGCGCGGTAAAGACGTTCTTGGAGCGGATAATCCGATCGATATGTTGCATGGGCATCCCCATCTCTGGCAGGAAATTCAACACCCCCGAGTGTACTCCCCCGCCCTTGTAACAAAACCCCAAGCGGCAAACGGCAACTTTACCAGCCCTAGCGGCAGGTGGCATACTGGAGAGAGCCTGTACGATTTTGCGATCAACCCAGCAAGGAGCAAATCGACCATGACGAAGACCAAGGCACAGCAGATTATGGCGGCGACCGAGGCTCGCGCGGCTGACGACGTCACCGCAGCCATCAAAGATATCGCTACCGAATTTGAACCATATATCATCAAGCAGCGCCGGCACTTCCATAAGCACCCGGAGCTGAGCCTTGCCGAGGAGCGCACGACCTCCGACATCGCCAACCAGCTCGACGCCATGAATATCCCCTACGAGCGTCCGCTCAAGACCGGCCTTGTGGCGACCCTTCGCGGCACCGCGCCGGATGCCTACCGCGAGGACGGCACGCCACGCCGCCGCATCCTGCTGCGCGCCGACATCGATGCCCTGCCCGTCACCGAGCAGACCGGCGAGGAGTTCGCCAGCGTCAACGAGGGCTGCATGCACGCCTGCGGCCACGACTGCCATATCGCCATGATGCTCGGAACGCTGCAAATCCTGCGCCATATGACCGACGACATCCACGGCGAAGTCCGCATCGTATTCCAGCCCAGCGAGGAAAACGGCCAGGGCGCTAAACTCATGATCGGCACGGGTGTGCTCGACGGCGTCGATGGCGCCTACGCCGCGCACATCTGGAGTGAGGTCGACGCCGGCACCGTGAGCTGCGAGCCCGGTCCGCGCATGGCCAATACCGACTGGTTCCGCATCGACGTCCGCGGCACCTCGTGCCATGGCGCCATGCCCCAGCGAGGTCACGACGCCGTCATGGTTGCCGCCGAGATCGTCAACGCCCTGCAAACCATCGTTTCGCGCGAAATCAGCCCCTACGAGCCGGCCGTCATCACCGTCGGCGAGCTGCACGGCGGCACCGCGCGCAACGTTATCGCCGGCACGGCCTACCTCGCCGGCACAGTGCGCACCTACGGCGATTCGACCCACGAGGAAATGCCGGAGCTTATGCGCCGCATCGTGGAGCATACTGCGGCCGCCTTGGGCGCCGAGGCAGAGCTCACCGACTACACCATCGCAAACTACAAGGTCGAAAACGACGCGGGCTCGAGCGAGCGCTGCCGTCAGGCTGTCATCAAATGTCTTGGCCCCACCGGCCAGGGTCATTACCGCGGTACGCTTTCGGGCGAGGATTTTTCGGAGTACCTGCGTCGCGTACCGGGCGTGCTCGCCTTTGTAGGTACGCGCAACCCCAAGATTGGCGCCACGTACGCCCAACATTCCTGCTTCTACAAGATCGACGAGACCGTGCTGGCAAAGGGCTCCATGGTGGCCGCCCAGTATGCTATCGACTTTTTGGCCGAGCCCACGCAAGAGGAGCTCGACGGCCCCGCGATTACCGCGGTCGCCGAAACCAACCCCGATCTGGCCGCCAAGTTGCGCTCTGCCAAGGCGACGACCGCCGAGGCTCGCGACGCCATCCATGATGCCCGAACGGCTCGCCATGCCGCGATCAAGGGCATCCACGACGCACGCGCTGCTGCACGCCGTGAGGAGAAGCACGACGAGTAATCGATTCGCTGGCATCTCGCAGTCATAGCCACATCGCGATGTCAAAGCGGGGGCGGACGTTTCGACACGTCCGCCCCCGCTCATTCTTCAAGCGCTATTTCTACTATTTCTACCCCGTCCCCAAATGGCAGACGGCATGGCTACTCGTCCTGAGGGTCCTCGTCGGAGCTTGGCTCGGACGCCGGCTCAGGTGCAGGTGCCGGCTCAGGCTCAGGCGCAGGCTCGGGCTCAGATGCCGTCTCAGGCTCGGGCGCCGGTTCAGACTCGGGCGCCGGCTCAGGCTCGGTCGCGGGAGCGGGTGCAGGTGCCGGCGAAGCATCCGGAGCACCGTAACCCGAAGGAGCGGACTTCTTCTCGAAGGGCAACACAAAAGTCAGGACGTCGTCCTTATCCGCATCGGCCCACTCGCTTGCATAGCGTGCGGCCCAATAGCCAACGGCACGGTGCTTGAGCATCTTGCCAAAGACCGTAAGAAATACGGTGACAAAAGCGACCAGCACCAAGAACAGCGCGAGCGTGACGCCACCGCCGGTAACGATTGCCTCAATACCCGTAGGACGATAGTAGTAGCTATACATACCGACAGAGGCAATGGCGCCAAAGACGACCGTCAAGATCCATGTGACAACGTTGGCGACCAGGCCGGTCAAAAACTCGGGAAGGAACGAAGCACAGAACAGCTTGGTCTTGTTGTGCTTAAACGCCGCCCAGACCTTATCGAGCGAAAACGCGCTCTCGACGCGCCCGGTCACCGCAAAGTGCATCACGGCGATATCGGCGAACATCTTAAAGAAGACACCCAGAATCGCCGAGGCAATTAGCGCCAGGACAAGCAGGCCGAGCGAACCGAACAGCGCAGCCTCGAGCGCATAAGAGCCGTAATAAGAATACGAGCCAGCGGCGCCAATTACCACGCCCTCCACCAGCGAAAGCACTACACCGATAACGGGAATGGCAGCGATAACCTCGAGCACGACCGAGATAACGCTCGAAAAGACTCCGAGGCCAAACGACGTGGAACGCATGAGTGGACGATCCATGCCGTCATCAACCTTGAGCGACAGATCGCGACCCCACTCGATACCAAAGCCGGAACCGCACACGCTCGCAATGCAAGCTGCCAAAAAGCCGATGGCAGCCGCAATGCCGCCAATAACGGGAATAAACAACACGAGCACCGACACAACGCAAATCAGCGCCGGCAAAAACGCGATTTGGCATACACGCTGAAGCACGCCCGGAGTCTTAGTCATATCTTGGAACGCCTGAGCCACACAGCCCTTTGGCGCATTCGCCACGGGCGGTTGCGGAACAAACTGCTGGGGCTGAGGCTGTCCCTGGGGAGCGGGGCCAGCGGCACCGGCATTAGGAGCACCGCACACGCCGCAGAACTTGTCGTTATCGCCCATGGGGGCGCCACACTGCGAGCAGAACATAGAATCATCCCTTCATATTTTGAACGAATCACTTGGATCGCAAACGATGTCTTTAGCATCATTATTGCCCAATGTAGGGTCAAATACTCAAAGATGACCGATTTGCAAGGTACACGGCGCCAGCAGGCGGTTCGTTGAATACGTCTGTGCTAGTTCGTTCCGCGGAAGCCCTTGCCGACGATCTCGGAGCTGTCGACGATCGTGATAAAGGCACCTGGATCGACTTCGCGCGCATAGCGGCGCAGCTGCACGGCCTCGCGACGGCTCAGCACGCTCATGATCACCGTCACGCACTTGCCCGAGAAGGCACCGTAGCCGCGGCTGATGGTCGCCGTGCGGTTGAGATGCTTGACGATAAACTCCTCGACCTTAAGGGGCTCGGAACAAATGACCGTGCAGACTTTGCGCAGATGGATGCTCTCAATGGCTTTGTCGACCACAAGCGTCTTGGCAAACAGGCCGAGCACGCAATACAGACCGACACGCGGGCCATACAAAAAGGCCGCGATGGTCACGATGCCGATATCGACCAGCAGCAGGGCGCGACCAATCTCGAGCGTGGTGCGGCGCTTGAGAATCATGGCAAGAATGTCCGTGCCACCCGTCGAGGCGCCGATGTCAAAGACAATAGCGCTGCCGAGCGCCGGCAAGATGACGGCAAAGCACAGGTCGAGCCACATATCACCCGTCAGAGAGACATCGGTCGGAATGAAGAGCTCAAACAGCGAGACGTAGGCCGAAAGCGCAAACGAGGCGAAGACACTCCAAAGAATCGCCTTGCGCTCCAAAAAGATAAAGCCCAAAACGACGAGAACCGCGTTGATAATCCACATAAAGACGCCGACGGGCAGGGTCGGGAACAGCGTGGACAGAATGACCGACACGCCCGAGGTGCCGCCAAAAGCAAAGTGATTAGGGGTTTTAAACGCAACGATGGCAAAGGCCGTAAGAATCAGGCCCAGATTGAGCTCGGCAAAAAAGCGCGAGAAACCCGGCTCCTGGCTGCGCTTTTGGCCGGCACGCTCGCCGCGCTCGATATCGGTGCGATCAACCACGCGCTCCATCGGCACTACGGGAGGACGATGCACCTCTTCGGCAGCACGCGATGCCGCCTCTGCCGCGGCGGCCTCAATCGCCCATGCCTTGCTTTCTGTTTCGTGCTCGTCAGCCATTACGGCAACCCCTCGTTAACAATTTGGAAACAATGCGCCCATTAGGGTAACGCGGAACGCGACGATTGCAACCCCTAGTTAGACGAGCGGTATGCCTACATCGGGGGACATACAAATAACGGCCGGCCACGCTTTTGCTTGCGCGGTCGGCCGTTTAACGTTTTCGCAGATAAAACCTGCCAAAACAAACCTGTCCCTTTTTGGAAGGTTACTCGTGCTGGCTGGTGCGGTGCTCGTACTCCTCGGGGGTGATGACGTCCTCGATGCGCAGGTTGACGCCCGCCACCTCAAGGCCGGTCATCGCGGCAAGGCGCTCAGTGACACGTGCCTTGACATCGTCGAAGATCGCGGGCGCATAGGCGCCGTACTCGATGATGACGGAGATGTTGACGACCACGCGATTGTCATCAGTGACCTCGACCGTCACGCCCTTGGTCAGATTCTCGGCACCAAACTGCTCCTGCACAAAGTGCATAAGGTTACCCTTCATGCCCAGAACGTGCGGAACCTCGCGGGTGGCCATGGCAACGATCTTCTCGATCACGCCGTTGGAATAGGTCAGCGAGTCCTCGGACTCGTCCGCTTCCTCGTCATCCTCATCCGCATCGGACTCGGCCTCGACGAGCGCCTCATCCTCGAGCGTTACGTCCTCGGCCTCGGCGGCGACGGCCTCGTTCGTCTCGAGCTCGGTATCGGCTACATCGACCTTCGTGTTAAAAGCCATGGTTCCTCCTTATGCCTGCCGCGAATGCGACAGTCGAATACGTATTAGCGGCCGCTAAACAGGTGCCCGAAGAAGTTGACGATGCCGTTTTCGCCATCACGAATCTGGCCAATCACGGCACCGATCAGTACAAAGAACGCGATGACGAGCGTATCCCACAGGCCCAGCGTAAGCACCAGCACGGCGAGGACAAAGCCAGCGACGGCGCCGAGCGTGGTGTTGGGATGGCGTACGGCGTAGCTCCAGATGGCAGCACCCGTGCCTTTGATGAGACCCATGGCCTCGTCAAAGTCGTTAGCGGCGCTGTCGTGCTGCTCGCTGGCCTCGGGTTTGGCGTCGATGGCGTCGCTTGCCGGCGCAGCGCTCTGATCGATCGTTAAGCGCGGCGTGCGGGCGGTCTTGTCTTGGTTGATATCACTCACCGGAAACCTCCACGGTCTGGACGGTAGTCTTGGACGGCAAAAAGCGAACGCGCGCGGTCGTGCCCGGCGTACCGAGCATGGTGTCGCAGGCCTGCTCAATACGCTGCTGCATCGCAATGGCAAGGGAAGCGACGTCCTTATCATCGAGCGCGATAGCTTCGACCTTAAAACGGACGTGCGATTCGTCGGAACCCTGAACACGCGCCTCGATATGTTCGACCATCACGCGATCATCGCGTTCGGCAGCAGCGCGGGCGCACGAGGAGAGAGCCGCGAGCGTGACCTCGATATTGCGCTCCCCTGCCGGATGCACGCAGGACGGTTCGCGGTGGGCGAACATCAGGCGGAAAAAGCTCATTAGTACGCCAAGCGCCACAACGCCGGCGCACACCGTGACGACGATACGCGGCGCAGCGTCGCGCATCAGCAACATAAAGCGGTACGTATACGGCCCCCAAAACTGGCAGACAAGCGTACCCAGCGCCACGATGGCGGCGGCAAGGTACACGATTGCTAGGGCTCGTTTGAGCACGCGCATGCGGCGCTCCTTTCGGATCTCGGTCCACAGAATGCAAAACGGTTCGCATCATTATAAAAGAGCCGGGTCCGGTGCCATACGCACGCGGATCCGGCTCATCTATTCCACGAGGCTTGCATGCTCGCTTCATTATGCCCAGATATGCACGGCTTAACCCGTGCAGGCGTTACTCCTCCTCGAGGGCGGCGATGACCTCGTCGGTCATGTCCATGGTGCTGTAAACATCCTGGACGTCGTCGAGCTCCTCGAGACGGTCGATGAGGCGCTGAACCTTCTTGGCGTCGGTACCGGAGACCTCGGTCGGGGTGGTCGGGACCATAGTGGTCTCGGAACCCTTGACCTGGATGCCCTGCTCCTCGAGCGCCTTGGAAACAGCCATGACGTCGTTGGCAGCGGTCCAGACGATCCACTCCTCGCCGGCGTCCTCGTAGTCCTCGCCACCGGCCTCGGCGATAGCCATCATGAACTCATCCTCGTCACCGGCAGCACCGTTGGCGATCATGGTCTCCTTCTTGGCGTTCTCGTCCAGGATCTCCTTGGCGACGACGATCTGGCCCTTGCGCTCGAACTGGAAGGCGACAGAGCCAGAGGTGCCCAGGTTGCCGCCAGCATGGGAGAAGGCGGAACGGACGTCGGCAGCGGTGCGGTTGCGGTTGTCGGTCAGGCAGTCGACGTAGACGGCAACGCCGGCGGGACCATAGCCCTCGTACACGATGTTCTCGTAGACGGCGGCGTCGGCACCCGAACCAAATGCCTTGTCGATAGCGGACTTGATCTTGTCCTTAGGCATGGACTGAGCCTTGGCCTTGGCAACGGCAGCGGCGAGGCTGGCGTTGTTCTCGGGCAGCGGGTCGCCGCCGAGACGGGCAGCAACGGTGATGTTGCGGCTCAGCTTGGAGAAGAGGGCGGAACGCTTGGCGTCCTGCGCGCCCTTACGATGCTTGGTTGTGGCCCACTTAGAGTGTCCGGACATACGTGTCTCCTATCGGTTTCGACCTAAAGCCCAGCGCAGATGCTCGGGCAATATAAACAAACGTCGTTAGCGTACCACTTAAGGCTTTTTAAGTCACCAGTAGATTTTCAACAGGCATTATTCATTTTACAAGCCGTGTAAGACAGCACAAGAAGTACCGTAGGGACCAAATTGGGACCAAAAATTAAAGCCGTATCCCATGATTGGGGTACGGCTTTTATAAACCCTGCGTCTTCCGACGCTGGATTTTCGTGTGCCTATATTTTAATCGCCGTCTCGGAACGCACCGACGATGCACAGAGCCAAGAAGAAAATCAGGCTGCCGAAGGTGGAGCCGAGTATAAAGGCGACTGCCAGACCCGTCATCGGCGGGTACCGTCGGACACGTAGCACTGGAGACGATCGAGCGCGTATCCGTACATGCCTGCGTAATCATCGCCGCCGTAGGTCGTGCCGTTATCGCAGACCTCGTCGTGCCAGTTTGCGTGTGCAACGTCCTGAGCACGGTAGTAGACCTGCTTGTACTCGCCAGACGGGGTGATGTAGTACATCTGAACACCGTCGATGGTCTGACCCCAGATGCCTGCCATGCCATTTACAGAATCGTTGTAATTGGCGGTCTGGACGTAATCAAGCCAACCGCTCTCCTTGGTGTGGACACGGTAACGAAGAGTGCCGCTATCCACCCAAGCGATAAGCATGTCGTGGGAGCCGTAAGGCATGCCAGCAAAGCCCTCGGAGTTGCTGTCATTGAAGTTGGTTACGGCATCATTCCACGCGCCGTAGCGATTGTGCAAGGCATAGTGGATGTTTACGCTCTTGCCCGTGGACTTCGGGAAACTCGTACGAGTAGCAGAAGTGGAGGGCTGGTACGTGCCGCCGTTTGCATCGGTCGGCGCGGTCGGCGCGATGTAGCCGCTGCCGAGGTAAGACGCGACAGCCTGAACAAACTCGTTCCAGCTCTTGCCGTACTGACGGAAATAGCCTATGGGGTCAGTGTGGTCGCTGCCGCCCCAAATTCGAGCCGCCTGATAGTGGCTCAGAAGTCGGGAGGTGTCCCAGCCGTGGGCGCGGAGCTCATCGCCAGCCCACTTGACGGCCTCGTTCCACTGCTTTGCAAAGTCGGAAGCGTTCGTGGCGTGGGCGAGCTCGATACCAATGGTTGCGTAATTGCCGTTGCCCACGTGCCAACAAAGGCGGTTCTCCGCGACCGTGTTGTAGACCGTGGAACCGTCCAGCTCCATTACATGATGGACGGCATACGTATCATTGCCGCGCCAGTACAGCACGTGGTTCCACGCGGACGCACCGGGGTTCGCCGTTTCGTGGATAACCAAGTACTGGGCGTTGAGGTAGCCGTGTCCATTGCTCACGTAGGCATCTTGGCTTTGGTAGGCTTCGGCGCTGAGTGGAGCGGCAAGCGCAGCGACGAGCGCGACCGCCATCGCGAGCGTGCTGCGGAGCCTTACCCTGCGCCTACCTATATCGTCTTTGGAATCTGTCATTTGACCTCCTTGGTCGAGTAGGGTTCGTCGTATCCGAGGGCGCGGACCGAGTCAGACACGCCGCTTGTGGTCGGGTCGGTGATGACGCCGATCGCGACCAGCAGGTTCAGGACGATGCAGACGAGCTGCACCAGCGAGTCCTGAGATACAGGCGGCACGATGCCGAAAATGCCGCAGACCTGGTAGACGAAAGCGAGTACAGTGGTGGCGAGAGCCGCCAGCGTCGCCTTGTTCTTGAGTCGAAGTTTCCAATTGATGCGCATGGTCTTTTCCTTTCTAATCTGAGCCGCCTACACCCCTGCGCATATCGCAGTTGCGCTCCAGCCTGTCTATGCGGCTGAATAGCGTCGCAATCTGCTCGGTGTGCTTTGCGATCGCGATGCCGTGGTCATCGAGCTTGCGGTTGATTTCCTTGATGCCTGACGTGACCTCGCGCATGGACTCGATAAGCGAGTCGAGCTTGTCGTCGGTGTGCTGCTCCTTAGCCGAGCGTGACTTGCTCCCCTGCATACGTCCGATGAAAAAGGTGAGTATCACGATTACGGCGCTTGCGAGTGATGCGGCCTCGTCGATGTTGAATGCCTGTGTCAAAGCTCAATCCCCATAGGTATTTCCGGCGCTCGATAGCACGCCTATCGGTCACTGTCACCTTGAGAATGCTGTGCCGAGGGAAATCGCGCGTGCCAAAAATCCCAGACGAGGCACGCGGGTGTTCCACATGAGACGTCTGGGATTTCTAAAAGATTGATGCTGTTTTCAGAAGCCGCAACCGAGCCTATTCGGCCGTGTACTCCTCGCCGATAATCTCCTTGTACTCGTCGGCGGTAATCCACTTGCACTCGACGGCCTTATGTACTCGCGCCTTTGTCCAAAGAGATCGGTCGTAGTACTTCTTGACGAGCGCGAAGTGCTTGGAATGCTCGTCGGTTTTCTTCGTAGGCATTACTGGTCACCTCCGACCGTCATGAGCAGGTAATCGATGTTCGCCGTGTTCTGCTCTGTCTGCGTCGGCTGCGACGCCTGTTTGCGCATCTGACCGAGCAGCGTCTGCACGTCAGGCGCCACACCGCTTTCGTAGGCGGCGAGCGCCGCCGTATAGGCCATCTTCTTGGCCTTCTGCTCGATGTACGAGTCGTCGTCGATGACACCCGCCTCATGAGCCGCGTCGGGGTCGCCCAGCTGCGAGAGCAGGTTTCGCAGTGCGTTCACCTCTGCTTGCGTGGCATCGTCAACCATGCCGGGACGCTCCTCGTTAGTGTCCATTCGGACTCCTTTCTGCTAGTTGATGTACAGGCACCGTATCGGTGGCGTGAGATTGGCTTGCACCGACTACCAGCTCGACGAACAGTCGGTCGAAGTCGCGCACGACCCGGTGCACGTCCATGCGGAACCTCGGCCTGCCGTCGCCCCGTTTCCGTTCGAGAGACCCACGGAACGACATGTAGGAGACGTACGCCTGCTCAAGCGTCATGCTCCCATCGGCGACCATACGTGAATGTACGCGTAACTTCCTGCGCTCGCGTGCAAGGGATTTTGGTATCGGTGTCACGACGATCCTGCCCGACTCTGTGAAGCGGAATCGCTTCTTGAGGAACGTGAACCCGCGCGTGAGCTTCACCACCTTGGTCTTCCTCTCGTTGATGGTGATGCCGAGAGACGAGCACAGGGCGCGGGCGGCGTCGAGGAACCGCCAGAGCGTATCCTTGTCGAGCGCTATGAAGTAGGAGTCGTCCATGTATCGGCCAGATGCCTCGATTCCGCGCCAACGCTCGCCGAGGTGGTCGAGCGGGGACGGTATGGCGACAGCCAGCGCCTGGTTCGGTTCGCTCCCCAAACCGAGCCCGATCCTGCCGTTCGCCTCTATCTGAAGGCGCATGAACTCGACGGCCGCTGGGTCTGTGAGCGTCCGCCTCACGAGGTCGAGCGCCGTCCCGTGGTCGATTGTCCCGAAGTAGTCGGAGAAGTCCATGAGCAGGACATAGCCCTCCGCGACGTGCCTGCGGTAATGCTCGGCGAGCTGCCCCTTCAGGCGCATGAGGGCGTAGTCCGTGCCGCGGCCTCGCATGTTGGCGGCGCACCCGGGCGTGAGCGTCGGCCATACCGCCGGGGCCATGACCGCCCTCGTGACGGCCTTCTGTATAACGCGTTCGGAGAACCGCGGGGCGGCTATCGCCCTGTCCTTCCCGCGCTCGATGACGTGGAACCGGACGAAGCCCTTGCGGATGTCGGTGCCCGCCAGGAGGTCCCGCCGTGCGTAGAGCGAGTTGCGCAGGGAGTGGACCATGTAGCGCTGGACGCTTGCCTTCCAGCGGACGCCCTTCGCGGCGTCGCGTGCCGCCTCGTGGATGTTGTCGAGGCGGGCGGCATCGGAAATGGTGAGGGCCGCGCAGCGCCTCGCCCTGTTCGCGGCCCTCTTCGCATCGCGCCTGGCTCTCCTGGCCTTTCGGCGCTCATCGCTATTCATGATGGCATCCCGCGCGGCCTGCGCCTATGGGCGCCGGCGTTCCCAGGCCGCTTAGGGAGGAGCAATGAAACCGCGTCGAGCGCCGAAGCTCGCGGCCATGCAAGGAGCGGACTGCCCTCCCAGCGGGATGCGTCTTTACGGGCGCGTGCCCGAACGTCGGCCCTTCCTTCCTCATGTGCTCGGAGCCCCACGCATGGGCGGGGCTGTCTGGCGAGTATGAGCAATCCCACGCGAGGGCGAATCCAGTCGTTCGTGGCATCGTTGTAGTTGGCGTTGCCGTCGCCGTTGACGCAGCAGACGTTCGCAGACGAGCCACCACTGACGGAACGGAGCCACCAGTTGTAGCGGTTAACAAGGGACGACGTACTTCCATTCTACCGCGCCCCGATCAGCTGGACGCCCTTGCGTGCGCCCTTGAGCAGCTTTATCTCGGAGTCGACGAGCCCCGCCATGCGCTCGAAGGCCCCGGCGTGCTGCGTATCTCCCTTTCTGCGGTACACCTCGAGGTACGCCTGCGCGTCCTGGTACAGCTGCTCGCAGTCGGCGACTGCCAGCGTGAGGTAGCGCTTGCGTGCCGCGACGTTCTCGGCGGTGTTCGGGTAGAACGCCTCGGACTTGACGATGTTGTAGACGACGCTGCGGGCCGTTTCGGCCATCGGGACGGCGAACGTGAAGCGCTGCGATTTCGGGATGGCGCTCGACGTGATGATGCCCAGCACCTCCACGCGCAGCTCGATGGCCGTGTTGTAGAACTCGCGCTCGCTCAGGTTTCTAAGTCTCTCGGGTACTCCGCTCAAGGCGATGCTCCTCTCTCGTGACATGAAAAGGCGCACGCGCGAGGCGTGCGCCTGATTGGTGTCCTGTACGGTCCGCTTCGCTACCCTAGGAGGAAGCCCACGCGAGGGCGAAGCCAGACGTTCGCGGCACCGGTGCAGTAGGCGCCGCCGACGCCGCGGACGCAGCAGACGTTCGCAGACGAGCCACCACCGACGGAACGGAGCCACCAGCCGCAGCGGCTACCGTTGAGTCGGTGCGCGGTGTCCCTGAACAGGTCGAACTGGCAGTCGAAGCCGACGGAGTAGCCGGGCGTGCCACAGACCGGGCAGCCGTAGACCTCCATCTCGGAGAGCGACCAGACCTTGCCGATGTCCTGCCAGCTCCAGTTGTTGGAGTCGGTGAGCGCACCGGAGGCGCTGTAGCGCTCCTCGAGCAGGACGCGCTGCGTGAGGATGTACTTGGTCAGGCCCTCTGGCAGGCACGCCTCGAAGGCCGTCTCCCAGCCCTTGAGCTGCGAGCACAGGTACGGGTTCTTGATGTCTGCCGTGCCCTGGTTGGTGTTCGTCTTGTTCCACGGGATGTACGAGGAGTTGGCGACCCCGTCGTAGGACGAGCTGACCGCGATGGGCGCGGAGGCCACGAACGCGATGTGGTGCCCCTTGCTGCGGTCGTCGCACCACAGGTAGGGGTCGATGTGCGCGATGATGAATCGCACTGACTGCTGGCCGGCGACGCCGGAAGCGGAGACGAGCGGCACGTCGAGGTAGTCGCCCACGCGAAGGCCGGAGAAGTTGTTCGCCGCAATGCGCTTGTGCAGCGCGTCGTAGACCGTGCCGCCGCCGATCTCGCCGGCGAGCAGCGTCGCGATGCTCTGTCCGCCGTACTTGCCGATCAGACACTGTCGGTTGTACTCGGCGTTGTTGAGCGCCATCTGCGAGTTGTTACGCGAGGTCGGGTCGACCATCTCGTACGGGACTCCACCAACCGACAGGACCTTTGCCTGTGCCATATGTATTCCTTTCTATGCGAGTGTCAGTGTGGCGCCGGATGCCGTGCACGACGAGGCGAACGTGATGGTGTCACCCGATGCCTTTGCCTTGGACGACGGGCAGTAGACCGTACCGTCCGAATATATAAACTCGTCGCTGAGATTGGCGAGCCGCTGGAACAGCTGGGCGTTCTGCTGCTTGAGCGCGGCCATGTCGGAGCTGCCAGCGCTGCCCAGCGCGACCGAGTTTGCAATTTGGATGGCCTGGTTTGCCGCAGCGTCGGCACGTGATGCCGCGCCGGACGCCTGCTGAGATGCCTTATTCGCAGCGTCGGTAATCTGTTTGATGATCGCGCCGTTGTTCTGGTCGACGGCGTCGTGAACGTTGTCGACCATGTCCTCGTAGGTGGCGACGCGCTTGACGTCTCCCGCCGAGAAGCAGATGTACGCAGCCTTGCCGTCCTTGGCCCCGGAGTCGCCGGACACGACGACAGCCCACTCTCCGGGCATCAGCTTTGCCGGGTTGAAGTTCACATATGCGCCACGGCGCATCTGGATTGCCATTTAATACCCCTTATACTGCGAGTCCGCCGGTGTGTAGTAGTCCCATCCGACGAGCAGCCCCTTCTCGAAGGTCAGGACGTAGTCCCTGATGATGTTGTTCATAGCGACTGGGATGCGCACCTGACACGTGAGCGGAAAGCTGTCAGTGACTTCCTTGACGAAGTTCTCCCTGTTCAGGAACGCACCCGTGCTCTTCTGGGAAATCTCGCCGCCGTAACCGGGAGACGAGTAGAAAACGTCGATGCCGTTGATGCAGACATGAACTCCATTTGCGATAAGAACGAGACTGACCGATATGGTGTAGCACGGAAGTCCGTTACTCCCCGCTTCGCTGCTCTTCTTTAGCGTGAATGCGACGATGAACGGCTGCGACTGAACCGTAAAGGATTGCGTGTCCTTGCTCGTGTCGATCTCATACTCAAGAGGGTCGTACCTGCCACCGAGAATGTGCCTGTACCCGTTGGCGTAGAAATCGACCCTGACGCCGATTGACACTCGCGTCTTTCCAGCATAAGTGAATGCCTGAGCCTTCTCGGTGCAATCGAATCCATATGTCTTCGGGTCTGATGCGACTCCAGTGGCCTCCCAAATCGGACTGCCGTTGTAGCCGCTCTTTGAGACCGTGACCATCTTGTAGCTCTTTGGCTTGATGGTCAGTGCGTCCTTTACGCCACCTGACATGAAGGAGATGCCGGAAGATGACACGCTCACGGAGTTGGTATCGTCTCCGATGCTAAGCAGGTTCCTGATAGCGACCCGCTTTGCGTCGATTGAGCCGCTGCCGATGTAGTCTGCGTTGACGAACAGCTGGCCGTCCTGCGTGAACAGTCCCTTAATCTTGCCGTTGTCGGTCAGCAGGTTGAAAACCTTTTTCTGGTCTAGTCCGTTGACCGTGTCAACCGCAGTCTTGGCGTTTTGGTTCGCCGAGGTCAGAGCCGAGTTGAACACGGGGTCGGTATACGATGTGCCGCCGTCGCTCCACGTGATGTGAAGTCGCTGCCAGTAGTACTTCCCGCTGGACCAAGCAGGGACAGATGTCGACCATGAGCCGCCAGTGACGGCGCTCGGGGTGGTGCTCAGGTAGTACTCTGGGACGGACGACTTGATACCGCGACCGTCTTTGCCGTTGGTGCCGTTGGTGCCGTTGACTCCAGCCGGGCCAGCAGGGCCTCGGGAGCCAGCCGCTCCGTCCTTGCCGTCTGCTCCGCTGATGCATGACGGCATGGACTCAATCTGCGCGCCGCTCTGCATGACGGTGACGATTTTGAACCAGATGTAGCTGCCAGCCTTGCGCGGAGGGCAGGAGTCCTGCCAGCCGCTCGTCGGGGCCGTGGTGCTGCTGGTCGACGTGGCGTACTTCGTCACGGTCTTTGACGCGGCCACATCCGTGGTGGCGATGACCTTGCCGCCGACGGTCGATTTATTCCCAAGCTTAAGGTTGGCCTCTTCGGTGTCCAGGTCGATGAAGCTGTTTCCATTCTTCGAGCTGATTCGGCCAGTAGTCAGGTAGTCCGCGTTGATGCCGATCGCGTAGATGCGGTTCAGCACCGCGTTGCCGTCAGCGCTGAGTCCCGTGGCGTAGGTCTTTCCGGCATCGGTGGAGATGCCGATTCCGCTCGCGGTCACCTTGTAGATAATCTTCGACTGCCCGGTCGTCGGCTTGTCGTGCAGGTAGTACACGGTGGAGCCGTCGGGCTGCTTCGCCTCGGTGTGGTAGAGTCCGCTCGCGTTGGCAAGAGACTCCCCCAAGTTCTTGATCGTCTCGTCCCTGATGCCGAGTTCCTGATGCAGCTCGTTGCGCGCCCTGACCACTGCGGACGTGCTCGCTCCCGCGTTGTCCGCGCTATTCCTGCTCGCGCTCTTGGCGCCGCACGAGACGGTCATACCGCCGTTCACGGAGTACTTCACGCGAGTCACGTAGGTCTTGTAGACATTCTGCTTGCGGTCGATGACGTAGGCGCAGTCCCCCGCCTCCAGGCTCGGGACGCAAATGTGCTTGCCGCTGAACGGCCTGAACCTAAGACCGATGACCTTGGCACCGATGCGGTCTGCGACGGACTTGCCAGTGCCCGGGATGATCAGAGGGTTGTTGCTCACGTCGAGCACGTAGCCCTCGGTTCCGACCGTGTAGGTGCCGCCGTTGGTCGTCTTGCTGCCGACCGTGACGCTGCGCTCGGTCACGCGTACCCCGGTGATTACGACGTCATCCGTGTTGACCGTGATGTCGCTAAAGGCATAGAGCCTGTGGACGTTCCTGTTGGTGAAGAACGTGCCGCCGTCTGCGGACGCGCCGCTTGAGTAGTCGGTGAAGTTGCCGCCGTCCTTGGACGCTCCCGTTGCGTAGGGCTTGGCGGAGTCGAACTGGCCGCCGTCCAAGTCGGACTCCGCCTCGAACGGAGCGGAGTCGTACCAGACCGTCCTGAGCCTGCCGTCGTTGGTGATGGAGGCGTTTACGCAGAGCGCCTGGCATGCGTACGCCAGAGCCTGCCTGCACGTGGCGTTGCTGTCGACGTAGCCGTACTCGAACTTTGTGTCGAACGCCTTGTCCCCGCCATCGGCCCAAGTGACTCCGCAGTGCCTGCACATGTCGGTCAGGAGCGTGCGAACGGATGCGTTCGCCCCCTGCAGGGCGCCGACGGACGCGAGAAACGTCCTGAACGGCTTCTCGAACTTGGACATGTTGTCGAGCGCGGAGATGGCAATGGTTCCGTTGTAGGAGTCCGGCTGGTTGGCGGTGTAGACGCCGCGCTGAATCCACTCGGTGCCCTTTGACAGCTGCTTGCCGACCCAGACGATGAACTGCGCCTTGGTGAAGTCGCAGGCGTCGAACCTGCCGTCGTGGTTGTTGAGCGTGATGGTCATCTGGCCGATAATCGCCGTGCCGATGTCGAACGAGCTGTCGGATGAAACCTGCTGGTCGAAATCGCAGGCGACGATGTCATCGCCAGTCAGCTGGCGCACGGTATTGTCGGCGAAGGTGATTTTCGCCTTGATAAGCTGGTTAGAGTTCTCGTTAAGGGACAGCTCGTACTCGCTGCTGATGCTGAGCATGGGCTACCTCTCGATCAAATCGAAGCTGAGGGTCTTGTATCGGGTTCCGCTGACCCAGACGTACTGGAGCGGGGCAGAGCGGTCGCCGACGTAGAAGCAGCGCGTCTCCATGCATCCATCCATCGCGTCCCAGTAGCGGACGTAGATGTACTCCGGGTTGACGGCCTGCAGGATTGCCGCAACCTGGGCTGCTGTGGGCTGCGCCCAGGTGCACTTGAGCTTGCGCTTCTGGCAGAGGCGCTGCTTGTACATGGTCGCGGTCGAGTCCATGACTCGTCCCGCATCGGAGCCTGACACGTCCTGCAGGCCCCATTCGAGCGAGGACGGGTCGGGCGAGACGGGGCGCACGCTGCTCGCGCTCGCCCCGATGCTCAGGATTGCCAAGTGGCTACTCCAAACTCACCACGCCTCGACGCGCGAGGCTTTCGTTACCCTTGACGACCGCGCGGGCAAGGTCCTCGTTGCCGACCCGCAGGACGATGGTGGTGTCTCCGCCGCCGTTTGCCTGCTGGCCGCCGAGCTGCCCGGTGGTCATCGCGGACTGCACCATGGCCTTGGTCATGGCGCTTACCGCAGTCTCAGTCTCGAATGAGGTCGGAAAACCCTCGTGCGAGGTGTAGCGGCTTGACGAGCCGTCGAACGTGGACGCCGAGGTGGAGCGTGCAAGGTTCTCGGAGTTCTGCAGCATGGACGCGACCTTGGAGCCGTCGAAGCCGTCGCCGATCGCGTTGCCGTAGGCCTTGCCGACGTTCTCGCCGAACTTCGCGGCCTCCTTCGTGGCGTCGAGCGACTGGGCGGTCATGTCCGCGACGGCGTCGGACACCGTCTTGGCGCTGTCGGAGATACCGATAGCGAAGCCCTCTCCGAAGTAGCCGCCGATTTCCATCGTCACTCGGGACGGGGAGTGGATTCGCAGCTTACGGCGCATCCTGTTGGCCGCGTTGGTCGCAATGGCCTCTGCGGTGTTGTAGATGGTCCAGCGAGTGCTCCACAGGCCGTCGTCGAATCCGTAACCGACATACCTTCCGGCGTTCTCATACCAGCCGCGATAGTCGCGAAGCCCGTTCTCGCCGGATGTAGCTACCGAGTGCGCCGCAGACCGTGCGTTGACTCCCCTGAGTCCGTTTACGAAACTGTTTCCGAGCGCCCTGCCAGAGCTGCTTGCCGTTCCGCTGCCGTTGCGCAATGCGTTCGCGGCCCTGTTGGATGCACTCGATGCGGCAGACACAGCACTTCCGGCTGCATTTGACAGTCCACTCCTGTAGCTGTTCATGACGGCCGTTCCGGCGCTATGGGCAGTTCCAGTGCTGGATTGGAAAGCGGACACGACCCTGCTGCTCACGCCGCGTGCTGCGCTTGCGGCAGACGCTGCTCCAGCGCTGATGCCGTCGCCGTAGCCACCGGACATGTTCTTGCCTGCGGACTTCGCCTTGGTGTAGCCCGTTCCTCCGTTGAATCCAGTAACGGCCTTGTCACGCACGCCCTCGGCCTTCGACTTGACGTTAGCGGCACCGTCGTTGATGCCGTTGGCGAAGCTGTCGACCATCGTCTTGCCGCTGGTCTTAGCCTGGTTCTTAGCGGAACCGAACTCCTTGGCAGTCTCCTCGGACGTTTTCTTGGCCTCGGACTTGGTGTTCTCCTTCTCGGATTTCACGCCGTCCGTGGCGCCCTTGGCGTTCTTCTTACCAGCCGCGCTGGACTTGGTGGAGCCAGCGCCGAGAACATTGGCGAACGAATCAGTGCCGGAGTTAGCCGCCTCCTCAAGCTGCTGGATGAACTGCTTGGACTGTGCGCTTGTCGGGTTGTTGACGACCTCCTGCAGCGCCGTCGCCATCTTCTCTGGGCCAGCGTCGCGCAGTGCTTGGACCATAGAGCTATTCATGCTCCAGCCCGTGATGGAGCAGAGCTGAATCAGGTTGTCGGACCAACGCTGCTGCACGGCGAGGTTGTTGGCGAGGTTGGTGTTGACCGTCTCGAGCGACATGCTCGAACCAGTCTCGATCGCGTCGAAGCTGTTGATGGTTTTCTGCGAGAAGCTGTCAATCTGCTGCGCGACGTCGTCGAACGACTGCCCCGTGTCTGCGAGGTGCTGGGCGAACTCCTGCTCGGAGAAACCAGCCATGGCAAGAGCGTCAGCGAGGTTGTCATGGGACTTCTCGTATTCCTTGATGGAATCGACGTTGTTCTTGACCTGCTGCTCCTCCTCGGACAGGACCTCGTTGGCCTCCTTGGTGGAGTCGGTAGCCTGTCCGGTGGCATCGTTAAGGCCGAGGAACCCGAGGACTGCGTTGCCGATGCCGTCGATGACAGGCTGCAGCAGCGACAGGATGCCGCTGAGTGCGGCGACGAACACCATGCCCGGGAACGCGGCGATGGCGGCGTTCAGCAGGCCCTGCGCGACGGCTCCAGCCGTCTTTGCAACGGTCATTGCAGTCTCGGCGACTGTCATCGCGCCAGTTGCAACAGTGCTCGCACCGAGCTTGGCGGTATTCGCGGCGACCTCGGCTCCGGCCTTGAGTTCGGCGGCCGCCATCTTGCCAGCGCCCGCGACGGTCTTGTCCTGACTGGCCGCGTAGTCCATAGCGGCCAGCTTTGCGGAGTTCAGCTTGTCCTTGGACTGCTCGAGCGCAAGGTTGCTCTCGGCGGTCTTGACGCGCATCGCCTGAGTCTTGACGCCCAGCTTTTCAGTGTACGTCGCGTTCTCGCCGAGAGCGGAACGGGCCTCGTTCAGCTTGGTCCTCTCGTGGGCGAGCGCATCTGCCGCATCGGCCGTCACGGTCTTGGCGTGCTCGGTTGCCTTTGCAGCGAGATCGGTCTTGTCCTTCGAGATTCCGAGAGCGGATGCCAGCTTGCCAAGGCCCTCCTTGGCGCTATCGGCTCCAGTCTTTAGGTTCGACTTGAGATCGGTCGAGAGCAGCTTCACCTTGTCGGACGACTCAGCGGACTTGCCGGAGACAATCTTCGCCATGGCGCTGAAAGCGGTGCCGATGCCCTGCAACCCCTTGGCGATGCCGTTGGTGACGGCGAGTGCGGTTAGGACCGCGCCGAGCATGGTGACAGCGACGCGAGCGGGTTCGCTGTTGACCAGCAGCTCGAGCATAACCTGCAGGACGGTGTTGATTGCCTGGAGAGCGACGGCAGCTGTGGTGAACGCAACGTTAGCAACGGACTCCGCGAGCTGCAGCACAAGACCCGCGCCGATGCCAGCGGCCTGACCGAGCTTTCCGAGCGCGTCGACGTTACGCGTGAACCAGTCCTGCCAGCTCTGCAGCACGTCGATGCAAATGTAGATGGCTCCGCGCAGCTTGTCGCCAATCCAAGCGACCAGCTGAATCAGCGCGGTATCCGTAAAGCCCTTAATCATGGTGCCGACGCCGTTGATTGCAGCGGAGAGCGTCAGGCACATCTGGGCCGCGAGGTCGAACGACAGGGCGATGGTCTCGGGGAAGTTGAAAGCGACAATAAGCGGCCCGATGATTTCGATAATCTGGCGCACCGTGTTGCTGATTAGGTTGGCTACTCCGGCAATCTCGTTCTTCACGGCGCCGACGATGTCGAGTCCGTCGAACTGGTGCTGGATTGCCTTGGCGAGCACCTTGAAGTCCTCGACGAGCGGCTGGAACGCCTTGCCGATGCGGTTCAGCATGTCCATAATCTCGTCGTAGAGCTTGTCGGTCAGGCCGTCGCCGAGCGACCAGTCGTAGTCGTCGAGCGTGATGTCCGAGATGTTCGGCGCGCCGCCACCTGCGCCGCCACCGCCGCCACCGGAACCGCCCGAGCCGGAGCCGCTGGAGGTCTCGTTGAACTTGTTGATTTCGTCGAAGCCCATGAGCTGGCGCTTCAGTTCCTCGACCTGCTTCGCGGCCTTTCCAGCCTTGTTGCCAGCGCCTCCTGCGGCGTTACCGGCGTTGCCGATGGCGTCTGCGGCGTCATCCGCCGCTGCGGCGGTGCCCTCGTAGGCGCCGCCGTCGCCGAAGCCCATGTTGGCGATGGCGGTGCCGCCAGTCACCTTGGCGAGCAAGTTTGCGAGCGTGGCAACTGCCTTGACGACAGCGACGGCCACCGGGATGATGGCCTGCAGCATAGGCAGGAACACGTTGCCGATCGCCTGCGCGGCGGTCTGCATCTGGCTCTTGAGGACTCGGATTTGGTTCGCGGGGGACGAGATGGTCTTGGCGAGGTCGCCGTGCGCCCAGCTGACCTGCGACATGATGGCCTTGTAGCGGAGCATGGCCTTCTCGGCCTGCGTCATCTTGGACACCTGCTCGGTGATGCCCATGTTGTAGGCCTCCTGCTGGAGGCGTGCCGTGGTCAGGTCGTAGCCGAGCGCTCGAAGCGGCTCAATCTCGCCTGCCAGGCCGGAGCGAACCTTCTCGAACGCAGCGTCGTTGCTGATGTTGAAGAAGGACGCGAGGTCGTAGGACAGCTGCGTGAGTCCCTTGGACATGGTGTAGGCGTTGTTGGCCGCGACGCCCATGCCCTGAGCCATCGTCATGAACGTGCCCTGGTTGCTCAGGAACTCGCCAGTGTTGATGCCGAGCGCGGCCTGCACCGCGTCCGCGTACTCATGCGCGGTTGCGGCGTACTGGCCGAGCGACGTGTCGGCGAGGTTGATATTCTCGATGTAGCGGTTGGACTGGTCGACGCAGTAGGCGATGCCCTGGCCGACCTTGTAGAAGGTCGACGCGACGGTAGCCACGGCGCGGATGACCGATGCCGAGGTGCGCAGCTTGGAGATGAAGCTGTCGAGCGCGGACTCGGCCTGTTTGGTTTCGCTTGTAGCGTTCGCGCCGAAGTCCTTGGACGCGCTCTTGATGGCCCTGAAACCGGACGCGACGCTCGCGAACTTCTCGGGCAGCTTGCCCAGCGAGTCGTTGATCGCATCGCAGGCCGCGCGGAAGGACGTCATGTCCATCTTGTCGAGCGACGCGGCAAGCTCGGGGAGCCTCTTGAGCGCGTTTACCGTGCTGCCGAGGTTAGACCTTGGCAGGGCGCTCAGCTCCGCGAGCGAGGTGTACAGGCTGTGGAACTTGGTCGCGTCGAAGCTGACCTGGTTCATCTCCGCGACGGACGCGGCGATTTTCCTGATTTGGTTGGCGATGCTCGAGGACAGCTTGAGTCCGGACAGCGAGCGGACGGAGTTGACCGTCTCGCGCACCTGAGCGGAGCTGTTCATCTGCGAGGTGGCCGACGCGATAGCGGAGACGTTCTTCGCCACGGTAGATGAAATCTTAACGCCCTGCAGCTGCCGCACGGCGTCGGCGATCGCGGCGATGTTCTTGCTGTCCACGCGAGCGGACGACAGCTTGGAGATGCCGTCCGCCACCTTGGACAGCGACGTTCCGACGCCGCGAGTCCCGGTCTTGAGTTCTTTTACGTCATCGGCTAGGCCTCTGACGGCGCTGCGGGCGTTGTCCGCCTTGGTCTCGATAGAGATTCGCAGCTGGTCGATGCTGGCTTCTGCCACGGCTACCCCATTTCTGGGGGCGCAATCCCGCCGTGCTTACACTAGGCAGGCCCATGTCCCATGAGCCATAGAGCCATTTTCTCGTGAGCGGCCTTCTCCTCGTGCGCCGCAGTCTCCTCGGGAGTCCTAGCCGACGTGATACCGTAAGGCTCCTCGGGGTAAGGCTCCGGCTTGGCCTTCTTGACGAACGGGTTGAGCGCCGGGACGAGCGACGCGATGGAGTTGTAGACATAGAGTCCCATCTGCCAGCGCTCCCACTCCCCTCGCTCGTCGCGCTGCCTCTGGGACTCCTTGAAGGCGGCGTAGAGCCAAGGGTCGCCGTCCCAGTACTGCTCGACGGTCATCCCGAATGAAATGGCAGAGGGGAGCGCCATGTCGAACGCGTGTCCCAGAGGACACTCGCCCGTATAGCGCTCCCCTCCATCGGAAGGTGTCTTATCTTCCCCGGCTAGACCAGACGGAACTTCATTCGGGACTCGGTAGGGTTTTCGATAAGAGCGGTCATCGGCTGGTTGAACAGCGCGACGAGCAGCGCAATCATGTACGGCTTGTCCTCGATACCCTGCCAGATGCCAAGAACCTCGTTGAAGGTAATCTTGGGCTGCTCCTTCTTGAACGCGGGCATGACGAAGTCGCTGATGAACTTCTCAAGGGAGGTCAGGGTGCTGTGAGAGAGCATTTCGGTGGCGTACTGCGACGTGATGCCCTTCTTCTCCATGTCCTTGACCATCTTGCGGGAGTAGCACAGGGTGTACTCGGTGCCGGTCTCCTCGTCCTCGATGACGATCTTGTCGTGGCCCTTGATGTCCTCAAGCGCCTTGGCGGCGATGTTGATGTCCTCGGCAGTCTCGGTGTTCTCGATGTTCTCGTCCATGTCTTACCTTTCTTTCGGTTTGCAATCCCTATCGGTTTGGTTCTGTCTATGCGGCGTCCGGCAGGAGCTTGGGCGCGGTGACGGTGGAAACGACGATGGTTGTCTCGCGGACCTTGTCGACCTCGCCGCCGTTCTCGTAGTAGCTCAGGCCGCCCTGCCAGAAGAAGATGCCGTCGTGTCCATCGGGCTTGCCAGCGGCGTCGACGCCCATGACGATTGCCCACCACTCGGCCTCGCCCAGCTTCTCAAGGCCAGCGAGCTTGGTGGAGTCGCCCTTGGTGTAGTTGGCGGTCATCTTGACGGCCTCCTGCTTCTTGACGCCCTTGACGTTCTTCTGGGATTCGTCGGCGAGCGTGGTGGCGTCGAGGTTGTTAGGCTCGCCGCCGAGGTCGCTGTAGCTCTTGATGTTCACGACGTTCTCGGCCTTGGTGAAGTCGGCCGCAGTGGGGGCGACGGTCAGGTTCTTAAAGTGGAAGAAATAGGTGTTGATGGTTGCGGTGGGAGTGGTGGATGCAGCTACTGCCATGTATTTTCCTTTCAAGTTACCAAGGCGCAACGGTGCCCGACTTGTCGAGCTTTGCGCGCCAAGTCGCAGCGAGACGACGGACGCTGGGGTCGACATCGGCAACTTCCGTCCAATTCGACCTGCGGAAACCGCAACGGGCCAGCGCCTCGTCCGCTGCAACTAGGATGTTTCGTGCCTCGAAAACGCTCGTGCCGGAAAACGACTGGGCGTCTACCGCCGTCCGCGTCCACAGCTCCACGCCGGAGCTGTCTCGCGTGCTCTCGTCCTCTCCGGGGAACCGGAACTGAACTAGGAGTGCGGGCAGTTTCGAGTCCTTTGAGTTGATCGCGCTGGAGGTGACGGTGCATTTCGGGTACCTCTTGGTCACCTCTTGGCGCACGTAGTTGAAGATTCGGGTGGAGTGGTCGTTCATGACTTGAAAATCCTCTTGGCGGTATTGACGACCTCGGAACGCGCCTCGTCCGCACCGGCGCCCATGAATCGGCTTGCGATATGGCCGTGCGTGAAGCCGAACGTGCCGTCGTCCTTCGGGTAGGTCCATCCCGACTCTCCCCTGCCGCTCTGGTTGACCGTGTAGCCGTTCTCGGCACCGTACGCGGCGTCTCCACGGATGCCAGAACCGAACTCAAGGATGTGGCTCAGTGGCACCTCGTATGAGCCGTCGGCAGGCGACAGGACGGGGCCGTTTGCGAAAGCCTCTGCGCCGTCCGCAGTCCTACGGGAGCCGATCGTCTCGGTAACCCGCGTCGACGGGCACAGCTCTTTGGCCGTGTCGGCAGCAGTCTCGGCAAGCTCTTCGGCGAGCTGGCTCGACTTCTCGTCGAGTCCATCCGCGTACCCGCGAAGCCGCTTCTCCAGCGCCGCGAGCGAGGTGTACGACAGCTCCGCCGTGAGGTTCATCGACCGTCGACCCTCGTGAGTCCGAACGCGCAGTAGTTGAGCGACGGGGACACGCGTTTGACCTCGTACGCGCCGGACATGGATGGCTGGCCGTCAGCCAGCAGCTCGGGCCTGTCGCCGAGCCACATGCGGTCGCCCTCGTCGATGCCCCAGCGGTTCGACTCGGCCACCAGCTGCAAGTCGTAGGCGACCTGCGTTCCGAACGGGCTGGAGGAGCTGTCGCCGCTGGGGGCGGACGCGTTCACGCGGACCTCGACGGGGTCTGACCAGCCGTTGACGTACTCGCCTGTGCCGTACTCGCCGTCCATGATTTCGGTGCGCGAGGGCTTCGAGAGCCACATGGGTCGCCTGTTGCGCTCCATGCACCTCACTGGACGGACCTCGACTTGCATCGCGGGACGATGCGCTGCAGGAGCTGCTTGGAGACGCCTGCGTTCGAGCGTGTCCTGGTGATTCCGTTCTCGACGTGCGTAATCTCGTTGTCGGCCCCGCGCCAGTTGTACATGTCTGCGGCCATCAGGCACTGCAGGGAGTCGTACCTAGGCTCCCATGCGACCGAGTCAGGGTCGTCGGCGAACGGGTTGCGCGTCTCCAGAATCAGGGAGCGGGCGGCAGACAGGTAGGCCGCGATCAGCCCACCGTCTGCCTCCTGCCCTGCTCCCGTGAGGGCACAGACCTGTTTCAGCTTGTCCTCGTCGCTAAGCATGTTCTAGGCGACGCCCGGGGTGACGAGCTTCATGAACGGGATGGCGCGGTGCTCGCTGTATGCGAGCGACCAGTTGCCTGCGGTGGCGAGCTGGGCGTCGGTCGGCGAGATGACGGGGTTGCCCTTGTTCGGGTTGCTCGTGCCGGTCTCCTTGGGGGCGGTGAAGGTGAAGCCGTTGGGGTGGATGGCCTCGCGCAGGCGGTAGCCGAGGTAGCTGGTGCCGCCGCGCTTAAGCTCGTCGCGGCCGTTGAACACGGGGCGGGCGACGCCGATGTCGGCGTAGCGGAAGGCGCCATCGCCGAACAGGTAGGTCGTGTAGGTCGCGGCCTTGGCGGACTCGCCGGAGGTCGCGGGGGTGTGCGGCATCTCGTCGGTCACGAGGACGGTAAGGCCGTTGACCTGGTAGACGTTGAGGTCGGTGGTCACGCCGTTGGGGTCGGTGTACTTGAGGTAGTCCACGCGCTCCATGTCCTCGAAGGCCTGCGCAACGGAGGAGTGCATGAGGGCGAGCTTGACGGTGGACTTGTTGTCGCCGTAGACCTTCTGGGCGGCGTCGGACAGCGTGGTGGCGGTCAGCTGGTTGACGGTGACGGTATGGTCGGTCATGCCCTTGGCGCCGAGAACGGCCTCGGCGATTCCGGCGAGTCGCTTGTTGCGCTTGGTCTGGCGCCACTTAGCGGCACGGGCGGCGATGGCGGCCATGGGGTTGGCGGTGGTGAAGTCCTGCGGGAAGTCGTCGGCGTACCAGCCGTGGGCGCGGCCGTAGACGTAACCGGTCTGCGAGCTGGCGCCGATGGTGGACAGGGTGATGTCGGTCACGCCGTCGTAGTTCTGCTCGTCGGCCTCGTCGAGTGCGTTGTAGAACGGGATGGTGAACTGGTTTCCGGCGTTGACCTTGGACTTGATAAGCGGGTCGTCGACCATGATGCCGGAGGTCACGAGGACGTTCTTGACAAGGTCAGGCTCGTCCTGGTAGTCGGCGAAGAAAATGTCCTCGTCGAACGGGAAGGTCTTGTCGGCCATGTAGAGTTTGCCAGCCATTTAATGCCTTTCTAAGAGAGGTTCTTCCATGCGTCGGGGTTCTGCTGTTTCCAGGCAATCTGCTCTGAATCGCTCAAAGCCCTGAACTGCTTTCGCGTGGTGATCGCGCCGTTGCCCTCGTCGCCGCCCTGCGGCTGCGGCATCCCCGCCAGCGCCTGCTTCTTGGCGTCGTCTGCTGCGGCCTTGGCCTTGGCCGCGACAACGTCGGCGATTGCCTTTGCAGCTGCGGTCGTCTCGTCGCGGGTGCCGCCGATGACGGAGCCGATGAACGGCTTGTACTCGTCCTCGGACATGCCTGCGCCTGCGAAAACGGCGGCTGCGGTGGCCTCGTTCAGGTCGCGGAGTGCCTGCTTGGCCGTCGCGTTGGCGGCGTCGAGCTGCTTCTGCCACTGCTCGTCTGCCGTGAGGTTCTTGTTGGCCTCGTCCTCGAGGGACGAAATCTTGCCGTTTGCCTCCTCCAGCTGGGCTTTCAGCGCGTCGATGGCGCCCTTGGCGGCGTTGACGTCCTCGCCGTTGGCCCGCATGATCGCGTCGATGACCTCCTTGGAGGCGTCGTCGCCGAGTAGGGACTTGAGCTGGTCACGATTCATCTAGTTGCTTTCCTTTCCTTGGCTACGCTTTGTTGACGGGGGTCGCGTCCCCTTGCCTGCGGCGCTGACGCTGCCGCCTGCGGACTCGCCGGGTTTCCCGGCATTGCTATCTGCACCGGAGTCGTCTCCGGGGTTGACCGATTTGGCCTGCGCAAGCTCCATCTGGCGCTGCGCCTGCTCGTCCGCGTAGGACTTGGACAGGTCGTATGCCGTCTCGGGGTCGGGGAACATGCCGCAGTACTCGAACGCGAGTCGCGGGTGAACCTTTCCGCAGCCGAGGATGGTCGACAGCACCTGCGCCTTGGACTGGATTGCCTCGTAGTTGCGGCGAGTGAACTTGATGTCGACGTCGCGCGGCCTGAGTCCGAGGTTGATGGAGGTATCGAGGATGGTGGCGACTGCCTGCAGGAACAGGCGCTCGCCGCGCTTGAAGTGGACCTCTGTCTCCTTGCAGCGGCTCTCGCTGTTGGACCAGCCGTCGCGCATGGTGACTGCGGCGCCCGTGTCAGAGGTGGAGCCTGAGCCGCCGACGTTGAACGGCATTCCGCAGATGGACAGCGCGGTCTTGTAGAGCGCGTCAACGAGCGTCTGGGTCTGGTCCTGGTTGAGTTCGGACGTCAGCATCTGCACCGATGCCTTGTTCTCGTCCGTGGAGCGGATTTGCAGGCATCCCATCTCCATGAGCTTCTTGAAGCCCGTTTCGGCGTCATCGCCCTCGAACTCGACGTTCTCGAGCACGAGAAGCGCCTGCACGAACTGCGCGATGGCGTCGACTCGGTTGGACTCGATTTCGTTGATTGCGTCGAGAAGGCTCAGGACGGCCTCGAAAACGCCCATGCGCTCTGAGTTGGCGTCGTACTCGATGATCGGCACCATGCCGAGCGGGTTCGCGGCCGTCTTCACGGAGTCGCTGTCGACCGTGAATACGAGGCGGTCGGTGTAGACGCTGTAGATGGGTTCGTTGGTCACGTCATCCATGACGTAGGTGACGGCGTACAGCGGCTCATGGAACGCGTCGTTGGTGTAGACCACGAACGTCCTGCGCGGGTCGAGCGACGCAACCTTGAACGGCTGCTCGTCGTCGATGGTCTTGCCGTCCCCCGAGTTCGGGAGCACGAGCCTGTAGCCGACGCCGCAGACGCACATCCACTGGACAATCTCCATGTCGCAGGCGTGCTTGTCGGCGGCGATGCAGAAGTCGTTGAGCTGCTGGACCTTGTGGCTCAGCTCGTCGTTGACCTTCTCAACGTTCTCGGAGTCATCGCAGTCCTTGGAGGAGCCGTGGGCGCTGTAGGCGATAGGCTCCCCGGCAAGCGAGTCGGCGCGGTCCTTGGCAATCTGGTACGCCCTGTTCTCCAGGACGATGTTCTTGATTTCGGGACGGACTTCCTTCTTGCGGTCGATGACGGGCTGGTAGCCCAGAAAGTACTTCCACAGGTAGTCCGTGTCGGAGGAGTTGCAGCCATGGACCATCGTGGAGCGGTCCAGCACCTCGCGCACGTTCGCGGCGGTGATGTTCTGCTCGCCGCACACGATGCGGCGCCTGCCGTGGAGCAGGGTGCTCTTGATGCCCTTGTTTTCAGATTCGCTGTAGGTCTCAGCCAACTTATCTCCGCTTCTCGCTCGATGCTGGCTGACCGGAAGGAAGGAGGTGAAAACGGCCAGCCAGCAGCGATTCGATGGGGATTGCGCCCCTTCTGGAGATGTTCGGTTCGGTGCCGAAAACCTTCGTGCCGGATTAGAACGGCCTCTTGGTGACACGCGCCCTCGCTCGGCGCGACTTGCTCAGGAAGTCCGCGAGCATCGAGAGGGCATCCGGCGCGTCGTCGTGCTGGTTCTTGCCGTCGAGCACGTATGAGGTGATTTGGCCCATGGCGATCGAGTAGTCCGAACCGGGTTCGTACATGGTCGTGTCCCTGAAAACGCAGTTGTCGATGACCCAGGTGGAGCTTGCGAGGATTCGGGTCTCCTTGTTCGACCCGGTGTACTTCTTGGAGACGGCGCACAGCGTCCCCTTCTCCTTGAGCAGGTCGGCGACATCATCGGCGACCTTGCCGCCTGCGGCGTTGGACTCGAAACGCGCCTGCTGTACGCCGTATTTGTCGATGAAGTTCACGAGTCGCTGGTTGACGGTCTTTGGCGCGGAGTGGTCGCAAAGGAAGTCGACGATGAACCACTTGTCGGAGCCTCGCCACTGGGCTGCGATCGGCATGGCACAGTAGTCCTCTCCGGCGCCCTTGGTGTCGACGACCGCCATGACGCGGTCCGGCTCCCCTGCTGGCAGCTCCAGATAGCGCTCAAGGGAGTCCGGGCTGTACAGCTGGCCCTCGCGGACGAACGGCGTGCCGTCGTACTTGGCGGCATACGTCGCGCTGTCGGTGGTTCGCTGCATGTCGAGGTAGTACTTGCGGTCGAACCCTACGCCGTACAGGTAGTCGAAGTTGCTCTCGCCGGAAATCGGGTCGAGCGCGGGGATGGTCAGGATGTGGAACCCGCTCTCGCCCTCGTGGAGACGGGTCATGCGGCCGATTGGGTCGTTCACGTCCCAGCGCGTGCCGACCATGAGCTGCCTGGAGCCGGTCTTTCGGCGGTCGTAGCACTGGTTGATGTAGGCCTCCCACTTGCCCTGCAGTCGGCGCGGGGACATGGCCTCCTCCAGGTCCTTGACCAAGTCGTCCGCGTACAGCCAGCCGCCCTCTCCGACCTCGACTGCGCCCGTAAGGGTGCCCTCGACCGATCGGCAGGTGCATGTCGGGTACGCGCCGTGCTTCTTGAGCGAGAACGCCTCGTCCTCGGAGGACTGCCACACGAGCGGCGAGTCTGGGAAAATCTCGGAGAACCGGTACTCCGGGTCGATAACGAACTGGAGACACTGCTGGTAGAAGTGCTTGGTCAGCTTGTCGGAGTGCGCCGTCATCAGATTCGAGTGCAACGGGTCGCGCCCGAGGTGCCAGACCATAGCCATCGAGCAGTTGGACGATTTTCCGGTACGCGGGGGCATCGAAACGCTCAGGAACTCCGCGTTCGGGTCAGTTTCGAACCACTGCAGCTCCTGATAGAGCCGCCACAGCTGCTTTCGCCTCGGGAGCCAGAGCCTGCTGTCCGGCGTTCGGTCGATTTCCATAGCCTGCGCGAAGGAGTCGAAGTCCCACTTGCCGTCCAGCGTCAGCAGGTCGCGGTGCGCCTCCATGAGGGCCGATATGCCCTCGACGTCGGCCCATCCGCCGCGCATGGCGGCAATAACGGCGTCGAGAGACGCTTTCAGGGCGTCGTGCTCGTCCGTTCCGTCATGCCTGCGCTGCCGCTGCATTGACACGAGGTCGCGGTAGGCGCCTATGTCCCTCGGGTTCAGCGAGATGTAGTTGAGTATGTTCCTGGTGAGTGCATCCATGCCGCATAGGGTCGCGGCGGTGCGGTTTCCGCTCGTGCGGCAAAGAAAAAGCCCCGCAGGGTAAATCCCCACGGGGCTTGCGCCTAGCCGTCAAGCTCTCCAGAATCGATCAGTCGGCGCCTTATCTTCGTGTAGGTGCTCACGCCTATGCCGAGCTGTTCGCAGGCGTCTCGGCGCTTCTCCTTCTTGGCCTTCACCAGCGCCACGTGGCGCTTGAACTCCTCCACGTCCACCTCGGCGGGCGGCCTGCCCTCGCGCCAGCCCGGTTTCTGCCGGGCCACGGCCTTGCCCTCAGAGGTGCGCTGGGCGATCATGTCGCGCTCGAACTCTGCCATGGCGAACATCACGGAGACCATCATCTTGCCTACCGGGGTGTTGTCCAAGGTGCCCATGTTGAGCACGCGGACGGTTATCCCACAGTCGAGGAGCGACCTCACGACCTCGCAGCCGCCAGTCACGGTGCGCGCGATTCGGTCGAGCTTGGTCACTACCAGCGTGTCGCCGTCCACTAGGCGCTCCAGCAGGGCGTCGAACTCCGGACGGTCGGTCGTGGTGCCCGTGAACGCCTCCTGGACGATTTCGGCGCACCCGGCGTCTCTCAGGGCGTCATGTTGGGCGTCTAGCGAGTTTCCGTCTCTGAGCTGCCCTTTAGTGGACACTCGGGCGTAACCGTAAATCATGGCCGCCCACCTACTGCTGATCGATTACGACCGAGCCGTCCGGCAGTCTGGAGCCGACGGGCACCAATGCCAGCTTGTAGCCCAGTGGCTGCAGATACTTCCCCGCCGTCGAGAGCGTAGGGTTGCCGTCTTTCAGCGAGCAGGACAGCGAACCCTGCGCTATGCCGATGACCGCCGCCAGCTCACGCTGCGTGTATCCGCGCGATTTCATGATTTGCTTGTAAGCATCCGAGTAATTCATGTTGTCTCCTTCCGTTACCGACAATATAGGGTATGCCCGTTCGGCTGTAAAGGCCTTTTTGTTTTTTTCGGCGGTCGGGGGGCTTAGTAGCGGGGTTGCCTGGTGTCTGAAAAACTGCCCGGTACCCTGCTTAATGCTGGTGCTATAGTGGAGGGCGTCGGGTAGCAGACCGCAAACTTAACGGTTTACAGCTCGACAACGACGAACGGATATAGCCTATATCTCAAGGAGGATCGAAAACGCAAACAGGCTATATCGAACGGATATTACCTATATCCGATTGATTGAACGGAAATAGCCTATCAAGGAGACGAAACGAAATGGCTAACAGCATCAACTACAACGACGAACTAAAGGCCGCTATCAAGGCCGCCGCGCTGTTTACCTATGGTAAGAACGATCGCCCGGCGCTTACCTGCGTATTGATTAACGCTACTGTTGATAGCGTCAGCGTGTATGCAACTGATAGCTTTACTGCATTTCGCTACACCTGCAAAAACGACGATGGCGGCCAGTTTACGGCACTGCTGAGCGCGGCCGACGCTAAAGCCCTTGCAGCTGTAAAGCTCCAGGCTAATACGCTTTACAATCTGGCAGTCGAGGACGGAACGCTAAAGCTCACGCATTTCGACGCAGTTATTAACGTTTTCGTACTGCAGACGCTCACGTATCCCGGCGCCGATAATCTCGATCGCCTCATAGACAACGCCGACAACGCCACGCCCGGCGTTACCTGTTTCAATGCGGCATATGTCGAGCGCGCATGTAAGGCCGTGCGCCTGATCGCCTCCAAAAAGGAAAAAAGGGCCGTATTCACGTTTAGCCCCGATCAGGCCAGTTTGGTTAAATGCACCGGCGATCGTGGCTCGGCTCAAATGCTTGTTATGCCAGTACGCCAGAAATAACCGGCACTTTCCCAACATACAAAAACGGCCCGCGCAAACGGAACTTGCACGGGCCACGGTACAGAATGGAGAACTGATACCATGAGCAACGATACCACATTTAACGCCAAAATTGCACGTAACGACATCGCTAGCAATATCTGCGATATGGCGCTGGAGCTGGAAGATTACGACGGCTATATCTGCGACGCTATCAGCGAGATAGCCGATACTAGCGTTTCTATCTACACCGCCGACAACGTGAGGTTTTGCCGCGAGAACTCCGACGACGTGCGCAATGCGCTGATGGAGGGCCTTGCACTTGACGGGTCTCAGTATTTCGAGGCGAACCCGAACAATGATTACGAGGATTATGAGGCGTATTTGGGCGCCGTTGCCGAGTACGTCGCAAATGAGCGCGAGCTATACGCCGATTATGAGGCGGCTATGGAGTACGCAGTTTTGGGCGCGCTGTTGGAGCGTTACGGCGAAGAGCTGTCGCGCGAGGCATACAAGTACGTCAATGGCTGCAAAACGTGCGACTGGGACAACACCAGCGAACGTATCGACTCCATAAAGGACGAAGCCGTAGAACTTTATCAGGAATGGTTGAACGAGAACGAGACAGATGATGAATAGCCTCGTTCACACCGTCGCCCTAGTTGCCAACGTCCGCGCGGCCGTATACACCACGGCCGCGCCCGGGCGCTATCTGGTGGCCGTCGAGGAGCGCCACGGCGGTATCTGGGAACCAGCAGGCGACGCGGGTACAACCGGCGTTGACCCGTTCGACGACGTGGCTATTTATTCCATCTGCTTTTTTATGTTCTCCGATTACTGGGAGGATCAGAATGATTAACACGTATCAGCTCACGCCGTCCTACCGCGTTGCCGTCGATTACGATACTACCGTACCGGATACCCCGGCCGACCGTTACGACACGCCATTCTACGAGGTCGCCTCATGCCAAAACCTCGATATACACGAGGGCCGCGCGGATATTGTCGCCGCGCTGGAAGGCATCGAGAAGGCCGTTAACGGCTATGCCTACGCTGGATATAGCAGCGTCGCGCTAGCACTGATAAAGCACCTGGAGCGCGCCGGGTACGTGGCAACATATCATTCGTTCGCTGGTGTGTGCCCGTCGGACTGGTGTGACGCCGTCGTTGCCGTTCGCGCTAGCGAGGGCGTAGCGCTGGAGGGCGCTATATCCGACTGGGATAGATGGTTTACGAACGATTATTACGTCTTGACGCTGGAGCGCCGTCACGTATGGCACGACGACGCCGGTTACACCCTCGAAACGTGGGACGACGTCGACGCGCTGAACGGCGTTGCGCTTGACGACGCATACAACGCGGACGAGGTTGCAGCCGCCGCGCGCTTGTATTTCGACGTCGAGGAGGTCGCGTAATGCTGTTTGAGCTTGCCAAAACGTCAACCTGGTACGCGTACTGGCTAGGCGTTGCAGTTGGCGTTGCAGCGTGCGCCGTTGTCGCCGTCGTTTTTTCAATCCTCAATAACTAGAGGAGGTGTAGCCCGTGAGAAACGTCTTTATCTACCTGCTAGCGTTGGCACTAGCGCCCGTTATCCTGCCCGTTATCGTTCTCGTTTTCCTACTCAAATACAACTAGACCAGCGGCCCCGGCGTTTGTCGGGGCCGTTTTTTATGCCTCCTGCAACGGCTCACGGCCTACACCGTGGGCCGTTTTTCGTTTCTGATCCCCGTACAAGCGCCACGGCCGCGCCACTATAGCAGGGCCGTTTGTGTTCAAGATATGTAGGACGCCTACACCTACGCAACGCCCGCGCCGGTCATATCCGTGCCCCGTTCTAGCGCGTTTTAACGGCGATACTAGCCCCGTTTTTATGCCCGGGGCACTGCTACCACGCCCGCGTTTTAACGCCCGTTTTTGGGGCATTGTAGCGCCTCATAGCGGCATATCCCACGCGGCCCGTGGGCGCTGATATAGCAGGTCAAGCCGCCAAAACGCCCGCAATCGCGCCAAAACCCTGCAACCAGAAAACAGCCGTTCCCCAGCAGGTTTGCGCCATAGCCAGAAGTCGGGAACCGGAAAACCCTATAGTGCGCGCGAAAGTCGTGACAGTCGCGGCGAGCGATCGGATTTTCCTCCCTTAGTGGCTGCGAAAGTCGCGACAGCCATATAGTGGCCGCCAAAGTCGTTAGTGGCCCCGAAAGTCGGCACAAAAAAAGACCCCTCTGCGTTTTATTGCAGTGGGGTCTTTCTCTTTCTAGTCGCTCGGCGGCAGCTCCTCGACCTTCTCGATCGTCACGTCCTCGGCTGGCAGCGCGGCCATGTACTTGGCCTCCAGCTCTGCCTTGGTAGGCCCCTGAGCTGCATCTTCGTGCTTGATGACCGTCTGGGACTCGTCTCGGTATCCGAAATTGTTCTTACCGAGAAAGATTCCTGTCACCGGGTTGCGGTAGCCGTTATTCTGCATCGCCGATTCCCAAGAAACTTCCAAACTTTGCAAAATATTTTTGAGCACGATGGCAGATTCGGTGCTCAGCACCTTATCCAACCTAGTCCTCTTGCCCTTTGCCCAGTTCAGGACCTCGTCCCTCGTCATCCCGAAGCTCTGGCACATGCCGCTCACCAGAATCTTTGAGTCGTGGCGCTCGCACAGGTCCACGTATTCCTCGAACCGCTGCATCAGCTGTTCGGGGTCGCTCGCGTCGATGGACGGCCACCTGATAAGCTCTCGAATCATGCTCAGCGTCTCGCTGTTGTTGGATGGCGTCTGCGTGTTAGGGCTGTTGCCGTACCTGCCTTGGGTCATGCTTCATCCTCCGTCGCTGTGTCTCGTCTCGGCAGCACCCTGCCCTTCGAGTCGCGGAGCGGCTTGGGGAAGTCCTCCCTCAGCTCGGCATACCCCCCTGCCCCGCACTCGGTGAGCGAGTACCTGTGGGTGCCCCTCTCCCGCTTCAGGAGGCCCTTGGACACCATTCCCTCGGCTATCTCGGCGATGCCGTCGCTGCCGCACTTGCGGAAGAACTTCATCTCGATGTCTCCGCCGCGTCGCGTCACCTCGGTGGAGCAGAACGGCTCGCCCTGCTTGTGGCGCCAGCCCACGACCCGCAGGAACGCCAGCTCGCCGACCGTGAGGGACGCCAGTATGCCCCCGGGACGCCTAGCCAATGCTCTGCCTGCTATGTAATGCTATGCTATGGCAATGCACTTGCATATGCATTTGCATACCTCCTATGAACGGTTATCACCTATACTTTATCGTTCCACCAACGGGCGTTGGCGGCGCGTTTCCGCTGGTCGGAGATGGTGTTGTACCTCTCGACCTCCTGCTGGAACCCATAGCCTGAAACCGTTCGCTTCTCGTCGTTTTTAACCTCGAAAACACCGCACTTGGCGGCAGTTTCGAGCACCGATGTTGCCTTCTTCCGGCTGATGCCCAAATCTCGGCTCACGGCCCTCGACAGCTCCGCGAACGTCAGCTCCAAGCCCTCGGCGGCGGCTCGGTACAGCTCGCACTTGGCCGCCAGCCACACGCCCGCTCCCTCGGCACCGCATGAGTCCGTGAGCCTGCGCACCCTGGGGCTGTCCAGCTCGCCGATCGGCTGCGGGTACCACGACATCACGGGCAGTCGGCGTAGCTTCCGTGGCTGATGTAGCGGTTGTACTGCGCGTATCCGAACACGCTGGCCCTACGCCTGTTGTCGGCGTGCTGGCATTCGCGGCACTTGCGCTGCAGGCCGTCGGCGTTGACGCGGTTGCGGTTGAACTCGGACGCCTCCAGCAGCCGACCGCAGTAGTTGCATCGCTTCACCTTCACCCCCTATCAATAAAACCAGTTTTAAGTCTCGCATACGGGGTCTAACAAACGTCTCTTGAGTCGAGAGACTTGATGGCCGCGTAGGCGATCTTCTTGGCCTTGTCGTAGGGTATGCCCATGTCGGCGGACACGTCGTGCCAGTCCTCGTCGAACAGGAAGTGGCGCACGACCAGCTGGCAGGCTGTGTCGCCGCACGTCCACTCGATTTCGGCGACGTCGTCCCACGCGCGGTCAAGAATCTCCTCGCACCTGTCGATGCACCAGCCGATGCGCTCCTTGCCGACCTGCGGCTTGGTGGTCTTGAGCTGCCGTTTCAGGCGCTCCAGCGACCTAGAAGTGACCTGGTAGCCGCGAAAGTCGTGGAGCGACTGGCTGATCTCGCCCTGTCGCAGCACTAGCGGGTGTTGCGGTAGGAGACGGACAGGTTGAACAGCAGGAGCAGGCCCGCGAGCGCCCAGAGGTTCATGCACTCCACGCCGAACGCGATGGACAGCAGCGTTGACACCAGCCACGCCTCGGCCAAGAGCAGGGCGACAACCCCGGCAGTAAGGCCCACCACCAGCACGATAGCGCCGACGATTTGCTTCACGACGGCCGACTTGGTTTCAGTCTCGTCCAACAGAACTTCCTTCCGAACGAATGAGAGCCGTTTTAAGGCCCCGTTTTAAACAAAAAAGGACACTGGACTGGTTTCAAACCAGAAAGTGCCCTTAAATCAAATCCTGTGGCTTTCTAAGCCCATTTGAGCGATGTGCTCACCAGCCAAACTCCTTAGCCATGTCCGCGTAGCGCTCTCGGGTCGAGCGCCTGCGTCCCGTGTCCACCTCAAGCGGCAGGCACATCTCCAGGACTCGGCTGTACGTCCTGCGACAGGCCATGTCGTCGGGTGCCGCAAGCTCCCTGCGAGTCAGGTTCGTGCTGATGACGGTGGGCCTGCGGCTCTGGTAGCGGGTGTCGATGACGCTGTAGACGATTTCGCGGCCGTAGTCGGTCTCGCGCTCGGCGCCTAGGTCGTCGAGCACCAGAAGCTCTGCCCGGCTAAGCGTCTCGATCGTGTCCGCGACGTCGTCGTACCTGCGGCTGAGTACCCAAGGCATCGAGCGCATCAGGACCCTCATGCCCTTCTCAAGCCCGGCATTAGCGATGCAGCAGCTCAGGAACGTCTTGCCGCTGTCGGGAGGCCCGAAAAGCAGCAGCCCCGACTGCAGGTCCGGCAGCTTGTCGGCGTACTTCCTGCACTTCTCGACCACGTCTTGGCCGAACTCGCCGTCGTCTGCGTCGAAGGTCTGGGACGCCATCTCGGGGACGGGGAAGCACTCCGACCTGCGGGCCTCTAGCGTCGAGCACCTGCACTTGCAGGGAATCAGCAGCTCGCGGTTCACGTCCCATACCCTGCGCTCGATCGGGAATCCGCAGGTGGGACACGTCCTCGGCTCCATCACAGCGTCCCGGCGAAGTCGAAGGCGTCGAGGGACTGGGCGTCAGCCTCCGTGGCGGTCGCGGAATCGTCCACGTAGTCCTTGAAAATCCATGTCCTGACCGATCCCTTCCAGTCCTTCATCGGGTTCTTGCCGACTTTCCAGCCGTTGGAATCGTACCACGAGACGAACCTTTCGGCTCGGAACGTTTCCCCAGTTAATCGCAGGTTTCTGGATTTGATGAAGCCCTCGGCGTACTCGGCGACCTCGGGAATCGTGGGCTTCACGAACTTTTTCGCCCGCCGTTTTTTCGGTTGTTCGGGCGCGCACGCGCCAAAACCTTTGGGATTAGGTTGAGTATCAACCCTAGAGGAGTTACTAGTACTCTCTCCTAACCTATCCTTACCTAACCTAACCTCGGTATCCACTTTGCCTACCAACTGACAGTCAGGTGTCTCCAGTTTGTCTACCAGTTGGCTACCAAGTGTCTCCACTTTGGCTACCGGTTTGAACATATCTGCGGGTAAACCCGTGTCCCTCGTCGTGTACGATTTGTTCTCGTCAATGTAAAGCGTGGCTAACTCGTCTTTGTAGCGAGTTGCGTGGCGCCTGTCCGACCGGACGTAATTGTTGACCCACCACGACTTGATGACCGCCGTGCCAGAGTCGAACGTCAGGATGAACTTCTTCGCCACCAACAGCCGCAAATCGTCCTCCGACGCGCCGCACATCCTGCGGATTGAGCGCGGGTTGTTGACGAAACCCCAGTCGTCCGCGTTCATCCCGAGGTGGATGTAGAGCGACTGCGCGGACAGCGGCATGTCGAGAAAGGCATCCGACTCGACGATGGTCTTGGCGAACATTCTTCGTTCCGCCATATGGTGACCCCCTATCAATAAATCTATTTTTGAGCCTAATTTGAGCCGTTCCAGGCTGCGATCAGCTCGCCCTCGTCCGGGTACAGACCGACCACCATCGGGCAGTTGTCCCTGTAGGCAGCATCCTCGTCGCGGTGCCTGATTTCGTACTCCTCGGTGCCGCCGATGATGATGACCTCACGGGCGTACACCTCGCCGCCGCAGAACGGGCGGCGCCTGAGAGTCGGTGCCATGTTGCCTCCAAAGTGGAGCGCCCAGCGTGTTGCCGGGCGCTCCGATCGTCTAGTCCTTGCTTGTGATCTTCACGCCGGGCAGCTCTTGCGGCAGGAAGTTGAACTCATAGTTGTACTTGTCGGTCTTGGTGGAGTCGATTTGCTCCACCGTGTACATAGTCCAATCATTGAGGTAGATGAAATGCTTCTGGTACTCGCCGTTGGGCAGCTCGGCGACAATGTTCAGCTCGTCGGTTTCCGGGTCGGTCTCAATGGAAAGACAGCCCTCCATCTGCAACAGAACCTTGTCCGAGCGCATGTTGATAACGGTCACTCGGCGGCGAACGTTAAAGTTGTCGGCATCTTGGGATAGGTTGTGGCTGACCTGAGCACGTTCGGTGCAGCCGGAGAGTCCGAACGCGGCGATGATGCCCACCACGGCCAAAATAAAGGCCACCGTTGCGGCGACCGTTCGCTTCTGGTTATCCATTTGTAATCCTTACCTTTTGCTATTCTGACTCAATGCCCAGTTTGTCCAAGATGTAGGCGAGGGCGTCATCGTAAGACACGTCGCCGTGGATATGTATGTCGGGCAGGCGCACATACCTGTCGTTAGCACAGTCACAGTAGAAGTACACCACGCGCGACTCCTCTGGGCTGTCTCGGTACACGATGCAGTCCACTAGATAGCGAATCCAGCTCTCGTCGTAGATGTTCCAGCTGTACTGGACGCTGTTGACGACGCGCCTAGACGGGCCTTTGACCCTGTACTTGCTCACTCGACCACCTTCCTGCGGCAGTTCGGACAGAAGTTCCACGCGCCTTTAACGTAGTAACCTTCGCAATCCTCGACCCTGCATCCGCAAGCGGAGCACTCGAAGCCGTTGGCACATGCACCGCATTCGCTTTCGTCGTAGACGTTTTTGCAGGTCTGCTCGGTTGGTACATCCATGAGCACTGAGATCGGTACGACACCGGAGAAGCTGTACTCGTTCCAAAATGTCCCAAGCCATTCTTTTCCGTCGTACCTGTTGCGCTTGTATCGCTTCTCGGCGCACACCTCGGCATCATGTTCATTGTCGAAAGCCATATAGGGGGAATCCCATTTGTCCTCCCATTCGCCGCCGTAATCGATGACTAGGTAGATGGTGCGCTTAGCCTTCATCTTCCACCTCCACGCCTAACGTTTTCAGGAAGTCGATAATCATGAGGGTGTAGCAGTCCGTATCGGCTAGCGCATTATCGAAAGCCACCATGCGTTCGGCGCGGCAGTTTGCGCACGATACCTTGAGCGGCTGCATGGCTTTGATTCCTTTATCGGCACCGAAGTAACGGCACGGCGCGGGGATTCGCTCGTACGCATCATCGTATGAGTTGCGAACTGCCTTATTGAGATCGTAGATTGCATCACATAGCTTGCGCTTAATCTTCACCAATGACCACCGCCCCGCATTCAGAACAGTACTTCGGCTTCTCATATCCCTGCACTTCATGTCCGCAGGAGAGCTCGAAGCCGCACATGTCGCTCAGGTCGAGTTCGTCAAGGCCGGGAGTTACCTCCTGCCAGCTGTGGACGATGGTGCAGATGGGACGGTCTATCAGGTCGGCGAGCTTTTCGACGATGGGGATGTAGTAGCCAGTAAAGTTGTTGCTGTATTTCTCAACTGAATCCGCGATGTTGCGGTAGGCTCTGTTACCGCATTCCACAAGGTCGAGGTCGTTTTTGTAGTACTCCCCGCTTGCTCGCATGTATGTGAGTTGGTTCCTCAGTCGTGCTGCTACCTCGCGGCGCTCCTCATCACTAATCATCGGTAATCACCGTCCCGCATTTAGGACAATAGTTCCACCGCATGTCACCTATTGAGTAGCCACAGACCTCGCAACACGGCGTCTCCCTGCCGTACTTGGTTTTGAACTTGCCATGGCGCGTAGTGGTCGGGCGGTCGATTAGGTCGGCGATTTTTTCAAGAGACGCATCAGAGTTGCAGATGGCGTTTTTGTTGCCGAACAGCTCCTCCGATATTTCAGAGCACTTAACGCAGGAAACGGCAAGGCAGTCGCAACCACGCAGGAACTTCGCGGCTTCAATCCGTTCTTTATCGGTAATCAGCATCTCCGATCGCCTCCAGTAGTTTCTTTGACAGAATCGATTCAGTTCTGTTGACGTCCTCGATAGTCGAACAGGCGGCATGCTTGGTGTTGAGCAAATAGGCGACATATCGAATGTATGCCGTATCGACCTTCGCGGCCTTGGCGACGGCATCGAACGCGTCTGCCAGCTTCTCGAACGCCTCGTACACGGGCATCTCCAAATCATCCAGACCGAAAACCATTAGCACGCTCTCTGTGAACTGGTGGTCGCTCATATCGTAGAGCGTGTCATCGGGCAGATAGCCGCGCCAAGTCTCGGCTTGACCGCGCAGGCGCTCGGCAATAGTCTCGGCTCTCATTTCTGCACCGCCTCCAGCATGTCATTCAGCATGGCCGCCTCGGGAGACGCGATATAAGTCACCAGGTCAGTGGCACAGCACATGAGCGCAATGAACATGCAGAGGGCGAAGATGCCGCAGAACATAATCACAAGGGTGCTGTCTATGTCATCTGAGTAGCGGCACGTCACGTCATGGCAGTAATCCGTATCGCTGTCGTCATTCGATCGGATGGCCCACATAAGTATGCGAATCGCCACAGCGAGCGCGACCGCCAGAAAAACGCAGGCGACACCGCTCTTGGCGACCTGCATGACGGCCCATTTCGGCGCGAACTCGGATAGGTGGTTCAGCAGGTAGTCGGCACCGACGCCCAGCTGGTTGGCTATCTCCTTGATGGCGTTGGAGTCCATATTCTCCTCCTTATTTGGTTGTGTTGTTAGTGAAGTTCCTCGTACTTGCAGTACCGGGTGCCGCGAATCTCGGAGCAGAACGTCCGCTCCAGCTCGTCACCCTCTAGCTTCTCATACCGATCGCGGTACTTCTTGCAGTCGCAAAATCCAGTGCCGCGCTCACCGTAATGGTTGATGCACGTCTTGCAAGTCGGCAGCAGCAGGCGCTTGGTGAAGATGATGGGATGACGCCAGAAGCTAAGCATTGTCACTCCTGGAGTTCCATCGCTTGACAAGCTCGTCCTTGGTGAACCTGATGACTCCATAGACGAAGTTCTTGTCGCCGCAGTAGGCGACATCGTCTGGAGAAAGATGATGGCCGAGCTGTTTCCACTTCTCTGCGGTATCCTGAGATACAACGTGGATTCGTATCTCCACGCCGCAGTCACACCTGATAACTCCCTGTCTAATCCGCGAGCCTACGTCAGGGCGCGTGTACGGCTTTTTGGTTATCGGCTGTCCGCAGAACGGGCAGAAATTGATCGGGATGCTCCATGCGTACGGAGGGTCGACGACGATGATGTTCTCGCCGGTGTCCATCTCGCCAATCCGCATCTCGACACCCTCGTCGTAATCGCCGAAGTTGAATCGCGTCTTACCGCACATCACACAACCGTTAGGCATCGTCCTCACCACTCAGCTTTCGGATACGGTCTGCAATGTCGCGCATGGCAGCTGAGTCGCAGCTGTCTACATCGCCAATGACGCACGTGTCGCAATCGACGGGGTTCTTGCCAAAATAGGTGCAGGTGCCGCAGTACGTTTTGCTTGCCGCCTTGTCCAAGTCATCAAGCAGCCTCTTCCAGCTGTCGGGCTGGACTAGATGCAGGAGATGCGGCAAGAAGTTGCATTTCTCCTCTTCGTCCTCGAATAAACCTCTGATTGTCCAGAAACTTGTCAGTAATGATGGCAAAGCGCAGAGTTTGAACTCGTCCACATTGAACTTCCCGCCGTTGTTGTCATACAGAACCTCGGTATCAAGTGGAATCTCGCGGCCTTCATGGTCTTTTGGCAACTCGATCATTTCCCATCCACCTCATTCAGAAACTGTCCAGTGATAAGTCGGTGCAGCCAGTCGGCGCACTTATAAAGATCCTCGTCGGCATCGCCCTTGAATCCGGCACGGTCGAAGTACTTGAGAACATGTGCCACGTCTGCAATCTTGTCGCCCCTGATTCCGGCGTTGGAGTTGAGAAACTTGCAGACCTTTTCAATCTTGTCGGCAGTCGGAATCTTGCCACGCTTGTAATGGCTTGCGTACTCGCTCATTCCGCCGCCCCCAATGCTGCGGAAACCTCGTCCTGGACCTCCTTGAGGAGCTTGCAGACCATGGCCCCCGAGTACTTGCTGGTCGACTTGGTGCTCAGGAACTCGATGGTCTTGGTCAGCTTACAGACCAGATTGCAGAGCACCTGCGTTCTGTTGCGGCTATCAGTCATTTCCATTCCTCCCTTACGTTGCGAATCCTTAGGTACGAATCGACTTTTGCGTTCTTGGAGACGTATCCGGCCCTGGTGCCGACTCCGTCGCGGCATCGGCTGGATGTGTGAATCCTTCGCCTGCCCTCGTCCCTGCACTCCTGCGAGCAGTAGACGGCGTTCTTGGCTGCGCCGCCGAAAGCCTTGCCGCAAATCTTGCAGGTGCAGGCGTAGCGGCGTCCGTCCTCCTCGTAGCTGAAATAGTGGCCGCAGACCATGTTTCCGTCTCGGCAGGCCGTGCTGATGGTGGACTTAGCGGCTGCAACCGACACGGCTGCGGCAGTTACGCTCACGTAGCGCTTGCCGTCATCGCGCAATACGGCGTGCCATTTGCCCGCTGGCTTCTTCTTGTCCGTCATTTGTTGATCCTCGCGATGCAGACGTAGCCGTTGTCCCGGTACACGCGGATAATGTCGGAGAGTCCGTTGTACCTGATATAGTTATTGATGCTGGCTTGCACGTTGTTGGATGCCTTGCGGCCTTCACGGTAGTCCGCGTTGCTGGTCGTATACTTATGCTTGATGACCGTGAGTCCGCTTGCGATGAACGCGTCGATAAGCGGCTTGAACCGACTTACCGAGCCTCTTCCAGCGTTGTGGACGCCAGCGAAGGCCGTCTCGGGCCACAGGGACTCGTCGAAGGCCTGCTTGAAGGCCACGGACTCGGCTGCGTCATGCGACCCCTCGATAGCGGTGTCCACAAGGTAGTCTATGTCCCTGCAGAACAGCTGCGCTACGGTGCGCACTGACACGCGCGTCGTGAACGTCGGCATTGAGCGGTACGACTCCTGCGGCACAACGCACGTGATAAACTCTTTTACGGTGAGTCCACGATCGCGTGCGACCTTTTTGCAGATAGCCCACGACACTCCGAGGTTGATGTCGTACTCGTCGCCATCCCTGCACTTGGTGACGGCCTTGGTGCCGTCCTCGAAAAAGACGATGGTTGCAGGTCCGCTGAACTTAACGGACCTGACCTTGATGTTATTCATTTGTTCTCCAATGGTGGAGCCGCCGGGAATCCGGCGGCTCTGCTGCTCTATAGCCTGTCGACCGCCTCGATGCGCTCTCCCAGCCAGCGCATGACTGGGACTGCCATGCTGTTTCCGCACGCCTTGTACCGCAGAGAGTCCGGGCACTCCTCGGCAGGCTTTCCCTTCCACGGGATTCGCGTGTGGTTGTCGGGGAAACCCTGCAGCCGCTCGCACTCCAACGGGGTAAGGCGGCGAACTACCGAGTTGATGCCGCTTTCTGCGGTCGTATTATCATTGAGGTTGTGATAACCTGCGATCGGCTCCGATTCGTCGGTGCCGCTGCCGTTCGCCGCTCCTTGGTGGTTCTTGAAAGCGACGACTGGCGGGTCTTTTCGGGTGTGGGCGCTGATCGTTCCGCTAACTTCGGTGTCCACGCTCGTGTTCTTCTGCGTGTCGGTCATGCACACGAGGCTCTGGTTGTTGACCGTGCTCAGGGTGCCGCTGATTTCATCTTGAATCAAAGGTCCTTTGCCCCCCCTGGTTTGCCTGCCCTGTCTCGGATAAGCCAGCTGTGCATGTTTCACCGCCTACGTCCTCGTACACTACACCAGGGTTGTGGTAGTCGGCCGTGAGCGTCGGAGACTGTTCGACAGCAGCGCCGATTCCGCCTGCTTTTGAGCCTTGGTGGTATTTGAACGCCACCGCAGGACGGTCGATCGTCGTCAGCGTGTACATAGGCTCCCCAGGTTCTTGGAATCCACCCCCATTGCCGCCGTTCTCGGGCTTGCGGCCGATGATGTTCCCGGCGATCGAGAAGGTGTCGTGCTGGCTGTCGGGGTCTAGGCGTCCTGCCCAGCTACCCTGCGCAATGCTGCGTCCAGAAGCGGCGGCAACGGCTTTCCTCTTTTCTCGGCTCGACGGAGTATCCCAGCACATGCTTTCTGGCTCAAAGAGTACTTCGCAGGCGCGTGCGTCTCCAAGGTGTCCGACAAGAAAGAGACGTTCGCGCCTTTGGGCCACGCCGAAGAACTGCGCGTCCAGAACTCGCCACGCCATACCGTACCCGAGGGCATCCATTTCTCGAAGCAGCTGTCCGAAAGCCGCCCCCCCCTCACTCGAGAGCGCTCCCTTGACGTTTTCCCATAGGAACCACCTAGGCATAAGCTCTTGAACACAACGTATGTACTCGAACATGAGTCCAGAAGCTCCTTTAAGACCTTCTCGCTTTCCGGCAATCGAGAAGGACTGACATGGACTACCTCCGACCACAAGGTCAACTGCTCCATGAATCTCCTTTTTCCAATCTACTTTGGTGATGTCCCCGAGGTTCGGGACGTTCGGCCAGTGCTCGGCGAGCACGGCGCTCGGGAAGTCATCAATCTCGCAGAACGCGAGCGGTTCCCATCCGAGCGGTTCCCAAGCGAGCGTCGCCGCCTCGACTCCCGAGAAGATGCTTACATATCGCATTTGCAACCCGCCCAGAACATGCACGATCCATCGCATGGCGTGATGCTGTCGATGATGCAGTCGATGAACTCCCCTGTCGAGAGCTGCTTGTTCTTGATGTTCAGCAGGTAGTTGTGCTGCGCCATGCGCTCGCACACGCCGTAGTATCCGCTGCTGAAATCGTCCCACTTGGCACAGCTTTGGCAGTCGTACTTCATTTGAACCGACCTCCGATGCAACCTACAACGGCAATCAAGATGAACAACACGACTACGGGGGTGGCATATGCCGTTTCACGTTTACATGGAGCGGTCATGTCGCCACCCCCCCATGTCGGTCGCCTTGAGGTTCCAAATCGGCTTTAGGTGATGGATGACCTCAACTGTCGGCTCGATAAGCCGCAATATCTCGTCGGCGCTCTTATATGCCTCAGGCGATTCGTCGAGCGTCGCTTCACAGGCGCTCGGGCAGTAGATGCCAGCCTCTTTCATCTCTGATACAAACTTCTTGGTGTCCAAGTTGGCGCGTGCCTGCGCACGACTCATGACACGACCAGCGCCGTGGGGAGCGGACTCGTTCCAATCACTGTTGCCCTTGCCGACGGCGATTACTGAGCCGTCGCGCATGTTGAACGGGATAAGGACCTTCTCGCCAATGTGTGCGCTGATTGCGCCCTTGCGGATAACGTTGTCATCGGATATGTAGTTGTGCATCGTCTCGAATCGAGCGCTCAGGTCCAGCTTGATTCCAGTGCGTTCCTTAATCTGCTTGAGAATGTGGAAACGGTTATCAGTAGCGTATCTCTGGCAGATACGCATGTCGTTGAGATATGCGCCTGCCGCAAAGCTCACGAGGTACTTGAGATCGCGAGGAACATCTTCCTTGCACATTTCCTGCGCCATTGCCTGGTGATACTCGGCTACCTGTTTGCCCAGATTGCGAGAACCGGTGTGCACCACAAGATATTGATACCCATACTCGTCCTCGTCGAGTTCAATGAAGTGGTTGCCGCCGCCCAGCGTGCCCATGGAGCGCTCAATCCGCTCGACCCCTTTGAGATAGGCGCCATTCACAACACCGTAGTCATTCTCAAGGCTGCATTTCGGCTCGTTGTGAACGCTGAACCCAGTTGGTACAGCTTTCTTCACGTCGCGGTTGAATTGAATCAAATCGTAGCGGTCGATACGCTCGTCGAGAGGGGCGCAGAGCATACCGCAACCGATGTCGACTCCGACCAGATTCGGAATAACCTTGTCGCCAAGGTTCGCTGTGAACCCGATCACGCAACCCTTTCCGGCGTGGGCGTCGGGCATGATGCGAATCGTGGCACCCTCGAAAGCCGGACACGATGCAATCTCGTCAACCTGCTTCTTGGCGCTCTCCTCAAGATTCTCAGCGAAAATCTTTACATCTACCATTTTGACCTCCTTTTATATAAGTGCGTTACTCGACCCCAGTGCTGCCGTAGCCGTTCGCCCCACGGTCGCTGTCGGACAGCTCGTCGACGTTCAGGAAATCGACGTCCTCGCACTTGATGATTACAAGCTGGCAGACGCGGTCGCCCGGGTACACCGTGAAGGCCTTCTCGCCCAGGTTGAGCAGCTTGGCCTTGATGGGGCCTCGGTATCCCGAGTCGATGATGCCGACGCCGTTCGCGAGGCAGATGCCGTAGTTGCACCCGAGTCCCGAGCGCGGGGCCTGCAAACCGAAGTAGCCATCGGGAATCTCCATGCTCACGCCGAGGTCAATCCAGGCGGACTCCCCGACCCCGATGGTCACGGGACGCGGGATGAAGGCCCGCATGTCTGCTCCGGCATCGCCCTTGTGCTTTCGCTCGGGCGTGTGCCCGTACTCCGCGACGGTCTTAATCTCCACCTGTTCCATCTCCTTCCAGCGGGTGCGCACGACCCGCCAACGGGTAGCTGGCCTTGAACCAGTCGCATTTGCAGGGACACTCGATGCACAGCCGGAAGTCCTCGCGGTCGAAATCGCCGTCAGTCACGACGGCGCCCGTCTTGCACTCGTTCAAAAGCCACCTCCTTCCAGAAGCTGGTGCAGCCGGTGAAGGCCGCACCAGCACACAAATCAATACTCGACGAAGCCGTTACAAGGCTCGTCGCTTTCCTCGATCGCGTTCTCCTGCACCCATTCGAGCACGTCCGTAGCGCCGATGCTCGGGCGCTCGTCGTACCACTGGGCGTACTTTCGCTTGCAGAAGCCGCAGCCGCTCTCGCCGATGAACGCGAACGACTCGCATTGTCCGCACTCGTAGTTCGGGGCGGCGTCGGGTGCGCCGTCGCGCTCAAGATTCATCTGAAGCCTCCTAGAACGGAATGTCCTCGTCATAGACCTCGGCAGCGGCGACAGGAGCCGCCTGACGGGGCGCTGCGGGGCGAACGGGAGCGGGAGTGGGCGTGCTGATAACGGCACCGCCCTGCTCGTCTCGGCGGCTCATGAACTCAATCTCGTCCACGATGACCTCCAGCTTGGAACGGCGCTCGCCGTCGCGCTCCCAGCTGGAGTAGCGAATCTTACCCTCGATGGCGACCTTGCTGCCCTTGGCGATGTAGTTGGCAATCTTCTCTGCGCGGGTGCCGAACATGGTGCAGTCGACGAAGTTCGGGTAGTCCTCCCACTCGCCAGTCTGCGGGTTCTTCCTGCGGTCGTTGACGGCGATGCCGAAGTTGAGCACCTGCGAGCCGCTCTGGGTGGCGCGAAGCTCTGGGTCGCGGGTCAGGTTGCCCGTGATGCACACTCGGTTGATGGACACTATTTCTTCCTCTCGTTGAGCAGCTTCACGATCTTGTCGCGCTGTCGGCAACCGAGGCTACCGAGGCGGCGCTTCTCGTCGATGCCAAGCTCCTCAAGAATCTGCTCGGTCTTGGTCTTGCCGACGCCCGGCAGGGACCCGATAAAGTAGCGCAGGCGCATACGCTGGGCCTCGGGGGCGTCGAGCACTTCAAGCGGCTCGACCTCCATCCACTTCATCTTGCGGCGAATCTCGGCAAGTGCCTTACGCGCCTCGGTCGCCTTTTTGAGCGCCAGCTTGCGCTCCTCCTCGGTAAGCTCGTGGTTGATTGGCATTACTCGGAAACCTCCTCGATAATCTCGCCAGTCTCGGCGTCTACGTTTGCGGGTGCATCGGTCGGTTCGGGAGCCAGCGGGTCCTCGAAGATACGGTTGCCCTCCTCGTCGAGGACAATCGGAGTGCTGTCATCAGCCGCGACGGTGTTGGCATCCTCGACTGAGCGCGGCAGCAGGCCACGGTTGAACGCTCGACGGATGACGGTCTTTTCTGCCATAGCCGCATAATCGGTCACCCAAGGTCCGAACTTAGAGGTCTTGGAGCGCTCCCTGATTTCGTCGACCTCCTTCTTGTTCATTTGGAGAAAGACGAAGCCGCCGTCCTTGAGGTGGCAGGACATGTAGACCAGCTTGAGGTTCTTGTCGTCGTGGTCGGCATTGAGATTTGGCTTGAAGCTGAAATGCACGCCCGTCTCGTCCTCCCAGTAATCGAAGTCGTCGCCCTCGTAGACGCACTGGGTTCGGATGGTCTTGACCTGCTTTGAGCGGCGAACCAGCTCCAACATGCCGTTCTTGCCGAGCTGGAACTGAGCCTCCATGCGCTTGGTCTTGTTGTTGTAGTACGGCAGGACGTATGCGTTGCCCATGATGTCGTTCGGCTCGACGCCAAGCTCGGCGCACTTCATGCAGCACGCGAGGATGGACTGGACAGAGCACTCGGCGAGTTTCGGGGTCTGCTTGTAGGTTGCAATCGCCAGCTGTGTCAGTCGCTCCGGGGTCATACCCTTCGGCATGACAGCCTGCAGCTGCGGTGCGCAGCGCTTGATAAGTCCGGCGAAGGAGTTGTCCTGCTGCTGGGACTGCTTAATCTCCTGTTTCGCCTGTGTGATAGCTCCCATTGCTATTCCTTCTCTTTCTTAGCGGCGGCGAACCTGATGCCGCCGTTCGTGTCTTGACCGTTCTTCTTGTAGCGCGACCAGGTGAACCTGCCGTCCGGCGTGACAATCCCTCGGTTGTCACCGATTAGCTGGCACAGCCTGTTGACTGCCCCTTGGTATTCCTTGACCGCAGCGTCTCGGGACTCCTTGGCTTTAAGCCAGTCGGTTGCCTCCTTGGGCGTGCTGTCCATGTCGACAAGCTCGCCGGGCGTTCGGTGCTTTGCCAGCAGGGCCTTGATTTCGGCCCCGACCTCTCCGATCGGCGGCTCGACGTCGTCCTCTACCATCGACCAGAAGTCATCGACCTCCTTGTTGACGGCCCGGACGTCGTCCTCGTCGCGCATGACGCGGAACTCCTTGTAAATCTGGCCGCCGATAAGCACGGCCACATCAGCGAACTTGCGCCCAGTGACGCTCATGTAATGGGTAATCTGCGTGATGTAGTAGATGGGCACGCCCTCGTCCCAGTCGTGCTCCCTGTAGAGCGACGCGGTCTTGATTTCCAAGATTCCCCAGCCGAGTTCGGGGTCTTTGACCTCGTAGTCTAGGGACGCTTGTGCATGGGGCCGCTCGATGCTCTGGCAGACGGCGTTGACTCGCCTGACAATGCGGTCTGGGTGCTGACTGGCGTAATGACCACCCACGATGGGTTCGAGGATGTTCCCCCATTCAACAGCCTCATTGTCCGAGAGGTCTGCCGGAGGGATGTACCCGAGCTTTTCTGCCCAGACCTCGTACGGGCCGCGATAATGAGAGAGTCCCATAATGGCAGCAACGTCAGAACCTCCGATTCCCTTGCGGCGTTGTTCTAGCCATGCGTCGTTGTCGCCGTCTGGAGTCCTGATTAGGGTGAAGTACTTGTTCTCGCCTACGATCGACATGGGTTCACCTCCGCGACCTCGTCCATGTTCATGAGTCCGAGCGGGATGACGGTGATTACCATTCGGTCGTTCTCAAGTCCCCTCATGCGAGGCCATTTGCTAATGTCGGCCTTCACGACCTGGGAGTCGTCCTTCCAAGCCAGACCGTTGAGCGCATCGGAAACCAACTTGCCGATGTTGTCCCAGTCGGGCTTGAAGGTGTCCTCCTCGCAGAGAATCTTCTTCGGGCGCGACTTCGGGAGTGCGCGGTACGCCTCGACCAATAGGATGAACGGCTCTCGCCCCGTCTGGTGCTCTGCCGGGAGGACGTTGCCCTCCTTAGCGATGACGTCAAGATAGGCGGCGCGGATTGCCTGCTCGTCATCGTGCGTCCGCTTGGTCGTGTAGGTGCGGCCGGTTCCAGTGAAGCGCGGCCTGTCCTTGCCACGGACGAAATCGACTCGGAACGTCGTCATAGCAGCGCTCCGATGTCCTTTAGATAGCGGTCAAGCTCGAACACACTGATGCGTGCGCCGCGCTCGCCGTCAGGCTCGATGAAGTCGATAAGGCCCTTCTCGCGGTCGCGCCGGAGCCTATCCTGTCCGAGTCCGGTGAACTTGCCGCACTCGGCAACCGTGTAGGTAATCCTCGCGGGGAGTCCAGCCGCCATCGCGATCGAAAGCGTTGACTGCTGGGGCTGCTCGGCTTTGGTCACGTCCTCGATGAACGCCTTTGCCGCCTTATTGACAGCGTCGAGCAATTCGTTGCGCTTTTCGTTCATCGGAGACCATCCATCGTGCCTATAGTCCATCTGACACCGCCCCGCAGTAGCGTCCGATGAAGTATGCTTGGCCTTTTCCAGTTACTTTGGGAGTGCGGTTGATGGTGACTCGACCGTCACTATGGGTAACCGCCGTCTCCTTGATGCGGAACAGCTTCATGTCCATGGAGCGCTGGGTCGGCACGTTTCGGTTGGAGCCTGACTTGCCGAGATAGCCGTCGCGCTGGAGCAGCTTGAAAAGTCGGTTCTGACCAATCTCAAGACCGTTCTGGCACATCATCTTGGCAAGCTCTCCGATAAGGCAGGTGCCATCGGAGTCGGCCACGGCGTCTGCGAACAGCGCCTTGGGCTTCATGTCCTCGATGGTCGCCTCGTGGAGAGCGATAAGCTCGTTCTTGCGGTCGATGGTCTTTTGGGCAATCAGCAGGGCGCGCGCCATAATGTCGGCGTCGCTGTCCTCGGTGCTTGTGGCGATGTAGCCGCCGTTGCGCCTGATTTCAGGGACGACCTCATGTGCCAGCCATCGCTGGAACGGAATCGCCTCCGGTCGCTGAGAGCGCATGAGCACTCGGTAAAGACCGGACTCGTTGATAAGACGAATGCCGAGGTGGCTGTGGGTACACTCTGAGAGTGTACCTTCTGACCAGCGCTTTTCGTCATCGTCGAGCGCTCGCGTAATCTGGTTGGCATCTCGGTAGCCAAGCGCTTTCGCAACGTCGGTGGCGGCGAACCAGACCTCGCAGTCAATCTGCGTCGCTCTGAGCTTGCCGAACCGCTCGCTGCTGAACAGCTGCAAATCTGCTACACTCATGACGACCTCCTTTCAGGTCAAAGCCCCCGCTCTGTGGAATGTGGCAGGGGCTTTTTTCGTGCTATTCAGTTGTGTCTTGGTTGGGATAGACCTTCGACAGGAACATGCCGAGAGCCGTGTAGATGTAGTCATCGTCGCTCAGCGGCTTTGCGTTCTCTAGGCAATCCTCGAAAACGTCCTTGTGCTCCGGGTCGATTTCGATTCTGATGAACTCTGGCTCATTTTTAAAAGCCTCAATCGGCTTGAGTCCAGACAGGCACGTCTCGCCTATAACCGGATAATCGTCCATCAGCTACTCCTCGACGTAGTGCTTGATGATGTTGTTGAAGCTGCCCTTGTTGCCGTAGACCTTTTTGGCGATCGCGGCGAGCAGGCCCTTCTCCTTGTCGAACTTCTCGTTATTGGCCTTGACGACAGTCTTGGTGCCGTCCTTCCAGTAGACGATGGTCGCGGGGTCATGGAAGATGACGCGGTCGATTTTAGGCGTGCTAGCCCAGCAAAATGACCCGAGGTATTTCGGGCTTGAGACATCAGGGAACGTCCTTGATAGGATGTCACGTTGCAGGGCTTCCAAGATGGCTTTCTTGATGGCGTAATTAGAATTGCAGTAGTAGATTGCCTTCGCAGTGTTTCTGTCGAACTTAAGCGTGACGCTGGTATCGATTTCGCTGTTAAAGCTTACGTTGTAATCAAGATCGTCAATATAGACCATCGGTTACCTCCTTCTTAGGTATTTGGTTTTGAGAAAAGTGGGCAGGCGCGGAGGGATTCGAACCCCCATCGGCTATAACGCCGCAGTTTTGGAGACTGCTGCTCTACCAGTTGAGCTACGCGCCTGTGGAGTGCTGCCCAGGAGTCGCACCTGGTTGTGCGGATTTGCACTCCGCTGCCTAGCTGTTCGGCCAGCAGCACATGGAGTCGCCAGAAGGACTCGAACCTTCAACCTGCTGTTTAGGAGACAGCCGCTCTATCCCATTGAGCTATGACGACGGAAATGGTGCCGCATCTAGGTAACGCTCCCAGCCAGCCAAAGGCACCTGATTTACAGTCAGGCCCCCGTCTTTAGGGGAATACTGCGGCAGTGTGGAGGAGGGTGTGGGATTCGAACCCACGGATCGCTATCAACGACCTGCTGTTTTCTGGACAGCTGCGATAATCCTCTCTGCCAACCCTCCGTTGGCGGAGCATGTAGGACTTGCACCTACGGGCCTCGTGCGAGGTCTACGGGTTAGCAACCCGCTGCAGTAGCTACTGTGCCAATGCTCCGAATGGTTGTCGCGGTAGGTGCTGACCCTACGACCTCCCCGTTATCAACAGGGTGCTCTACCGTTGAGCTACGCGACAGTGGAGCCGCCTGCGGGAGTCGAACCCGCATTACCGATTTGGAGGACCGGCGCTCTACCTTTGAGCTAAGGCTGCAATGGTTGGTGCGGCTGGATTCGAACCAGCAGCCTCTCCGTTATCAACAGAGTGCTCTGACCGTTGAGCTACGCACCAAAGGAACCGCCAAATGGGATCGAACCATTCACCCAGGCAAGGGCAACGTAATCCCCTGCGTGCGTCATCCCCTAGTGGAATTGGCGGCATGGCTCGCGCGGCAGGCCTCGAACCTGCGACCTCCCGGTTAACGGCCGGGCGCTCTACCAACTGAGCTACACGCAAATGGTGGGACAAACCATACGGCACAATGGCTGCACCGCTGGGCATGTCCCGTGTTGGTCGCGGGAGGGGGATTCGAACCCCCATGTCACGGCTTATGAGGCCGTTGAGTTACCCGTACTCTATCCCGCGTGGCTTCTCGGCAGGGAATCGAACCCTGATTGACTGAACCAGAGTCAGCCGTGCTAAACCGTTACACTACCGAGAACGTGTTTGCCAGCGGCGACGGCAACCGACACGGCTGCTGTACACATCTTCTTGCGACGCGACCGCCGAAGGGCAAATGGCGGTCTGGGTTTTCAGATGCCCGTATCGGCTGCTGTCGCCGCTGGCGGCTGGGGCAAGGTCACAAAACCCCAGCTTGTCCGTGGTTACCGCGCGACGCGGTCTGGCACTCACGGCTTACCACCCGCACGGCGCGATGCCGATTGGGTCCTACCCCTCTCGGGGCGAATATTCGGTACTCAAAGTGCGCGTCCCGTCTGGGACATTGCGCGGTTTCCCGCGCGGACTCGGCTGCTAGTAGGGTGTTCAGCAAGGAGATGACACTGAACTGGCTCCGTGTGGTATGGGAGGAGAGAAGAGTTACAGTCGAGTCCGCGAGGGAAAACGCGGTTGGCGTCTGCTAGTAGGAATCGCGACCGACGAGCCAGTCGAGCGAACAGTCGATGAAGTCGGCGAGCAGGACGGCCTCTGAGAGGGTAAATGGGCGCTCACCTGTGAGTTTTGCGTGAGTTGCGTTCCATCCGAGTCCGAGCACATCAGCAATCTTTTGCTGTGTGATTCCCTTTGACCTGATGTACTCTGAGACATGCTTTGCGCAGGTATTCACCAGCGGTTCCTCCTTTCTCGTGTGAACTTGATTGGCTTTATGCTCCTTATCCGGCGCTTCTGGTTCTGCATAATGCGCCGGATACGGCGCTGTGTCAACGACAATTTGGGTAAAATTGCTCCCAACTAGGAGGAAAGGAGACGAAAATGACCCTTCTAGCTGGGCTGCAAGGCATCCTCGACAGCCGAAATATGAAACCTGCCGACTTGTGTAGGCTTTGTGGAATGAGTAGCGGAGCCATCTCCAGCTACATGAACGGAAAGCGCGTGCCGTCAATCGCGAACGCGATTACGATCGCCGAATCTCTCGGCGTGACGCTCGACGAACTTGTCGGCAGGGAGCCGACGCGATACGCACCGCCGCCGCTGACAAAAGACGAAGAAGCGCTTCTCGATGACTACCGCAGCTGCACGCCGACCTCGAAAGAGAAAATCGACGAGTACGCGGAGTTCCAAAGCGCTAAAAGCAAAGAGTCCACGCGAGATTCAAAGCGTTCTAAGAGGAGTGCGTAATGGCTAAAACCAAAGAGCCGCCGTTTCTGGTGGGGCTTATCATCCTGCTGCTGGGCGGCATCGGCTTTCTCGTGACGCTGCCCGTGGCGGCGTGCACGCTTATCGTCGAGGAGTACAAGCCGTATGCGCCGTACTGGTGCGGCGCGTTCGCCGTCTGTCTGGTCTGCGCCCTCGTACTCAGGAATACCGAGTGGGGCAGGCGCGAGCTGCAGAGCGACAAGAAGAAGCCGACCTCAGCGGCGAAGCCAGAAACTGCCGAAAAGGGCTACGCTCCCGCCAACCCGAACGCAGAACTCAACCGCGCAGCGCTCGACACGACCCCCGAAAAGGTGAAGAAGGCCCAGCGCAAGGCCGGACTCCGCTGCCCGAAGTGCGGCTCCACCGACGTCACATTCCTCAATAACACGTCGAAGTCAACCAGCGCTGGGAAGGCGCTCATTGGCGCCGAGGCGTTCGGTCTTGAGGGCATGGTGGTCGGTGCAGCGATGGGCAGGAAGGGAAAGCGCGAGTACCTTTGCAACCACTGCGGTAAGCGGTACTCGGTCAGGAACTAGAAAGCAGGAGGCGCCGCCACCCGCCAAGATGAACGACGCCTCCAGAGGACTTATCCCACACACGGTAGGAAAGCAGGTTAATTATGCCACGGAAACGCGCTGAGAGGGGTTCTATCGCCCGTTTAGACAGAAACCGCTACAGGATTAGGTACTGGGGAGACAAGGGCGACGGAAAGGGCTACAGGCGCTTGAGCGCGAACTTCACCGGAACGCTGACGGAGGCGAGGGCGGAGCGCGACAGGCTGATAGAGCTTCACTCCACCAACCAGCGGACGCAGCACACGGTCAGGTACGTGTTCGACAAGCTGTACTGGCCGTCATGCGAGAAACGGCTTGCCGCGAACACGCTCAACATGTACCGATCGACTTGGCGCAAGTACGTCGAGCCGAAGTTCGGCGGCTGCAAGCTGGGGGCCGTGAAGCCGCTTGCGATACAGGAGTGGCTCGACGGCATGACGAAAAACCAGGCACAGAGAGCTGTGAACATGCTGTCCGGCATATACCGAACCGCCGTGAAGTTCGAGCTTGCGGAGAGCGACCCGACCTCGGTTGGACTCATGCTGCCGGGCTCAGTCGCGGAGATGGATAAGGGGATATACGACCTTGCCGAGCTTATACGCATGGCAGAGCTGCTGCGCGGCTCTCGAATGGAGGGCATGTTCCTGCTGTGCGCGTTCGGGTCATGCCGACCGGGAGAGGCGGCGGCGGTAGCCCCAGCGTCGGTCGAGCTGGTCAAAGCCGACAACGGGGCGGTATGCGCGGTCGTGCCCATCGAGCGCGAGGCGGTTCGCGGACATGGCGTCGTGGAGCGCGTTAAGACCGAGTGCAGCCGAAGGAACGTCATCGTGCCGGGCAGGTGGGGCGAGCGCCTAGCCGAGATAGCCGAGGAGCGAATCGATGGGTGCCACTCGCTGTTCATCGAGAACATGAATGGCGGCCCGCTCACGTCGGCGAGGATGAAGGTCATCTGGGAGAACGAGGCGAAGCGTCTAGGGTTCGAGTACCATCCGCTGCGCAACCTCAGAAACTCTTGGCGAACCAGCTGGGAGTACGAGGTCAGGATACCGCCTGCGACGCTGGAAATATTGATGGGCCATTCAGGCTCAAGCGTGTCCGCGAAGCACTACGTCAGGGCGAGTTTAATGATGCTCGTCAACACCGTGGCAGACGCTTTCGCGGACTCCGGACTTGTCTCATAGGGACTTTTAGGGACCAAATCATTTTATGCAAGCGTTCTACCTGCGATTTTAATGATAGTTAATATCAGTCGTTATGATATACCTACTGGCCTGCGAGATAAACCCCAAAATGAAGGCGTCGTGATGATGCAGCCCCTTGGTGCAAGGAGATCAGGCTTGTTTGCGCCAATGTGGTGCAGATTAAGCTGACCCCAATGCACCAAGTTAGGACCAGAGGAGGTCGCTGCGGGTGATCGTGGCACCGATGGCAAAAGGCATGCAGGCGATGACCGGATACAGGTAGCGCATGTAGGTCGAACCGTTGCAGGGGCCGATCAGGCACACGGCGAGCACACCCAGTAGCGGTATCCAGATGGCCAGCGCGCGCCACGAATGGCGGCGCAACAGGTAGACCACCACGACGATCATGATCCACACGTAGGTGGCCGAGCTCATGGTGAGCGAGATAAACGGGACGCGCTGCACCGCCACGCGATACAGGTTAATCAGGTGGTCGCACCAGCGCACGACCTTGCTATCGACCGGATGGAAGTCAAAGTACTTGAGGTTATCGGGCTTCGCCATGATCTCGGCACTGCGCGCCGTGCTGTAGACCCATGCGTCGCTAGCGCTCGGATAAAAATACCCATAGTAGTTATTGATGAGCGCCGAGATATAGCACTCGGGATCCTTTTTGAACATCTGGGCCCACACCTCAAAATAGGCCTTGATGTCCTCCTGCGAGGCGTACTCGTTAAAGCAGTTCTTGACGGCATCGGACTTGTCGGGGTTGTAGCGACGGCCCAGGTTCTCATACTTAAGCACCCGATCGATTACAGCACGCTCTTCGTCGGTCACCAAGCCGTCGCAAGGAGCCTCCACGATGGTGCCGTCCTCCTTAACCGTGGGGTTGACGCCCGAGTTGAGGCCGTCGTGTTTTTGGACGAAACGAGCCGTCTGCTGGAACGGAATCGAGAGGATTTCGCGCTTGGAACCAGGCGTGATGTCGTGCGCCGGCATAAAGACCTTGGTGAAGTACATATTAGAGGCAAGGCAGAGTGCAAGCACCGCGAGGACACCGACCCAGCGGAAGCGCGGGATGGCGCATGAGACCGCGGTGCCCGTCTGCTTAGCCGCACGACGAGCGACATGCGCGTCCCATACGCAAAACGCCGTCGCGATTACGCATGCCGCCAGGGGAAACACCAGGCCGCCGTTGCGCAGAAACGTGGAACCCATGGCGCCCAGAGCGAGCAGCAGCCAGTCATGGCGCGCAAAGAGCACGGGCCTCTGTTCGCCCGCGCGCTCGGCATTGGCATCGCGACGGGGCAGGCCGCAGGCCACGAGCTTGACGGTCTGTACCAGCAGCACCAAGAACGCATCGGCAAAGAGCACGTCTTTGGTGAGCAACGCCGCGTAGTTAGAGAACATCGGCATAAACGCGAAGAACAGCAGGATCGCACCGCGAACCGGCAGGCTCACGCCCAGTTTGCGCAGCGACGAAATGGAATAGGCCATGCAGGCAGCCGTGATGACAAATTGAGCGCAGGTATAGATGGCAAGACCTGCGTTGGCGCTGTTGAACAGCGAAAGCCCCAGCTGGACGCACGAACCGATGATAGCCGTGTGCGCCACGGGGTGATGCCCGTTGAGCAACACATTAGGATTGAGCAGACGCAGGTAGTCGCTCGTGCCGTTGGGATAGTTGAACCACTGGCGAATCTGCGCGCCCGTATCTCCCATAAAAAGGCCAGGCAGCGAAGCGATAAGCGTGGGCGCCCAGGCGATCATAAGCACCAGGAAGGGCCCGGCAAAGGGATGGACCGAGAGCACGGCGTGAGTCACACGCCATACGCGGCCAAAGTGCGCCTCGGAAAACGGAATGCGCCGAGAGCTCAGCCAATCTAGACACTCAAAGGCAAGGTAGAAGGCAACGACCGCCAAGAGCATCCAGCCCGCCCCGCCAATCCAGGCGCAGATGATGCGGGCTTTGTCGCCAAGGACAATCTCGGCCGAGTCGGTGAGATCGTAGCTGCGGCCGAACACCATGCAGATGGCGAAGAACAGCGACGGCAGAATGATCGATGGACGCCAGGTGTCGCCACGGCCAAAGAACACGTAGCGAAACGGCAAGGTGAGCAGGCAGGCAAGTGCAAGCAGCATGACCGCGTCGGTATGGCCGGCAAACGAGAGGAGCACCTCGTAGCACACGTACAGCATGCCCGAGGCTTTGGGGTCAATCGCCAAGACTGCGTTGCTCGACACCGGGGAGGGATCGATGGAAAACGCCGTGGTCGCCAACAGCGCGAGCAAAAATGCGATGAGCGTCTGCTTGGCGGGGTAGCGCTTAAACCAGACGATGCGGGCAGCGTCGCGCGCAGCCGTTGTGGAGAGATCGGAATCCTTCACAGTCCAAAGAGCCTTTCTAGAAACCTGCCAAAAAGGGACAGGTTTATTTTGGCAGGTTTTATCTGGGGAAACGTTACGGTTCTGTCATCGTTGCCCAGCGAATCACCACAAAGGTGCCTGTCCCCTTTGTGGTGGTTAGGCGTCGAGGTAGATGCGCTGGGGGCGATTGCGGTGTCGGGCGAAGATGATGAGCGCCAGGCCCGCGATAACGAGCGGCAAACTCAGCAGCTGGCCCATAGTGATGACGCCTCCCAGTAGATAACCCAGCTGGGCATCGGGCACGCGCACGAACTCAACGAGAAAGCGGACGATGCCGTACCCCATCACGAACACGCCCATAAACGTACCCTGGGGCAGTAGCGGCTTTTTGCGACTGAGCACCTGCAAAATACAGAAGAGCACGATGCCCTCAAGAAATGCCTCGTAGAGCTGGGAGGGGTGACGCGGCATATCGCCCGCGGTGCCACCGAAGACCACGCCCCAGGGCAGATCGGTCGGCTTGCCCCACAGCTCACCATTGACAAAGTTGGCACAACGGCCCAGGCACAAGGCCAGCGGCGCGCCTATGACGGCAAGGTCTGCCAAGGTCCAGGCATCGAGCTTGTACATGCGGCACACGAGCACGCCGCCGATAATGCCGCCCACCAGGCCGCCATGGAAGCTCATGCCGCCTTCATTGGTGGCAAAGATCTCGAGCGGATGCGCCCAGTAGTAGCCGTCGCCGTAAAAGATGACGTAGAACAGGCGGGCGCCAATGATAAGGCCAAAGACCACGCCGACCACGACACTCGTCAGGTCGTCGACCGTAATGTCAAAACCCCAACGGCGCTGCGTGCGATACATGACGACCGCCGTGAGCAGAGCGCCGACCACGTAGGCCAGGCCGTACCAGTAGATGGTGATGGGGCCCGCCGAGATCGCGACAGGATCAAGCATATGGTAGAAGTCGTTGAGCATGTCGACCCTCCTACTCCCTACATACAAATGCGGCCGCGGGCCTTGCGCTCGCAGCCGCATATTTGGGCGTAACGTCTATGCGGAGTAT
>SKEY01000356.1_pt1 | contig 78215 bp, 82 predicted proteins | sample 4843871 | NCBI WGS metagenome assembly SKEY01 (sample SAMN11008797, study PRJNA524170) | human gut metagenome | biome: Human fecal sample; material: Feces; isolation source: fecal sample from pouch patient p36 | host: Homo sapiens | place: Israel: Tel-Aviv | collected 2016-12-04
TAAGTTAATTTATATAATTTTATGCAGGATTGTGAATTTAATCATTAATCAATATTTTTTATCAGTATAAAAATTATATTGAAAATATGCGAAATACATATACCCATAAGGGGTATATGTATTGTAAATAGAGTGTTAATATAGTATATTTATAATCGATAAAAATGAATGAACTAGTGAGTGTCGGTATTTACCGAGCGTAAAAGAGGAAAATGGGTGAAAAACCCATACTATGCAAATAGCTGTAATGAGGAGCAAGGTTTCATTATAGGGTCACTGGGAAACTGGGAAGGCCGAAATGTTGCGATGAATCAGAGTCAGAAAGCCTGCTCTAAAGGCATGGTATGCATATGCTGTGCTTAATTTGGGTTAGTCGGGCGACTAACCTTTTTTCGTTCCCTAGCCTTTAAGCTTCATCGCTATATAAAAAGCTAGTACCATTAGTTTGTCATTTGAATTGTTGTTAGTGTTTAGAGAGTTTAGGAGGCGCCTATGGGCAAACGCTTTGTCAAACAATTGGGGCAATTTATTGTTACCTTGTTTGGCATCACATTTTTGACATTTTGTCTCACCTATTTAGCTCCAGGTGACCCAGTAACGATGTTACTTGAAACGGCAGATACTATTGTATCTCAGGAGCTTATCGATGAAACTCGAGCTCAGCTTGGGTTAGATAAACCATTTGTAGTACAGTATGCAAACTGGGTCGTCAATGCCGCACAAGGTGATTTAGGGATGAGTTATTCTGCTAAAAAACCAGTAGTAGATCGTATGTTGGAGGCTTTACCAGGTACATTAATGTTAGCGGGTACGGCTTTAGTATTTACGCTGCTCTATGCATTGCCTGCAGGTATTATAAGCGCCTTAAATCGTAACAAATGGGTTGATTATGTGTTGAGATTTCTATCCTTCGTAGGCGTATCTATGCCTACGTTCTGGTTAGGTCTTGTACTGATTTACATCTTCGGTCTTAAATTGGGCCTTGTACCGATTGCATCCTCTCGAGTGACTGCGTCTGGTGTTATTTTGCCCGCTATTACTTTGGCAGTTGTTGTTGGGTCTAAATACATGCGTCAAGTGCGGCTAGTTATCCTTGAGGAAATGCAAAAGGATTATGTTATTGGCGCTCGTGCTCGCGGTGTTAGTGAGATAAAAATTTTATTCGGTCATATTTTACCTAATGCGGTGTTACCACTCATCACTATTCTTGGTGTTGTTATTGGTTGGTTACTAGGTGGTGTGGCAGTCGTAGAAATGGTATTCTCTTGGCCGGGACTTGGGAATATGGCAATTTATGCTATTACTATGCGCGATTATCCATTGATTGAAGGTTTTGTGTTGTGGGTTGCTTTAGCATATATGTGTATTAACGCATTGGTTGATGCATCATATATCTTATTAGACCCTAGATTGAAAAGGGAGAGAGCATAATGGCAGAATTTATTCAAAAACATAAATTGTTCTCTTTCTATAGTGGGTTGATGATTATCATTGTTCTCATCGCTATCTTTGCACCCTGGCTTGCACCGGGCGATGCTTTCACCTCAAATATAAGTCAGGCATTGCAAGCACCAAGCAGCCAACATTGGTTTGGTACAGATAAATTAGGACGTGATGTATTATCTCGTATCATTTATGGTACTCAATTATCCTTGTTCATGGGCGTATCTATCGTCGTTATCATGGTGAGCATTGGTACTATCATCGGTGCTATAGCAGGCTATTTTGGCGGTAAAGTTGAAATGGTTCTTATGCGTTTAGCAGACATCATGTTATCATTCCCTGGTATCGTATTGGCTATTGCTATTGCTGGTATTCTAGGTGGTAGCATTGTAAATACGATTTTAGCCTTATCTGTTGTAGGTTGGGCAAAATATGCTCGTATTGTACGTTCTATGACGCTCAAGGTGCGCGGTGAGGAATATGTAACGGCTGCTGTTATGATGGGCGCATCTACGACGGCCATCATCAGACGTCATATCATTCCTAATATTATGCCTCTCGTTATTACAACAGGTGCATTAGATATCGGGGCTATCATGATTGAGGTAGCAGGTTTATCCTTCCTTGGCTTTGGTGCTCAGCCACCGACTCCAGAATGGGGTCTTATGCTTAATGAAGGCCGCCAGTACTTGCAAACGAGTCCATGGCTCATGGCATTCCCTGGTATGTCCATCCTTATCGTGGTTGCTATTTTTAATCTTTGGTCTGACTCCTTACGAGATGTAGTGGATCCAAAAAATCAAGGATAAAATTGTTTTTACCTTCATAAATTTGAATCTTTATCTAGTGAAAGTTTCATTATGACTGGTAAGAAATTATGGTTTTTCCATCACAACTATTTTAGATAGTGATGATGTTAAATGTTTTTATGTTTTACATGTAGTTGTAAAAGGAGATTTTAAATGAAAAAATCTTGGAAAAAGGCCCTATTAGCAGGTCTTAGTATTGTAATGATGGGTTCCTTCATAGCTGGTTGTGGGTCTGATAATAATGGTGCTGCTAACAAAGATGTATTAAAAGTAGGCGTTACTAACTTCGCATCCACATTAGAACCTACAGAAAACTTCTTCGCATGGGTTGTAATGCGCTATGGTGTAGGTGAAACATTGGCTAAGTTTGACGAACAAATGAAACCTCAACCATGGATTGCATCTAAATGGGAAGTATCCCCAGACCATAAAACGTGGACTTTCACAATCAATGATAAGGTGAAATTCTCCAATGGTAAAAAAGTTGATGCAGCAGCTGTAAAGGCGTCTATTGAACGTGCTTTTGCAAAGTCTAATCGTGCGAAAACATTCTTCGAATATGACTCTATGGAAGCTAATGGTCAACAATTAGTTATTCATACAACAAAAGAATATCCTAATATGCCTGGCCTTTTAGCGGATCCGTTGTTCCTAATCGTTGACGTTCAAGCTGAAAAAGATGGCCGTAACTTTGCGAAGGAAGGTCCTATCGGTACAGGCCCATATGTAGTTAAATCCTTCACTAAAGAACGTGCTGAAATGGCTGCGAACGAAAACTACTGGGATGGTACAGTACCATTTAAAACTGTAGAAATTCCTTCCATCGATGACCCTAATACGCGTGCTTTGAGCTTACAATCTGGCGACGTAGATATGGCTGTTAACATCGGTCCTGGTGAAATTGGTTTATTCCAAGGCAATGATAAATTCAAAGTAGATGAAATCGCATCTCTTCGTGTCGTATTGGCCCGTATTAATCAAAAAGGTATTCTTGGGGATGACAAAGTTCGTGCTGCAGTTATCTCTGCAACAGACCGTAAAAACTATGCTGATGTATTGTTAAAAGGTACATTCATTCCTGGTTCCGCTCCAATTCCACCATCCATGGACTATGGTTTCAAAGACTTGAAAGATCCAAATGCATATAATCCTGAACGCGCTAAACAATTGTTAGCAGAAGATGGCTGGAAAGATACAGATGGCGATGGCATCCTTGATAAAGATGGCAAACCATTAACATTCAACTTCGTAGTATATAACTCTCGTGCAGAATTACCACTTTATGCAGAGGCTGTTCAAGCAGACCTTAAAAAGGTTGGCATCGATATGAAAATCAAAACAGTTGACTATAACTTGATCGATAAAATGGGTCAAGAAGGCGACTATGATATGCTTATCTCCAATATCGTAACAGCTAATACAGGCGATCCAATCTGGTTCTTGGCTAACTACTGGCACACTAATAACAATGGTTCCAACCCTCAAAATGGTTCTGGTTACTCCAATCCACAAGTTGACCAATTGTTAGATGCAGCTGAAACTGAATTCGACCCAGCAAAACGTCGTGATTATGCAATCCAAATTCAACAATTGTTGATGAATGATGGCGCTGCATTATTCTTAGGTTACCCTAAAACTAATATCGTTACAGGTTCTTACTTGAAAGGTGCTGTAATGTACCCAAGTGATTACTACTGGATTACTAACAAAATTACAAAATAGTGAGGAGCTATAATGGCAGAAAACATACTAACTGTAGAAAACCTTAACATTGCGTACCAAGGTGTGCCTGCTGTTATGGATGTGAACTTTACCTTGGAACGCGGTAAGGTATTAACCATCGTAGGTGAGTCCGGATCCGGTAAAACTACCGTGATCCGGGCCCTCATGGGTTTATTGCCTGTAGGTGGTGAGGTAACAGAGGGTACAATGCTCTTTAATGGTCATGACCTTCGTACCCTATCTAAGTCTGAATGGAGATCCATACGTGGCAAAGACATAGCCATGATTTTCCAAGATAGTGGTAGTGCATTGGATCCTATTGTTCGCATTGGTAAACAGTTTAGAGAGTTGTTTACATCTCATATTGAAATCTCCAATGATGAATGTGATCGACGAGCCATTGAGTTATTGGAATCCGTAGCCTTACCTAATTGTGCAGATATCTTGCGCCGTTATCCTCATGAGTTATCTGGTGGTCAACGCCAACGTGTGGGTATTGCCATGGCATTAGCTTTGGACCCAGCATTACTCATTGGTGATGAACCTACATCTGCTCTGGATGTAACAACACAATCTCAAGTGGTTATGCAAATGCTTGAACTAGCTAAAGAGCATAATTCAGCAATTGTAATGGTTACGCATAACCTTGGTGTAGCAGCGTATATGTCCGATTATATCATTGTTATGAAAAAGGGCCGTGTTGTAGATGCTGGTACCCCACAAGACATTTTGGAAAATCCATCTAATGAATATACGAAACAACTAAAAGACGCTGTGCCAACATTGGGAGGAGGTCGTTATATTGACTAATTACGCAGTAGAAATTAAGAATGTATATAAACGATTCCCACTTCCTACTGGTGGTGAGCTTGAAGCATGTAAGGATATTAATATAACTCTCGAAAAAGGTCAGTCCCTTGGTATTGTAGGGGAATCTGGCTCTGGGAAAACAACATTGGTTCGTATGATCATGAAGATGCTTCCTATTACGGAAGGCGAGATTTATGTAGATGGTGTAGAGATTCAACATATGAACTCTGAACAAACGAAAGAATATCGTAAAAAGATTCAAATGGTATTTCAAGATCCATCTGCAGCTTTTAATCCACGTATGAAGGTCAAAGATATCATCCTCGAGCCACTCTATAATTTTGGTCTTCTTGAAAAGGGAAAGGAAGAGCAAATCGCAGGTGACTATTTGGAAATGGTAGATTTACCACGTGAGTTTATGCATCGTTATCCTCATGAAATGTCTGGTGGTCAACGCCAACGTGTTGCCATTGCTCGTGCTATCGTTTTAGAGCCTGAAATCCTCGTATTAGACGAGGCTACTAGTGCTCTAGATGTATCCGTACAAGACTCCATTGCGTACCTTTTAGCGCGTTTACAAAAAAAGAAAAATTTAACATACCTATTTATTGCTCATGATATTGCCTTTATTCGTACGATGTGCCACAAGGTGGTCGTAATGTACAAAGGTGCTATCGTTGAAGAGTTAGATGCTTTCCACTTGGCGGATGCAAAGCATCCATATACAAAGGTTTTATTGAGCTCCATCTTTGAAATTGGTCAAGATCATAAGCCACTTACCTTGGATGAGGCTGCATTAGAAGCTTAGAGAGCTTGTTTTAAAACTTTTAAAAGTATAGCTTTGAAACGTAGAGGCTTAGAGCGGATAGGTAAACTTAAAATAGCAGTTAGTTTCAAGACTAACTGCTATTTTTTATGTATAGTTAAGATATGAAATTTTTTAATAGATATATTGAAATATTTCTCAAATTATACATTGTGTTAACACCTAATCTATAGTATAGTTGACTGTATAAAATATACCCCTATGGGTATAACAAGATATGCTCATATGAAGTGATGTACATAGATTTTCTCTATATTAACTATTGTAAAAGCAGGTTATATTTACTAGATTATGTTAATACAAAACATAGTGAGTATCTGAGCATAAATAGATAGTTAATGTGTGTAGAAAGGTTAGGTGTATAAATGAAAGGATTACGCAAGGCTTTACTAATAGGTATGACCCTTGGTATGACCGTGCTCGGGACTGTTGGCTGTATGAATCAAGACTCTTCTTCGTCTAATGATGTATTAAAGGTAGGGGCTATTAACTTTGCTGGCACATTAGAACCAACAGAAAATTATTTTAGTTGGGCTGTTGTACGCTTTGGTGTAGGTGAAACGCTTATCAAGTTTGATAACCAAATGAAGGCAACCCCGTGGCTTGCTACCTCTTGGAAACAAGGTGATGATAAATTGACCTGGACTTTCACCATCAATGATAAAGTCAAATTCTCAAATGGTAATAAATTGACAGCTGAGGCGGTAAAAGCATCTTTAGAACGGACCTTTGCTAAGAGTAAACGAGCAAAAACGTTCTTTAACTATACGGAAATTACTGCTAACGGTCAGGAGTTGACCATCAAGACTGACAAGGAATATTATAACTTGCCTAACTTGTTAGGCGATCCATTGTTCTTGATTATGGACGTGACAGCAGAGGCGAATGGTCGTGATATTGCAAAGGAAGGTCCTATTGGTACTGGTCCATATGTAGTATCCTCTTTCACAAAAGAGCGTGCTGAACTAAAGCGCAATGATAATTACTGGGATGGCAAGGCAGGCTTTGCTAAGGTTGAAATCCCATCTATTAATGATGCGAATACTCGTGCTATGGCGTTACAAGCGGGCGATGTAGATATGGCCGTTAACATTGGACCTGGTGAATATAGTATCTTCCAAAATGATAAGAAATTCACTATCTATGAAATGTCTTCCTTGCGTGACGTATTTGTTCGTATGGGGCAAAAAGGGAAACTACAGAATCCTAATCTTCGTGCAGCCCTCATTGCAGCAGCAGACCGTGAGTCTTATGCGAAGAACCTCATGAAGGATACGTTCGTAGCCGGTAAGGCTCCATTGCCACCATCCATAGACTATGGCTTTAACCAATTGCGTGATCCTAATAAATATAATGTAGAACGTGCTAAAGAATTACTGAAACGTGAAGGTTATGAAGATACAAATGGCGACGGTATTGTAGATAAAGACGGTGAAAACCTCGTACTTGATTTTTATGCCTACACAACTCGTCCTGAATTGCCATTATATGCGGAAGCATTGCAAGCGGACTACAAAAAAATCGGTGTAGATTTACGAATTAAAATCGTAGATTATGCGGTTATCGACACATTATCTCAATCTGGTGATTATGATATGATTATCTCCAGTGTTGTAACCGCTAATACGGGTCAACCAGTATGGTTCTTGAAACAATATTGGGGTATAGGCGTTGAAACTAATGGGTCTGGCTTCTCTAATCCTCGTTTCGATGAATTGTTGGCTCTTGGTGAAAGTAGTAGCGATCCAGTGGTGCGTCGTAATGCGGTTATCAATGCCCAACAACTGATGTTAGATAACGCTGTAGCATTATTCCTTGGGTATCCTAAAATTAATATTGTAGGTAATAAACATATTGATGGTATCAAGATAACACCGTCTGAATATTACATCATTACAAAAGATTTGAAAAAGAAATAAAGTTTGCTGCTTACATAAAAATAAAAGGACTAGCTCGCATGGGCTAGTCCTTTGTGTTATCTAAATATTATTTTTTTTCTGTTACATCTAAGTCTGCCATGTTAACTGCATTGGCCTTGCCAATCATTTTATTATACTTGGTAAATAATTGCGTATAAGCTTCGCCATAAGATGAGTTGATAATAATGTAGTTGCGTGCCTCTGCAACAAATTCTTTTACTGAGTCTTGATACTCTCTTACCGCATTTTGTACTTCTGGTGTAGTACCAGGTTGTAATTTATTGAGGCGTTGTGTAATTTGTTGTAAGTTTGATTCTACCTTTTGGGTGTCTGTATTCCCATCTGGATCAATAAGGTCAATAGTTTGTGCTGTTATGAGATTTATCTCTATAAAGTTAACCGCATTTTCCCGCTTTTCTCCCTGATACTCAGTCATGCGTTCGTTATAAAGCTCATTATTACGATTATCTAAAGCTAAGTCTAATGCATTATATGTAGCGTAGAACTGTTCTGCTAAAGGTACATATTGAGCTGCTAGCTCATCGCTACCTTTATAATTATCCTTTTCATAACGACGTTCCACATAGTAAGATTGCAACTGATCAGCAATAGGAATAATTTGATCAAGTACTACGAGGACGTCATTTGTCGCTTGGTTTACGTCTTCGTAGGGTGTAGAACTATCTTGTTTTGCTACCTCTAATGCAGCTTTAAGTTCCTTATATTTAGGTAAGGTAATCGTCGTATTATGAGACCCATTGCGCAACTCTTCAAGAGTTGGCTGTAATTGGCTAGCATAGGCTACACTGTATGAGTTATATGCATCTAATGCAACAATATAAGGTCGTATGGCGTTGATTTTATCGTCAACGGTTGATCGATATAAAATTGTCGTTGTATTGGATGATAAGAGTGTATACACCCCATAGATCCCACCACCGATAATAGCAGCACCAAGCACAATGGCTGCTATTAACTTGATGTACCCCTTTTTCAACTGCGCACGCTCCTTGAAAACACACTAACTCTTTTGGATCCATTTGGACAGACTACTGTCCTAAGAGTAATTATTTACATTATATCACAACTTTACGTGGCAAAAAAGACGTATAGATACGATAATTATAAGGAATAGATGAAAATGTTAGATTTGGACATGTATTTATATTTATAATTAGCGATTAAACGATGAATGAGGCTGTAAGCTGTTATAAAAATATACTTTTAAAAGTAAAACTATATACTCTCTAGACGTTGCAGCTGCGGCTGGTATAATAGCAAGTATAGTATTCATTATATGGGGAGTTCGTTATGTCAGAATCGAATCATTTAATCAATTTTGCTACATCTTCGGAACTTATTGCTAATGGGGAAGGGCGTAATGTATTATCTGCTATTGAAGATGGATTACGCAATTGTGATGAGTTTTTAATATCGGTAGCATTTATTACTCCAGAAGGCTTATTAACATTAAAACCAATTCTTAAAGAGTTAGAAGAACGTGGCGTCCGAGGACGTGTGTTAACGACGGATTATCTTGGTTTTAATAGTCCACAAGTTTTGGAAGATTTAGGAAATTTAAATAATATTGAGTTAAAAGTGTATTGCACTACACAAGGTAGTGGTCATGGATTTCATACAAAAGGCTACATTTTTAGAAAAGATGAATCTTATCAGATTATAGTTGGTAGTTCTAATTTAACTATTAATGCATTAAAGAAAAATCGTGAATGGAATACTCGTTCTGAAGCTCATTGCAGTGATACCTATGCTAGAGAAATCACGGAAGAATTTGACTTGTATTGGAATTCAAAATTTTCTATTCCTTATGAAGATTTTATTCCTTGGTATAAACCAAGATGGGTGCGTCCAGAGCGAACTTCACAAAGGACTGTAGCAGAGCAATTTAGAAAAATAGATTTGCTTCAACTGGAACCTAATAGTATGCAACAACAGTTTATTGCTAACTTCAATGAACTAAGAGCTAATAATGCTAAAAGAGGTCTTTTGATCTCTGGTACGGGTACCGGCAAAACCTATGCGGCAGCTTTTGCTATGAGAGAAATGAGGCCTAAAAGAATATTATTTTTAGTACATCGTGAACAAATTGCAAAACAAGCGATCGCTAGTTTTGAGCGGATTTATAATGATCCATCTATTACATTTGGTTTAGTTTCTGGGAATGCTAAATACTATAATGCGACTCATGTATTCTCTACAATGCAAATGATGGGCCGTAATGATGTAATGAAACAGTATGCTCCAAAGGAGTTTGACTGTATTATCATTGACGAAGTACATCGCGCAGGTTCAGATAGCTATCAACGCATTATTGAATACTTTGAGCCTCAGTTTTTATTGGGAATGACGGCTAGCCCGGAACGTACAGATGGCTATGATTTATATGAATTATTTGACCATAATATTATTTACGAAATTCGATTACAACAGGCTTTAGAAGAAGACTTACTATGTCCATTTCATTATTTTGGCATTAGTGATTTGTGGGTGGATACTCAAGAAGATATTTCTGATATGGAGGTATCCTTTTCAAACTTGTCTACAAAAGAGCGGGTAGATAAAATTATAGAAAAGATTCGCTATTTTGGACATAGTGGTAGTCGTGTAAAGGGGCTAGTATTCTGTAGCAATCGAGTTGAGGCAAAAGCGTTGTCTGATGCTTTTAACGAGCGTGATGTTTATCGCACTGTATGTTTAACTGGTGAAGATAGTCAAGAAACTAGGGAAATAGCAATTGCTCGATTAACGGGAACTGGTGATTATCAGGGCCGTTCAGACCTGCAATTGGATTATATCTTTACCGTAGATATCTTTAATGAAGGTGTTGATATTCCAGAAATTAATCAAGTTATTATGCTACGTCAAACTGAAAGTCCGATAATCTTTATTCAACAACTCGGACGTGGTCTTCGTAAATTTGAAGATAAAGAATATGTAGTTATCTTGGATTTTATTGGGAATTATACTAATAACTTTATGATTCCATTAGCCTTATCAGGTGATAGGAGCTATAACAAAGATACATTGCGTCGTTATGTACAAGCTGGTAATCGTATTATTCCAGGTACCTCAACTGTACATTTTGATAAAATTGCAAAACAACGCATTTATGAATCTATTGATACGGCAAGATTTTCCGATATGAAATTAATTAAAGAAGCTTATTTCAATTTACGCTTCAAATTAGGTTGTATTCCTAAAATTGCTGATTTTGCCGATCACGGTTCGATTGATGTTAGTAGAATTTTTAGTAAATTTAAGTCCTATCATCATTTCTTGATAAAGATTAAGGATAAGGACTATGAAATATCCTTTACACCTGTTCAGGAGAGAATGCTACATTTTATATCTCAGAAATTAACGACAGGTATACGTGCTAGAGAACTTTTATTATTGCAGGCGTTACTAGATGGTCGTGACGATATCATTAACTATGTATCTGAAGAGCTTTATAATAATTACAATGTAGATTTATCTGAATATGGACGAATTAATCTTATCAATATGATGACAAATCGATTTGGTGTTCAAGTAGCACAAAAGACTTTTGCAGATAGTGAGTTTATTGAGTTCTCTAATGGTAAGTATGGTATATCCCAAATTTTTAAACAGGCCTTAGAGGATAATAATTTTAAAGAACAAGTTCAAGAGCTCGTTGATTATGGTTTGAAGCAGTTCGATGAAAAGTATAAAGACAATATTTATGGTAATACGCCGTTTGCTTTATATGAAAAATATACATATGAACAAGTTTGCCAATTATTAGAGTGGCCTCAAAACGAAGTACCTCTCAATATTGGAGGATATAAATTTCATAAGGAAACTAAAACATACCCTGTGTTTATCAACTATCATAAAGATGATGATATTCAAGATACTATTAAGTATGAAGATAGATTTGTAAACCCAGGTTTACTGAAAGCTATTTCTAAGAATAAGGCAAAGTTTACATCTCCTGCTATAAAAACTGTATTTAAGGCTGATGAATTAGGTGTTGCAATGCATTTGTTTGTAAGGAAGAACAAAGATGATGAAGAGTCTAAAGAGTTTTACTATTTGGGACCGATTCATTCTACTGGTCAGGAAAATGCTAAAGAAATCTCCATGGCTAATGGTACTGCGGCGGTAGAATTAGAATATGTACTCGAAGTACCTGTACGGGATGATATTTATGATTATATTGTTAATGGATAAGGATATATATGAGTGAACAACGAAAACATATTGAAGTGGTGGCAGCTATTATAAAAAAGGATAATACCATACTAGCAACTCAACGAGGCTATGGTGATCTTAAGGATGGATGGGAATTCCCGGGTGGCAAAATTGAATTAGGTGAAGCCCATGATGTAGCTCTTATTAGAGAAATCAAAGAAGAACTAGAAGCTGATATTAATATTCAAGAGCATATTATTACTATCGAATATTCCGGTTATGAAAAATTTGATTTAACAATGCACTGTTATTTATGTTCGTTGAAAAATGATTCTAATATTACCTTAGTAGAACATGAAGCTGCTAAATGGCTATCTAAAGAAACCTTATATTCTGTAGATTGGTTACCTGCTGATATTGATGCGGTAGATGAAATGTATAGACGTTTATAAGCTTAATATTGAATTACCTAAAAGTCCCTATCTAAGATAGGGGCTTTTTATGTTTAATCTAGTTGTTACATCGCAAAAATAAATAACTTTTACTATACCAAAATAAATTGTATATCCCGCTATAGTCGTATATAATAATATTAAAAGATTTGTATTTTTCGATATAATCAAAGAAAGGAGTACAATATGTCAAATTTTATCACTCCTAAAGAATTATTAGCTTGTCTCGATGAGGTCATCATTTTAGATGCTAGAGGGTATCAAGATTATAAAAAAGGCCATATTAAGGGGGCTTATGCGGTAGATTTAGACAAGGATTTGACTGGTCCTTTAGGCGAGCATGGTGGCCGTCATCCATTGCCAGATATGGAACAGTTGGCTCATACCTTTGAGTCTTATGGTATCACGCGTAACTCAAAGGTCGTAGTATATGATTCGTGGCTATTCTTAGCGGGCCGTCTTTGGTGGACGTTACGTTACATGGGCTTAACAGATGTACGCGTTTTATCCGGTGGTATTGAACGCTGGGTTAGAGAGGGCCATCTCTTAACTAAAGAGCCGACCCCGTTACCTGCTGAACCATCTATTTTTAACTACGAGTTGCAAACGGATATGGTTATGAGTCGCGATGAGGTGCTCAAGGCTAGTGAAAGCGGAGATCATGTTATTATTGATGCTCGTGCGCCATTCCGTTATGATGGATCTCAAGTGGATACGATGGATGGTATGACAGGGCATATTCCTGGGGCTGTTAATCATTTTTATGAAAGTGGCTATACCGTAGATGGTCCTAAATCCTTGAAAGATTTAGAGGCTGAGTATTACAACGAAATCTACCAAAATAGGCCAGTTGTAACGTACTGTGGGTCTGGTGTGACTGCCTGCAATGCGTTGTTAACCATGAGTGAAGTAGGCCTTGAATCTGCTTTATATGTTGGTAGTTCTAGTGATTGGGTAACGTATGAAGGCTTCCCGCTTAGCACAGGTGTAGAAACATTAAACTAACTTAGGAGGGCGAATGAATCTATTAAAACAATTACTAACAGTCGTTGCCTTTGGTTATTTGTGTTATCACATTTATACCTTTGGACCTGGTATGTTTAATGTAACTGTATTAGTGATTCTTATCTTGTCGGCGGTGGCTAATTATTTTCGTGAGAAACGTGAAAGCGATCTTAAAGCAAATGAAAATGCCCGCAAGGCTCGTGCAGAAGCAAGACATGCTAAGAAACATAAAAAGCAGTAGTATTGCTAACATATAATCTTTAGATTAGCTTAGATTAAGCAAAAACTTGACGTATATTCTATGTGAAAGAAACTTTCACCAAGTTAAATACGGTGAATACTATTAGATTGATGCAAAGTATTATAAAGGAGTAAGAATTGAAATTAATTTCTTGGAATGTAAACGGCCTCCGCGCCGCTGTAACAAAGGGATTCATGGAATCCTTTAATGAATTAGATGCAGATATTTTCTGCCTGCAAGAAACAAAATTGCAACCCGATCAAATTTCTTTGGAGTTGCCAGGGTATGAGCAATATTGGAATAGTGCAGTTAAGAAAGGCTATAGTGGCACGGCTGTATTCACGCGTATTAAGCCATTGTCCGTAACGAATGGCATCGGTATTGAAGAACACGATCAAGAGGGTCGTGTTATCACTGCTGAATACGATAATTTCTATTTGGTATGCTGTTATACACCGAATAGCCAACGTGAATTAGCTCGCCTTGATTATCGTATGACTTGGGAAGATGCATTCCGTAATTATCTACTTGAATTAGATAAGAAAAAGCCTGTCATCCTATGTGGTGATCTCAATGTAGCCCATCAAGAAATCGACCTAAAAAATCCTAAGACGAACCGTAAAAATGCAGGCTTCTCCGATGAAGAACGTGCAAAGATGACAGAACTCTTAGGGGCAGGTTTTACAGATACATTCCGTCACCTTTATCCAGATGCTATTGAACAATACAGCTGGTGGTCCTATATGGGGAAAGCTCGTGAACGGAATACAGGATGGAGAATTGACTATTTCATCACATCTAAACGCCTTGATGATAAAATCCAAGAAGCGAAGATTCATCAACAAATCTTTGGCTCCGATCACTGTCCAGTAGAATTGGTTATTGATCTATAAAATTTTAGTGAATGTAAAAGTACAGCCTCATCTACGGATGAGGCTGTTGTGATAGAAAAGGAGATACTATGGCTCAAAAACAAAAAGCTGTCGTTCTATTTAGCGGAGGTGTAGATAGTACTACGTGTTTAGCCCTTGCTATTGAACGATTTGGCAAAGATAATGTGGTACCCTTATCGATTCAATATGGTCAAAAACATAGTAAAGAATTAGAGGCTGCTATAGCTATTTTAGAGTACTATGGTATGGAAGGTAAAACGATGGATGTTGCTAAGCTATTTGCCTTTAGTAACTGCTCTTTATTAGTACAATCTAGTGAAGATATTCCGCAAGGTTCCTACAAAGAACAACAAGATGCAAAAGGTGAAGGTACGGTAAGCACTTATGTACCGTTTAGAAATGGCTTATTCCTATCCGCGGCAGCATCCTTGGCACTATCTTTAGACTGCGGCTATATCTACTACGGTGCTCACAGTGATGATGCGGCGGGCAATGCATACCCTGACTGTACAGAACAATTCTACAAATCCATGGGCGACGCCATATTTGAAGGATCTGGGAAAGAATGCTCCTTAGAAGCACCCTTTATTAACTCTAATAAAGCAGACATCGTAAAAGAAGGCCTACGCCTCGGCGTACCATACCACCTCACTTGGTCCTGCTACGAAGGCGGAGACAAACCATGCGGACACTGTGGCACCTGCATCGACAGAGCTAAAGCCTTCCACGCAAACGGAGTCAAAGATCCAGCATTGTAAAAGTAGTTATCTCTATATACTTCTACTAAAACTGGCTTAAATTAGTAGTCGTCTTTGGGCGACTACTTTGCATATATTCTAATTGGTTAGAGTGTTCATTTGACTTAAGGCGGACTTTTACGTCACTAGTATTGTGATAAACGTTGATTTGCTTAATTTGATGTGGTGGAAGATACCTTTTCAAAGAGCGACTTTGGCAGGTCGAGGCCCTAGGCCGATGGCCGGTTCGCCAGTGAAGCGATGAGGAAAGGTATCTGCCCCCACCCCCACCCCCACCTTACAATCTTGATACTAATCGTAGATGATCCTACAAGTCCGCCTTAATCCCAATTAATTGCGAAAATATTAGATATATGATATATTAGTACTGCCTAAAGGCGACAACTAAATAAGACAGTTTGAAACCATCCTGTCTCTAAACAAAACTACGGAAATTCATAAGCATTGTAAGCATGGTAGTTTTGCCATGCTTTTTTTATTTTGAGGAGGTGAGTGTTATGATTTCTACACGCAAATTGACTATTTCTGCCATGGTTGTGGCATTGTACATCGTTGTATTGTATGTAACGCAAAGCGTTTCCTTCGGGGCGTATCAAATTCGTATAGCAACATCATTATATGCACTTGCTTATGCCTTTCCGTTCTTGGTGATTCCCATGGGGATTGGTAACCTCATTTCTAACTTCCTATTCGGCGGTCTTGGTATTTTCGATATGATAGGGGGCTTTGGTGTCGGTGTAGTAACAACAGGCATCATTGTAGGTATGCGTAAGCTTGGCTTCAGTGCTTGGTGGGCAATGCTTCCAATTGTTTTTGTGCCTGCGTTATGTGTGCCATTGTGGCTTAGCCCATTACTTGGGCTACCGTACTGGCTATTAGTGTTGAATCTTATCGTTGGTCAAACCATTCCAGCTATTCTTGGTTCTGTATTGGTGAAAGCCTTGATCAGTCGTCCTAGCATGGCTGCCTTATTAGGTGCTTTCAAATAAAACTAAAGAGAGGGCATTAATTTCCATTCATATGGAGCATTAACGAATACAAATAAAAAGGCGTAAGCTCACATTGAGCTTACGCCTTTTTTATGGCTAAAATGTATGGAGGTATAGGAGTTTAGCAGTTATAGCCACGCCATCTAATTTCGACTACGAGGCGTTCAAGAGCAACCATGTACGCTGCTTGACGAGGAGGTACATTGTATTTATGTTGCATTTCCCAGACAGCTTCGAAGCTATTTTGCATATTCTTAGTTAATCTTTCATTAACTTCTTCTTCAGTCCAGTAGAAGCTTGCTTTATTTTGTACCCATTCATAATAGGATACAACTACGCCGCCACCGTTAGCAAGAACGTCAGGGATGATGTCGATGCCTTTTTCATAGAAGTATTTATCCGCATCATTAGTAGTAGGGCCATTAGCGCCTTCCAAGATGATCTTAGCTTGGATATTTTCCATGTTGTCTTTGTTTAATTGGTTCTCAAGGGCTGCCATGTATAATACATCAACTGGTTGAGCCAATAACTCTTGAGGTCCAATTGTAGTCATGCCTGGTTCGCTGTAACCTTCGAGGGAACGACCATGGGAGTTAGCATATTCGTATGCTTTTTCAACATCGAGACCGTTAGGGTTGTAGATGTTAACGCTTACGTCGCCGATAGCCACAACTTTTGCACCTGCTTGTGCAATGAGACGAGCACCTACGGAACCTACGTTACCAAAGCCTTGAACTGCAACAGTAAGGTTTTTGATATCCAAGTTTTTCTTAGCGAGGTAGCTTTGCAATGCGATGAGGCAACCGCGACCAGTCGCTTCATTACGGCCTAAGGAACCGCCTACTTCGATTGGTTTACCTGTAACGATACCTGGGCTCCATTCACCTTTTAATGTGCTGTATTCGTCAGCAATCCAGCTCATGATTTGAGCATTCGTATTTACGTCTGGTGCAGGGACGTCTGTATTAACACCGATGATAGGTGCAATACGGCGTACGAAGTTACGAGTTAAGCGTTCTAATTCACGAGGGTTTAACGTTTTTGGATCAACTTTGATACCGCCTTTACCACCGCCATAAGGGATGTTAGCAATCGCGTTTTTAATAGTCATCCAAGCTGCCAATGCACGAACTTCGTTTTCATCGGAATCTGGATGGAAGCGAAGACCGCCTTTAGCACTGCCACGCAATGTGGAATGTTGGCAACGATAACCTTCGTATACGCGAACTTCACCATTGTCGAGTTGAAGAGGAACTGCTACTTTTAGTTCTCGTTCTGGGTGACGTAACACTTCGTATTCACTACGAGTATAGCCGAGCTTTTCAGCTGCTACGTCTAATGTGTTTAACATGTTTTCATATGGGTTATAACCGCTCATAATTACCTCCTGGATAATAGAGTAAATTAATAGTTTAATTAATGCTAATTTTATCGCATACTTAAGTATTCGACATTGTAAACAGAATACCCTTTATATTTTCATAAATATATTCTATAGTTTTTGACCTGTAAAAGTTGTAAAAATATAGATAATTACTATGATCTTTATCACAGTGCAATTTGCTAATGAACGATGTTTTTATCTATGAAAATGGATACTTTTACAAAAAGAATAAAGATTTATATTCTGAAAAAAATAGACCTTTTTGTATGTACTAATAAACTATTTTAAAGATTATACGAAAAAGACTGGTGAAAGATACTTTCACCAGCCTCATACGTCGATATATTTTATTTTTCCACAGTATCTTCAATCGGAGTAGGAGGTACGGAGGAGTCTGTAGTTTGACCATCACCCCACCATACGATGCCGTACGTGTGGTTTAGAATAGAACGGTTAAATACTGGCGTTTCAATACCTGCCTTGCGTTGTTTAATATAGTCATCGAGGGCAAGACCTGCTGTGCGGCCCATGCGTACGATGGAACTTACATTAGTTAATACTAAGAAAGCCATGAATAAATCGGCTAGATTCCATACGAGATCTAGAGAGGCAACAGAGCCAACAAATGTCATAAGAATTACGCCAATACGGAACAAATGTAGGTAGAATCGTTTGTTTGTTAAGTGGCTGATATTGATTTCACCGTAGTAATAGTTACCAATTAAGGAACTAAAGGAGAACATAACGATGAAAATGGCTACGGCTGTAGGCGCCCAAGAACCAAGTTGTTGAGCTAGGTTATGTTGTACAAGAGCAATACCTGTTAGACCTGTAGTGCTGTAATCACCTACGATGAGTACGATGAAAGCAGAAGCTGTACAAATGATGAATGTATCAAGGAATACGCCGAATGCTTGTACAAGACCTTGTTCCACAGGGTGGTTAACAGCTGCCGTAGCGGCTGCGTTTGGAACAGAACCTTCACCGGCTTCGTTAGAGAAGAGCCCCCGTTTGATACCATTCATAACAGTAGCACCTAATAAGCCACCACCTGCTGCAACAGGCTCGAATGCGGAGGAGAAAATAGTATAGATTACATGTGGGAATTGGGTGATATTCATAATTACCACAAATAATGCAGTAGCAATGTATAGAATCGCCATGATAGGAACAATGATTTCAGATGCTTTTGCAACGCGGTTGATACCACCGAATATGATAATACCAAGAAGGACTGCTACTACAGCGCCTGTATAGGACACATCAAGGTTGAATACCTGGAGAGATGCAGCCAAAGTATTGGCTTGTACAGAATTGTAAATCCAACCATAGGTAATACTGATTAAAATAGCAAATAGAACAGATAATGCCTTGTTGTTTAGACCATACCGAATATAGTAAGCTGGTCCGCCATAGAAACCGCCCTTAGCAACAGGTTCTTTGTAGATTTGTGCTAATGTAGATTCGATGAAGCCAGTGGCAGCACCGATGAGTGCGATAACCCACATCCAGAAAATAGCACCAGGGCCACCAAGTACAACGGCAATAGCTATACCTGCGATGTTACCAACACCTACACGAGATGCGGTACTAACACAGAATGCTTGAAATGAGGATACATGGTTCTTTTCTGTAGAGCTACCTGCGCCGTTAATTACGAGGCGGATCATTTCTTTAATCATGCGAATTTGTACAAAATTCGTTGTCATCGTAAAGAAGAGACCTGCGCCGATAAGAATAAAAATGATGAAATAACTCCATAAATAACCGTTTATGGTGGATATAGCATCATTGAGCATTGCTTCCATAAAAACTCCCTTTCTTATAAAAAATCCATATTTCATACTAATCAATGATATTGTATCAATTTCTATAGACTATGTAAAACAAAAATCCTTCACAAATAGGAAGGATTTTGCTTTATATAGTATTTTGTAGGATGTTTTTTATGCCTTAGTAAATTCTTGTGACTCTTCCATTCCTTGCAACAAGGTTTGTTCAGAATGTTCCATGTGAATTCGAGCTAGTTTACGAGCTTGTGCGGCATTGTGAGAGGCGATGGCTTCCACTAATTGACGATGTTCCTCCCAAGTTTTTCTAAGACGACCTGGTTGGTTCATAGAAAAACTACGGAAGCGATAGGTTTGCTCTCGCAAGTTGTGAACAATATCCGCTAATCTTTCGTTACGAGATGCGCGGTAGAGGACTTCGTGGAATTCTACGTCCGCAGCCACAACGGATTCCATATTTTTGTTTTCCATATGATCGCCGATTTCTACAAGCATTCTCTCCAACGTTTCGATTTCCTCTTCTGTAATACGTTCTGCTGCAAGACCTGCTGCAAGTTCTTCAAGGGCAGAGCGGATTTCAAATACTTGCGTGATATCCTTCAAAGAGATGTTGGCAACGTAGGTGCCGCGGCGAGGCACCATAACGACAAAGCCTTCTAGTTCTAGTTTACGTATGGCTTCACGAATGGGGGTACGACTTACACCTAACTCTTCGGCAAGGGGAATTTCCATGAGGCGCTCCCCAGGTTTTAACACCCCATCTTGGATGGCTTGACGCAATGTTTCACTTACCACTTCTCTTAGTGGTTTATACGCATCGAGTCGTATAGGTTGTAACCGTTTTGTCATACTAAGTCCTCCTGTGTACATGTTTTAGTAATGAGTGACAGCCAATCATGACCAGCTGCTTTAATCTCTTCTTGTAATTGCAAGGCTTCCATAGGTTTGTTAAGTAATACTACCATCGTAGGACCGCTTCCTGTCATGATGGTTGGGTAACCACGGCTAGTGAAAAACTCCTTACATATTCCTAGTTCTTCGTGATCTGGGAATAATAATTCTTCGAAAGTATTAGCGCTACTAGTGAAAGCAGATTGTAAATCATTATTCTGAAGATGATTCAGAACGGTATCGATTGTTTTTGCGGTGGCATTAGATTTACCGTTGAAGCGACCATAAGCAACCGCTGTAGAAATAGATACCTTTGGCTTTACTAGTAATAGCCAATGTGCCTCTGGCGATTGACTATAGGTTAACACTTCGCCACGACCTGTTCCGCGAGCGGTACCACCTTGTAGTAGGAACGGCACATCAGATCCGAGTGAGGCACCAATATTTAAAAGTTCCTCTTGTGTAAGACGTAAGTCCCAAAAGCGGTTGAGACCTAATAACATGGCTGCTGCGTCTGCACTACCGCCACCAAGACCCGCTTGAATAGGGACGCGTTTTAATAGGTGGATGGCGGCACCGGCTTTACAACCCGTATAGGTCTGTATGGCGCGTAACGCTTTGAGCGCGAGATTATCTTCTCCATAGCTTACGAGTTTTTGCATGTAGTCAGGCAATTCGGGAGCGCCACCAGAAAATACTACGGAATGATGCTTAGCGAAATAAATAGAATCACTAAGGCGAATCGATTGAAATATAGAATCGATGTCGTGGTATCCATCGTCACGCTTGCCTGTAATAGCAAGCCCAATATTAATTTTGCTGCAACCGAGTTGCTCAAAACTTTTACTCATAATAGCCTCGTTTGTAATGTACAAAATATATGCAGTTTATATGTTTATTTTATACTGTTATAAAGTGATTGAAAATAACCATTAAGTGGTTTATGATGATTTTGTATATACCTGTTGTTTGATTATTAAAAGCATTGTAAACAGCGTATGTTTTAATTAGTTCATTATAGAATATTTATAGTGAAATGGCAATTTGGAGGGAGCTATGTTCGCCAAGTATAAAGATGTTGTCTATCAATGTGTCATAGTTGCTATTGGTTGTGCAATTTTTGGTGCTGGTTTAGATGCCTTTGTACTACCTCACAAACTGGTTAGTACTGGTATTAGTGGGGTAGGGTTGATTTTGTATTATTTAACGGGATTATCCGTTGGTTCTTGGAACGTTATTTTGAATGTCCCTATATTTTGGGCTGCTTGGAAGTGGCTTGGTAAACGTGTAGTGCTTAATACCTTGTATGGTACGCTCATGTTATCGTGGATGATTGATCTGTTTAGTTTCTTGCAATATGACATGATTATTAAGGATCCACTACTCAGTTCTATGATGGCAGGTATCACAACTGGACTAGGGCTTGGTATCGTCTACCGTGTAGGTGGTAATACAGGGGGCCTTGATCCAATTGCACTTATCGTTCGTAAATATTATGGCCTTCAAATGGGGTCCATTAATAGCGCTATCAACTGTGCCATCCTCTTAGTTGCTGTCGGCGTTGTTGGCCTTGAAGCGGTAGCTGTAACTCTTATCAGTGTGTATGTGTATACTATTATTACAAATAAGGTGGCAATCGGCTTTAATCAACGTAAAGTTGCTTTTATCATTACCTATCGCACCGATGAAGTATGTGAGTGTATTATCAATAAGGTTGGTCGTGGTGCCACTATTATTAATGGTATTGGTGCCTATACACGGACGCCTAAGCAAATTGTGATGGTTGCAGTCAACTTGCTGCAGGTAAATAAATTGAAAGAGGTTATTCAAGAAGCGGACCCAAATGTGTTTATCTTGATTACTGATGCCCAAGAGGTTATCGGGCAAGGTTTTACTCAACCTATTGTTCCTGCGGAAATATCTAAACAGCTAAAATCACAAGATATAACTACCGAAGCGAACAATAATGTTGTAATAGATGAAAATAGTTGTAACAAATCAAAATAAAGAATTATGATAAAATCTCTGGCTGTTGTCATCTTATATTAATTATGCGTAAATATAATATTTTATGAATGATACATACATTTTGAAAATAATTTAATGTGATTGATTGAATATCAAGGTTGTAAAATGAGAGGGCTTGCCCTCAAGATAAGATTAGAGGTTTCTATGACTCACAAATTAGCAGGTACGCCTGTACAAGAACAAGATATTATCGATGTGCAAACCCTTGTGGATGCATATTTTGATAATGCCCCGGATATTACAGATCCGACACAACTCGTATCCTTTGGCACATCTGGCCATCGCGGTACATCTTTAAATGGTACGTTTACAGATTTACATGTGGCCGCTATTACACAAGCTATTTGTGATGGACGTGGCCAATTCGGCGCTACAGGTCCGATTTTTGTGGGCCAAGATACACATGCTTTATCTCAGCCAGCCCTTGTAACGGTTCTAGAGGTCCTTGCTGGCAATGGTGTAACGGCAATGGTTGATTCCGATATGGATTTCGTGCCGACACCATCTATATCTCGTGCCATTATTCGTTATAATGAAAGCCACGATGATAAAGCGGATGGTATCGTGATTACGCCGTCTCATAATCCTCCAGATAATGGTGGCATCAAGTACAACGCTACTAATGGCGGCCCGGCGGATACTCTTGTTACAAAATGGATTGAAACACGTGCTAATGAGTATGTTCGTGCATATTGTGAATTAGAAGGGTTCAAACGTATTAGTATCGACAATATTGAACCTGATCAACAAGTTCCGTATGACTATAAAGGACTTTACGTAGAAGAACTGTCCTCTATTATTAATATGGAGGCAATACAAAGTGCAAAACCTAAGGTTCTCGTTAATGCCCTCGGTGGTAGTGGACTAGGTTATTGGCGTGCTATTAAAGAGCGGTATAATCTAAACCTAGATATTATTAATGATGAGTATGATCCAACGTTTAGCTTTATGACCTATGACCATGATGGTAAGGTACGTATGGATTGCTCATCTGAATATGCCATGGCTGACGTAATTAAACAAATTGGTAATTATGATCTCGCTGTTGGGAATGACCCTGATTATGATCGCTATGGTATCGTTAGTCCGCATGGGCTAGCTTCTCCAAATGCATTTCTTGTGACTGCGGCGGATTATTTGTTTACGACTCGTGGTTGGACAAATAAAGGGGTCGGTAAAACCGTTGTTTGTACCACTATGATTGATAAATGGGCTGCTAGTAAAGAGGTTCCTGTTTATGAGGTTCCAGTAGGTTTTAAATATTTTAGTTCCCTATTATTCGATGGTGAGATTGGCATTGGCGGTGAAGAATCTGCTGGTGCATCGTTCCTTAAAAAAGACGGTACCGTATGGACTACTGATAAAGATGGCATGGTAATGGCTCTCCTTGCGATGGAAATGTATGCCGTTATGGGGGCTACTGTTGACCGACTCTATAATAATCTTGTTGTAGGGTGTGGCGATCCTCGTTTTGGTCGTATTGATGCGCCTTGTACAAAGGAGGCCAAGGTTAAGTTGAAACAATTAAATGCAAGTTCCATTACGGCTACCGAAGTAGATGGTGATGCGATTACTAATGTTCGCACTACTTCTCTGTATAAAGATATGCCTATCGATGGCGTTCGTGTGGAAACGGAAACGGGCTGGTTTGTAGCACGTCCATCTGGTACTGAAGATTTATATAAAATTTATGGTGAAAGCTATAAAGGGGATAAAGGTCTTATCGCATTGTTAACTGCTGGTGAAGAGATTGTAACAAGTGCTTTGGCTGACGAAGTATAACATATTGTTTTCACTAGAAAACTCATAAAGATTTCACTCATGAAAAATAATAAATGTGTTATAATATATTAATATAGTTTATTGAATGTCCTTTACTGGCTATATAGTTTGTAGTGCTTAGAGAAGGTGATGTTATGAAATTAGTTGTTACCGTTGTCGGCGTAGACCGCGTTGGTATCATTGCTGGAGTTAGTACCGTACTCGCTAACTACGGTGTAAATATTATGTCCATTAATCAGACCATCCTTGATGGCGTTTTCAATATGATTATGATGTGTGAAACCAAGTCTGAAGATATGAAAAATCTTACAGCTATCCAAGAGGCTTTGACGACTCAAGGTAAAGAACTAGGTGTTGAAATCCGTGCACAACATGCTGATATTTTCTTAAGCATGCACCGCGTAGGATAGGAGGCACTTATGTTATCTATCGATAATATTTTAGAAACGAATCAGATGATTCACGACAATAAGCTTGATGTGCGTACTATTACGATGGGGATTAGCTTGCTGGAATGTGCATCTAGTTCTGGTAAAGAGCTATGTGACCGTATTTATGACCGTATTACAAAAGAGGCAGAACATCTTGTATCTACAGGGGAAGATATTGAGCGAGAATTCGGCATCCCTATTATCAATAAGCGTATTTCTGTAACACCCATTTCTCTAGTTGCAGGAGGTAGTGATTTAACATCCTATGTTCCTGTGGCGGAAGCTATGGATCGTGCTGCAAAAACTGTAGGTGTCAATTTTATTGGCGGCTTTTCTGCGCTTGTAACAAAGGGCGCTACTCGAGCTGACCGCATTTTGATTGACTCTATTCCTGAAGCACTGGCAACTACGGATATCGTTTGTAGCTCTATTGCTGTGGGCTCTACTAAAACTGGTATCAACATGGATGCAGTGCGAGACATGGGAATCATCGTTAAGAAAACTGCAGAGCTTACAAAGGATAATGATGCTCTTGGCTGCGCTAAGCTCGTAATATTCTGTAATCCTGTAGAGGATAACCCGTTTATGGCGGGGGCTTTCTTCGGGGTAACAGAAGGGGATAGTGCTATTTCTGTAGGTGTATCTGGCCCGGGCGTTGTAAAACATGCGCTTGAATCCGTTCGAGGTCAATCCTTTGACGTTGTAGCAGAAACGATTAAACGTACTGCTTTTAAAATCACGCGTGTAGGTCAATTGGTAGCCCAAGAGGCATCTCGTCGTCTCGGTAAACCATTTGGTATTATTGATTTATCTTTGGCGCCAACGCCAGCTGTAGGTGACTCTGTAGCTCATGTTCTTGAAGAAATGGGCTTGTCCTCTTGTGGTTGTCATGGCACTACAGCGGCACTAGCATTACTTAATGATGCGGTGAAAAAAGGTGGTCTTATGGCTTCCTCTCACGTAGGTGGCCTTAGTGGTGCATTCATTCCTGTCTCGGAAGATGCAGGAATGATTGATGCTGTATCCTGTGGTAGTTTGACACTTGATAAATTAGAGGCCATGACATGTGTTTGCTCTGTAGGGCTTGATATGATTGCTATTCCTGGAGACACTACTGCTGATACCATTTCTGCTATCATTGCAGATGAATCAGCAATTGGTATGATTAATAATAAGACAACTGCGGTTCGTGTAATTCCTGTACCTGGTAAGACTGTTGGAGAGGTTGTTGAATTTGGTGGATTATTAGGTTATGCTCCTATTATCGAAGTGAGTCCATATAGTGCAGCCGAGTTCATTGCCCGCGGTGGCAGAATTCCTGCTCCTATTCGTAGCTTAACGAACTAATCCGTTTTTACAACCTACTTGTTGGAGGTGTCTTATGAGTGAATATGTGCTCGATTATGTGTGGGCCTTTGCAGTAGCGCTCATCATAACCTTTGCACTTACCCCATTGGTAAAACGCTTTGCCGTTGCTGTTGGGGCAATAGATAAGCCTGATGCTCGAAAGGTGCATCATGGTGCGATTCCACGACTTGGTGGATTAGCAATCTTTCTCGGTTATGTGGGATCGGTTCTTTTTAACGATTCCATTCCGCATGATCATAAATTGTTTGGGTTTGTCCTTGGTACAGTCATTTTGGTGCTAGTTGGTATTTGGGACGACATTAAACAAATTGAGCCAAAAACTAAGTTAATGGGCCAAATTATAGCAGCCGCTATCCTGGTGGCTTATGATATTCGAGTAGATTTCATTAACCTTCCTTGGGGTGGTGTAGTATATCTCAAGTATTGGGCTATTCCATTGACTATTTTCTGGATAGTTGGTTTTACAAATATTGTAAACCTCATCGATGGCCTTGATGGCTTGGCTGCAGGTATTTCCTTTATCGCATGTATCGCTGTTTGTGCAATGACATTGCAACTTGGTCAAACTGATCTTGCTTGTATCTCTCTTGCTTTAGCAGGTGCGACTGTAGGTTTCTTGCGGTATAACTTCAATCCTGCAAAAATATTCATGGGTGATACGGGATCCATGTTATTAGGCTATACATTAGCAGCTATTTCCGTTATGGGCGCTGTGAAGACAGCTGCTATGATTGCTCTAGTGGTACCTGCCATTGTGTTAGGCTTGCCTATTTTAGACACCTTATTTGCCATTGTGCGCCGTAAAATCAGTGGACGTCCCATCTTTAAACCCGATAAAGGTCATGTTCACCATCGCTTATTGGCACAAGGATTAACACAAAAGCAAGCTGTATTGTTGATGTATGCAGTAACAGCTCTTTTCGGCGGTGTATCTGTTATCGTTGCAGAGGTTAATGCTTGGGTCGGCGCGACCTTGGTATTAGTAATTTTCTTGTGTAGTATTTATATTGCACGACGTCTTGGCGTTATCATGCATAGTGATGCGGCAGGGCATCCGTTACCACGTCCTACAATTGAACGCAGCGACTCGGATGATACCATATCCTTTGATCGCGATGAATTGGCTAAAGCCTTGGAGAATACTGATGATTCTCATAAGGAATAACCATCTGTGGGGCGCTTGGCGCCCCATTTTTTCTATCCTACTACGTTGGAGGCAACTATGTTAAAAGTTATGACAATCTTTGGTACAAGACCTGAGGCTATCAAGATGGCTCCTCTTGTAAAAGCATTACAAGCAGCACCAGATATGGAACCTATCGTAACCGTTACGGCACAGCATCGAGATATGCTCGATCAAGTACTAAACTTGTTTAATATTACCCCAGACTATGATTTAAATATTATGAGCCAAGGTCAAACACTATATGATGTAACTAATCGTGCTTTGATGGGCCTTAAAGATGTATTAGAAGAAGCAAAACCTGATGTGGTACTCGTTCATGGTGATACTACAACTACCTTTGCTGGGGCATTGGCTTCTTTTTACCAAGAAATTCCTGTAGGTCACGTAGAAGCAGGACTACGGACAGGTGATATTTACTCTCCATTCCCTGAAGAGATGAATCGAAAATTGACGGGTTCGATCGCGACGTATCACTTTGCGCCTACTTCTAGTTCTGAAAGCAATTTAAAAAAAGAAAATATTAATACAGAACATCTTTATGTAACGGGGAATACTGTTATCGATGCTCTTGATACGACGGTACAAGACAGCTATGTATTCGATGATGCAGCTATTAATGCTCTTGATCCTAAAAAACGTACGGTTCTTGTTACCACACATCGCCGAGAAAACTTAGGTGAACCTATGCGCCATGTATATCAAGCCATTCGAGATTTAATCAATGAATTTGAAGATATTCAAGTTGTTTTCCCTGTACATAAAAATCCTAAAGTTCGCCAAGTTGTACAAGAGGAACTTGGTTCTGTGGAGCGTGTTACATTAATTGACCCTCTTGACTATGAACCATTTGCAAACTTGATGGCTAAATCTTACTTGATTTTGACTGATTCAGGTGGGATTCAAGAAGAAGCCCCAGCTCTTGGTAAGCCAGTTCTCGTATTACGTGATACGACAGAACGTCCTGAAGCGGTAGAAGCAGGCACTGTTCGCCTTGTAGGTACTGATAAAGATGCGGTACATAAAGCCGCTTATGAATTATTGAGCAATGCTGAAGCGTATAAGTTAATGTCTAATTCTGTTAACCCCTATGGTGACGGAAAAGCCTCTGAACGCATCATTCAAGCGTTGCGACATGAATTCTTAGGTGATGCGCATCGTCCTGAACGTTTTGGTAAATAATATGGATAAGGATCTTGTGAAAGCCCTCGCCATGGCAACATCAGCGGGGGTCACACTGGTCTCCTGTATAGGAGGTTTTATTTGGCTAGGTTATAAATTGGATACTTGGCTTCAAACGGAACCACTCTGCATGGTCATATTTGGCCTAATAGGAGCAATAACAGGGTTTTATATGTTGTATAAACAGATAAAATGAAATTAAGAGCCCCGTAAATATAAGTATTTACGGGGCTCTTTGCTTTAGAAGATTGTTTTAAATTTTTAAAAATCAGCACCGTTGCTTAACCATTGCTCACCCTTTCGCAAAAGTTAGAGACACGTAATCCTCGCCTAAAAGGCTATCCTTATCGGGTAGTTTGTTTACTGCCGCCACTAATTCAGACACATCTTTATGAATGTATACTTGATTTGTCACATCCGAATGTCGATGACCTAATATAGTTTTTGTCGTAGCTTCCGATATACCGATATGAATCAATAGCGTAGCGCATGTATGCCTTCCATCGTGCGGGAGGTGTCCAGGGAAATACTTGTTTAAGTAGGTTCTAATAGCTACTAATAAATGCTTAGGGGTATCTTTCGGTAGCAAATACTCGTGTCGTTGGAAGCTACTCAACTTATACCACTCCTTAATGAATGGTAGGATAGATTCTGCAATCGGGATGATGCGGTTTTTACCTGCTGCAGTTTTACTGCCGCCAATCATATACCTATCTTTGATATAGACATCTTTTAGTTTAATGCTTTGGATTTCACCTGGCCGCATTCCTGAGTATATGTACACTAATAATATGCGAGCATCTCTGTCTGTTTTTGCCAGCTCCCATAAACGAGATATCTCAACAGGTGTAAAAGGTTTATGGATTTCAGACTTTATCTTTTGAGGAAGCGTTACAAGCGCAGCATAGTTCTTATCAACGATATCATTTTTTATGGCAGCGTCAAAAGTTGCTTTCATAGCAGTTTTAATTTGTACTAAAGTTGTATGGCTTTTATCTGCATACCTGTCAATGACGTCTTGCATATGTGCAAGTCTTATATCCTTGATAGGTATTTTTAGTAAATGCTCAACTTTCTTTTTATTGTAAAGATATCCGCCTTTTTCCAGGATAACCCCTTTGCGTATCTTATCTTCGATCATCCATTCCCAGCATTGGCCAAAGGTCGTATCCTTGATTTCATATTGCGGAGCGTTGGCGTCATAAGCCGATAATGCATTATACGCTTCTTTTTGCGTTGCAAAGGTGCCTATTGATTTACGCAAGGGTTTACCCTCGGAGTTATATCCAAGGGTTACTACGGCTCGATATGGGCGTCGTAGCGGCTTGTGTTTCATCTTATATACAGTGCCTGATCCATTGGCACGTTTCATAGCCATAATTATATCCCCCTTATTTATAATGAATAAGCCTCAATAGTTCCGAATTTGTTGACATCAACAAATTCGGAAGAACCCGCATCAGAACTAACTTTTTCGACATAATACCCCTATCACGTGATAGGGGTATTATTTTATTTAGATAACTTATTTACATCTAAGATATTATCAACAATGTCTCCGAGTTCATATAAGGTTAGTGCAGTTTTTAGCTGTTCGACTTCTTCAGATGATAGTGCGTAGTCTTTATAATATTGTGATCCTCGATATCTGATTATTGGATTATTACCTTGCGTTAAGATGCGTAGACCTTCATCTATTTCAGGGGTTGTTAGTAGGGCATACTCATAGGTTCCAGAATCATCTAATCTGATATTTTTACCTCCTCCGCTTTGCCCCGCAATGACGCCTTGCATCGTGTAATCAAACTTACCTGCAGAACTGGAGAACGTTAATTTATCCCAAAATATCCAATTTGTAGATATATCTAATGGAGCAAAAGTGACAAATTTGATAAAAGGTCCTACTAAATGGCCTGAAGAGTCTACGAAAGCAACCCATGATACAGAGTTATTCGGTTGTATCGCTCTTTGGTTAGAACTGTAGAATTTATATTCCCTGTCTACTTGATCATATTCAAAGCTTGTGTTGTTTAGAATAGTATATATTTCCTTTTCTGCATCAGCCTTTTTCGTCAGCTCGGCTTCCTTGTCCTTTTCTTCCTGCGCTTTGCGAGCGTCTTCTGATGCGGCATAAGCTGCTCGATTAGATGTATTTTGATGGTAATCAGTTATTACGTGCCCTACCAATACAGCCATAATTACCCCTAAAATAACTGTTACTAACACTTTTTTATTCATAACTGTTTCTCCCTGTTTATACTAATTTTTGGTTTATAGAACCTCTATTTTTGTTTTTGCTCTGAACCCAGTAAAATCTCCGAATATTCTCTTTTTATATCCTCCGCTACCGTAACTGTTCCTGCAATAATTGTTAAAAAACGCTGTAAATCTTCACTGGGATTAATTTTGTTTCTTATTGATAAAAGCTGGTTAGCAGTCTCTATATATTTCTCTAAAAGAATAGATGCCGTGTTCGCTTCAGCTTGCAAAGTAAATTTATCAAGTTGTTCTTCTGGATTTAAGTCAGAGTCTGGTTTAGATATATTAGCCTTCCTGTTAGCTAAAGAATTAGGTGTATTATTTATTGACGGATTATGATCAGGAGCAGGCTCGGTGTCAGTGAGTTCCTCCATCCAAGTACAGGCTTCTGTAGAGGTGTGCCATTTTACGGAATCATTAGTATTAAATAACAAAGCTAGGGCATTATTAGCAGCACTATGCTTTCTAGCAGATAAAAATTCTTCGATGCTAAATGGATTTAGCGTATAACTAGTTTTATATCTAGGATCTATATCGCCTTTTTCAACACCGAAAATATCAGATAGTATCTGTAAGTTTCCAGGGGTGATGTTATATTTTTCGTTAAAATACCCCGAAAGCGTAGAAGGGCTTATCTGCGATTGTTTAGCTAAATCAGCTTTTGTCCATCCTTTTCTACGCAATAAGGTATTAAGGTTAGCTGCTACCTGACTCCTTATTTCTTTATCAAATGCAGTAGATGCGGGTCTTGCCATGAATAACACCTCTTTTTATTAATAAAAATTTAATATTTTCCGCTCCCCTGTATCGTTATTTTAACGTATTTATACGAGAAAATCAATAATAATTTCGAGTTAATATAAAATAAATATAAAAAATATTAGTAAATATTACACAAAATTAAATAAAAATGCACTTGAAATTCGATTTAATTCGGGTTAAACTAAATACATAACAAGGATTACTTAGTTTGAAAGGAGGTGGTATTAATGAGTCAATACCTAATAACTTTGGAGGCTGCCCGTGTAAATGCAGGTCTGACGCAGGTCGATGCGGCCAATAAACTAGGCGTGCATCCACAAACCTTGGCAAGATGGGAGCGAGATAGCTCAAAAGTCCCCTATGCCAAGATATGCAAGATAGAGGAGACCTATCATATCCCAAAAGGGCTAATTTTTTTTGGCAAACAGTTCGAGTTTACTCGAATTTTAGCAAATAAAAATGTATAAAAAGGAGGTTAATAAATGATCAAAAAAGTAATCTCAGTAAGCCAGATGGCTGCAGTACTCGGAATTAGCTTGACAGCAGTCCGAGAGGGCATCGCAGTAGGCAAATTTCCGTTTGCCTACGCCTGGCAGTCACCAGGAAAGCAGTCAAGAGCCTTTGTGATAGACAAGGAAGGCTTTAAGACGTACCTAATGAATGCCTTGGGCTGGGATTTAAAACTTATCGATGCAGAATTTAAAGCTGCACATATTCATTAGGAGGTAAGCCTATGACCTACAAGGCCGATTTATTAGATGCCATATGGAGGGAAGAATACGCCTTTCAACATGATAAACGTTACCAGCCTGCTACAGAAACAAGCTCTAATGAATATGGTAACGAGATAGCACACAGAACGGCAACACTTCTGGCCGACAATCTAGTTGCATCTTTAAAAGATAAAACAGTAGATGAGTTGAAAGCTTATTTGCAAAGTTATGAAGACGGGAGACCTTAACTATGACAGAAATGCCAACAAACCAAAAACTTATGGAACGCCATATGAAAGCAGTTGAATCAGATCGAATTCTAAATAATATCAATAGCAATATTATGGATGCTGCGTATGAGTTGCAAAACTTTATGTGCGATTACGACGAGTCGGAAATCCGTATTATCGTCACCACAGATGGTATTACGGCCGAAAGAATTGAAGAAGAGGAGGACGAGTATTAATGGGCTATATGTTAATTGGCACGTTTTTGGTAGCAGGCTCTATGGGGGCCTTAGAGCTTGACCAAATAGGATATGTACAGTTCTGTGTGCAGGCTCTCATCGGTTTGGCCATATCCATGTATGGTTACAAAAAGGATATGGAGGAAGTTGATGTTGAAGAGCGCGAAGATGTCGAGTACATCTCGCAAGTAAGAAAATGCGGCGAATACTGCCGCAATCCATATTACAACTAAAAGGAGTTATGAAATGTCAAAGCAGTATATCAGCAAACAAAGAGTAAAGGATTTTATTTATGACATTTATTGTGAAAAGAGGGATGAAATTTATAAGGCGGAAAGCGCAGCAATAAATAAAGCAGTCGCTGCTACAGAATCCTTTAAGCGCCTTGAGGGCACATTAAATTCAGCGCGTTCTATAGCTGAAGAAATAGTACAAGCGGGGTTTGGTGATAGTGTTCTAAATAAAATTCCAACTCTGAAGAGTTTGCTCAGCGAAACAATTTCTAGAAGTAAGTATATGTATTCTGACCCATTAAAATCGTGGTCAATAATTTGTGAAATTGTTAAGCCTTTTGAAGAGCAGCTATACGAGCTGTCCAGTGCTAAATGCGACGCGTATAGAATTATCGAGAATGCACAAACAGGACGAGCGGCGGCAGATGCACTGAAAGAACAAGGCTTAGACTTTTATTCTTGGCAAAAGAAAGAAGTGGAGGAAAATCTCGACATAAGCGCTTTGAAAGGTGGTGATTAGATTGCGAGACTGTAACAAATGCCCAAATAAAGAGTACTGCATTCCTGATGAATGTGAAGATTTGGGCACACAATCGGAGGTTTCCGATGAGTAATTATGACAAAAAAAATGCCCCAACGCACGGCAATGCGAAAGGGCAAATAGAGTATTTAACATCTAAAGTATATCACATTATAAAACCGAAAGGAACTAAGACAATGATCGAGTTAAAAATTACAGTAGAAACAGCTAATGAATTAAATCAAGAAATCAAAGACCTATATCAATCCATCGTAGGGTCTTCTGTAGATAAAGCCGATGCCATCGAGCGCGCTAAGGAAGAAGTTAAGGCTAAAAAAGTAAAGACTACTACTAAAGTAGAAACCCCTGTTAAGCAGGAACCGGTGAAAGATGAACCCGCTAAGGAAGAAAAGCAATCCATTCCGAGCCTTGAAGAAACGCGCGAGGCCGTAAAAGATGTGATGGCCAAAGCTGCGGACAAGACGCAAGCTAAAACAGAATTCAAAGCGTTCCTTGATAGCATCGGAGCTGAAAAGGTAACATCCGCTACCGATGAGCAACGCATCCAAATCATGGAATGGGTGAATAGCCGTGGCTAAGAAACACGCCTTACTTGGTGCATCCAGTAGCGCCAGGTGGTTAGTGTGTACTCCTTCCGCACGATTAGAAGCGATGTTCCCTGATGAACAATCGCCCTACGCTGCAGAGGGAACCGTAGCACACGACCTGGCGGAAGCAATCCTCCGACATAAACTAGAGGGCAAGAAAGCCCCTAAACTAGATGACTACTCCACTGAAATGGTAGAAGCGGTTAATCGATATGTTGACATCTGCGAAGAAAAGGTGAACGAGGCGAGAGCCCGTTCATCTGATGCAGAAGTAATGATTGAAGCAAAGCTCGACTTCTCTCGTTGGGTACCGGAGGGCTTCGGTACCGGCGATATGGTTATCGTAGCCGATGGCACCCTGGAAGTGATTGATCTGAAGTATGGTAAAGGAGTTCCAGTCAGTGCCCTTGAAAATACGCAAATGCGGTTATACGCATTAGGTGCTTACGACGTTAACGAATTTCTGTATGACATTAAAACAGTTCGTATGACAATCGTCCAGCCTAGACTCGATAGCGTATCTACTGACGAATTATCTGTAGAAGAACTCCTCGATTGGGGCGACGAAGTCAAACCAATCGCACAACAGGCCTGGAACGGGCAAGGCGAATGCACGCCGTGCGATTACTGTAACTTCTGCAAAGCAAGGCACACATGCAGGGCGTTAGCAGATACTTGCCTTGCTGCTTTTTATAAAGACGGCGGCAAGCTCAATCAATTACTCACTGACCGTGAAGTATCTGACATCTTGGGGATGAAAGATTTAATCACGAAGTGGATTAAAGGTGTTTACGATTTCGCTTATGAAAAAGCCTTATCCGGTGAGAAACAGTGGCCGGGATATAAATTAGTGGAAGGTACATCGCGACGTACTATCACGGATCCAGATGCAGCGGCCAAAACATTACTGGATAACGGTTATAAGGAGGAGGACATCTTTAAACCTCGTGAACTCGAAGGTATCACTAATCTGCAGAAGGTTCTCGGTAAAAAGGGCGTTGCTGAATACCTAGAAGCCTATATCGATAAACCGGAAGGCAAGCCTACGCTTGTACCGGACAGCGATAAACGCCCTGCGATTAATACCGCAGAAACGATGGCGAATGAATTCGAGGATGAGGTGTGATATGCGCGTCGTAACTGTAAAAGCAATTGCTAAAGAGCTTCATGAGCGGGGGCATTACCTCGACGAGCTCTACCAAATTACTATTGCATATGCTACTAGCTTGCACACTCGCTACTGCGCAGTAGAAGCTAAATGCGATGCAATAGAACGCTACTACCAAGAAGAAATAGATACATCTAAATATTCTTGGGAAGAAGACGAAGAATGGATTCTACTAGACAACGAAAGGTCTGATATCGAAGAGGAATTAGATAATTTATTTAACACAGTAATAGGGTTCGAACATAATTGTAACCCATTTAAGAATTAAGGAGACAGTAACATGGCTAAATTGACAACTGGTGTAGTAAGACTTTCTTATGCAAACATTGCGCAACCTCGTAAAAACGACGACGGCAAAGCAAAATATAGTTCCCAAATCATTATTGATAAAACAGATAAAAAGACTATCAAAGCTTTCGAACGTGCGATTGAAGAACTAAAAGCAGATCCAAAAGCACTAGCTAAAGTAGAAGGCAAAGCAGCTTACCTAAAATTGAATTTACGTGACGGTGATACAGATGAAGCAGTAGCTGACCAACCAGAAGTATACGCTGATAAATTCTTCATTAATGCGAATAGCGATAAACAACCTATCGTATTTAATCGTGACAAAATCAAGATGGACGATTTCGATATCGAAGAAGAAATCTATTCTGGTGTATACGCGCAGGTCGCACTTTCTGTATTCGCTTATAATTTCAATGGTAAAAAAGGTGTCGGTTTTGGCCTAAATGGTATTCGCAAAGTCAAAGATGGCGAACGCCTTGGCGGTGTGCATGTATCCGCTGACGACTTCGGCGATGATTTAGGCGATTTAGACGACGATGACGACTTAATCTAAGGAGGCAATTATGGAGCTCAGTATTGATGTGGAAACGTACAGCGACTGTCCGATTAAATTCGGAGCACAGCGATACGTTGATGATGAGACATTTGAAATACTGCTCTTTGCCTACTGCTTTGATGATGAACCAGTCGAAGTCATTGATATGACAAAGGATCCACTGCCCGAGAGGGTGGTGGACGCTTTGTATAATAAGGAAATTACAAAGACCGCATTCAACGCAGCATTTGAAATGTTATGCCTTAAAAAGTACTTCCCTGATGCTGATTATACGAACTGGGAATGTACCTCTGTACTAGCGCTATACTGCAGTTTACCTGCAAGCCTCGATAACGTATCTAAGGCCTTGAAATTAGGAGAAGCCAAAGACTCAAGAGGTAAACGGTTAATCCAATTCTTCTCAGTACCGCGAAAACCGACTAAGACAAATCCTAAGACACGAAATATGCCAGAGGATGCGCCTGACAAATGGGCGGAATACATTGAGTATAACCGCCAAGACGTGGTGGTAGAAAAGGCAATTCGTAAACGTTTACTTTCGCTGAAACCTCCTGCTGTAGAGCATGAATATTGGTTACTGGACCAGGATATCAACTGGCGAGGTGTGAAAGTAGATATGGAACTCGTTGATGCAGCGCTTGCTTGTAATGACGAAATCGTGGAAGAGGCTACTGAGTCATCTAAGCTATTAACGGGATTAGAGAACCCCAATAGTACCATGCAGCTGAAAGAGTGGCTATCTGAAAGACTAGGATATGATCTAGAAACAATGAGAAAAGACGATGTATCAAACCTCTTGACGCAGGATATCCCCTCTGATGTTCGCAAGGTACTGCAAAATAGACAGGTACTCGGTAACTCCTCCATCAAAAAATACTTGGCCATGAAAAACGCTGTATGTTCAGATGGTCGCATCCACGGCATGCTTCAGTTTTATGGAGCTATGCGTAGTGGACGATGGGCAGGCCGTGTAGTACAACTACAGAACCTCCCTCGTAATTACCTGGAAGATTTAGACACAGCTCGGGAAGTTCTTAAAAGTAGGGATGTAGAAATGCTAGATCTACTATATGGTAACCCTGGCGATGTGATTAAGCAACTTATCCGTACTGCTTTAGTGGCGGAAGAGGGGTACCGATTTATTGTGGCCGACTTCAGTGCTATTGAAGCGCGTGTAATTGCCTGGCTTGCTCACGAGCAGTGGAGACAAGATGTATTTGCGAAGGGTGGTGACATCTACTGTGCATCTGCCTCTAGCATGTTCCACGTACCTGTCGAGAAGCACGGCGTAAATGGCCACTTACGGCAAAAAGGTAAGGTCGCAGAACTAGCACTCGGATACGGCGGCGGTGTAGGAGCTATGAAGTCAATGGACACAAAAGGTGAAATTCCTGAAGAGGAGTTACCTGGTATCATCGAAGCTTGGAGGCGAGCTAGTCCCCGCATTACGAGATTTTGGAAAGATGCAGATAATGCGGCCAAGCAAGTCGTTAAAACCGGAGAACCGACGCGAATTAGGCAAGGTAATATTAAGTTCTTTAAATCAAAAGGATTTATGTTTATCGAATTACCGTCTGGACGTAGACTTGCCTATGCAAGACCTCGAATTGGACTTAACCGATTTGGTAGCGAGTCAATTGAGTATGACGGTATGGATCAGGTTAAGAACACCTGGGGCAGAGTTGAAACCTACGGCGGAAAGCTCGTCGAAAACATTGTGCAAGCTGTAGCAAGAGATTGTTTAGCAGCGGCAATGCTAAGACTTTCAAAAGCAGGTTATAAAATTGTAGCCCATATCCATGACGAAGTTGTTATCGAAGCGCCTATAGGCGAAGGCAGTTTAGATGAAGTAATCGATATTATGTGTGAATCTGAGTCCTGGAACGAGGGCCTTATATTAAATGCAGCAGGGTTTGAGAACCCTTACTATATGAAGGATTAGGAGGATAATTCTTATGAAACTTACAAAACAACAAATTCAACAACAACGCGAAGCTATCGATGGTTTATATGAGCTAGTAAAAGAAGCTCCTGCAAGCGAACGCAAAGACTCCGCTATGGCGTATTGTGAAGGCTGTATCGCCGCTTGCGATTTAGGTCTTAAAATATTAAACGGTAAGAAAACAGAAGATGCACCTAAGACGGAAGAAACTACAAAAGTAGAAGAACAGGCTACTGCTGAAGAAAAGCCAAAACGTAAACGCGTGGCTAAGAAAAAAGACGAACCTATAGAAGAAAAACTACCGGTTGATGAAACCCCAGTAGTTGATGAAACTTCTGAAGAAGACGATTTAGACGATTTGTTGTAGACGAAAGGATAGCGCCTTATGAAGGTATTATTTAGTTTATCAGTTAACAAGCTGTATGACCTAGTACGGCGCAAGCAAGTGAACTCTTGGTCACCTGCTGTACATTATCACGTAGATTGCGGGCAATCGTTTGCCTGCTTGTGGCCCTCAGTATCTTCCGGTATGGGTAGAATAGTAGACCCTTATATATTAAATGAGTTCTACTGTCCGCAATGCGGAGAACTCATTCGTACAAGAGGTGCGGACGGTGATTGTGTAGCTGATGCCTCTGGTACCGCCAATGTTCCACTAGATATAGAACTATCGGTTATTGATCGGGGGAAAATCCTAGATGTTAAATTCGACTACCACACAGTCTACGTCGATAACGACACACAATCTATCTACCCTGGGTACAAGCCCCATCTTATCGATATATTGCGCTTCGATTTCAAGCAAGGAAAAGTGTTCTTAGTTCAAAAGAAACGCACTCGCGCCGATATAGTATCAGAAATTGAGCCTAACATATCGGTGTTTTACTCAAAATCATTACCTCTATATTGGCTAGTTGCAACTCCAAATTGCCGGTTATCGCAATATAAAAAAGAGCTACAAACTTTTGCTAAAGTGCTAAAACAAGCTTACTTCGCTAAGTTATCAAAACGAGTTGGTTATCAAGTTAAATCAATCAGGCAAGGGGTACTACTATCGTCCAAATACGGCGCGCTCGATAACTTACTCCATAATCTAGTGTGGAAGATGCACGCACCAGATGCGCCCGCATTAAACGACACGCTAGTTAGAGACCATGACGCCTACTTCAGACCTTTTGGGGCTAATTTAACAAGTACTTCTGCTATTACTGAGTTAACTAGTACCGGCGTACCGTTTATCAAGGCTCTTATTCAGCTTTATAAAGTACCAGATAAACGCTGGGTTAGAAAATTACTAACTATCCGTCCTTTCTTTTATATCAAGGTGATCCAAACAGCCAGTAAGGTATTCAAAAGCATAGATTATCAGAAAGCATTCGCGGACCTTGTGGCAGAGGAAAGTGGGAGAACTGGGTATATCCAATCTTGGCCAATATGGAATGATGGGCAAGCTCTGCTTACTGTTACCGATTTTCTCAAGCTTATGCGCCACCAATATGGCGAACGTCGAGTCTTATTATTCCTAAAAAACGCTGACTCCTACTCGGAAGTAAAAGATACTGCGGATATGTATAACCGGCTATCAAGAGCTAGGAAAAAGGAGATTTGGGCTAGACGTATCCAAATTAAGGATCTGCATGACGAGATTGTGTGTATATCTAAATTTGAAAAAGCAGAAAATGTCCCAGTACAGCGAAGTATGCTTCATAAAAAACTAATAGACTCCGTTGGTGGTTTAGATTTTACTGTGGTTAAAACAACACACGACATAATTCGACTAGGCGTTCAACTCAATAATTGTGTGGGTACCTATGTAGAAAAAGTTAAAGAGCAAAAATGTGCTATTGTTGGTGTATTTGAAAATAGTCGTCCAGTAGCGTGTATTGAAGTTAACCCTACAGAAGATTCAGATGGTTTTGTGGAAATACACCAAGCTAAGCTAAAAAACAACAGAGGTGTACGAGATAATCACAATATTAATTACGCTGTATGCCAATGGATTAAAAAGCATAGATTACAAGTACCTAAATATTTAGGGGACATCCATTTTGCGAAGGGAGGAGCGATGTAACATGGATACAAATATCATAATAGCTACGGGCAAAAGTCGCTCCGCCCGTAGCTGGAAGTCTCAGAAAATGACTTGGAGTGCTTTAGCCAATAAGTTGGCTGAGCCTACTGTAACGAATGAAACGGCTGCTGAATACGCCAAAATGTCTAAAGCCGAGAAAGGCCAAAAAAAAGACGTTGGTGGTTTTGTTGGTGGCTATATCCCTAAAAATGGTAGACGGGTCAGAGGTGCAGTTAAAGAGCGATATTTAATCACGCTTGATGCGGACTCGCCTAGTGAAGATTTCCTCTTAGGCCTCGATATGGAATTAGGCGGTATGGAGTATGTACTATATAGTACGCACAGCCACACAGCTGACAATCCTCGCTACCGTATTATCATTCCCGTTGATAGAGCGATGACTCCTGATGAGTATCAGGCTGTATCGAGACGTATCGCCGATGATATCGGCATCGACTCCTTTGACCCGTCCACGCACCAGGCAGAACGTCTGATGTACTGGCCGAGTTGTCCAAAGGATGTGCAATATGTATATCAGCACAGTGAGGGTAGCTTAGTTTCTGTTGATAAATATCTCAATACCTACAGAGACTGGCGGGATACGAGTCTTTGGCCAACATCGAGTAAGGAGTCACAGATTCGCCTTGATGCGGCCAAAAAGCAAGGCAACCCTTTGGAGAAAAAGGGTTTACTCGGCGCCTTTTGCAGAAGCTATAGTATCACAGAAGCCATTCAAAAGTTTCTCCCCGGTGTGTATGAACCGACGCAAGTGGAGGACAGATACACGTATACAGGAGGCAGCTCAGTAGCCGGTCTCGTTATCTATGATAATGACACGTTCGCTTATTCCAACCATGCGACTGACCCTATCAGCGGTAAGCTGGTTAACGCTTTTGACCTTGTACGCATTCACCTATTTGGCGCTGAAGATGCCGACGCGGATCCGTCCACCAAAGTAACGGATTTACCTAGCTACAAAGCTATGATAGATTTTGTTAACGACGACGGCGCAGCACCGATTTTGCTCGACAAAGAACGCATGGCGGATATGGACTTCGAGGATATCACAGAGGACGAGGAAGACTTCCTCGAAAAGCTCAAACGTGACCGTCGAGGTACACCAGAGTCTGACGTGTTCAACTGCTTAGTAGTTCTTAAATACGACCCGGCACTAAGAGGACGTATCCGCCTTGATGAATTCGCGCATCGGTTAGTTGTAACTGACGACTTACCGTGGCGAGGTAAGGACGAAACCCCTTATTGGACCGATACGGACGATGCGTGCTTACGGAATTACTTTGCTACAAAATACCTGATCAAGGGCAAAGGCATCATCGATGATGCGCTCCAAGAGGTAACGCAAGATAACAAATTCCATCCTGTGCGTGAGTATTTAACCAGTATAACCTGGGACGGTACTTGTAGGGTCGATACTCTCTTCATTGATTATATCGGGGCAGAGGATACCGAATATATCAGGGCCGTTACGCGTAAATGGATGTGCGGCGCTGTAGCACGTGTCATGAATCCAGGCGTTAAGTTTGATACAGCGATTGTATTATACGGATCTCAAGGTCTTGGTAAATCGTTAATCTTGGAGCGGTTAGGCCGTAAATGGTTTAACAACTCACTCGTTGACATCAAAACCAAAGATGCCTTAGAACAAATCCAAGGCTCTTGGATTAATGAACTCGCCGAACTCGCGCCAACCTACAAGAACGATAATGAAATCGTAAAGGCCTTTATCAGCCGTACCTCGGACCGGTTTCGCTCCCCTTATGGGAGACGTACCGAAGAGTACCCACGCCAGTGTGTATTCGCTGGTTCTACCAATAACCTTATGTTCCTCAAAGACCGTACTGGTAACCGACGCTTCTGGCCAGTCACAGGCGACAAAGAACGCAAAACTAAGAACGCCTGGGAGCTGTCAAAAGAGGATATCGACCAATTATGGGCAGAAGCGTATTACTATTGGTCCGAGGGTGAGTCCTTAGTCCTTGAAGGTGAACTCGAAGAAGAAGCCCTTAGAATTCAATTATCACACACAGAGGGCGGTGAACTCGTAGGCCTCATTGAAGAATACCTTGATATGTTATTACCTGAGAACTGGGAGTCGCTTGATATCTTTGATAGACGCGATTATATCAGGAATTATGGCGATGACGATCATTGTGGTTCAGTGCAGCGGGAGCGGGTGTGTGCCCTTGAGATATGGTGTGAAGTGATGGAGGGGGACAGGAAGAACCTGCAGAACGCAAAGGCTAGAGAGATTACCGATATATTGCAAGCAATGAGAGGGTGGAGTCCATACACAAAGGGAACTGGAAAAGCCCGCTTCGGTAAGCTTTATGGCCCTCAGAGGGCGTTTGTAAGGGAAGGTGCAGGCCTTCTATCAACCTATAAACGTAATCACGAAAAGTAGGTGTGTCCAATTATTCAAGGTGTGTCCGATTTTTAAAGTGTATATATGTTTGTAAAAATAATTATACACTTATATACATCGATGAATTTTGATATATATTAATAATTGGACACATCGAACACGCTTGGACACGCTAATTGGACACGGACAAAAAGCAGATAAGTGCTAATCTAAATAGTAATATGTGTCCAGTGTGTCCAATTATTTATATAAAAAATAAAAAATAAATATATGAATAATCGTATGTATACGTATACACGTAAAAAACACGAATACGCGTATATATATATTCTGGCAAAAAATCGGACATATTGGACACACCCCCCCCGTAAACCCAGTAACCGTGAGGCTTCACAGGCGTGTCCGATAGTGTGTCCAATTATTTATTGAGAACGAGGTGAGAATAATCGAAAAGGATATCGAACGATGGTTAGGAATTCAACTCAAAAAACTGGGTTGTATATATATGAAGTTCGTATCACCTGGAAATGATGGTGTACCAGATCGAATAGTAGTACTTCCTGGTGGCAGCGTAATATTCGTAGAACTCAAAGCCAAAAAAGGAGTATTAATGGCTAATCAAAGAATACAAGTTGCTAGATTACGTAAGCAAGGTGCGTTAGTATTTGTGATTACAGGAATGATAGAAGCTAAGTTATTTGTTGATGACATGGAAAGGGTAATACATGAACTTTCGTCCACACGAATACCAGGAAATAGCCATACAACGAATCATTGATCATACGCACTACGGGCTGTTACTTGACATGGGGTTAGGTAAGACCGTTTCCACGTTAATCGCTATTGAGCAGTTAATGTATGACTACTTCGACATTAAGAAAGTACTGCTTATAGCCCCTAAGAAGGTAGCAGAGTCTACCTGGGCGCAAGAAACCCAAAAATGGAGTGAGACAAGTCATCTTACAATAGCATCGGTATTAGGCCCTGAAAAGGACCGTATCAAAGCCCTTGAAAGTGAATCTGATATCTACGTTATAAATCGTGAGAATGTGCAATGGTTGTATGACTATTATTTTGAAAAACCAAAGCGGAAATTCCCCTTTGATATGCTTGTCATCGATGAAAGTTCATCGTTTAAGAATCCACAGGCTAAACGATTTAAGGCGATGCGTAAAATGAGACCCCTATTTAAACGAGTAGTCATCCTAACTGGTACACCAGCGCCTAATACGTTAATGGATGTATGGGCACAGATGTATTTGTTAGACGGCGGTGAACGACTAGGTAAAACCCTTACCGAGTATCGATTACGATACTTTACCCCGGACAAGACGAATGGGCATATCGTGTATAGCTATCGACTATTACCAGGCGGCGATAAAGCGATATTCGGTAAGATGCAAGATATCTGTATGAGCTTAAAAGCTAAAGACTACCTAAGACTTCCTGAACGTATCGAAAATATAATCACGGTTGAAATGAGTCCTAAAGAATGGGAACTTTATAAACAGATGGAACGTGATCACGTACTTAGCTTAGTTGATGATGACGACGTAAGCGCCTTGAATGCAGCAGCATTAGCAGGCAAGTTGTTACAACTTGCGAATGGGTCGATATATTCGGATGATGGTGAAGCCATAACTGTCCATAACGAAAAGGTCGAACGGCTAAAAGAATTAGTAGATACCAATGAAGGGAAGCCGATGTTAGTATTCTACAACTTCAAGCATGACCTGCGGGCGATTAAGGAAGCCTTCCCCAAAGCAGTAGAGTTAAAAACTGATGACGATGTAGCCGAGTGGAATAAAGGCAATATTCAAATGTTATTAGCACACCCTGCATCGGCAGGATACGGATTAAATCTTCAAGCAGGTGGAAACATCATAGTGTGGTACGGACTAACTTGGAGTTTAGAACAATATCAACAAGCTAATGCAAGACTTCATAGACAGGGGCAAACACAGCCTGTAATTATCCATCATCTAGTTACCAAAGGAACGATGGATGAGCAAGTCATGAAAGCGCTAGAGCGTAAGGAAGTAGGGCAAGATGCACTACTCGAAGCTATCAAATATCGTAAAGAATTGTATAAGGAGAACATAAAATGATGTACGAATCGACTTTACAGGGAAAAGCAATTGAAGCAGCACAAAAAGCATTGTACGGCGTGGATAGATTTGATTATCTTGCCGCTGACGGGGACCTAAACGGGATGTTCGTTGTTTGGTTTTGTAAAACTTTACAAAACTGGAAGGCGATCGTAGCAGGACGAGATTTTGACGAATTTATTGAAGTCACACACAACGGTGATAAAAATGAAACTTATGTTGATATCTATCGAAAAGTAATGAACGTGTGTGTAACATATGATTGCAATGATCACACATATATTAAAAGTGTAAAAGAGCTATAAAAATCGTATAAGGAGTAGTACTATGCAAAGAAAATGTAATAGATGCGGAGAAAAATATACGCTAATTAAGGACGAGAAGTACTGTCCAGATTGCATGAAAATTATGACACCTCCTGCACTAAAAGAAACACCAGAAATAAAAATCACAAAGTGTGAAGGTTGTGGAATTGAATTTTCTGTGGCTAAAGGCAGACCTGGGCGACCGCCAAAATATTGTCCAGAATGTGTAACCAAATATTCTAAAAATCCTAAAGCGGAAACACTTAAAAGAGTGAGCCACGAATTACAAAAAGAGGAAGTGGCCAAGCAGGAAATTATAGCTACGAGTACTAAACATCTGGAAGCTAAGCCGGCTACCCGTTTGCCGATAGTTAAGGAGGAGAAAATAGTGACACCTGTTAAAGTATCTAATATCGAACACGATGTTGTTAATCATCCGACGTATTACACTCGTGGCAATATTGAAGTAATCGATTTCATCGAAGATCAACAATTACCATATCATTTAGGAAATGTAGTGAAGTACGTAGCGCGTGCTGGCTTCAAAGGTGATAAAGTAGAGGACCTAAAAAAAGCACAATGGTATCTCAATCGATATATCCGTACACTTGAAAAAGGAGTTAGTAATTAGTGGTGGTGAAAATAAGGGGACTTGTGAATGACTGATAAAGAGTACATGCTTCAAATACTACGGATTGATGATAGGATTGACTCCATCAATCGTGACATCGAAGCACAGATAGAACGTAAAGCGGATACTCTGTCAGCTACCGATTATAGCAAGGATAGGATATCCGGAGGCAGTTGTAGCGACTTATCCAATATCGTGGTAGGTATTGAGCAATGTGTCGAACTGCAACGAAGAGAGATTGAGCGTTTAAAAAATATTAAGGCCGAAGTTCGTTGGGTGATTAGCCAAGTACGACCAAATGAGCTGGCAGTTCTTTTGACAGAGCGATACGTGCAAGGAAGGAGCTGGAAAGAACTGGCGCAAATCCTATACTACAGTGAAGCACGAGTACGCGGCGAGCTACATGATAGGGCGTTGGTAGAGGTAGGGCGAATTCGAGCCAAATTGAAATAGCGTTAACGATACAAAACGATACAAAACAGTACATCAAAGTGTGGTATACTGTAAGTGTGAAAGTTGGGAAACTTCACAGAAAATCCACAAGAAAAGGACGCCAAACATAACTGGCGTCCTTTTTACTTGCAGAGATAGGCGGTAGTCTAGCACCCGTTAAAGGGTGCTTTTTTGTTGCCCAAATTTACATTATCAATACCGAAAGTAATTGAGAAAATGAAAATTTGGAAAAGGTACTTCCTAGAGCAAAAACCGCCGCTGGTCGCCCCCGCGCGAAGATTGTCTCTGTGTAGGAGAAATTTTACTGTTGAAAGTTGAATGTCAAGAGACAGAAAGGAGGTCGAAAATGGCCGACGCAAAACCGAGAGTCAAATTCAATACCGCAGGCGATTTGCTCGTATCAAGTGCTCAGCTTTGTGACCTTCTACGAGTGACTCCTGAGATTATTTCCAGGCATCATAAATCAGGGATGCCAAAAGCTGCCACAGGGTGGTGGAATCTCAGGGAGGTGCTTGCGTATCTTGGACATACAAAAGGCGATAAAGCAAAAGACCAATCTGCAGCCACTCGAAAGTTAGTTGCTGAAGCTGACTTAAAGGAGTCTAAAGCAGCACGCGAGAAAAAGCTTCTTGAAATATTAGAGGGTGAATACATATCTCGTGCAGATGTTGCTAAGGAATGGTCTGGGCGAGTACTCGAATTGAAATCGTCATTTACTAAATTGGCGAAACGAATTGCGAGTGAATTCACGGATCCGGAAGAACGGGCGAATGTAGAAAAGGTGGTGAATGACGTTGTCGAAGACTACCTCGAAAGCTACGCGCGCAAAGGTGAGTACACGCCGGAAATCAAAGTCAGTCGAAAAGCAAAGACCAAAGGTTGATTGGTTTCCTGAAGAACTTGAAGCGTTCAAGCCTCCAGAACGATATACGGTTTCGGAATGGGCGGATAACTTCAGAGTGCTAACGAGTGTATCGGCAGAACCCGGTAGATGGCGTACTAATCGAACGCCTTATCTCAAAGAGCCTATGGATAGATTCACTGATCCACTTATTGAAAAGATAGTGCTTTGCTTTGGTGCACAGCTAGGCAAGACGGAAACAGAACTTAACATGATAGGGTATGCACTAGACCAAACCTCATTCCCTACCATGATGGTGTATCCAACAGATACTATCGCTAAGTTTGCCAGTGATAAGCGCGTGCAGCCGATGATTAAATCTGTCAAATCTATTAATGATAAGTTCGATGAGAATAGTAAATTGCTGGAGTTAGATTTCAACAATGGCAATTACATGGTGCTTGTAGGGGCGAACTCCCCAAGTAGCCTTTCGAGTCGTTCAATCAAATATCTATTCTTTGATGAAATTGACAAATACCCCGCCTTTGCAGGTAAGGAGGCAGACCCAATAAAACTGGCGACAGAACGTACAAAAACGTTCGTCGATAAAAAAATCGTGATGGTGTCTACTCCTACGATTGAGTCGGGTAATATTTGGCAGGCGTTCATGAGTGCAAATGAGCGCCGACAATATTATGTACCGTGTCCACATTGTGGTGTGTCGCAGACCCTCAAGTTTAAACAGATAAAATGGCCTGAAGAACACAACGATAATGTGGACATGATACGTGATACAGCGTACTACGAATGTGAACACTGCGGAGAACGTATTTACGATAAGCACAAAATGGAAATGTTAAGACGTGGTGAATGGAGAGCGGTAAACGAATCGCAAAGTAAAGTTCGCTCAGTATCGTATCACTTATCGTCGATATATTCGCCGTGGGTCACATTCGGAGACGTTGCATATGAGTTTAAGAATTCCAAGGGCACGCCAGCTACGTTAATGAACTTCATCAACTCATGGTTAGCAGAACCGTGGAAAAGTTCTAAAACTAAAAGCACACAAAATATGGAATTTACTCAATCCAATTATCCGTGTGGTGTTGTGCCAGATAAAGCAGTATTGCTTATCGCTTCAGTTGACGTACAACTTGATCACTTCTGGTGGGAAGTAAGAGCATACGCACCTGGCGTAAAGTCTTATCTGATTGATTATGGACAGGCAAGCACATGGGAAGATTTAGAAGAGATAATCATTAACCGAGAATATCCATCAGAATATGGTGAATCTCGACAGGTGATGAAAGCTGGCATTGACTCGGGCTTTAGAACAGACGAAGTATATCAATTCTGTTCTAGATTCCCTGAAGTTTGTATTCCAGTTAAAGGCTCTTCGAATCATAGCACGATGGCAGCACCATACACTATGACCTCGCTAGAAAAAGGAGTCGTAGGCGGATTAAAGTTGTATGTGCTAAACACTGATTATTGGAAGGACTTTATATTCGCAAGGATGATAAGACCTGCAGATGAAGTCGGTACGATTCATTTGTACAAAGAATGTCCGCAAGAGTACTCTGACCATTTACGGTCAGAAGAAAAGCAAGAAATCAGAAATGTGAAAACAGGTGCGGTAACGGTGCAATGGAAACCGCTTACCAGCCATCCTGTTAATCATTTGCTTGATACTTGCACTTACAATGCTGCAGTAGCAGATATTGCAGGTGTTAAATATTTAGTTGAACCAGCTGACTATGAAGAAGCCGAAGAGGTTGAAACCTACGGAGATTACGGCGGAGGCATAGGCAATACTGGGCATTGGTTTAGATAGGAGGTGAACCATGAGCGATGTAAATGAACAACTTGAACGGGTCCGTCAAGTGATTGAGGATATCGAAACTAAAGGATACTCTGAATTACAAATTGGCGGTAAGCGTTTCAAGACAATTGACTTACCAGTACTATACGCACGAGAACAAACGTTAATGCAGCGTGTGCACGAAGAGTCAAATGGGTACCAGGCAGATGCATTTGTAACATGGGGTGGACGATGAATATTATTGACAAAGTAATAGCATGGGTGAGCCCACAACGTGCATATGAGCGCCAAGCATATCGTGATGCACTACGTCAATATGATGCGGCATCTATGGACAGGTTAAGCAGTGATTGGCAACCTGCGTATGGTACGGCCGAGCAACTTGCAACAGGTTCACGTGATATAATCCGTGGACGTGCAAGAGCGGCAGAAATGAACAGCGACTTAGCTGAGTCGGCTGTTATTGCTTTGTTACGAAATGTAATCGGCGAAGGTATTATTCCACAAGCAAAAGTTAGAAATCGTAACGGTAAATTAAACAACGATCTAAATAAGAAAATCGAGAAAGCATGGGCCAAATGGGCTGAACCTGAAAACGCTGACATTAGGGGTATTTCGAACTTCTATGAATTACAAGAAATGGCGCTAAGACGTATGGTGTACGATGGGGAAATTCTAGTCAATAAGACTTCACAGGGTACGTACTTACCATTGTCCATCCAGTTAATAGAAGCTGAAAATATCGGCGCAGTAAGTATCACACACGGCAAGAATAACATCATCAACGGAGTTGAGGTTACTGAACACGGCAGGCCTGTAGCTTACCATGTGAGTCAAACTGATCCAATGGGTTTGCGTTCGTTCGATACAGTTCGATTAACCACTGACCAGGCGTTTTTATTATTTAAACCAAAACGACCGTCTCAGATTAGAGGTATAAGCTTATTGGCTTTAGTCTTACGTAGAATTCACGATATTGACGAATACATGGATGCGGACTTGATTGCAGCCCGTGTAGCAGCTTGTTTTAGCGTTTTCGTAACCTCGCAAAATTCAGCACGACAATCAGCATTATTGCCGCGCGATAAAAAAGGAAGGCCTAACATCACAATGGCACCAGGCATGGTTAGGCATTTAAGTCCTGGTGAATCGATTGAGTTTGCAGACCCTAAACGTAATGCAGGAACTGCAAGCGAATACTCGGCAACTCAGATCAGACGTATTGCGTCTGGTCTTGGTATGAGCGCTGACATCGTAGCGCGTAATATATCTGGGAATTTCTCAGCGGCAAGGCAAAACTTGTTAGAGGACCAAAAGACATTCCGTCAAGTACAGAAATTTGTAATCACACACTTCTGTATGCCGATTTGGAAAGCTTTTATCGACGCCCTTTATTTAGCGGGTGAATTACCTTCTGACTACTTAGCGAACAAGGACAAATACCAAGAGGTAGCTTGGCTTGCTCCAGGGTGGTCTTGGATTGACCCCGTTAAGGAAGTTAACGCTAATAAAGAAGCAATCAAATCCGGTCTTACAACATTGGAAGATGTGTGTGCATCATCTGGGCGAGATTGGGAAGAAGTTCTTGAGCAACGGAAACTTGAACAAGATAGAGCTAAGGAGCTTGGGGTTCTACTAGATTATTCCAATGAGTTGCAACCGCTAACGATGGGCGATGATGACACTACACAGGAAGGAGCTGATGGCTAGTAATGAGTGAACATCAAAAGCGTAGCATTCTTGGTAATTATTGCCGAGAATCTACTATTGATAAGGTCGATACTGATAATCGGACAGTAGAATTGTCTTTCTCTTCTGAAACGCCATATGGTCGTTGGTTCGGCGATGAAATCCTTTGCCACGATGAAGAGTGCATCAACCTTGAGCGCTTTAATAATGGTTTAGGTACAGCGTTGTTTAATCATGATCGTGATGCGGTCGTGGGACACGTTGAAAAGGCTTGGATTGAAAACAATCGAGGAAAAGCGCTAGTGCGTTTTGATGAAGATGAACAATCCGACACCATATTCCAAAAGGTACAGTCCGGAACGCTAAAAGGGGTAAGCGTAGGCTATATGGTCAACCGATACGAAGTATTGGAAGATAAGGATACTAAATCCACTAACGGTCGATTTAATGGTCCGGCCTATGTAGTAACCGATTGGGAACCTTTGGAAATCAGCATTGTATCTGTTCCTGCTGACCCAACAGTAGGGGTGGGACGAAGTGCTGAAGAAATTCATACGAATATTAACACACAGGAGGAAGAAAAAAGTATGGATCCAAAAGAAAATTTAAAAACTGAAGAAGTGAAATCTACAGAACCAGTTGAAACTGGCATCACACAGGCAGACCTTGCTAAAGCGATGGAAGCTGAACGCAAGCGCACTTCCGAAATTACTGCATTATTCCGTGACTTCGATGTAGAAGGTGCAGACGAAGCAATCGTAATGGGCGTATCTGTTGACGAAGCTCGTGCGATGGTAATGGATCAATTACGCGCACGTAACAAAGGCGTGTCTGTAACAATGGGCGAAGCTGAATCTGATAAGTTCCGTGCTGCCGCACAAGATGCAGTATTAATGGCTGCAGGTTTAGCTGTAGCAGAACCAGCGCCAGGCGCTAACGAATTGCGCGGCTACTCCTTGATTGAGTTAGCTCGCGAGTCCTTGCGACGTGAATGTGATACTAAAGCTAACTTTGGTGATAACATGGAAATGGCACGTGCGGCTATTAACTCCACATCTACATTCCCTGCTATCATGTCTAACTTGGCTAATAAATCTGTGATGAATGGTTTTAACGAAGCTGAAACTACATTCCAAATCTGGACAGGCAAAGGCTCTAACCGTGACTTCAAAGAAGCAGCACGTTACGCATTGTCTGAAGCAGGCAACCTAGAATTAGTACCAGAAGGCGGTCAATTCCCACAAGATGTATTCGGCGAGGCATCCGCTCGTACTAAAGTAGCTACATACGGTAAAATCTTCAGCTTGACTCGCCAAGCTATTATTAATGACGACTTGGGTTTATTCTCCAAAATTGCTACTAAATACGGCTCCGCTGCAAAACGGCTGGTAAACAAAATGGTGTATGCTCAATTAACTGGTACAGTTAAAATGCAAGATAACGTAGCCTTATTTGATGATAAACACGGAAACGTAGCGAAAACAGCAGAGGCGTTATCCGTTACATCTTTGGCGGAAGCAATTACTGCTATGCGTCGTCAAAAAGGTATTACCGATGCAGCTAATTTAAACATCACACCTAAATACTTGGTAGTGCCACCTGAATTGGAAGTAACTGCATATCAAATCGTTAACTCTACAGCTGCAGTAGACGGCACAAATTCTGGCGTAGTTAACCCTTATAAAGGTCGCTTTGTTGTAGTATCTGATCCTGAATTGACAGACACTACTGCATGGTATCTAGTAGCCGATGCAAGTCAACATGACACTATTGAAGTAACGTACTTAAATGGTGTTGAAACTCCACGTCTTGAAACACGTCAAGGCTTTGATGTTGACGGTATTGAGTATAAAGTAGCATTTGATGTTGGTGTTGACGCTATTGACTTCCGTGGTCTTTATAAAAATGCTGGTAAATAATTAGGGGGTAACTTATATGATGACACAATTCGTAATGGAAACAGATCGTATCAACTTCGTTGCGACTGCTGCAGTTAAAGTAGGCGACATTGTAGAAGTTGGTAAACTCCACGGTGTTGCAATTACTGATATTGCTAAAGGTGAAGTCGGTGCTGTAAAAGTAACAGGCGTATTTAAAGTAGCTGCTAACAAAGCGGATACTTACGCTGTTGGTGATTTAGTTCAATTTTTAACAGATAAAGCGGTAAAAACTGGTGGTGAAGTTCTTGGTATGGCAGTAGAACCTAAAACTGCAACACAGGAAACTGTGACAGTAATGTTGTTACAACCTACTGCGTAAATAATTACAAAGCGCCCTTTTGGGGCGCTTTACTTTTTATGAGGTAAAACTGATGCTGAAATATGATGATAAAGCGTTACTATCCGTATTTGGCGAAAAGATTACTTACAAGGACCAATCTATAAAAGCTAGCGTGGAGATTGGCGAATATGATGGCAAGGGTTCCGGATTCGTTGATAAAGCACTAGCCGATAAGGCTCAAATTTGGGTGCGCGTTAAAGATGTACCTAACCCTCGTCCAAAAGATGAGGTGTATATCAACGGCGAGAAATGGTATGTTGATCACATTTCCAACTTCGACGGTACGATGTATTGTTTGGAAATCGTCCATAACGTGAGGGCGGTGAGACCGTAATGAATAATGAACCTATTACGATTACAGACACAGCCACTCCGTATCTGAATTTCATTGCGGAAACCAAACCAGATTGGATGCGTAAAGCATTAAAATCCACAGGATGGATGATGCAAAAGGAAATTAAGCAGGGCATTCGGTCGGGTGCACCTGGTGGACGTAAATATCCTAACTTCATGGCACCAGCTCGACGGGCTGCATTTGAGTCAGCATTTGGTGCTAAACTTCGCAAAGCTTACCAAAGTGGAGGACGGGCAGAACGAGAAGCATGGGGCTCGAAATCGCGAAATGCCTTACTTGATATGGGTATTAGTGCCATGACAATCGGTTACAGTCCTCTCGGTAAGCTATCGAATGCAGTCGGGTATCAATATGACAAAGGCAAGCAATCCGTCCGAGTCGGGTGGTTATCTAATTCGGCTAAACGATTAGGCGAACGAATCGAAGAAGGGTACACTAAGCAAATTACAGAGCCTATGCGCAAGAAGTTATTTGCTGCAGGCGTACCATTGCCTAAGGGTAAATCGATGTTCAAAATTCAGCCACGTCATACTTATGGACCTATGAAAGCAGCGTTACAGCCTAAATTGAAACCTTATATCGAAAATAAGATAGGCGACTACGCTATTTATGGTCCAGCTGCACAATCCGCATCTCGACGTAACTATAAGGTAAGGTGATTTGATGCAACAGACAATTCCACTGTCGCGCATCGTTGAACGTTGGGCTGAAGCCCTAGCGAATGATGAAGCGTTGACTAAATTTTGCAATGACAAATATGGAAAGCCGGCGCAACTGTATGTCGGCTACGACGATGTTGATGCACCGCTCGAAGAAGATTGCCCTTGCATCATATTACTACCGAGTAATAAGAACGAAGGGCTTGCTGATACCTACACATACTCGTTAATGATTGTATGGGGTATCGTCCATAAAGGTGCAACTCGCGTTAAGAATATTATTCGATACGACGGAGCGCTAGAATCGGATAACCTAGGACAGTTAATCATCGAATGCATTTGTAAGGTAAATCCAGCGTTTCCGGTAATCGGCATTGATTATGAATTAGACTCAATGAATTGGCGCCCGGTGTTCACTGGACGTTTAACAGCTACTATAGAAATTCCGCATGTAATCGGCGGGAATATTGAATATTAAAGGAGGAAATGCATATGGCAACAGCAAAACGTGCACAGGGTTCTCAGTCCCATGTGGCGATTGCGTTTGAGGCGGATTTTGGTACAACGCCATCCACTGGTGGTGTAATCACGCCAATCATTTCTAGCTCCGTAAAAGCTAGTCAAAATTTAAACGATTCCACAGTAATCCGTGGTGATCGCAATCCAGCAGCTCCATTCCGTGGCAACATCGACACGTCCGGTAGTTTAACCGTACCTGTTGGTGTAATCGACATCGGATATTGGCTAAAAGCTGCATTTGGTCAACCGACTTCTAATACAACTGGCCAAGCACCAAATAAGAAGTCTGAGCATGTGTTTAAAATCGGAAACACAATGCCGTCGTTAACTATTGAACAGGGCTATCCTGATGTTAACGTATTCCAACAATTCGCGGGCGCGCGAGTTAGTAAATTAGGCTTTAAATTTGGCGGTGATGCCGAATTAACTGCATCTGTGGATGTAATGGGCTGTAAGGAAACATTAGCGGTCACTACATTTGATGCTGCAGCTAAGGCGGTTAATTTCTTACCATTCCAAAACCTTAACGCAACCATTAAAGAGGGTGGCGTCACTGTGGCCAATATCCTAAGTTGTGATATCAACTTTGATTTTGGCTTGGACGGCGACTCTTACGCTATCGGCGGTAAAGGATTTAGAACATACATTGACCCAGGTATTGTGTCAATTTCCGGGACAATTAAAGCGTTCTTCCAAAACAAAGACCTTTTAAACAAAGCGGTTAATGGTACAGAATCCAGCTTGGAATTGCGACTTGAACAAGATGACTGGTCGCTTACATTCAAATTGCCTGAACTTGTGTACGAACGACAATCTCCAGGCATCGATGGTCCTCGTGGCGTCAATATTGAATTGCCGTTTAAAGCATACTATCGTGCAGATGCTGGTCGCTCCGCATCCATCATTACATTAGTTAATAATCAAGAACAATACTAGGAGGTGCCAATATGGCATTTGAAGATATCAAAGTAAGAGGCTTAACATTCGCTGAACGTGGTGAATTAATTAAATCTGGTTTAGACCCATTGTATACCCCAGTTCCGGAAGAAGCACCGGATACAGAACGCCTATTACGTTCTCGTGAGCTTGCGCAATGGATTATGCAACACATCTATGGCTTGACCGAAGATGAAATCAACGCAGCGCCAGATAATGATCTTATGGAAGTTGCACTCGATACCATGCGCTTTACGCACGAAAAAAAGGCTGAAATCGAAAAAAACTAATTGATGCAATACTTTGGCTTAACTCCGATAAGCCAAAGTATTGCTCTGATTGTATCAAGATGCAACGCGAGACTAAACAGCATTTTGACTGTACGGAGTGTGAGTTTAATTCCCCGCATCAATTAGATGGAACTAGACAAGCCATGCGAGTATACAATGCAAGTCGAATGCAGCGACGTTGGCATTCAGGAGGAATTGCTGGATTCGATATGCCTGCGGTGTTAGAAGTGGCGAGAGCTTACGGCATCGAGCCACTGCCGCACCTTATTGATTTGCTTGTAATTTTGGAAGCTAAAGAGTTGGAGGTGGCGCACAAGAATGGCCAATAATTTAATTGATATTGTCGTTCAGCTGACCGATAAGAATACGGAAGCCGGACTCAAGAAAATTACGGCAAGTGCCGAAGGCGCCAAATCCGCCCTTGGCAAAATGAAGAATGACCTCATGGCGATAGGTGCGGGAGCTGGGGTTGTAGGACTCGGCGCCAAACTTGCCAAAGAGGCTATCCAGTGGGATGTAGCAGTTAAGAAGTTATCAGGCATTACCGGTGCTACGGCAAAAGAAACCAGTGAACTATTAGCAGTAGCTAATTACATGGGTATTGCTATGGAGGATAGTGCAGGTGCATTTGCTAAGTTCTCTAAGAACGTCGGAGCGGCCAAAGAGAAAATGGAAGTCGCTCGGGCAGAGGGGAAACTCGGCACTGATATATTTAGTAAATTAGGCTATACGCTTGAACAGATTCAAGGTAAGAATACCGTTGAAGTGTTCAAGATGATACAGGAACGTCTAAGAGGCATGAAGGACGGGGCTGAGAAGACTCGTGTCGAAATGGAGTTATTCGGCCGTACTGGTTACCAAATGCACGCCATGCTTAACATGTCCGCTGAACAGATGGACAAGGTGGCTGAACGTGCCAAAGCAATGGGGCTTATCATCGACGACGAGACTGCAGCTAAATCGGCAAAGCTAAATCGGGAATTAAAAGATTTAGAGAATACAGGGAAAAGGCTTGCAGTATCTATCGGTCATGAGTTAGTTCCTGTGTTTAATGACTATGCAAAAGGCGTATTAGACGTCGCTAAAGAATTCGAGTCGATGACCGCTGAGCAAAAGGAAGCTATCGGCGGAATTGTTAAATTCGGTGCTGAAGCCAGCGCAGTGATCATAGTCATGAGGTCGCTAACCAGTGCACTCGGATTTATGCGACTAGCCACACTTGCCGCTGCGGGTCCGTGGGTAACATTAGCTACAGTAATTGGACTTGCTGGGAAAGCATTACTCGATTTTCGCTACAACGAAAAAACATCCGGCTCTTATATGGGTGTAGATGTTGATGGGAAGCGTATTCACAAGAATACGAACTCAACAACGGGCCTGTCTGACAAGTTTAGGGAATCACACGATACTCGATATTGGATTGAGGATAGTGCGTGGCTGGGGCTTGTAAAAAATGACCGCTTAGCTACAAAAGAAGAAGGCGCTAGAATCGATGCGGCTTTGAAGCAAAAAGAAGAGGCGGATGCTGCAAAAGCGAAACTCGATGAGGAACTCGCAAAAGCAAAAGAGGACCTTGCTAACGGTGGAGGCCTAACCAATACCGAGGCTATCAATAAGGCGAATGAAGAGGCAGCGAAAGCGGCCAAAGCTCAAGAGCAGGCTGCAAAGAAAGCTCAACAAGCAGCCGAGAAGTTAGCAAGCGCCGTAGAGCGTATGTCTGAACTATATAGGTCTCTTACTTTGCAGAGCTTACAAATTGACGGCAGTCAATACGAAATCGATAAGTTAACTGCTAAGAATCAGTATGAGTCAAACGAAAAAAATATTCGTGATATTATCCGCTCTGTTTCGGGGGCGAATAGCAGTGCTACAGGTCAAGCCGCGGGTGTACTAGAAGCAGCTAATGAGCAACTAGGCAAGGCGTACAAGTTAGGAGCAGATGGTACATGGGCAACGGACTGCGGCAAGCTATTTTCTGATGCAGTTAAACAGTCACTCGGAGCGGACGTACCTCGTCGAGTCGATAAGCTATGGGAAGCGGCGGCTGCTGTAGGGGCTTGGCACCCAGAAGGTGACGGATATATTCCTAAAGCCGGCGATGGTGTAGTTGTACTTGGTGATGAACACATTGTTATTAGTGACGGGAACGGAGGCTATACTGGCGCTAATACAAACGGAGTGGTCGCTAAGCCATCTGTTACCGCCGATTTCGGACAAATCACCGGATATATCGACACAGCTAAGTATGCAGGCGCTGCATCAAGCGTCACTGCTAATTCAGCAGGTAGCGCAGAGAATGCTAAGAAACTAGCTGAGTCTGACCTAACTGCTTCCGTTCGTGCTAAAAACGAAGAGCTGTATCAAAAGCGATTAGCCGAAGCACAACGAAATCAGGCTATCCGTGTTCGTAAGATGAACGAGGATATCAAGAAACTCGATCTTGAACGCACAGGCGACCGCTTGCAATTACTTAAAGCGGAAGCAGAAGCGCAAAAGGCACAAATCGATGATAACGTTCGCGAGTACACAAAGGCTGTAGGCGATAAGGAACTTGCTGAAAAGAAAGCTCAAGCAGAGCGCCTAAAATTAGCATCTGACACCGAGCAGAAAATCAGAGAGTTAGCATACACTCAAACGAGTGAAACCGTTGACCACTTAACCAATATGGTTACTCTTGGTCGCTTATCTCGCAGTGATGCGGATGCACTACTTGCTGAAGAGTTAAAGACATATATTGACTATGCACGTAGTGAAGTCAATGAGGCCCAGTTAACAGCTACGCAAAGACTGCAGATTGAAAAGAACCTATTAGAGTCTCAACAGAAGCTATGGGAACTTGCAGGTCGCAGTCTGAAAACGAGCTTACAAGAAGCCGCACGCCAATATAAGCAAGAGACTACCAATTATGCTGATTTAGCTAAATCGACTTTTGACAGTACGATGAGCTCTATCAATTCAGCATGGACAAATAATCTCGAGGCCATGGCAACAGGAACGAAATCATTTAGTAAAGGCATTAAGGACATATTCAAGGATATGACAAATGCCATTATTAAGATGATGATTCAACTAACGTTCCAACAATACGTCATGCCTAAGCTGCAAGACCTATTCGGTCGAGCAGTTAACGGAATCGGTTCTTTAGGTGCTGCAAAAGGGACATCGTCCTTTGCTAGCGGCGGTTCATTTAGTTCGGCGTTTACGGGAAATCGATTCGCTGCCGGAGGAAAAACGAATCCAGGGCTTATGTTGGTTGGTGAAAACGGACCGGAACTATTGCAGTCCTCCGGATCACATCGCATTTATACGGCAAGTGAAACTCGTAGATTAATGGGTGGCGGAGCTACAAGCAACAACGTAGTTGTTAATATCGTTAATCAGTCTGGCCAAGAACTTGAAAGTAAGCAACAGAACTCTCGGTTTGATGGTGAGAATTATGTTATCGATGTAGTAGTTCGTGCTATGGAATCAAACAAAGGAGGTATGCGTGACGCCATCAAGGCATCCGCAGTATAACTATGGCAGTTTTTCCAGATATTCGATGGCCGATATACCCAATTCAGGAGACTACTCCAGATATTTCGTATAAAGGCCAAGTTGAAAACATGACGCTAATCACGAGGAAGAAAACGACAAAGACCCGGCGGACATATTCCGTAGGGTACAAGTTGCCAACAGCTGATTACTATAAACTTCGGTCATTCTTCGATGAAGTCAACTGCTCCGGTATATTCGATTGGGTTCATCCGGAAACACGGGAAACACTAAATGTACGATTTGCTGATCAGTTAGACTTTGCGGCGAATGACTACGGAGTGTGGATGGGAACCGTGAAATTACAGGAGGTATAACATGTTACCGCTCTCAACGGCATCGATTTTAGAGAAAAACCAAATATCGGCCACAGGTGTGTGGTTAATGCTGTTAGAAATATCCTATAAAGGGGATACGATTCGATTGGTATACAATACTGAGAATATCCAATTTCAAGGCAATACCTATATCGCATTTCCATTTACCATTCAAGATGTTACAGAGAATGCGACGGATTTACCTAATATCAAGCTATCCGTATCTAATGTGACTCGTACAATTCAGCGCATGGCAGAGTCTAATAATGGATTCACTGGAGCCAATGTCATCATTCGTGTAGTGAATACGAACATACCTGATGTGTGCGAGCAAGAGGAGCATTTCGTAATTACGGGAACCCATGCGAATGCTGAATGGATGGAGTTTACGTTAGGGACTGACTTTAGTTTCACTCGACGATTCCCGTTAATTCGTGTGATGAAGGATTTCTGTCCGTTCAAGTTTAAAGGCGTTCAGTGCGGATATAAGGGCCGTGAAAATCAATGCAATAAAACCTTAGCGCGATGCCGTGAATTGGGGAACAGTACTCGATTTGGCGGAGAACCTACTATTCCGCAAGGAGGACTGTATGCATCCAATAAGTGATTTGACTGATATGATAGGTACCCCATTCTCGGAAATGAAATGCTGGGATGTAGTTGTTGAGGTATATCGGCGTAGTGGAATATCACTACCCGAATATACCCAAATCCAAATGGATGAATGGCGCGAGGTTCGTGAGCCAATGCCAGGGAGTGTTTTGGTATTTGCGCTATATGGTAAAAATCTCGATCATGTAGGGGTTTATCTTGGTGAAGGTAAATTTATACACGCTACTGAACACAGTGGCACCTGTATAGAGCATATATCAAAATACGTGCCTCGATTGAAGCACATTTATGAAAGGAAGGAGTAGCAGATGGTTAATGTAATCATTGTAAATAATCCGTTCAAGCCAGAGCAACGGGATACAAAATATTTGCCATTTAAACAGGGCAAGTCTATCAGCTATTACTTCAGTGCACCTGGTGAATGGGCGTACTCAGTAAATGGACATGAAGCAGCGCCTGATACAGTTGTGAACGATGAAGACTACATTGTAGTAATGCCCCGAGTTGAGGGTAAATTCTTTGGTGTTCTTCTATCAATCGGGATGGCTGTATTTACCGGTGGTATCGCTTCGGGTGCTATCTTTGGTATACAAAGCTTAATTTGGCGGTCAGTAATTGCTATGGCGGTAGGGATGATAGGTAATGCTATCATTTCAAAGTTAACTGCCCCTAAGGTTGACCGTTCGAATTCCGAACAGTCAAATACATATGGCTGGGGAGGTACTGAAACTGTTACCGGACAAGGTTACCCTTTAGCCGTTACGTATGGCCGAATGAAAAGCGCTGGGTTATTATTATCCCGCCATGTAATTAGTGATGGTGAAAAGCAATATCTTAACCTTTTATATTGTGCAGGTGAGGGCGAATTATCAAAAATAGAAGATATTCGTATTAATGCTAACCCAATCAGTAATTATAAAGATGTGCAGGTGGATATCAGAAAGGGCACAAATGACCAAACAGTTATCCCAAATTTCAATGATAACTTTGCGGATCAATCCCTAAACTATGAATTGACTGAATCATGGAATACACAACAGGTACAAGGCGATGCGTGTGACGCGATAGAGTTAACTGTTGGATTCCCAAACGGATTATATTATTCAAATGATAGCGGCGGCGCTGACCGGACGTCTGTTACTTTGAAAGCAGAAATCCGTAAGGTAGGCGATGAGTCCTGGCAGGCATTACCTTTAGCAAATCAAAAGGGTATGGCCGGCCACATTAAGCGCCGTGATGCGTGGAACTTTATTAAGTCAGATAATAGCGTGACGAATACATCTGATTACACAGGACGAATTGAAGAGGCGACAAATAATGCGTTTTATCGTGTATTTCGATTCGACAATCTTGAAAAGGCGCGTTATGAAATCCGTATGCGATGCAGTGCGAAAGATGGTAAAAGCTTGCGCCATGTCAATAAGGTCTACTGGGTGCAGCTAACCCAAATTATTTATGATGATTTCGTACATCCGGGGAAAGCCCTCATTGGAATTAAGGCTTTGGCTACATCCCAGCTAAGTGGAACTGATCCAAAAGTGACATGGATTCAAGAGCGCTCAGAGGTGTATGTATTCAATCCATACATCAATAAGTATGAAGCACAATCAGCTGATAATCCGGCTTGGGCTGCTTATGATTTAATCCACATCTGTCGTAAGATTGGTGGTGAATATATTGTATTTGGACAGCCCCATATGCGCCTTGACTATAACGCATTTAAGGCATGGGCAGATAAGTGCAAAACAAATGGGTTTACATTCAACTATATATACGACACCGCTATGCGATTATGGGATGCGTTAAAGTATCCAGAAGCAGTAGGTCGAGGGAAAGTAATTCCTGTAGGAACCAGGTTCACATGCGTTAGCGATTATCAATCTACACCGGTACAGTTGTTTACTGTAGCCAATATAAAGCACGGCAGCTTTACTGAAGAGTTTCAAGGTGTGGAGGCTAGGGCTAACTCTGTTGAAATATCGTTCCTTAACAAGGATAAGGATTATGAGCGAGACGTCATTCCAGTATATGGGGATACTTACGACGAGTCGGATACGCTAACAAATCCGGCACAAGTTGAACTCATGGGGTGTACTAGCCTTGAGCAGGCCTATAAACACGGTAAGCATTTCTTGCGATGCAATAAATATGAAATACGTACTGTGACGATAGAGGCGTTTACGGATGCCATAGCGTGCACGGTAGGAGATATCATTCTAATTCAGCACGACATACCCGAATGGGGCGAGGGCGGTCGCGTGGTTGCGGTAAGTGGCCAGACGATTACACTTGACAAGGAAGTGTCGGTACAACCAGGGAAGAATTATCAGTTGCTAATTCGTAGCAACTCTACGGATATCGTCTCTACGTTTAACGTAGTAAATGTATCAGGTCTCAATGTGATTGTTAAAGAGGCTATACCGGTGCAGCCTGATGAGGTATATGCATTCGGAGAGGTCTCTAAATCGGCTAAGCCATTTCGTGTGTTGGCTATTACCAAGACACTATCAGAAATGACTCGTAAGATCCAATGCATGGAATACTATCCAGAAGTCTATGTATCAGATGATGGCACGGCGCCAAGTATTGATTATACGAATCACGGTGCATCTGATGTTCAAGCAGTAGGATTAGTGAGCGATGTCTATGGTGCTAATGGCATCATGTATTCACGTATAGGTGTAACGTGGCAGTTACCTCGCGATGGAAAAGTCTCAAACGTAGTCGTGAATTACCGAAATGTAAAAAGCGATACGTGGATATATATCGGAAACTACCCGGCATCCACAAATACTACCACGATATCTGATGTGCTGCTAGGTGCGACCTATGAGGTGAGGGTGCAGGCTATTAACGAGTTAGGGCAGTTAACTACTGGCGTAACAAAATCTATAGCCATACCTAAGATGCAAGCACCTGAGTACGTGCAAAATTTGCACGTACTCAGTCGATATAATCAGACTGCAGATAAGAGCGTTTACTACGACTTACAAGTGCTATTTGACCCGCCTAGTAATCCCGCCAATTTTGATGTGGCGGAGATTTGGTATCTCTTAAAATCGAAAAGTGGAAAACCTGTAACGGGGCAAGAATGGCAGTATGCTGGCAGTAGTAATAGTCAGGTTATTATCAAATCATTAGGCCCAGGTGAGGAGTATCGAATCAAAGCAATCTCGGTTGACCGATTTGGTAACAGGGCAGAAACCGCCCAAATGGTTGATGTGATAGTCAAACCGATGGATGCGATACCTGATATGCCTAGTAATTTCGGTATTACTTTCAGTAGAAACGCCACCGCATCATGGAATGAGGTGCTAAATGCTGACGTCGACTATTACGAATTGCGTACCGATAATAATCCTGGTAAAGATACGAATGCTTTATTGGCAAGAGTTAAAGGTACTTCTGCTGTACTTACTTTAACTAAACGAGCAGATACTGTTTATCTTTATGCTCGCAGCACGTTGGGTAAATACTCGACTGCAGCAACATATGAGTATAACGTTCCGCAGTTGGCAGCGCCTGAGCTTGTAGTAAAAAGCCAGTTAGGAGGATTTAATCTTTATTTCTCAACTAAGCCAGCACAAGCATACGCAATCAGATGCCACGTGATCGGAGATGAACGCACTGATGATTTTGAAACTACTAGCACCATGCTGACGTATTCGAACTCAGCCGGAATATATCGGATACGTTGCTCGTTTGTGGATGTGTTCGGAGATGGATTCGTTAACGAGAAGCAAGTCGTGATTAAGACACAAATTGATGCGAGCTTGCTAGACCTTGAGTCTCTCGGGTTGAATAAAGTTGATGAACGAATTAAGGAGCTTGATAAGAAATTCAATACGAATTCTGAAGAGACCACTAGAAGAATTACGAATTTGGCGTCACATATGGAATCTCGCATTACTGAGTTAGCTGGTAGCATCGATTTACAAGTTAAAAAAAGTATTGGCAAGATTGATGGTGGTGAGTTGGTGTCTCGCATTAACCTCAGTCAGTCCGGTGTATACATTGCGGGGAAATTGATTCACATCACCGGAGCGACTAAGTTCGATGATAACGTCATTGTTAATAAGATGATTCAGGCTAACGCAGTTACTGCCGACAAATTACATGTTGATAGTTTATCGGCGGTGTCCGGTACAATTGGGTTGCTTCGTTCGAGAGAGACCGGTGCTCGTGTTGAGATTCAGGATAATCTTATTACAGGTTTTGATGACGATAACAACCCTCGGATTAAGCTTGGGTGCTGGTAGGAGGTATTATGGAACCGCATGTACTAGCTTATGATGCTAACGGCAATATCATACTAAATCTCAAGGAAAGGCTTACACGTATCGAGGGGCGGATGTATGTATCTGACATCCCTAATCGACGTCAACAAATTACCGTGAATGGATTGCAGCCTGGGCAGCATGTCTGGGCCGCAGCCATGGGGCAGTACTTAGTGGCAGAGGTTAGGGGCAATGTCATAACATATTATTTTGCAGTGTCCCAGGATGAATACAATATCAATCGTCAATTTAAGGATCTTACGTATGAAGGGTGGCTGGCGTATGGAATTTATTAACATCCAGAATAAAGAAGGTGTCACGATTATAAACGATACCTATGACAATCTAGTATATCTCAGTTTCCCTAAACAAAAAGAGGCAGTTCTCTACACCGGAGCAATGAGGGGGATAACGCCAACGGTTCAAATCCCGCTCAAGCCTGTAGCTTACACACCTATGCTGGTGCCTACGAGTAAATTCCAATACGGATATATTGCAGGGGAAGCTAATGTAATTCAGGTCTTTTATATCACTAATCGCATATATCATGGTGATGCACCTCTTATCGCAGTATCAGTTCCGCAAGGATATGAATTCGCGGCTCAGTGGGTTCACAAACGTCGTGAACGATTAATGGTGCTGGTAGTGGATGTAATTAAACCAGGCGAAAAGGTAACGCAAGCAATGGTCGATGAAGTGAAGGCTGGTATTAAATTCTATTGCTTTGGATACTTCGAGGACGTTGTAGCTAATGCAGATACACCTCGTATTCGATTTGTTGACAAAGTAGGGAGTAGTAAGCCTAATACGGCATTGCAGGTCCTTGGACGTCACAAGTATTATAAAGTATCCTGGGCAGCAGATTACAATCTGCAGAATGATGTGATATATGATAGCCGCATCAGGTACCTACGCATAATCGATCATTACGCGCACGATTGGTATAACCAGTTATCAAATTACGTTCCAGATACTTTTACAAACATGGCCCGTGATCCAAAGTCATATGGCGTTAAGGTTGCAATTATACCCATGTCCGTAATCGATGCATCCGTTTGGGGGCCAAATATTAATAATGGAGATAAAAAGTCACACACGGGGCGAGTGTGGCAAATGTTCAGATTTCACGATGAGAGTACCGTATCGTTGAAATCATATCAGTTCATTGATTGGAATACAGTCACCACGTATCCTGTAGGTTGCTCGGGTAAAACCACATCTCAGTATTTGGTAGTCGATGTGACCGGGTATGACAAACAAGGTACAATTCCATTCAATTAAGGGAGAGGATAAGTAATGAATGTAAAAGATATAGACCTCAATATTGGCGAGGATTTCGGGATAGTTTACGCAGTTCAAGATGATAATGTGGATTTGACTGGATTCAAGTCAGTATTCGCCATACGAAAGCGAGCAAGTGGTCCGCTTGTTATTAAAGTGCAAGGGGTAGCATCTGGGAAGATTGCGACATTCAATATTTCCGGAAAGGATACCCTAGAAATCAAGTCCTTTGGTGAGCATGTGTATGATGCTTTTGCATATAAGGAATCGGAGCCTAGCCGATATTACAAACTGGGTATGGGGGTAGTTAACATAATTCAGGATGTGGCCATGCATGATTAGAGGAGGAATGTATTATGCAAAACGAAGCGTTACCTGTAAGAATTGAAGGTCCGGTTAAAGTAGAGGCGGAAGTAAAAGCAACCATGGTAGGCAATAACGGGAAAAGTGCTTATGAAATTGCTTTAGCACATGGATTCGTAGGAACCGAGGAGGAGTGGTTGGAATCCTTAAAAGTGAAGATGCCTAACTTATCAGGCGTTGTTTCAGCACTTCAAGGTAAGAATATCCTTATTAATAGTGGTACCCTTGAAGCGATATTATCTGCTATTGTCCATGCGTTGAGTGAACAGCCTTATGCACCACTTACCTTTAACGATCCAAGAAAAGGGGATACTGAAATTCGAGTATCCGGGCAAGATGGCTTTAAAGTTCGAGTGAGTGGCAGTGCAGAAGCTGTTGAAATTCAATCCGGGAGTGCAACTATTAGAATTCAGCCTTACGGTGCAGATGATATATATCTTGAGTATCTTAACTTAATCGATCATGTCATTGGCACTGTTAAAATCAAAGGTCTTGTTGAATTCAATCCGGAAACGGCTACAGAAATTTTACCTAAGCAATTTTATGGCCGCAGCGATTTAGAAGGATTATTAGAATGTCCTAACGTAGTTAAAGTAGGTGCTGAAGCATTTGTAGGTTGTGAGTATTCCGTAGTGAAGTTGCCAAAGGCTACTGATATTCACCCGGACGCATTTAAAATTTCTGAGATTAAAGTTTTAGAAATTCCTTCTTTTATATGGAAGGATGAAAACTTAAGTCTTAGAGATAAATTCTATAATAAGTATGGTTTAAATAAAATTATCGTAGCCGATGAATCCGTACCACCTAGTGATATTGACATTAATAGGGTAGATTTAGAAATTTATAATCATGACTCTACTAAAAAATGGAACGTTTTCACTAAAATATGGGAGAAAACGGAGGCCTAAATGGACGAAATTAGATTATTGCTAATGGACTTCGGCATCCCTGCCTACTTTGCGGACATTGGATTCTGGGTAACCCTGTTAGGGGTTATCTGGGCCGCCCTTCGGGGCTCGTTTCGTGCGATGGTGTGGTTCTTAGAACATACCTCGCTAGTTGCGGTTAAGCAAGAATTAGATGACCATTTGGCTCGACGCATGGATAAACAGCGTAAGGACTATGACGATAAGTTATCCGATGCTATCAATAGTATCGCTGACTTAACAAAAAGTAATCAGGAAATACTAAAGCAATTGGTCAAGCTGGAAGAACGAGATGCTGCGAAGTTTCACCGGCTCAATAACCTAGAAACCACAGTTCAGAGTCTGAGTACTGAACTGATGCATATCCAAGTTCTAAACAATATGCCAATAGGAAGAAGTATCACGCTCAGTACTGATGATATAGGAGGTGACTGATAATGAAATATCAAATCATGAACCGACTGAAATCAGCATATGGTGCTGTTCGTGTTGCTAATATTAGACCTACTGGAGTACTAGCGACACGGATTCTAGTACTTGTTATGCTAATTCCTATTTGGCTAGTCATAACAGAGTATGTTATGGCATTTGCTAGGGGTTATGTATCAAGTGAAACTAATAAGCTGATTGATGTTGGGCTCAATATTATTGACCACATATTCATTCCTAGTGTATTGACAGCCGTAGTAGGCTTCCTAGGCCTTTGGTTGGATAGAAACAATAATGGTGTCCCTGATAAATTAGAAGGAGGTAGTAATAATGACGAAAATATTTATAAATCCAGGTCATGATATTGACCTGGACTCTGGAGCAGTAAATCCTAACACAGGACGTCGTGAATGCGACGTTGCTCGTGATGCGGGTAAGTTATTGGCTTGTTATTTACAAACTGCTGGATGTGAAGTTAGAACTTTACAAAATGATGATTTAGGTCTCGTATGTGCTGAGTCCAACGCATGGGGCGCAGATATCTTTGTGTCGCTTCACTGCAATGCATTCAATACGCAGGCACGTGGCACTGAAACATTGTACAAGTCTTTCAACGGCCAACGTCTAGCGAACGACATCCAATCGCAAATCATCTGTAGTATTAATACGGTTGATCGAGGCGTTAAGGAACGTCAAGATTTATGGGTATTAAACGGCACAGATGCAACAGCCGTGTTAGTTGAAATGGCATTCATTGATAATGATGAAGACCTAGCCCTACTTAACAATGACCTTGATACTATAGTGCGTGCTATCGCAAGGGGCATTACTGATTACGCAACAGGAGGGGAATAATGTATGACAAAATCAAAGTATTACTTAATCACTCTATTTACCGCTATATTGTTATCGGTGGTATTGGGCTCGTCCTCATCCTTTGCATCGGATACATATTCTACCAATCAAACGGAAGCGACTATCAGCGTGCCCGTGAGTCAGTGGAACGAATTGAAAAGCAACAACGAGAAAGCGTTGAACTCAATCGAGGCATCCAACATGCCATTGACAGAAGCACAGAACTTAGCCGTGAAGCAAAAGGAAGAATTGAACGAAGCCAAGAATACAATCGACAGATTAACGACAGAATTGGACAAAGCCAAAGCGGACTTAGTGAAGCAAGAAGTTACCTTGAACGAAATGCGGAACTCTTTGACAGAATTGAAAGGGCAAATCGAGAACGACAAGAGAACGATAAAGAGGTTACGGATGCAGCGCAACATAGCTCAAGTATTGGGAGCGGGTGCGACAATCGGAGTAGTAATTCATCGATGATTGAGAGGTGATCCATACATCTCCTGAGCATGAGCAGGCGGACTCATGGATTGGTTGTAATTACACATATAAGGCCTATCACAACACAGTTAAATGTGAATTTGTGATAGGCCTTATTTTTTTTTGAAAATTTATAAAAAAGCACTTGCGTTTACATCGAATTAGATGTATAATGAAATCAAGGAAAGGGAATAAAGAGGTTCCCAGTATTAGATAAGGAGAATTTAAAATGAAAATATTTATTAACGACAGATTTAATGAGGCTATTGCTTGTGCTGGCGCAAAAATTCGAGAAGATCACTACGAATATGTAGAAAGTATCTTCGACGAAATCACCCCATATGGTTGGGAATGCCACTGTGCGGATGGACAACGTATGGAAGAAGAAAACACTTCCGACGTACTCCGTAGATATTACGGAAGAATCGGCTCGCACGATAGAGTGTTTGGGTTTTGTTTCAACCCTACTAAGTTGGAGGTGTAGAATGACTAAATCAACATGGGGAAAATAGGAGGTACTTATGAAGTTCGAGGATGTAATGACTGCCGCTGAAGCAGCGGAGCGTTGGAAAATTAGTCCGGTTACAGTAAAGCAGGCGTGCTCTGGTCAACGGAACACGCCACCTAGATTCACATCTAGCGAGTGTAGGAAGGCTAAGGGCACTTGGTTAGTATCACGCCTGGGAATGGAACGATTATATGGGGAGGAACCTAAAATGTTAAAAGTTTACAGTTTAAATGCGTTAAAACCTTGGTTCATGGGAACCGCAGAAACATATAAGGAAGCATGGGAAATGATATATGAACGAGAAATGCATCAATCTCCATGTATCGGCAAATGGGACAAGGGTCAATGGGACGAATGTGATATGGCTGAAGAATTTCCGGATTTCAAATGGCCTGAAGGCGTGGATTACGTATGGACTGCTGACTGGATAGCTGAAGTTATTCTCGATCCGAAAGAATACAACGAGGAAGGTGTAAGAGGCCTTATCGACGATTTGATGCTATCTTATAAAATTGAAGAAATAGCGGATTAAGCTCGTTATAATTCGTTTAAAATTAAAACGGTTGCTCAACTGTTGCTCAACTTCTAAAAGTTGAGAATGTGGATATGTTAATAAAATAGAGGGTTTATATAATTTTATGGATATGTTGTATAAACAAGTTAAGTAGTGAGGTATGTATGAATCAATATATAAAATTCATAGTGCGCGTGCTACTGACTTGTTTTTTTATTGCCTTTTTAGGTGTAATAATACAGGTTGCATGCGGATTACAACACTATGTATGGGGATGGCTGTGGGGCATTTTTATAATGGTGCTCTACTTGCTTAGCCTTGCACTACATGGTCAAGCAATTATATTAGGTGATCCTTATAAGGCTGTTCGTAAGGCGCGTAGACAGATGGTGTGGCGTCTTATGCTTGTTGGATCTTTAGTCGTATTAGGTTTGAAGATTCCCCATGTAGAAGCAATTAGTATGTTTGTAGCGATTGCACTTATCCAGCCTGCACTTTATATAGTGTATTGGCGGCTTAGTGGACGGTTCTAATTTTTATTATTTTAATTAAGAATTTTATTGCATTTAAATTAATGTATTGTATTCCAATTAATGTATTGATGTGGATTATAATAAGACATGGAGTCGTATTCTAATAATGCATTAAATACATTCTATTTATGATTATTTGGAATTGTTTACCCTTCAAGTGTTGATTATATATCTATAACGATGTATGATGATACATATATATTATATTTATATTAATGTAAATATATTAGGTTTTTATTAGGTTTATGGAAGGGGTTGAGAACGTGGAATTACATGCGGGACACCATGAGGTCGTGCAGTGGTTGGGGTTGACATTTAATATGGATACTTTAATTGCTACATGGGTTACTATGGCTATTGTAATACTGATAACAGTATTAGCCACCCGGGGACGTAAATTGGTGCCTGTAGGCTTGCAGAATATAGTGGAATCTATATTAGAAGGCTTAGAGGGGCAATTAGCTCCGAATTTGGGTCGCCATTGGCCGATGGTGAGTTCCTTGTTATTTACGTTTTTCTTATTTATTTTTGTAGGAAATGAGTTAGGCTTAATGCCAACATTCAAGGCTTTAACATCACCAACATCCGATATTAACACTACAATTGCATTAGCTTTATGTAGTACATTAGTGGTATGGGTTATGGGGGTTAAAGTTAAAGGCTTATCTTATTTTAAGCATTTTGTACGACCTTATAAGGCTTTGTTAATACTCAATATTTTCGAGGAAATTGCTAGACCTGTTACACTTGCTTTCCGTCTATTCGGTAACATTGTGGCAGGTGAAATTTTGTTAGAAGTATTATATAACTTGCCTTGGTTTGTGCCGGTACCATGGGTTTGGATTGCTTTTAGTCTATTTATTGGTATTATTCAAGCCTTTATTTTTACCGTTCTTACTGCATCCTATTTGGGGATGGGGCTTAGTGAGGAACATTAATTAATTTATATGGAGGATATATTATGGAAGCTCAAGGTTTATTCGCGTTAGCAGCGGCAATTGCAGTAGGTTGTGGTGCTATTGGTGCAGGTATCGGTGATGGTCTTGTATCTAGCAAAGTTATTGAAGGTATTACACGCCAACCTGAATTGCGCGGTCAATTGATGTCTACTATGTTCGTAGCGATTGGTTTGATCGAAGCGATGCCTATCATCGGTGTAGTAGTAGCATTTATTTTGTTATTCAGATAATAACGAGGAGGAATAACCTTGGTTGACTTAAGCCTTGGAACGATTCTTGCTCAAATGTTGAACTTTTTTATATTAGTTTGGCTATTGGCTCGTTTTGCATATAAACCATTATTGGCTATAATGACAGAACGTAAAGAACGAATTGCTAAAGACTTAGAAGCTGCAGAACAAGCTCGCGCAGAAGCAGAGGGGTTTAAAGCTGATTATGCAGCTCAAATTGCTAATGCTCGTATAGAGGCACAACAAATTGTTGAAAAAGCAGTTCAAGAAGCAGAAAATACAACACGTGAACAATTGTCAACAGCACGCGAGCAAATTGAACAAGAAAAAAATCGTGCTCGCCAAGATATCGCTATTGAACGCGATCGTGCTATGAACAGCTTGCGTAACGAAGTGGTATCTTTATCTGTAGCTATGGCTGGTAAAGTTGTTGCTAAAGATATGAACAGCGAAACTAATACAAAATTGATCGAAGACGCTATTCGTCAACTTGATAGTAAAACGATAGGGTTGTGATACGATGAGCATAGAAATTGTAGCAGATAAATACAGTTCAGCTATGTTTGAATTAGCTCAAGAACAAAATATTTTGGAACTCATGGAGGAGCAATTAGGTTATGTAGCGTCCGTTATGGCGGAACAGCCTGAACTTCGTTCATTCCTTGAAAATCCAATCGTTACAGAAGATGCAAAGATTAAGTTAGTTGGTTCTATCTTTGAATCTAGTATCGACAAAGTTGCTTTACATTTTATCTATGTGATGATTAAACGTGGGCGCCATCGTTATATTGCGCAGGCTATTGCAGCGTTTATTCAAAAATCACGAGAAGCTCGTGGTATTTTGGAAGCTACTGTAACTGTAGCAGAACCAATCACAGCTGAGGTAGAAGCATCTGTACAAGCTAAATTACGAGAAGTAACAGGGAAAGATGTTATTTTATCTGTGCGCCAAGATCCATCAATTATGGGTGGTATCGTTATCCAAGTAGGAGATAAACGCATTGATGGTTCTGTATCTCGTCGTTTAGAGGAATTAGAAAAATCTTTATTAAGAACGAACTCTATTAGATAGGGGTGAATGGGTATATATGAAAATGAAGCCTGAAGAAATCACTGCTATAATCAAACAGCAGATTCAGGACTATGATGTTGACCTCAATGTCGATGACGTGGGTACTGTTCTCGACGTAGGGGATGGCATCGCCCATATTTATGGTCTTGAAAGAGCCATGGCCGGTGAGTTGCTAGAATTACCACACGGCGTATATGGCTTGGTTTTGAACTTAGAATTAGATAATGTTGGTGCCGTACTATTAGGTGATGACTTCTTGATTAAAGAAGGAGACCAAGTGCGTCGTACTGGCAAAATTATGGACGTTCCTGCTGGAGATGCCTTGATTGGTCGTGTAGTAAATCCTCTTGGTCAACCTCTTGATGGCAAGGGTGCTATTCAAGCTACAGAACGTCGTCCTATCGAACATCCAGCACCTGGTATTGCGGATCGTCAATCCGTAAATGAACCATTGCAAACAGGTCTTAAAGCGATTGATGCGATGGTACCAATCGGCCGTGGTCAACGTGAGCTTATCATCGGTGACCGTGGTACAGGTAAAACTGCGATTGCCTTAGATACTATTTTGAACCAAAAAGGCAAAGATGTTATTTGTATTTATGTAGCTATTGGTCAAAAAGAATCTACGGTTGCTCGCGTAGTGCAAAAGCTTGAAGAAGCAGGCGCTATGGAATATACAATCGTAGTTTCTGCGAGTGCTTCCACAGGTGCACCTCTTCAATACATTGCACCATATGCTGGTGTTGCCATGGGTGAATACTTTATGTACCAAGGTAAACACGTATTATGCGTATATGATGACTTAACAAAACAAGCGGCTGCATATCGTGCTATGTCCCTATTATTGCGCCGTCCACCAGGGCGTGAAGCATATCCAGGTGACGTATTCTACTTACACAGTCGTCTATTAGAGCGGGCTGCGAAACTTTCATCTGAACTTGGTGGAGGTTCTATTACAGCGTTGCCAATCATTGAAACACAAGCAGGTGACGTATCTGCATACATTCCAACAAACGTAATTTCCATTACTGATGGTCAAATTTTCTTGGGAACAGATATGTTCTATTCTGGTATTCGTCCAGCTGTTGACGTAGGTTTGTCCGTATCCCGTGTAGGTGGTAGCGCACAAACTAAAGCGATGAAGCAAGTGGCGGGCCAATTGCGTTTGGACCTTGCTCAATATCGTGAGTTGGCTGCTTTCGCTCAGTTTGGTTCCGACCTTGATGCGGCTACACGCGCTCAACTTGATCGTGGTGAACGCTTAACTGAAATGTTAAAACAAGGTCAATATGAGCCTATGAGTGTAGCGGAAATGGTTATCAACCTTTACGCTGGTACTAAAGGGTACTTAGCAGATATTCAAGTGGCAGATGTATTGTCCTTTGAAGCTGAACTTTTACGTTATGTAAAAGCAAATTACCCTGAAATCATCACTAACATTGAAACGTCTAAGAAAATTGACGAAGAAACTGAAAATCTATTGAAGCAAGCAATCCCAGAATGTGTTGAAGCATTTGGCTCTACACATACATTAGTGTCTCGTAAGGAGGCGTAATGTATGGCTAGTGCACAAGATTTGCGAAAACGCATAAAAAGTGTTACCAATACGCAACAAATTACAAAAGCGATGAAGATGGTAGCTTCTGCTCGTCTTCGTAGGGCACAAACAAAAGCGGAAGCTACTCGTCCTTACGCAGAAAAGATAGGGCAAATCTTGCGTCATATGTCTAATAGTGATTTAGAAGGCTTTGAAAGTCCTCTCTTAGATGTGCGACCTGTAGAGCGCACTTGCTATATTGTAGTAGGTGCAGATAAAGGTCTTGCAGGGGCATTTTCGTCTAATGTGTTGAAATTTGCTATGGAACAATTACATGGTAAATCTCCTGATACATACCGTGTTATCACGGCAGGCAGAAAGCCTAGAGATAGCATGAAATCTAGAGGTATTCGTATCGATAAGTCTTATGCGGGCTTTTCTGATAAACCGTCCTATGAACATGCGCGTGCCATCATGCATGAAGCACTTTCACTATATGAACGTCATGAAGTAGACGAAGTCATCATGATCTATACACGTTTTGTAAATTCTATGACGCAAATTGCACAGGCTGAGCGCTTGTTGCCAATAGAGCAACCACAAGATGAGGTAAAAGGCGAAGAGTATGATTTTATGCCGTCCGCTGTATCCGTCTTGGAGGCGTTGCTGCCAAAATACTTAGAAATTACAGTTTATAATGGATTGTTACAATCTGCAGCTAGTGAATTGGGTGCTCGCATGACGGCCATGACATCGGCTACAGATAATGCAGGGGAACTCATTGAGTCCTTAGGCCTTGAATACAACAAGTTGCGTCAATCTAGCATTACAAACGAAATTTCTGAAATCGTTGGTGGCGCTAATGCCTTGCAATAGATAAGGAGACATCTGTCGATGAGTAATAATATTGGTAAAGTTGTGCAGGTCATCGGCCCAGTTGTAGACGTGCGCTTTGATGCTGGTCATTTACCAGCTATCTACAACGCCATCCACATCTACCATGACCACAAGGCACACGATAGACAAAAAATCGTAGTAGAGGTTATGCAACACTTAGGCGACGATACAGTTCGTTGCGTTGCCATGAGTTCTACTGACGGTATGACACGTAATATGGAAGCAGAAGATACTGGTGCTCCAATTTCCGTTCCTGTAGGGGAAGGCGTATTGGGTCGTATCTTTAACGTACTTGGTGAAACTGTAGACCATGATCCAGCTCCAGTTGTGGCTGATGAAAAATGGCCTATTCACCGTCCAGCACCTAAATTTGATGACCTTTCTCCAGATACACAAATCTTGGAAACAGGTATTAAGGTCGTTGACCTTATCGCTCCATACGTAAAAGGTGGTAAGATTGGCCTCTTCGGTGGTGCCGGTGTAGGTAAAACCGTATTGATTATGGAATTGATTCACAATGTTGCTACAGAGCACGGCGGCTATTCCGTATTCTCCGGTGTAGGGGAACGTACTCGTGAAGGTAATGACTTGTGGAACGAAATGAAAGAGTCTGGCGTTATCAATAAAACAGCCCTCGTATATGGACAAATGAATGAGCCACCAGGGGCTCGTATGCGCGTAGGTCTTACTGGTCTTACAATGGCTGAATACTTCCGTGATGTGAAAAAACAAGACGTGCTCTTGTTCATCGATAACATCTTCCGCTTTATTCAAGCGGGGTCCGAAGTATCCGCCCTCTTAGGTCGTATGCCATCTGCCGTAGGTTACCAACCTACATTGGCTAATGACGTAGGGGCATTGCAAGAGCGTATTACATCTACAAAAGAAGGCTCTATTACCTCCGTACAAGCTGTATATGTACCTGCCGATGACTTGACTGACCCGGCTCCAGCAGCGACATTCGCTCACTTGGATGCGACAACAGTATTGTCTCGTTCCATTGCGGAACTTGGTATCTATCCAGCGGTGGATCCTCTGGACTCTACAAGCCGTATTTTGGACCCACATGTACTTGGTGAAGAGCACTACGCAGTAGCTCGTGGAGTACAAGAAGTATTGCAAAAATATCGCGATCTTCAAGATATTATCGCAATCCTCGGTATGGAAGAATTGTCTGACGAAGATAAACTCACTGTATCTCGCGCTCGTAAGATTCAACGTTTCTTGAGTCAACCATTCTTCGTAGCAGAAGTATTTACCGGTTCTCCTGGTAAATATGTGCCATTGTCCGAAACATTGAGAGGCTTCAGAGAGATCTTGGATGGTAAACATGATGAATTGCCAGAAGGTGCATTCTACATGGTTGGTACCATTGATGAAGCCATTCAAAAAGCAAAGGAAATGCAAGAGAAGGGGGAATAATCCATGGCGGAACCTATGACCCTACAGATAATTACACCTGATGCAATCGTATTCGAGGGCCAATCTACATTCTTTGTAGGTAAAGCTATCGATGGTGGTTTTGGTATTTTGCCAAATCATGCGCCTATGATTATTGCATTAGACTTGGCACCTTTACGCATTGAACAACCAGATGGAACATCTCGTGAATATGCTGTATTTGGTGGCTTCTGTGAAATTGAACATAATAAGGTGAGTATTGTAACCCCTGACTGTCAAGATCCAACATCCATTGATGTGGAACGTGCTCGTCGAGCTAAAGAGCGTGCTGAAGGTCGGTTATCAAATCCTACACCTGATATTGATGTAGAAAGAGCGGAAGCAGCATTGCAACGTGCCTTATTGCGCTTGCATGTTACAAAAATGTTATAAGAAAAAGGCTAGCCAGCTGGCTAGCCTTTTTATCTTTCTAATTTTGATTATAAAACGCTCACACCTTTTAAGGAGTATGCAGTATTCTTAGGTTGTTCTACTTGAAAATCTAGTACAACAGGTGCCTCAGAATTGATACCAGGTGCTTGGTAACGGTCACGATCTGTTGGAATTCGTTTGTATGGTAATTTATCAAGTAATATAGTCATAACTTTGTTCCAAACTGATTTATGTGTTGGCATAGTTAAAGAGTCATCAGTTTGGTTGAAGCCCGTACGAACAGTATGGATTACCTTATCGTTTACATCATAATAGTATAAAAGGGCATTAACCTTTGCAGCGATATAAATTTCATGATTATCCTTATTGTATGGATCTGGGCTGTTAATAGTATTAACTTGTACATATACGTCTTGTAATGGTACAGGCATAATAACGATTTCAGAATTTTGGGCCTCTGCAATTTGAGCAAGATCAGCGGCTTTAATTTCTGCAGTTGGTGTGTTAGTACTTACAATGGTTGTATCATAGTAAGGATATTTAAGTGTATTTGATAAGCGATCTGTCATGTAGTGACCAAATTGAGCTGTGTTTTCATTGCGCAAATTTGCTGGTACAACAATAGTTACTTTGCGGCTTGGAAAGTTTTCCAAGTGACCATCATGACTTGTACTAGTAGCATTAATAGTTGCTTTTTCTGAAACTCCAGAAATTGGTGTAGATGTTGGTGTGGCAGCTACTTTTATGACAGGCTCCATATTTGTTTTAGGGGTCAATGTAGAAGCCTCATTACTTGTGTTACTTTGTATAGTGCTAAGAACCACAGGTTGCGTTGTATTTGGTGTTAGCTGACTCAAATCGATCATAGCGGCACTGGCTGTTGTAAATGCAGTTGTGAGTAGTACAGCAAGTACTGTAAGTAGTGGACGTTTATAGAGTCCGAAGTTATGTAACATAATTCCTCCTCTTAATAAAACTCTTTTAAAATTACAAATTATACAATTTATATTATTATATCATATATACAAAAAAAAGAAGCAAGCTTAATAGCTTGCTTCTTTAGTCTGGTGGACGATGACAGGATCGAACTGCCGACATCCTGCTTGTAAGGCAGGCGCTCTCCCAGCTGAGCTAATCGTCCATGGTGGTGACCCGTCCGGGAATCGAACCCGGGATACCGCCGTGAAAGGGCGGTGTCTTAACCGCTTGACCAACGGGCCAAAATGGCTCCTCGAGTAGGACTCGAACCTACGACCGATCGGTTAACAGCCGATTGCTCTACCAACTGAGCTATCGAGGAATGGTACGATTGTTATTATATGTTAGATTAATTATAAAAGCAAGCGTTTTTTTTAAAATTACTATAAATCAAAAGACGTTAACTATGACTAAAACACATAACGTTATACAAAAAATCAATTATTAAAAATTTTGATAAGTAAGTCATTAAAATTAATATAATCTATATAAATGAATAAACATAGATAAATACAGTGTTTATAGAGATATCTTGAGGGATATTTTACTAAGAGTTAGCAATATAAGTATATTGAATATAATCGGTATACATATGCATTACAAAAAAGTTTAAACCTTTTATTTGAAAAATAATATCAAGTAGTCTGAAAGTGTATTTATCATCTTAGATATACTCTGCATTTATACGGTGATTTCAACCTAATTTTGGCCTCTAAAAGTGGATTAAGATATAGGGTATAAAAATTCTTTCAACCTATGATTAACTATGACTTTTATCACATTGAAAATATAGTTTTTATAGTCGAAAATATGATGAAAAAGAACTATTGAAATACCGAAATATATACAGCGATATTCATGAAAATAATTCTCAAAACATGAAAAAGCATTGAGAAAACTGTATAGTTAAGCCGTTGAAAGCATGTATGTTGTGTGTTACGATTGATGCATAGAGTTAATCTCGATGTGTATGAGAAACATATGTCTTATACACTTGAGAGTTAAAAGTTATCTCACGGTAATTTAGAATTAATATTCAACTATGTTCCTGAGGAGGGATTATCTTGCGCGAGATTCAAGTATCTGAAATCACAAAAACAGTCCGTCAAATGTGTATGGACGCAGCTTACCACTTGCCAAAAGA
>SKEY01000364.1_pt1 | contig 76495 bp, 60 predicted proteins | sample 4843871 | NCBI WGS metagenome assembly SKEY01 (sample SAMN11008797, study PRJNA524170) | human gut metagenome | biome: Human fecal sample; material: Feces; isolation source: fecal sample from pouch patient p36 | host: Homo sapiens | place: Israel: Tel-Aviv | collected 2016-12-04
GGATGAAAGGATTTTGGGATGCTGCTGCAGTTTGTGACGGTGTTGCAGGGGGTGTTGGCGCCGGCGCTGCTCGTCATGGCGTTGAGCGTCATGCTCACCGTCGGTGAGGGGCGTGACAAGCCTCTGAGCGCGTACTGGCGGCTGGCCGGTTTCGTTGTTGGATTCGCCGGCGCAGTCGTATTCGCCGCGCTGCGCGCCATCGCCGTCATCACGCAACGCACGTTCGTCAACTATCCGACCCTGTGGTGCTGCGTGATCCTCGACGTGGCCGTGTTCGTCATCGTCCTGTTCGCCCGCCGCATCACCGCCGACTGGCACAACCACCGCGCGCTGCTCGACATCGCGAATCTCGTTGCGGCGCTTGCGATCGCGGCCACCACCTTTCGTGCGCTGCCCGACGTGATTCTGCGACTGACGATCTTCGTCGAGCCGGGCGATCCCATCTTCACTTCCGACATGCTGTTGCGCGCGCTTGGCTTCGCTTTGGGCGCGGCCGTCGCAATCATCGCCGCGCTTATCTTCCGCACGATGCGTTCCACCGCCGTCCGCTGGTCGTTCACGACGGCGGTGCTGCTGTTGGTCGCGCTGTTGTTCGCACAGCATTTCACCGACCTTGCGCAGATCCTCCAATCCAAACGCATCGTCAGCTTTCCGACCGCCGCCTTCCTCGCGCTCGTGTGGGGCATTAACCATCAGCGCAGCCTGACCATCGCAATGGCGCTCGTCTTCGCCATTCCGGCAATCGCCAGCATCGTCATGGGCTTCAAAGTCAAGCCGACCGGCGCCAACGAGGCGATCGCACGCACGCATATCGCGTTCCGCCGCCGCGCGAAAGCGGCCGGCGCGTTCAGCCTGGTCGCCATGATCTGCGTCACCGTGGCCCTGACGTACGGCGTCGCGCAAACGCAGAAAGTCGTCACGCTGTCGCCGCCGGAAGACTACTCGCTCGCCGACGGCGTGGCCACCATCAAATTCAGCCAGATTTCCGACGGCCACCTGCACCGCTTCGAATACCGCGCGAAGGACGGCACCTCCATGCGATTCATCATCATCAAGAAGAACGGCGGCGCGTACGGCGTCGGCCTCGACGCGTGCGACAACTGCGGCGACGCCGGCTACTACGAGAAGGACGGCAAAATCATCTGCAAGAAGTGCGATGTGGCCATCAACCTCGCCACCATCGGCTTCAAAGGCGGCTGCAACCCGATACCGTTCGACTACCAGGTCAAGCCGGGCAAAATCGTCATCCAAACGTCCACGCTCGACGCGCTGTCGAGCCATTTCCAGTGAGCGCCGAGAAAGGTAAGGGGGTACCATGTTCTTCCTGAAAATGATCTCTCGCTCGTTCAGCCGGCAGTTCAAACGCCGTCTGCTCATCGCCGTCACCGTGTGCCTGTCCGCCACCGTCAGCGTGGCCATGCTCGGCGTGGTGTTCGACGTGGGCGACAAGCTCAACGCGGAGCTGAGCACGTACGGTTCGAATATCGTCGTGCAGCCGAAGTCCGACGCTGTGGTGAGCGATTTGTACAATACCGGCGATTCTGCTGGCTCGGCTTCGGGTAGTTCGTCCGGTTCGGACGGGGGTTCCACTTCCGACGGCTCGGCTGCGGCGGACAGCGCCGACCCGACCGCGTTTCTGAAGGAGTCGGACGCGCAGAAGATCAAGACCATCTTCTGGGCGTTCAACATCACCAATTTCGCGCCGGAATTGAACATCCACGCGGATGCGGGGTGTGTCGGTTCGGGGGCTGGTTCGGCTGGCTCTGCTGGAACGGCTGGTGCGTCAGGTGCGGCTGCTTCCGCGGCGAAATGCAAGGCGAACCACGTGCCGATCGTGGGCACGTGGTTCGCGAAAACCCTGCACATGGACTCCGGCGAGTCCACCGTGGCCGGCATGAACGGCATGCGCTCATGGTGGAAAATCAACGGAACCTGGCCGAAAGACGACAGCGAGCAGGCGATGGTCGGCAGCGCGCTCGCCGCGAAACTGGGCGTGAACGTCGGTGACAGCGTTACGCTCGACAAGACGATCGCCGTCGGTGCGGACGACAATACGAACGGAGGTACCGGGAAAACCGGCAAATCCTCCACCGAACGCAATCGCGTGAAAGTGAAAATCGTCGGCATCTTCGATTCGGGCGATTCCGACAACAGCGCCATTTATATGCCGTCCATCGCCGCGCAAACGCTTGCGAATCTGCCGAATTCCATCGACAAGATTGAAGTCAAGGCGCTCACCACGCCCGACAACGACCTCGCGCGCAAGGCGTCGAAGAATCCGAACGCGCTCACGCAGGACGAGTGGGAGACGTGGTATTGCACCGCGTATCCGTCGTCGATCGCGTACCAGATCGAAGAGGTGCTGCCGGGCGCGGTGGCCAAGCAGGTGCGCCAGGTGGCCGCGCTGCAGGGCGATGTGCTGAACAAGACGCAGGCGGTGATGGTGCTGATGACCGTGCTGTCGCTGGTTGCCGCCGCGATCGCCGTGGCGAACCTGATGGCCGCGTCGATTGGCGAACGCGGTTCGGAATTGGCGCTGTTGAAGGCGATCGGCGCCACGGACGGCGCGGTTTCGCGCCTTATGCTCGCCGAAACGGCGGTGATTTCGCTGGTTGGTGCGATTGCCGGCGCGCTGCTTGGCTCGGGCGTTGCACAGATCGTGGGGCACGTGGTGTTCGGCTCGGGCATCACCATGCGTCCGATGGTGTTCGTGTTGGTTTTCGTGTTGCTGGCGGTCACTGTGCTCGTGGCCTCGCTTTCGTCGATTCGGGCGATTCTGGGCTTGCGTCCGGCGGAGGTGCTGCATGGTAGGTGAGTTGTGCTTGGCTTTCGTAGGGGGTGTGCGATGACGAATCGCAAGATGTTCTTCACTATGCTGTGGGGCGCGGTGTTCCGCCGTCGCTCCCGTGCGATGATGGCCGTGATCGCGTCGCTCGTCGGCGCGGCCACGCTGTTCTGCCTTGCATCCGTGTGCGTCGCGGTGCCGCAGCAGATGAACGAGGAAATGCGCGCGTACGGCGCGAACCTGATCGTCACGCCCGCGTCCGCAACGGGCAAATCGCAAGGCATCGATACCGCAACCGTACGCAACGTGACGGCGCTCATCGGCGCCGGACACAGCGTGAAATCAGCCGCATACCGGTATGAGAGCGTGCGCATCAATTCCGCGCCGTACACCATCGCCGGCGTGGACGTGAAAGCCGTCCGCGCGCTCAATCGCCATTGGAACGTGACGGGCGATTGGCCCGGCTCGGGCAACGTGATGGTCGGCCGCGACGTCGCCGACGCGCTCGGCGTGAAGGTCGGCAGCCGCGTCACCATCGGCTACCGCGCCGCCGACGCGTCTGCTTCAGCGTCTTCTTCCGCGTCCGCAAAATCCGATTCGGACGAATCAACTGAAACGGCAGAATCGTCCGCGCAGGGCACGCAGAGTACGCAAACTACGCAAGGCGAACAGACCACGCAAGCCACGGAAAACGGCCGCGTCTCGTCCGACATCATGGATAACAACGGCACCGAATTCCGTATCGCTGGCATCGTCGACACCGGCGGCAACGAGGATTCCATCATCTACGCCACCACCGCGGACGTGTCCAAACTTGCGGGCCACGAGCGCGGCGCCGACGTGGTCGAATACTCGGTGAACGCCATGGGGGATGAGCTGAACGCCATCGTCAACAGAATCAACAAAAATACAAACACTGCCGTCAAAGCGCAGACCGTCACCAAAATCACCTCGTCCGACACCCGCATCATCGCCATGCTGCAGACCCTGTTCTGGATTGTCTCGCTCGTCGTGCTCGTGCTGACGCTCGTCGGAGTGGGCACCACCATCAGCTCCATCGTGAGCCAGCGTCGCAACGAAATCGGCCTGCGCAAGGCCCTCGGCGCCGACTCGCGTGCCATCGGCGTCGAATTCTACGTGGAATCCGGCATCTACGGCTTGATCGGCGGACTGCTCGGCACCGCCATCGGTTATGTGCTGGCGCGTGTGCTGTGCGCCACCGTCTTCGGTCGCGCGATCGGCTTCGACTGGCTGCTCGGCGCCGGCTCGCTGCTGCTGAGCGTGGCGATCGCCGTCATCGCCTCCATTCCGCCGGTCCGCCGCGCCACCCGTATCGACCCCGCCATCGTTTTGAGGGAGGAATAATCATGGACAACGAACATATGCTGCTGGAACTCGACCACATTTCCAAGATTTACGGCGATCTGCACGCCGTCGACGACCTGAGTCTGACCGTTCCGCAAGGGCAATGGCTGGCGATTGTCGGCTCGTCCGGTTCCGGCAAAACCACGCTGATGAACATGATCGGCTGCATGGATACGCCGTCGAAGGGTTCCGTCATGCTTGAAGGCCGGCGATTGGAGGATTTGAACGCCCGCCAGCTCGCCGATGTGCGTAAGAACATGATAGGACTCGTGTTCCAAAAGTTTTACCTCGTGCCGCATCTGACGGCGGTGGAGAACGTGATGGTGGCGCAATACTACCATTCTGTAGTCGATGAGAAGCAGGCGATGGAAGCGCTGGAACGAGTGGGATTGAAGGAGCGTGCGCATCACCTGCCCGGCCAGCTGTCCGGCGGTGAGCAGCAGCGCGTGTGCATCGCCCGCGCGCTCATCAACTGCCCGAAGCTGATTCTCGCCGACGAGCCGACCGGCAATCTCGATGAGAAGAACGAGAAGATCGTGCTCGACCTGTTTCGCCAGCTGCACGAGCAGGGCACTACGATCATCGTCGTGACGCATGACGCGCTCGTCGCCTCCTGCGCACAACGCGAGATCATGCTCAACCATGGTGTGCTCGTCGGTGAACAGTGGAATGACGAGGAGGCGAAACGCGCGTACGAGGCGGCCGGCGGCAAGCCCGCATTCACCGGTTCCGCCGCGGAAGGCGCGCAGAACGGGGGTATTGCGATTTCGTTCGCCGACCCTACGAAGGCCGCAAAAACCGGCGATACGGACGCGGCCAACGTTGCCGTTGCGGCTGGCGTTGCCGACGATACGGACGTAGAGCCCGACGTCACGAAAGGGGAGCAGGCATGAGCACCGCACAATCGAACGCAGTCAAAGTCATCGCACTGTCCGCGGCGAGCATCGCGCTGCTATCGGCATGCGGCGAGCCGAAAGCCACGCCGATGGACGACGAATACGCCGGCAATTCCGGCGAAAGCGTGCAATCGCAGGAAGAGAAGTCGAAAACTGACGGCAAGGCGTCCGGCGACACGGCAGACGACGGCGACGCCACCAAAAACCGTGCCGACGCGAATTCCGCAACATCCGACAAGCAGGACACCGGCAACTACGCGGATGGCGACTATTCGATCAACGGCCAGTACGGGCCGGTCGGCGAGGACACCATCGACGTGCATCTGACCGTTAAGGACCAGAACGTGACGGCCGTGAAGATCGTCGGCCATCCGTTCACGTCCATCTCCAAAAAGCATCAGAACGACTTTGCCAAAGCCGTGCCGGACGCGGTGGTCGGCAAGCCGTTGAAGGACCTTAAAGTCGACAAGCTCGCCGGTGCCAGCTGGACCTCCGAAGCCTTCAACAAGGCGTTGGAAGTGGCGCGTCAGGAAGCGTCAATCCAATAGCCCATTCCTTCTGAAACCGACACGGCATGCCCGTCTTGCGTCGGTGCGGACGGTTTTCCTGTGGTTACCGTGCGGATTCGGCGCATACGTTCGGCCAGAGCAACGTGGCCATGTTCTCGGCCCAGGAATCAGACTTGCGTTCCTTGCCGGATTGCCGTTCCCCTCCGGCTTCCTGTCCCGCCAACGCTTTGCAAGCCAGCATGGAACCCAGCACCGTGCTGAACAGGAACGTGTAGTCCAAACGGTTTTGAAACACTCCGTCGGCGATGCCACGTTCCATGAACCCCACGAACCGTTCTTCGGCCGGCGCTAGAACTTGTGCTGCGATCGCCTTCAGCGTGGCGTTGTCGGAAGACAGCACCACGCCCACGGCTTTCAATCCGAGTTCGCTGTCGAAGCAGTCCTGGATGCGTCGCAGCATGGTGGCCAGTCCGCTCCGCGACGGCTTCAAATCGTTGAAATTCGGTAGTCCGGCAACTTCCGGTTGGATGCGTTGCAATAAATCGTCGGCGTTTCGGTAGCGTCGGTAGATTGTGGTCTTTGCTACCCCTGAACGTCGTGCGACCTCTTCGATGGTCACCGCTCCGATACCATCGGAAATCACTATCCCCAATGTGGCTTTCATGATTTTGCGGTCGGTTTGCTCCCGTAATCGCTCACGTCGGCCACGTACTGTGCCGACGTCTTCCTGCGTGGTTTTTTGCACCGTCTTTCGCGTGCCCTCTTGCGTGGTTCCGCCCATCATGCCGCGATCACTTTCGTGCTTTCCAGCTTGCTTACGTACCAATGGTTGAACTTGACCAGTGGAATGCGCAGTAACAGGCCTATCAGCAGCAGCGGCGGAATGAACAGCAGTAGCGCGCCAATCGCAAACCAGTAATCGTTACTGTAGATTCCGCCGATCGCCGCGCGCATTGCTGTGATTGAATGCGTCGCAGGCAGGAACGGGCTGATGCCGCTGATGATTTTCGGCAGCACGGCCAGCGGATATGCGCCGTTCGCTCCGGAGATCTGCATGACGAGAAACAGCACGCCGATGGCTTTGCCGACGTTGCCGAAGCTGGCCACGAGCGTGTAGGTGAAGAACGAGAACACTAGGCTGCTCACCCAGCCGGACAGCATGAACAGCAGCGGATGCACCGCCTGGACATGGAGGAACAGCAGACTGCCTCCCAAGGAGAACGTGCTCTGCAATAGTCCGATCACGCCGAACACACCGTAATGTCCGAGAAACAGCTGATGCGGTTTCGGGTCGCCGAGTTCCTTGCGCACCTTACGCGAGACGGTGGTCTTGAGCGTCACTGCCATGAGCAGCGAACCGACCCACAGTGGCAGGATCGTGTAGAACGGTGCCATCTGCGAACCGAAATTCTTGACTGGGAACACCGCGTTGCGTTTCACTTTTACAGGGGCTGCAAGCGCGGCGGCCAACGAGTCGGTATTATCGCTGAGCACATCTTTGACGGCGCTCATATCGCCGCTGTTCAGCGCATCGGTCAATGTTCCTGTGAATGCGCCCAGTTTTTTGCCCGCGCCGGCCAGACTATCGGCGGTGGAATCCAACACGCTGCTGATGGCGGTCAGATTCTTATCCGCGGTCTTGGTGGTGCCGTTCAGATTGCCCAGCGCGCCTTTCAGATCGGCCGCTGTGGCATTGAGCGCGGTGGTGGTGCTGGTAATGGACGTGGCGATATCGTCAAGTTGCGGTTTCAGTTGGCTCTCATAGTCGGTTTTGATGCCACTGACGGACGTTGCCGCCTGCTGCGCCAGTTTCTTGATCTCCGCACGTTCGGCCGTGGTATCGCTTACTTTGGCGTCGATGTTGTCGGCGCTGCCATTCAGCGCCGATGCTAGGTCGTTGAGCTGTGTGATGGTGGTGCCGACGTTGGTTTTGAGATGGTCGATGGCGTTCCTCACCGCTTCCGGCAGCTTTTCGTTTGCGCTGAGCGCGTCGAGCGAATCATAGATCTGCTGGTAGCTTTGCGCCTGCTTGCTGATGTTCGTGGCCTGGTTGCGTAATGCGTTGGCGGTGTTGCCGGCCTGCGTGCCCGCATTGCCGAATAGGCTGTCCACATCTGCTTCCATGGCTGTGAAGCTGTTGGCGGAATCAGTCAGAGCCGTGCCCAGCGCGGTGGTGCCGGTCTTCAACGCGCCCGTCAGATCCTCCACGCCGCTGCCGGCTTGCTTGAGTGTTGTTCCTACGCTTTTCGCATTGCCGCTGACATTGGCGATCAGACCGTCGGAGGACTCAAGCAGATGCCGTGCGCTTTGGGTCAGCGTGCTGAACGTGCGGAGCGTTCCGGAAGCGTCGGTGAGCGTTTCCGCGAAGTCGCTGATATTGCCGTTGAACTGCGTGAGTTGTTCCTGCGCGGCTGGCTTGTCGAGTTGGTTGGCGAGCTGCGATGCCACACTCAGCGCGGTGCTGGTCAGTGTTTCGGAGAACGTCTCGTTGACCTGCGCGCTGACCGTATCGGCGCCTTGGCCTGTGATCTTCGGAGCCAAGGCGTTCTTCTTTTCATTGTTGTAGTAGGCGATTTCGGCGTGGTTGCCATCGGATGCGAAGAACGTCATCATACGGGTGCTGAAGTTCTTTGGAATCACCACAGCTGCGTAATATTTGCCGGATTTGGTGCCGTTGATGGCTTCTTTTTTGGTGGTGAAGGTCCAGTCGAGCTGATCGTTGGAACGCAGCGTGTTAACCACTTGGTCGCCGATGTTGATCTTCACTGGAATGAGGTCGGACCGGTATCCGTCGTCCTCATTGGCTACGGCGAATTTCAGATTGCCGGTATTGGCGAACGGGTCCCAGCTGGCGGCCACGTTGAACCATGTGAAGATGCCGGGGATCACAACGAGTCCGATGACGATGATGATGGAGACGACGTTGCTGGTGATTCGCCGGATGTCGCCGACGAACAGTTTCCAGATGGTTTTCATGCGTTGCTCCTTTCCTCGTTGTTTTCGTTGTTTTCGGTTGTCTCGGTTGTCTCGGCGGTCTCGGCGGTGTCCGTGGCGGCATCGTTCGCGGCGGCGCTTGGACCGGTCGTCTGCATTTTCTGCACCAGTATGGCGATTCCGTCATCTTCATTGTGGTTGACGCCCGTCACGTTTTCCGTCGTTTCTTTGATGACGCTGGTATTGCGATTATCGGATGTCGTGCGTTTGCCGCTGGTGCGTCTCCGCGTTTTGCGCAGCAGTCTGTTCCGCCGTTCCTGTTGCGCCCGCTTTTTGCGACGGATGCGTGCCGCTTGGCGCTCCACCAGCATGGATTGGATCGATTCATCGCTCAAATGGCCGAGCTCCACTTGACGGTTCAGATTATCGCGCATGTATTCGATGACCATGAGGAAGCCCATGATGAGCAGAATCCAGACGACCCACGTGGCCAGTACCACCACTTTCTCTCCGTTGGTGAACGAGAACACCGCCGCCAGAGTTACCGGAACTACGAATCCGATCACCAGAGCTCCGCGCTTGAGTTTCGGGTACAGTTCCGCGAACCGACTTGCGCGTTCCTCGATCACCTCGCGGTAACCGCCTTTGTCGGCCAGCACCTGAATGGCTTGGGACATGTTGTATCCGCGTTCCGGAAGCTCCACTTCCTCGCCGATAATCATGTCGCTTTCCTTGATTTCGCGGGCGAAGAGTCGGTTGAGGTTGACCAACAGAGGACGGACCACCAGACCGATGACGAACGCCATGGCGGCAAACAGCAGCAGCGTGCCGATCGCCTTGGTCCAATGGCCGTCGTAGAAGCCGGCAATGGTCTCGCGGAATGCGTCTATCGAATAGCTGAATGGCACGAACGGATAGACCATGCGGAAGAACTTCGGCATCATCTCGATCGGATACAGGCCGGAAGCGCCTGGAATCTGCACGATCACCAACGCCACGCACAGGCCCTTGCCGATGTGCATGAACGTGGTGGACAGCGCGTACGTGATGCTCAGATATACCAGCGATGTGATCATGCCGGTCAGTATGAACAGTGGCGCGCAAGCCGTCTGCACGCCGAGTATCAGATCGCCAACGGTGCAGATCGCGCCTTGAATGACGCCCATCGTGCCGAGCAACAGGTATCGGGCCAGATACTTTTCGGTTGCGGTCGGATCGAGACCCTCAAGCCCCTCGTCGTCCACCTCCACTTTGTAGATCACCACAAAGGCGAACGCGCCCACCCACAGTGCCAGATTGGTCATCAGCGGAGCCATGCCGGAGCCGTAGGAGTTGACGGGATACACGTTCTTCGTGTCGATTACGGTCGGGGACTCCATGAACGAGGCGATCTTATCCGCGTCAAGCGAACCGCTGCCGGTCAACGATGCGAGCAGATCCGCAGTGCCCAGCGCCTTCAGGTCGGTGCTGACGGTGGTGAGCTTCGTCTCCATCTTCGCCAGCTGCTGGTCGGTTTGCTCAAGGCCGATGCGGGTGTCTGACGCCACTTGGTCGAGTTGGTCGAGCACGATGTTGGTTTGCCTGACCACGCTGTCCTGGCTGGTCACGGTGCCGGCAAGTGTTCCGGCCGTCCCAGCCAGCGAGCCCAGCGCGGAATTCAGTCGCGGCAGTGCGCCTGAATTGATGGCGTTGCGCGCCGTGCCTGCGCTTTTGAGCGAGTTCTGCGTGCCTATGTTGAAATCGGTGGACAGTTTGGATACGCTGCCGGCTGTGGCCTGTGTGTTCTCGCTCAGGGTTTTGAGGTCGGCGAGTGTTCCGGCTGCCGTGTTGTTGGTATTCTCCAGTTTGCTGATGATTTGCTGGTATTGCGCGTTGTCGCTGGCGGATTTGAGCTTCTCGAGCAGTTTCGCATTGCTGTCGGTGATGTTTTGCATGCCGGTCACCGCCTGCTGTGCCGATCCACTTGCCGCGGATACCGCCGACGAGATCTGGTTGATGCTGGCTGTGGATTGCGCCGTCGCTTGGGAAACAAGTCCGGATCCGGTTTCCAGCGCGCTGTTGGCGTTGGACGAAAGCGTGTTGAGCTGGGTTTGCGCTGTGCCGATGGCGGTGGATGCGCCTGCTAGTCCTCTGCTTGCGCTCGCCGCGGCCAGCTGCACGTCGTTCAGGGCATTGCGTGCTGCTTTTGTCTGCTGTGGCACATTGGCTAACTGGGTGTCGAGATCCGCGATTGCGGAGCGGATCGTGCCTACGTTCCGCTTGGTGTTGTCGAGTTCGCCGATGGTTTCGTTGGCGATGGCGTTGGTGTTGCCGCTGATGGTGCCGTTGGCCGAGTTGACGGCTTTGACGAGCACGTCGCTGACGGTGGAGACGAAGGTGTTGTTGACGGTGCGGTCGACCACGGTCGCGCCTTGGTCGGTGATTTTCGGTGAAATCGGACTCGCCTTCTCGTTCACGTAATATTCGAGCGTGGGGCGATGCTTGCTGTTGGTGACGACGTTGGCCAGATCTTCGCTGAAGTCGGAAGGGATGACGATTGCGGCGTAGCAGTCGCCCGACTCCACCGCTTCCATCGCGTTGGCTTTGCCCATGAACTCCCAGCCGAGCTGGTCGTTGCTCTTCAGCGTGCCTTCGATTTGATCGCCGAGATTGACTTTGCCAAGCAGCGCGTTGTCTGTGCCTTCGTCCATGTTGGCCACGGCCACTTTGATGCTGTCCGTGTTGCCATAGGGATTCCAGAACCCGTAGATGTTGAACCATGCGTATAGCGGGGGAATGAGAATCAGGCCGATCATAATCACCCACGCGGCGGGTACGGTGACCAATCGTTTGAAGTCACGGCGCAGGATCTGCAGTACGTTGTGCATTGTCTCTCCGGGTTGGTGAATCATTCCTCTCATAGCGATACGTATTTCGTAGCGCTACGCGGTACGTATCGTATAACGCGCTCCGGGACAATCGCCATCGCGTTTCATGGATGACGGAAATCGGGTCGAGTACTGCGGCAAAGCCTCGGCAAAACCATCGCCGGCTGACGTAGCCCCTTCCGCTCACGTCCGTGACAAATCGCCATTTCTGTATGTCCGTGAGCGAAAGGTGGTAATAAATCGCTATTTTCCGTCCGTATTTATACCCCCATTCGCTCACGATGCGCTATGCATCGCCATTTCTTGCGGACGTGAGCGAAAGGTGGTGTGCGAATGGCGATTGCAGCCAGCTGACGTCCCCCTCTTTTGCTCGCGTCCGCTAATAATCGCACCTGAACCGCTTTTCTTGCGGCGGATATTGCCTACGTTTGGTAGCGTGGGCTGAAGGAAGGAGCGGCATATGAGCGAAACCGCACAATCTGAATCACGATCCGAGGATTCCGCCGCGGGCAAGACGGATGGAGAAATCAAGGCGATTGCCGCCGAAACCGAAATCGCGGCTATCGAAGAAGGCGGAAAGCAGGGCACTGGCGAAGTCGGCAATCCCGCTGACCGTCGTCTGCCGTTAATCGTTCGCATTTACGGCATCGTCATGCTTATTGAAGGCGTGGTGACGCTGCCGATCATCGTGCTGTCGTGCCTGTACGTCGTGCAGGCCGTGCTTTCCGGCGATATGACGTTCGACGCGCTGAGCCTCACCACGATTCTGTCGGCGATTCACGCGGTCGTGCTGATGGTCACCACCGCGTGCCTGACGGTGTTCGGCGTGCTGCTTTTCAGGAACAAACGCCGGCACATCGCGCAATGGACGTACCTGCTGATTCCGCTTACGCTCGCCGAAGGCCTGCTGTCGCTGGCGTTGAAGGGGCTTGGCCTGAACCTTGTCAGCCCGGCTGTCCAGCTTGTCGTGCTGATCGCCCTGCACATCACCGCCGACCCATCGCTGCGGGAGGAGCGCCGGCTGCAGTTCGCGTTGCGGCGCATGGACGCCCGCAGCGCGTATGAGAACGCCGCCTCCCAAGGCATGGCCGGCCGCGACCTGACCGGCAAAGGCTATATTTCGCTGGATTTCTTCAATCTGTTCTGGCTGTTCACCATTGGTTGTGTGTTCGGTTTGGTGATCGAGACCATCTACCATTTCATCCTGTTTGGCGAATACCAGGATCGCGCAGGCTTCCTGTGGGGGCCGTTCTCGCCGATTTACGGCTTCGGCGTGGTGATCGTCACCGTGTTGCTCAACCATTTGTGGCAGTCGAATTGGTTGCTGATTTTCTGCTCAAGCGCGGTGATCGGTGGCGCGTTCGAATATTTCACCAGCTGGTTCATGCAGGCCGCGTTCGGTATTCGCGCATGGGATTACACGGGGCAATGGCTTTCGATTGACGGGCGTACGTCCGGCAAATACATGTTCTTCTGGGGTATCCTCGGCTTGATTTGGGTCAAGTTGATTTTGCCGCGATTGTTGCGATTGATCCAGCGTATTCCGTGGAAGATTCGCTATTCGCTGACGCTGGTCTGCTTCATTTTCCTTTTCGTCGACGGTGTGATGACGCTGATGGCCCTTGATGCTTGGTATTCCCGCATGGCTGGGGTTGCGCAGAATTCGCCCGTTTCGCAGTTCTTCGCCACGTATTTCAATGACGATTTCATGGCCCACCGATTCCAGACCATGAAGATCGACCCGTCCACTGCCGGTCGTATGTAGGCTGGTTTTTGCGTTTTGCGGGTTTTGCTAAGCGGCTGGTCGGGCGATGTTCCGGCTGGCCGCTTTGCTTTGGGTGGCTGATTTTGAACGATTTCGGACGATTGCAGTGGGGTTTTGTTGCGGGTTTTGCCGCGGGGGATTTGATTCTTCCGGATTATTGCCGTTTGGGATTCGTGCCTTCCGGCTGTCTGGATGCTTGACTGCTGTTGCCGCGCCTACGCCGCGATGCTTTGCGCCAGCTGGCGGATGAGGTCGGGGCGATGTCCGCTCCATGAGGAATTCGGTGAGATGACGACCGGAATTTGCTTGAAGCCGGCGTCCTTGATCTGTTCGAATGTGGACGGATTCTGCGTCAAATCGACCGCCACGTACCGCACTCCCAGTTTGGAAAGCTCTTGTTCGGTGGCCTCGCATTGAGGATTGTTCGGATTGGTGAAGACGGTCACGGTCATTACTTTTCCTCCCTATGCAATCGGCTTCCTTTGGTGCGGAAGATCTTGTCGGCCACGTTTTTTGATTTTGCCCGGCTGAGCAGGCCGTTCATCAGTATACACTACCCGTAGTGGCGTTTCGTGCGTTCGCCCACTGTATATAGTGGGGAATTTCCCGTAATACCGAATCTATGCGAACAAATGTTCGATATATTCGAGTCTATCATTATCGTCGATTGCGCCACGCCGGTTGCATGCGTATGGTCCGTCCGCGAATCGCCCGCGGGCTGTTCGCTATTCATTTCGGAACACATATTGCGATTTCGCTCGTTTTCTTACGATTGTGAGCGAAAGGTGGTGCCGCATAGTGCGGTAGGGGGTATAAATCGCCTTATTTTCCATACTTTTCGGCGCACGTCGCGAAATAATCGACCGAAATTGCGATTCGTGAGCGAAAGAGGGTGCGCGATATGGTGCGTTCCGTATTGAAGTGCTGAGACCTCATCCCGAAACAAATGAAAAAGTCCTGAGAACCATCGGCTTCCAGGACTTCGAACCTGTGCCCCCCGTGGGATTCGAACCCACAACCCACGACTTAAAAGGACGCTGCTCTAACCGTTGAGCTAGAGGGGCAACAGCAACATAGTATACAGCATATTCGGACCAATCGCCACCGCGGGCGTCTGACGGGCGTCGAAATGGTCTTCGGAGTGTTGGTGTGCCTACAATCGAAACCATGTCATGTACCACAATTCTTGTAGGCAAAAAAGCAAGTTACGACGGTTCGACCATCATCGCCCGCGACGACGATTCCGGTTCCGGCCGTTACGATCCGAAGAAATTCGTCGCTATCGCGCCGCAAGAGCAGCCGCGCCACTATCGCAGCGTGCTCAGCCACGTCGAAATCGATCTTCCCGACAACCCGTGCCGATACAGCATCGTGCCGAACGTGCTACCCAACCGTGGAATCCTTGCGGAAGCGGGCGTGAGCGAACGCAACGTGGCCATGAGCGCCACCGAAACCATCGCCGTCAACGAGCGCGTGCTCGCCGCCGACCCGCTGGTCGTATTGCAGCCAGCCGACGAGGCCGACGGCAAGCCGGAAGTGCCCGGCGGCATCGGCGAGGAAGACATCATCACCCTCATATTGCCGTATGTCAGCACCGCCCGCGAAGGCGTGAAGCGCCTCGCCGAACTGCTCGAAACGTACGGAACGTACGAATCGAACGGCATCATCATTTCCGACGTGGACGAAATCTGGTACGTCGAAACCATCGGCGGCCACCACTGGATCGCCCGCCGCGTGCCGGACGACAAATGCGCGATCATCCCCAACCAGCTTGGCATCGACTATTTCGATTTTGATGACGCCTTCAGCGACGCACGTGAATTCATGTGTAGCGCCGATCTGCAGGAATTCATCGAAACGCACCATCTTGGGCGCGCGGCGGGTACGCAGGGCGGCATGAACGGCGGCCACTGCAACCCGCGTATCGTATTCGGCACCGCCACCGCGAAGGACCACATCTACAACACGCCACGCGCCTGGTACATGTACCGCTATCTCGATCCGGCCGACGCGGAAAACCTTACCCCTGAATCGGACGATATTCCATGGTGTCTCGAACCGGAGAATGCCGTGACCGTCGAGGATGTCGACTTCCTGCTCGGTTCGCACTTCGAAGGCACCCCGTATGACCCGTACGGCACGCAGGGAACTGAGGAAAGCCGCCATCGCTACCGTCCGATCGGCATCAACCGCACCGGACACATGGTGGCCATGCAGATTCGCCCGTACGCGCCCGTCGAAAGCCGTTCGATCATGTGGATTTCGTACGGTTCCGGCGCGTTCACCACGTCCGCCCCGTTCTATGCGAACGTCGACGACACCCCCGCCTACCTGCGCGACACCACGCCGGAAGTCTCCACGGACTGCCTGTATTGGACGAACCGCCTGATTGCAACGCTCGCCGACGCGCACTTCTACGAGACCAGCAACGCGGTCGAGGGCTTCTCGGAAGATGTCCGTTCCTTCGGACACCGTCTGGTGGAACGTACGGATGATGCGCTTGCGATTGGTGGGTCGGCGACTGGGGCTGGTGGCGCTGGTTCTGGTGCCGGTTCTGCGGTTGGCGGTTCTGGTTCTATGTCTGGTGCTGCGGTTGATTCCGGTTCCGATGGGCTTGCTAGTCCTACATCTGTTCCGGCCCGTCTTGCGGCGGCTAACGACGAAATGGCGGAATACCTGCGATCGCGCAATACGAAGCTGCTCGGCGACGTGCTGTACACGTCCAGCAATCTCATGCACAACAGTTTCGCCATGTCGGATCGCTGGAACTAAGCCCGCTGGTGCTTTCCGTGTCCGTTTCTCCCGAATCGGACACACAGGCATCAAAATGAAGCGCTCCTGTGTCCGAATCACCAGAAACGGACACAGGAGCGCCTAGCCGATCGCAATAATCGCAATACTCACGCAATATCGCGTAAACCCTCTATCGCGCGAAACCTGCGAAACCCGCGAAACCCGCGCGAAATCAGTTGAACCCGACCACATGTTCCGCCACGAAATATCCCTTTCGAATCACAAACCGGCCGAGCGAACCATGTAGGTTCAGCGCGCGCGACATCGCCTTCTTACGCACGTCCTTGTAAATCGTCGGCGAATACGCCTCGATATCCGCCCAAAGCTGCTTTTTCTTCTCGTAATTCGCGTGATCTCGCGAGAGGATCATGAATACGCTCGCCACGGAGCTTTCAATCGCAAGAAAATGAATCATATAGCGGTACAGGCCGTCTGGCACCGTACCTCGTTCGGGGGTAGCGCGCACCATGCACTGGTTGACGAGCCGCAGCTGGTCCACGCGTCGGATCATCACGTCCGTCTGCACGCTCTGCCCGTCGCGGCCGATGAAATAGTGGTAGAACGGCGTATCCACGTATTGCAGCGACTTGACCCACGGGAACGGCTGGTACGCGTAGATGAAGTCCACGTAGAACGTGTGCTCCGGCAGCTGCATCTTCGATTCGCGCACCACGGCCGTACGGTAGATCAGCGCGTGCATGAGAATGTATTCGGTCAGACCGAAATGTCCCAGATCGTCCCAAGTGAGCCGCCTGCCGGGCTCCATGGCGTGACGGAAGTTCACGACGTGCTTGTTGCGTTTGCCAACCTTGTCATACACATAGTTGGTGACGAGCATGTCGAGCGGCTCGTCCTTGCCGACCTCGCCGCGCAGCACGGCCATGACCTGTTCGAGCGATTCCGGGCCTACCCAATCGTCCGCGTCCACGACCTTCACGTACATGCCGCTCGCCGCCGCGATGCCGGTGTTGACCGCGCCGCCGTGGCCCTTGTTCTCCTGATGGATCGCGCGCACGATTCCCGGATTGCGCGCCTCGAACGTCTTCGCCATCTCCAGCGTGCCGTCGGACGAGCCGTCATCCACGATCAGCACTTCGATGTCGTCGTTGCGCTTCGACGCGATCAACGATTCGACGCACCGTTCCAGGTATTCCGTCATGTTGTACGCGGGCACCACGAAGGTGAGCGTCTTCTTCTCCTGCATATTCTTCCTCGGATCGGGCTCGTGTCGGGCCGTGCGGCTGGCCGACCGCTCCGGCCAAAAGCATAACGAAACTAACGTAGCACCATGTGCGGTTCCGGGGCGCGGTTTTGCGCACAAACGGCACCCTGAAATACGCAATCTGCACCTGAAATTTCCCCTAGGGTCATTTCGGGTGACGGTATGTCAGTTTTCGTCAATTGTTGATTGTTTTTGCGATTCGTGCGGGCTTTGCGGTTTTTGCGATTCGTTCGTCTCGTCTGATTCGTTTGATTCGTCTGCCGCTTGCGATTTGCCTACTGCTTGCGATCCGTCTGCCGCTTGCGATCCGTCCGTCACGGTCGTCCCGTCCGTCGCGTCATCTCCCGCAGCAACCGCCTTCTCCTGCGATTTCGCGGCCTTCTTGCCCTGCTTCTCCTGCTTGGCGATCGCCTTCGCTTCCCGCGCGGCCTGCTTTTCCGCCTCGCGGGCGGCCTTTTCGCTTTCGTAGCGCAGTTCCGGCTTGGCTTCCATGCGGCTCAGCCCATACCATGCCAGGTTCACGATGTGCGCGGCGAGCTGCTCCTTGCTGAGCTTGCGCTGGTCGGCCCAGTATTGGCAGGTGTACACGGTCATGCCGATGAGCATCTGCGCGTAATACGGCACGCTTTTGGCCGGCAGATGCTGGCGTTTGAACGCGTCGGTGAGAATGTCCTCGACGCGTACGGCGATGTCTCCAAGCAGCGAATTGAACGAGTTGGACGGGTCGGTTTTCGGCGAATCGCGCGTGAGCACGCGGAAGCCTTCGGCGTTCTCCTCCACGTAGGTGAGCAGCGCAAGCGCGGTGCGTTCCACGATTTGGCGCGGATGCGCCTGCGGGTCGGACAGCGCGTTGATGAGAACGTCGGTGAGCGCGCGCATTTCGCGGTCCACCACCACGGCGTACAGGCCTTCCTTTCCTCCGAAATGTTCGTAGACGATGGGTTTCGACACTTTTGCGGTCGAGGCGATCTCTTCCACGCTCACTGCTTCGAATCCCTTGGCCGCGAACAGCGATCGACCGATTTCGATGAGCTGTTCGCGCCGCTGATACGACGTCATTCTGGATGTATTGGCCATACTGCCTAGTTTTTCACGTCCCGTGGATAGCCCCATTGCCTGCCCTGGCAGAGATGAGTGGCGTGTCCGTTGCGCTTTTTAGGCTGGAACCATGGATACGAATGTGATTATTGCGATTGTCGCGGTCGTCGTTATCGCGGCATTACTTGCGATTGGCGGATGGTGGTTCGGTAAGAGCCGCAAGTCCGCCGTGGACAAGTCCACTGAAGCGGCGAAGGCGAAGGCCGATGCTCGTTTGGCTACGGAGAAGTCCGCCGCGCAATCTGCCGCCGCAAGTGCCGAAAACGCTGAGAAAACCAAGGAAACCGCGGAATCCGCAGCGACGGAAGTGGAATCCGCGACTTCGTCTGCCACACCTGAATCGCCAGTGGCAACTGAACCAACTCCGGTCGGGTCAGCCGTAACTGAATCCGCGACCCCAGCCGTCGAAACCCCTGAAGCTGCCGGCACCCGCATGCAGCGCCTCAAGGCGCGCCTGTCCAAGTCCGGCAATCCGTTCGGCAAGGCCCTGTTCAACATCCTCGCCAAGGACCAGCTCTCCGAAGCCGACTGGGAGGACGTCGAAGACACCCTGCTGCTCGCTGACGTCGGCGCGGAGGCGAGCGAGCAACTGGTGGAGGAGTTGCGCAACGACGCCCGCATCGCCGGCCAGTCCGATCCGGCCGAAGTGCGTGCGGCGCTGAAGGACAAGCTGCTGAAGCTCGTCGGCACCGACGTCGACCGTCGGCTCAACGCCGACAAGGAAGGTGCGAACAAACCGAGCGTCATCATCATGGTCGGTGTGAACGGCACTGGCAAAACCACCACCGCGGGCAAGCTGTCCCGACTGCTCGTCTCCGAAGGCAAGCAGGTCATGCTGGGCGCCGCCGATACGTTCCGCGCGGCCGCCGCCGACCAGCTGGAGACCTGGGGCGCCAAGGTGGGCGTGCCGGTCGTGCGTTCCGACAAGGACGGCGCCGACCCGGCGTCCGTCGCGTTCGAAGCCAGCGCCAAAGCCAAGGAAGAGAACGCCGACGTGCTCATCATCGACACCGCCGGCCGCCTGCAGAACAAGGCGAACCTCATGGACGAGCTCGGCAAGATCCGCCGCGTCACCGAAAAGAATCTTCCGGTCGACGAGGTGCTGCTCGTGCTCGACGCCACCACCGGCCAGAACGGCATGACGCAGGCCAAGGTGTTCGCCGAAGCCATCGGCATCACCGGCGTGGTCCTGTCCAAGCTCGACGGCTCCGCCAAGGGCGGCATCGTGATCTCCGTGCAGAAGAAGCTTGGCGTGCCTGTCAAGCTCGTCGGCCTCGGCGAAGGCCCGGACGACCTCGCCCCGTTCGATCCGGAAGGCTTCGTCGACGGCATCCTCGCCTGACGTTCCCATATTTTCCGGATTTGCGATTTCCGTAGCGAAAACCTCCCGTCACGTTCCGTACGTGGCGGGAGGTTTTCGTATTGCGATTACTGCTCAGCGCCAGCCGTACCGGCAGCGCCAGCCCCCACTCCCGGCACTTTCCGGATCGTCAGCTTCAATAGCAGCGGCGCGACCAGCGTCACCAGCGAAATGATGAAGATGATCGTCGAATAGTATTCGCTGCCGAGCACATGCTCGTTGAAGCCGATTTGCGCGGTAATCAACGCCATCTCGCCACGCGGTACCATGCCCGCGCCGATCATCAGCACCGAAGCGCCGCCAAAACCGGCCATGCGGCCACCCAAACCGCAGCCGACGACCTTCGTGATCACGCCGAGAACCGTCATGATCGCAATGAACACAATCATCTTCGTATCATCCACGCCTGTGGTCTGCAGGCCGATGCCCACGAAGAACACCGGCACAAACAACGTGTCTCCAACCGGCTCGATATACCGGTCCGCGTCCTCCGCGTAATCGCTGTTGCTTACCGCGATGCCGGCGAAAAACGCGCCCACCGCGTAGCTCAACCCGGCCAGATTCGACGCCCACGCCATCGCCAGGCAGATGATCACGGCCATCACCGCGATGCCGGACGGCGCCTTCAGCACGCCAGCCAGCGTCATCAGCGCCGGCGCCACCCAAACCACCACCACGGCGGCCGCCACAAAGAACAGCACCTGCTTGAGCAGAATCAAACCCAGCCCTGCCACGTCCACGCTGCCGGTGTTGACGAGCGTGCACATCACGGACAGCAGGATCACGCCGATCACATCGTCAGCCACGGCCGCGCCGAGAATCGACACGCCTTCCTTCGAATCAAGCAGTCCGGCTTCCTTCAGCACCGCCACGGAAATCGACACGGACGTGGCGGAGAACACCACGCCGATGAACGCAGCCGGAATCGGCTTGAAGCCAAACAGCAGGCTCACTCCACCCATCACCGCCACGGGGAACACCACGCCCATGCACGCGATGATGACCGCCGCCTTCGAATATTTCTTCAGCAACTGCAGGTCGCAGCCGACACCGCCCAAAAACATGAGGATGATGATGCCGAGGTCGCTGAACAATGACAGCGAATCGCTCATGTGCATCACGCCCAGCAGCGAAGGGCCCACGAGAATGCCGACGAGGATCTGCCCGATCACTTCCGGCAGCTGCGCTTTGCGGCAGATCAGCCCGGAAACCGTGGTCAGCATCAAAATGGCGCACAGTGAAATGATGAACGTTGCCATGGTCCTCGCCGCTCTCTCGTTACGCGCGCCATACGTTCGCCGCACCGCGCGTTCGGTGTACATGCCACGCGCTCGCCGTACGCGGCGTTCTCCCGTCGTGTGCCACGCGTGTTCCGTAAGTTTCAGCTACCCAACTTACTCCGTCCGCAGCGTTGCCCGCCACTTCCGTCCACCGTCGCAATTTCATATTGCGATTGCCGGGCGATTATGCCTTCCGTATTTCCGTACCGCCAGTTTCGTTGGAATTCCGCCATTTTTCGGCGTAGGTTGACGTTTCGCGCGGATGGCGTTACGTTGGCGTAACACGTCGTAACGTTTTCAAAACGCGGCCGGCGTTCCATATCGTTCTGTCAGCCCCACACGATGGGGACGGAAATGTTGAACCAAATATAGAGAAAGAAAGAGGAGGGTGACATGGGCCAGCTTGATTCTGGAAATGCCGCGTGGATATTGACTTCCGCGTCCCTTGTGTTCCTCATGACGCCTGGTGTGGCGTTCTTCTATGGTGGCATGGTCCGCGCCAAGGCCGTGCTGAATATGATGATCATGGAGGCGGCCGCACTGTCCGTCACGATGATCATGTGGGTGCTGTGGGGTTGGTCGATCGCCTACGCCGGCACCTCGGTCGGCGGCATCTTCGGCGACCCGGCAACCGGCTTCCTGCTGAAGGACACCATGGTTTCCGATAAGGGCGTCTTCACATCGGCCGCACTGAACGGCAACAACTACCCGGTCAGCGTCGACGTGGCCTTCCAGTCCGCGTTCGCCATGATCACCGTCGCGTTGATCTGCGGCGCCATCGCCGAACGTGTGAAGTACTCCACGTGGATGATTTTCGTGGCGCTGTGGATCACGTTCGATTACGCTCCGCTCGCTCACATGGTGTGGAACGGCGGCCTGCTGTCCGCTGACGGCGCCATTTCCCAGGCGATCGGCGCAGCCGCCCACGATTTCGCAGGTGGTACGGTCGTCCACATCAATGCCGCAGTCGCCGCTCTGGTCATCGTGCTGATCATCGGCAAGCGTAAGGGCTTCGGCACGCAGCCGTTCCGCCCGCACAATGTTCCGTTCGTCATGCTCGGCGCCTTCCTGCTGTGGTTCGGCTGGTTCGGCTTCAACGCCGGTTCCGCCTTCGCAGCCAACGGCACCGCCGGCTCCGCGGGCGGTTCCACGGCCGCCGCAACCGCTGCGGCAATGCTCTCCTGGGGCTTCCCCGAGAAGATCCGCACCGGCCACTACACCGCAATGGGTGCCGCTTCCGGTATCGTCGCGGGCCTCGTCGCCATCACCCCGGCCGCCGATGTGGTCTCCCCGCTGTGGGCCATCGTCCTCGGCGCCATCGCCGGTGTGCTCACCTGCCTGGCCTGCGGTCTGAAGTTCAAGCTCGGCTATGACGATTCCCTCGACGTCGTCGGCGTCCACGGCGTTGGCGGCTTCACCGGCACCGTGCTCATCGGCTTCTTCGGCGAAGGCACCGGCCTGTTCGCGGGCGGCGACTGGAGGCAGCTGGTCGTCCAGATCATCGTCGCTCTCGTGGCCATCGTCTGGTCCGCCGTCATCACCGGCATCATCGCCTTCGCTCTGGAGAAGACGATCGGCTGGCGCGTCACCGAAGCCCAGGAAGTCGGCGGCATCGATCTTGCCGACCAGGGCGAACGTGCTTACGATTTTGCTGGTACCGCCAGCTCCGTCCTCAAGGAGGTGAAGTGAGATGAAGCTCATTACCGCTATCATCCAGCCCCATAAACTCGACGATGTCAAGGAAGCCCTCGCAGCCGCGGGCGTGCACGGCCTGACCGTGTCCGAGGCAAACGGTTATGGCCGTCAGCGCGGCCACACCGAGGTCTACCGTGGCGCCGAATACACCGTGGATCTCATTCCGAAGATCCGCATCGAGGTGCTGTCCGACGACGCCGATGCCGAAACCCTGGTTGGCGTGATCGTCAAGTCCGCCGGCTCCGGCACCATCGGCGACGGTAAGGTCTGGGTGGCTCCGCTTGACTCGGTGACCCGCGTGCGCACCGGCGAAACCGGTTCCGCCGCCATCTGATCCGTCCGGCCTTGTGATCGGGCCGATTCGGACAAGATGAAATAAAGACCCCCGGGCTTGAAGTTCGGGTTATCAATTACGACACATCCCCGTACGTGCCTCGCGCCGTGCGGGGATTGTCATAAGTCGTCATAGGTTTCATAAGGAACGTGCGTTATGACTTCAGCAGTCGATGGTCTCAAACAACGGTTCATGGCCATGAGCCAGCCCGACGCCGACGGCGTCTACCGCAATGGCGCGGCGAAACGCAAAGCCCGCACGGAATTGGCCATGGGCAATCTCACACAGTTGTGGAACGAAGCCTGCGAGGCGGTTTCCTTCGATGTTCCGGCAACCGGCATCGGTCTCGGCGCGGTCGGTTCGCTGGCACGTGGACAGGTGGGCCCCAGCTCCGACCTTGATCTGGCGGTCATCTACGAGCCGCACGCGCTGACCGACCAGCAGCTCAACGAGCTCGCCAACAAACTGTGGTATCCGATTTGGGATTCCGGCCTCGACCTCGACCAGTCGGTACGTACCGTCGCGCAATGCGAGGCCGTCACCGACCGCGACCTGCCCGCAGCTATGGGATGGTTGGACGTGGTGCCGATCGCGGGGGACACTGGACTTATCGAAAGCACAGCCGTATCCATATTGGAACGATGGCGCAAGGCCGCACGCAAACGTCTGCCGGAACTGCTCGGCTCCGCCAAATCGCGCTTCGACGAATTCGGCCGCATGGCCTACATCAACCAGCCGGACATCAAGGAGGCACGTGGTGGCCTGCGCGACTCCGTATTGGTGTCCGCACTCGCCGCATCCTGGCTTGCCGACCGTCCGCACGGCACGTATGACGACGCCGTCGAACGGTTGCTGGACGTGCGCGACTGCATCCATCTGGTCGCCGGCAAAGATACGAACATGCTGCTATCGCCCTACCAAGCCAAAGTCGCGGCGATGCTCGGTCTGGCCGATCCGACGCTGCCCGATGGCGAACGTGAGGCGAAGTCGATCGACGATCTGCAAACGTTGCTGGCACGCGTTGGCCGGCAGATCGCGTTCTCCCTTGATTCCACCGCGTCGCGCGCCGAGCATTCGCTGACGCACGACAAGCCGCGATTCGCCTTCTTCCAAGTGTTCCAGCCGCGCGGTGGCGGCAAACGTCAGGCACCGACCTTCGATGTGATCGCCCCCGGCGTGGCCAAGCATGAAGAGGAAATAGTGCTCGCTCCGGGCGCGGAACCGGCCGCCGACCCGAACCTCGTGCTGCGCGTGGCCGTCGCGGCCGCGGAATTCGGCCTGCCGATCGCCCCGGGAACGTTGCGGAATCTCAAAAAGTGCCCTATCGGCGACCGCAACTGGACGGACGAATCGCGTGAACTGTTCATACGATTGCTGGCTTCCGGCCCCGCGCTGCTCAACGTGTGGGAAGACATCGATTTCATCGACGTGCCCGGCAAGCTCATCCCCGAATGGTTGGGCGTGCGCAACCGGCCAAGCGCGTCCGCCGCGCACCGCTATACGATCGACCGGCACATGGTGGAGGTCGTCACGCGGCTCGGCCGTGAAACACCCAGCGGTGGGCGGTACGACGACCGGCATTACGAGGCGCTGCTGCTCGCCGGCATCCTGCATGACATCGGCAAACGACCGGGGGTGGCCAACCATGCGGCGGAAGGCGCTCGGCATGCGACCGTGGTCGTGGAACGCATGGGATTCGACCGCGACATCGTCCGCTGGGTCACGCTGCTGGTACGCGAGCATCTGACATTGTCGGAGTTCGCCACAGGCCGCAATCCCAATGATCCCAACGTCGGCGATGATCTGGCCGGCCGGCTCGACCATAATCCCGTGCTGCTCGACATGCTGTTCGACCTGACCCGCGCCGACGGCTCCTCGTTGGGGGCCACGTCCGGCGAGACCATCTCCAAACAGTACGGGTGGAGCAAATGGCGTGAAACGTTGGTGCGCACCATGTACAACGCCACCCGATACCACATGTGAGCGCCGGTTTCTCGCATGCGCCAAGCCGATATGCCCCCGTATTTCTCGTCGTTTACGGAAAAGCGGGGTGCATATCACCTTCCGTTCACTTCGGCAAATCGAAATAAGGGAATCGGGGTACATGCTTTAGGATGTCCCCAAGTTGTCCACTCAGTTATCCCCACTCTGTGGATAAGTCGAAACGTTTTCCACATGGTTATCCCCAATATGTGGATAACTCGGCTTTTTTCGACTTTCTTATCCACACCAAAGCCATTCGCGCGTGTCGTTCGGTGGATGCGGAGATTCATCCATAATCTCAATGCAACACCGGTCGTGACGGCACGCACGTATTATGGTTTTCCTCGGTATTGAACACATTCGATTGACTGCTGCGGTTGGAGGGACATGGCGGAGAACGACTCTTGGAACAACGGTTCGGCGCAGAACCGCGGATTTTCGAACGCTGGAAACGGTGCGAACGGCATGAACGGCCGATCCGGCCAAGCCGTGCGCGACGCCCTGTTCGACCGCGTGCCGCCGCATGACGACGCCGCCGAAATGGCGGTGTTGGGCGGCATGCTGATGAGCAAGGACGCCATCGGCGAAGTATCGCAGATGATCGACGTGTCCGACTTCTACCAGCCACGCAACCAAACCGTGTACGAAGCGGTCATCAAACTGTTCTCGGCCTCCCAGCCGGTCGACGCCGTGCTGGTGGCCAACGAGCTGCTCGCCGAAGGCAATCTGGAAAAAGTGGGTGGCTCCGACTATCTGCACAGCCTGGTCGCATCGGTTCCGACCGCCGCAAACGCCACGTATTACGCCGACATCGTGCATCAGCGCGCCATCCTGCGTAATGTGATCGCGGCCGGCACCAAAATCGCACAGCTCGGCTACACCGCAGAAGGCTCGCAGGCCGAAGACGTCGTCAACCTGGCGCAGGCCGAAGTATATGAGATGTCCACCGGCAAAGTGCGGCAGGACTACGCGCCGATCGGCACCGTCATCGCCGATACGCTTGACCAGCTCGACCGTCTGCAAAGCGGCGAAGTGTCCCGAGGCGTGCCGACGGGCTTCCGCGACATCGACGACGTGACGCAGGGCCTGCAGCCCGGCCAGATGATCGTCGTGGCAGGCCGACCGGCCATGGGCAAGTCCACACTCGGTGTGGATTTCGCCCGTTCCGCGGCACTGCATCACGGATTGACGACCATCATCTTCAGCTTGGAAATGAGCAAAAACGAGTTGGCGCAGCGTATCATCTCCGCTGAATCCAACATTCCGCTCGCCGCCATGCGCCGCGCGGACGACATCACGCCGGAACGTTGGGCCATCCTGAACGAGTTGCAAGGCAAGCTGCAGAACGCGCCCCTGTTCATCGACGACAGCCCGAACATGAGCCTGATGGAAATCCGCGCGAAATGCCGCCGACTGAAGCAGACGAACGATTTGAAACTCGTCGTCATCGATTACCTGCAGCTCATGACCTCCGGCAAGGCCGTGGAAAGCCGCCAGCAGGAAGTGTCCGACTTCTCCCGTGCGCTGAAGCTGCTCGCCAAGGAGCTGGAAGTGCCGGTGGTGGCACTGAGCCAGCTGAACCGTGGCCCCGAAATGCGTCAGGACAAGAAGCCGCAGCTGTCCGACCTGCGTGAATCCGGCTCTATCGAACAGGACGCCGACGTGGTGTTCCTCGTGCACCGTCCGGACGCCTACGACAAGGAGGACCGCCCGGGCGAGGCCGACATCATCATGGCGAAGCATCGTAACGGTCCGACCGACACGTTCAATCTTGCGTTCCTTGGCGCGTATTCGAAGTTCAAGGACATGCCCCAGGATTACCAGTCCCAGCAGGAGGCGGTGTGATATGGCTTGGAATTCCTTCGCGACCCCGTTGATCGGCAAGGCCGTGCGCGCGGCCTCCCGTTTGGCGCACGGCGGTGGCAGCGCGTTCCCCGGCAAAATCGTGGAACGCATCGACCCGCAATTCCTGTCGCGCACATTGGCGCAACTGCCGCTCGGCGTGGTGCTCGTCTCCGGCACGAACGGCAAAACCACCACCACACGCATGGTGGCCAGCATGCTGCAATCGCTCGGATTGAAGGTGTTCACCAACCCGACCGGCTCGAACTTCACCCGTGGCGTGGTTTCGTCGCTGCTTGCGGAAGTCTCGCTTTCCGGCAAACTCGACGCCGACATCGCGGTGCTGGAACTCGACGAGGCGTACGCCGTGCATTTCGTCAAGCAGGTGCCGCCCGACTACTGCCTGCTGCTCAACGTGATGCGCGACCAGCTTGACCGTTTCGGCGAGATCGACAACACCGCGCGACTGCTGTCCAAAGCTGCGGAAGCCACCACCGGTACCGTCGTGCTCAACCGTGAGGACCCGCGCATCGCCCGTCTTGCTGACGTGGCGCATACGGAAGACGGCGTGGAAGTACGCTACTTCGGCCTTGACGAATCGTTGCGCGGCTTCTTCCCGTCGGATGACGACATGAGCACCACTGTTGACGCGGAAGCGCACGACAGTGCGGAACATGGCGGAAATATTGGCGATTCGGGCAATGCCGGCGATACTGCCGATGCCGTTGCGGCTGCCGCGCCGGCCACATCGCAACCGCAGGACGGTCCCGACGCGCTGCCCGCCGACGTGACGTTGCGCGCCGTGGGCGACCACCGCGCCACCTTCGCGATCGACGGCGAAACGTATGAGACGGCCGTGAAACTGGAAGGCGTATACAACCTGTACAACGCGGCCGCCGCGCTCGCCGTGGTGCGCGCCGTCGCAGCGGACGCGCAGGCGATGTTCCTGCCGTTCGAAGACGCGCTCGCCGACAGTGTCGACGCGGACGGTGCCGATACCGGTACCGAAACGGACGGCAACGGCTCGCATGACGCCATCGACCAGGCCGCTGCGGACGAGATTCTGCGCGCGGCAGGCGTCTCACCCCGTATGATCGCCTTCGCGCACGCCACCACGCAGGCCATGATCGACACCGCCAGCGAGGTCACACCGGCATTCGGCCGAGGCGAGGTCATCACCGTGAACGGCACTCCCGTGGAACTGCTGCTCGTCAAAAACCCCATGGGCTTCCGCCTGTCGCTGGCCTCGTTCAAGCCCGAAGGCTGCGACACCATGGTCTGCATCAACGACGAATACGCCGACGGCCGCGACATGAGCTGGCTGTGGGACGTGGACTTCACCTCGCTGCGCGGCACCGGCGTCAAAGCCGTGTCCGGCGTACGCGCGTGGGACATGGCCCTGCGCCTCGAATACGATCAGGTGCCGGTCGAATCGGTCAGCACCGACCTGGAGGAATCGGTCGTGAACTTCGTGAACGCGAATTCTGGCACCCCCAAACACATCTACTGCACGTACACGGCCATGCTGAAAACGCGTGCCGCGCTCGCCAAAATCGCCGACGTGGCCGACGCCGGCGTGGGCAAGTGAGCGCCGCGCGAAACGAAACCGCGCAATCGCAAAGCAAAACAGCGGAAGGAAGACGAGGAGACGATATGAGCCAGGTCATCGACATCGTGTCGCTGTATCCGAAGGATATGAACATCTACGGCGATTCCGGCAACGTGCTCACCATCCAGCGCCGGCTCGCGCTGTACGGCTACGAGCCGCGCGTACACGCCTACAACCAGGGCTGCGACTGGCCCGAGCACGTGGACATGATTCTGGGTGGCGGCGGCCAGGACACCGGCCAGAAGAAGATCATCGACGACTTCTTCCAACGCGCCGACCTGCTGCGTTCGCTCGCGGCGGACGGCGTGCCGATGCTGATGATCTGCGGCCTGTACCAGCTGTTCGGCGAGTATTTCGAAACGGTCGACGGCTCCCGACTCGACGGCATCGGCGTGATCGGCGCGTACACGGTCGGCCAGGAAACACGCATGATCGGCAATCTTACGGAAACCTCCGCCGATTTCGGCAAGATCATCGGCTACGAAAACCATTCCGGACAGACGTTCCTGCGTGACGGCGTGCAGCCGCTCGGCACCGTCGAACAGGACGGCACCGGCAACAACGGCGAGGACCATACGGAAGGCGCGCGCGTCCACAACGTGATCGGCACGTACATGCACGGCTCGCTGCTGCCGAAGAATCCCGCGATTGCTGATTTCCTGATCCGCACCGCCGTCGAACGCCGTTACGGCACGTTCGATCCGGCCGCCGCCGGACAGACGGACGCGCAACGGGCCGCCCTGCATCGCATCGACGAAATCGCCGACCGTGCTCGTCGCGTGGCCATGTCCCGTCCGCGCTGACGGCTGCCATGCCGGTTCGCCGGCAATCGCACCGCCTGCGCTGAACGCCGGATATCCGCCACTTTTTATGCGATTGACCGGTTTCGCTCGGCGCAGATGTGAAGAAAATGCGATAGAGTGGTACCACCATCACCTAAAGGAGGACATCATGGCTGATTTTAATTTTGGTGACGGCCTGCGCAAGGTCTTTCTCGCCGGCGTCGGTGCCTTGGCGACCACTGTTGAGAAGAGCCAGGAAATCGTTGACGATCTCGTCAAGAAGGGCGAGCTGACCGTCGAGCAGGGCAAGGCCCTCAACGCCGAACTCAAGCACAAGGTCGAAGAGGCTAAGGAAGCCCCTGAGGCCAAGGATGCAGCCCCGGCCGAAACCGAAGACAAGGCCGAGTAGCTCCAGTCTTTCGTATCGCCGTCTGCCGCGCATGTGAGCGCCCGGACGGCGATTTGCTATGCCCGCGCGACGCCGGCGAAACGTTCGTCTGGCATCGCGGGCTTTCCAGCCGATTTCCCAACCGTTTGCGAGCAGTGACATGTCTTTGAAACACCCATCCGACAAGCCGGACGCGGCACGCCCCGAAAGCGTGGAGCCCGTCACGCTGTCCGACAGGGTCAACGCGGTCATCGACCCCACGGCCGACCCTTCGCCGGACGCCGCCTCCCAAGCAAACGGACTGACGGATGAGCTTGCCCACGAATCCGCGGACGATGCCGGCGAAACGGACGATACCGGCAAAGCGGCCGGTGCCAACGCGCAATCGTCCGAAACCATCGGCATCTTCGGAGCGCGCAAAGACACGTTCTCCGCGCGCTACCATCTGACCCGCCGCGGCAAACTCCGGCGTCTTGCGCAAATCGCGCAGATCGCCAACAAATTCGACGTGGTTCACGGACTCACGCCCGTCAAAATGCGTCTCATGCTCGAAGCGCTCGGCCCCACGTTCGTCAAGGTCGGACAGATCCTGTCCATGCGCTCCGAAATCCTGCCGCAATCGTTCTGCGACGAACTGTCCAAACTGCGCGCCGGCGCCGACCCCATGCCATACAGCACGGTGCTGCAGGTGCTTGAGGACGAATACGGCCGGCCCGTGGACGAGATCTTCGACCATATCGACCCCACCCCGCTCGGCTCGGCCAGCCTTGCGCAGGTGCATCGTGCGAAACTGCTCACCGGCGAGGACGTGGCCATCAAAGTGCAACGTCCGGGCGTGCGCGAAACCATGGCGCAGGACGTGTCCATCATGCGCACCATCGCGGGAATCGCCACCAAAACCATGCGCAGCGCGCAGGTGGTGGACCTGTCCGGCGTGGTCGAGGAACTGTGGGACACCTTCGAATCGGAAACCGACTTCCTCATCGAAACGCGCAATCTGGCGGAATTCAAACGATTCTGCGAACGCTACAAATACATGGACTGCCCGAAGCCGTACCCGGAACTATGCACCGAACACGTGGTGGTCATGGACTACGTGGAAGGCATCTCCGTCTCCCATCCGGACGAGCTGCTTGCAGCCGGCTACGACCTGAAGGAAATCGGCACCAAACTCGTGGACAACTACGCCACGCAGGTACTCGACGAAGGCTTCTTCCACGCGGACCCGCACCCCGGCAACATCATGGTGCGCGGTGGACAGATCGTGCTGCTCGACCTAGGCATGACTGGCCGGCTCAACGCCAAAACCCGTTCCGTGCTGAAGGACATGATCTTCGCCGTGGCCGAGCAGGATTCCCCCAAGCTTGCCGACGGTCTGCTGCGTTTCGCCGGAGCTGAGGCCGATCCGGAGGATTATCCGGCATTGCTGGCCGATCTGGACGTGATCGTCAAGGAATTCGGCACAGTGGACCTGGCCGAACTGGACATCGCCGCCATGCTGACGGCCCTGACGCAGATGGCGCAACGCCACGGCATCGAAGTGCCGAGCACCGTCACCACGGTCGGCCGCGCGCTGGTCACGTTGGAGGGATTGCTTGACGAATTCATTCCCGACGTGAACATGATCCAGATCATCTCCGACCACATCGCGTCGAGCACGTCGAAGAAGGATTTCGCCAAGGGCGAGACGAAATCGCTGGCTCTCGAAAGCCATCAGGCGCTGCACAGTCTGCTTGCCGCCGCCAACGAGCTGAAAGTGGCGTCCCGCATGCTCACGCGCGGCCAGCTGCGCGTCAATATGGAGATGGTCGGTTCGCAGGAGCCGATCCACCTGCTCGCCAACATGGTGAACAGGCTTACGATGGCGCTTATCGTGGTCGGCCTGTTCATCGGCTCGTCGATTGTGTATTACGCGGGCATCAAGCCGGTGATTTTCGGCATTCCGATTGTCGGTTTCCTTGGCTATGTGATCGCGTTCATCCTGTCCGTCTGGATTGTGTTCGACATCTACTTCAAGGGACGCGATTCGAAGAAGCGGTAGCCGGGCGTCTTGCGTTGCGGGTGGCTTGTGTTGCGGCGCGCTCGCATTCGTGTTGGTGATTGCGTTCATATCTGCGTTTGCGATTGCATTTGCGTTCCCGGATTATTCGATAGGACACGGCTTTTTGCTGAATAATCAGACAGGTTGTCAATGATTTCACTCCCCCTAATATGGACCCATTGACGGGGTACTGTTTTGGTGGCATAATGCTCAATGTCAACGATGACATCACCACCCGGTTCCCATGGAGGAGAGGACATGCAGGCCGGGAAATCCCAGCGAAGCGTGCTCGCGCTCGTGATCACCTGTGCCCTGATTCTTGGATTTGGTATCCCCCTTATTCCCCTTGTCGGAGTGGATTCCGCCGAAGGGACGGAGGTCTCCGCCGCTTCCGACGTTGCCACCGTCTCCGCCGAAAACAGCCTGCAGAACGGCAGTTTCGAACAGCCGGACGTGTACCAGTACCGTGAAACCAGCGATGTTCCGTATTGGAAATCCACCACGACTTCAGGCAACATCGAAATCGGCAGTGTCTTCAAAAACGGCAACGGAGACAATGACTCCCTGCACATGCGCACCGGCGAGAAAGTGGCCGCGGCCGAAGGCAGCCAATTCGGCAAGCCGGCCACGTCGAACGGCAACTATTCGATCTACCAGCGGCTCGCCACCACACAAGGCGCGAAATACCGATGGTCCCTGAAGCACAGGGCGCGTCCGTCCGGTTCGAAGAGCGGTTTCGATACACTCACGGTCATCACCGCGGACACGCATGGCGCTGAACCGCCATCGTTCTCATGGGGTGGCGGCACCGACCTGTTCCACAACATGTTCGAGTGGATGTTCGGCAACGGTTGGAACAGCCCCGGCTGGACCTTCCCCGACAGCGGCGAAGGCACGCTATCCTCGCCGACTTCAGCAAGAAGAGCTTCGGTGCCGGCGCGACCTATATCGCTCCTACTAGCAAGATGAAGCAGGCGACTTCCACCGGTACCAGCGTCACCATCAGTGATATCAAACCGGGTCTTTACAGCGTGTCCGCCACCAGCGGCGAGACCAAGTCCGTGTATTCGCCGGTCGCGTTGTTCGTGCGCGTGGACGGCACCACCACCGAGGTGTACGCCAACGGCGGCACCCAGCCTATCGGCAACACCGGCACGGCCAATCAGTATGAGATCAAAATGAAGCGTTCCGACGGCATCACCATGGAACAGAAGGTCAAGGATGCGGATGCTGCCGACTACACTGCCACCACCACCGCCGGCGTCGGCGACACGGTCGACTTCTACGTCAAGCTCACCATCCCCGCATACAAGGCCAACGCATACGCCAGCATCGTCGTCAACGACACCCTGACGGATCTCAGCATCGACCCCAGCAGTGTCAAGGTACACAAGGACAGTGCGAACGGGGACGTGATCGATGGTGCCGTATCCTACGATGCCGTCACAGGCAAGTTCACGCTTGCAGCTGGCAAGGTGTCGGCAGCGGATACCGATATGACCGTATACCTTACCTACAGCGCCACCGTCGCCAAGGGTGCGGCCACCGATACCGTGCATTCCTCTACGAACAGCGTCACCGTGACATACAACACGGAGACGACCGCAACCGAGAACGGTTTCATCACCGCGTCCTCCTCCACCACCATCTACAACTACTCGCTGAAGGTGGCCAAGAAGAGCGATAGCGGTAAGGGGCTTGCCGGTGCGGTCTTCACCTTCTATTCGAAGCAGGCTGCTGAAGGCACCGATGTCATCAAGTTTGTGAAGGACGGCGATGCGGACTATTATCGTCCGGCCCAGGCCGGCGAGACCGCCGCGGTCTCCGAACTGACCGCGCCGTTCGCCATCCGTGGTCTCGACGAGACCACCATCTACGCGAAGGAAACCACCACCCCGAAGGGTTATACAGTTCCGTCCGGCGTGTTCAAGGCCACTTTGGTCGGTGCCAAGGAGTCTAACAATTACACTGGCTTGCTTGACAACACCAAGTCCACCATCGAAGCCATTGCGCCGGCCGACGCAGGTCTCGTCCAGTCCAAAACCGTGGACGAGACCAAGGATTGGCAATACGACGTGACCATCCAGAACACCCGCACCTCCGCCCTGCCGACCACCGGTAGCGTTGGCACGGTGCTGTTCGCCGTGCTCGGCATCGCGCTGATGGCCGGAGCGGTGTGGCTGTACGCCCGTAGCAAGCGCCAGTCCGCCAAGTAAACGGCTGATAACGGCGAATCGCAAGGAAGGGTCCACGGTATGAATCGCAAGACGGTGCAAAGCATCGCCATCATCGCGATCTTCATAACGGGGGCCCTTCTGCTGTTCTATCCGCTTGTCGGCAACTGGTGGAACGAACGCCGCTACGACATGCTCTTATCCGGCTACACGCAACGTGTGCAGGTCAATCCGTCCGGCGAGGACTACGCAGAATTCAAACGGATCGACGCGTACAACGCCACTGTGCCCGGCAAAGGCGTTCCCGACGCGTTCGCCGTCACCACGCCCGAAGAGGACGCCGAATACGCCAGCTTCCTCAACGAGGACCCCAACGGCGTGATGGCATACATCAACATCCCCCGACTCAAATCCACCTTGCCGATCTGCCACTACACCACACCGGAATCGCTGCAGAAAGGCGTCGGCCATCTACGTGGCTCCGCCCTGCCCGTCGGCGGCAAAAACACGCACGCCGTGCTCTCCGCACACCGCGGCCTGCCGACCTCACGCCTGTTCACCGACCTTGACAAGGTGAGGAAAGGCGACCACTTCTACATCACCGTGCTCAACCGCACGCTCGCCTACGAGGTCGATCGAATCAGCGTGGTCAAACCCGACCAAACGAAGGAACTCAGCGTCCAGCCCGGCAAGGACCCCGTCACGCTCGTCACCTGCACGCCGTACGGCGTGAACACGCAACGGCTGCTGGTGCGCGGCCATCGCGTGCCATACAACGCGGCGCAAGCCAAACACGAGGCTGCGGATTCCGCGGTCTCGTCATTCACCGTCTACGGTTTCGCCGCAACCTACGGCACGCTCGCCATCGCGCTTGCCGGCATCGCCGTGCTCCGCCGCAACGCAGCGGCCCGCACCTCGCATCACGCCGCCGATTGGCCGCATAGCCTCACCGTCTCAGTCCGCTAATAAAAGGCGATTAGCCAGTCTTACCGGCTCGGTAATCGCCCTTCCGTATTTTGTCTCGCGAAAGTCCGTTCCTGGTAACAAAATGCGAAAGGGAAACGATCGGCGATACCCCCTTTTGCTCACGACTTACGATTTTGCGTATCTTTGGCGGGATGTGCGTCAAAAAAGACGGAAAAAACAGGCGATTTATACCCCCTACCATGCTTTGCGGCACCCTCTTTCGCTCACGACTGTGCCAAACCGGCCTAAATCGCAAGTCGTGAGTAAAAGGGCGCACCTGCCAGGCCCCACCACCGACTCGGCAATCGCCCTTCCATATTTTGTCCCGCGAAAGCCTTTCGAGGCCGACGCGGGTGCCGTTAGAGCGTGGGAATCGCCATATGCAACGACGAAACTGAATAATCGGTGAAATCGTGAGCGAAAACCGGCAAACTGGGCTACGCTCGTAACAAGTGGCTCATTGCGCGCGCAAATGCGGTGAGCAGGGTCAATCGCAAGGGAGGATGCCCATGTCAAAGTCGTTTCTCAAGAAAGCGCTGCTCGGCGGTGCGGTGGCGGCGGGAGCCGCGGTGTGGGCGATCGCCCCGCGTTCCTTCTCCGACAAGCGCCGTCATTATGTGCCGGCCGTTCCGGACGTGTGGTACGCGCACCGCGGTCTGCATGACGCCGGTTCCGGCCTGACCGCGCAATACGCCAACGAAAGCGGCGAATACGTGGCGCTCGCCCGCCGCATGGCCATGAAAGCCGGGTACGGCAGCCCTGATACACCCGGCGTGATTGCCCCTGAAAACTCGCTTGCCGCGTTCGCAGCCGCCTGCGAAGCCGGGTACGGTATCGAACTGGACCTGCAGATGACGCGCGATGGCGAGGTCGTGGTGGTGCATGACGGCGACCTGATGCGTGTTGCCGGAGATCCGCGCCGTATCGCCGATCTCACGTATGACGAGCTGACTCGTATTCCGCTGTTCCCGACCGACGCTCCGGGCGCATGCAAGGCCGCGCCGCTGCCGTTGGCATTGGAGGAACCGCCGCTGGTCACCACGCCGGACAACGCGCCGGAAGGCTACTATCAGCATGTGCCGCTATTCGCCGACGTGCTCAAAGTGGTGGCTGGTCGTGTGCCGCTGATTGTGGAATATAAGTTCGATGACAACTCCAAGTGGGATCCGCGCGACGTGGAGCTTATGGAGAAGGGCGACGCGTTGCTGCAGGCATACTCCGGCAAGTATGTGATCGAATCGTTCAATCCGGCGGCCGTGAACTGGTACAAGGAGAACCGTCCGGAAGTGTGCCGCGGCCAGCTGTCCTGGTGGCCGTCTGGCAAAGGCAAGACGGCCGACCCGGTGGCGCTCGGCAAGGAATATGCGGCCGGTGCGCTGGTGTTCGACTGGATTTCCCGCCCTGATTTCGTCGCCTACGACTGGCATGGCGGCAACAGCCCGCAGGTGCGGTTGGCTCGTTTCATGGGTGCCGTTCCCGTGTCGTGGACGGTGCGTAGCCGCGACGAATACGCGCAGTGCTGCGACCAGTTCGACCGCCACATCTTCGAAGCGTTCGTGCCCGACGAACAGTAGCCGACTGATAGTTGCCCGGCGAGCGACAGCAGCCGGGCGCTAGTCGACGGACTATGATCGACAGGCGACAGCCGGTTTTATATGGTTTCGGCCTGCCATCGCATGATTGGTGCGGTAGCAGGCCGAATTTTTATTCGATTGATTTATTCCGATTGGCAGCTCAGTCGATCACGCCGTACAGACGGTCGCCGGCGTCACCCAAGCCCGGCACGATGTAGCACTTGTCGTTGAGCTTCTCATCGACGGCGCACAGCACCAGCTTGAACTTGATGGACGGGTCGAGGTTTTCCTCAACGAACTTCAGACCTTCCGGAGCGCCCAGAATGCACACTGCGGTGATGTCCTTCGCACCGCGCTCGGCCAGATAGTGGGTGGCCGCAACGAGCGTGCCGCCGGTGGCGAGCATCGGGTCGATCAGGAAGCACTGACGGCCGGTGAGATCCTCCGGCAGACGGTTCGCGTACGTGATCTGCTGGGTCGGGTTCTCCTCGTCGCGCTTCATGCCGAGGAAACCGACTTCAGCGGACGGAATCATCTTGGTCATGCCGTCGAGCATGCCCAGACCTGCGCGCAGCACCGGCACGATAATCGGAGCCGGGGCGGCGATGTGCTTGCCGATCATCGGAGCCACCGGGGTTTCGATGGGCTTGTCCACGACTTCGATGTCGCGGGTGGCTTCGTAGGCCTCGAGCATCACGAGTTCGGAAACGAGCTCGCGGAACGTGGAGGACGGAGTGTTCTTGTCGCGAAGAACGGTGAGCTTGTGGTCCACCAGCGGGTGGTTCAAAACATGAATATCCATGGTTTCTAAGCGTAGTCCATGTATCGGCTGTTCGGCAACGTGCCGGTAGGTCGGTCAAATGAAACCCAGATGAGCGCCGATTGGATGGCAATCGAAAATCGCAAGAAAGCCAGAGAAAAATCAGGAAAACATCAAAAGAGGAGAAAAGCGCCGAACCACGAAAGCGCCTGTCGGCGCAAAGGCCGCTCGCAGCGGCAAAAAATGGAGCCCGGGGCTATGCATGGCCCGGCGCGAATTCCTATTGTACAGTCGCGCTCGACGCTTCGCAGCGCCGTGTCGCGTGGGGTATGAAACGGGGGAAAATTACGGAAAGCGGCGGTGGAAAGCAGTAGTGGAAAACGACAGTGGAACGGCCTATTCCAATCGTCCGCGCCGCCACAGATTCGCCCCGTGGCGGAAATCCTTGGCCGTGGCGAACAGGTTGCCGGCTGTGTGCATCAGTTTCGCAGCCTTCGCGCGCGCCCGCTTCTCAACGGCCGACGGGTGGCTGCCGGCCGCAGCAGACGCAGCGGAACCGTCGGAAACATCAGATGATCCGGCCTCGCTGGAACCGCCCAGCGAAGCCAGTTTGCGCGCTTCGATACGCAATCCCAACGCAACCACGTCGGTGAAGGCGGCGGCCCGCTCAAGCGCCACGGCGAAATCGCCTGTAAACGCGCCGGCCAAAATCGAATCGGCGGTACGTGCGATGTCGTTTTCCGTCGGTGCCTGGTCCACGCCGGCAATCGCGGAAGCGGTGGTGGCGACGGGCTCGCCGACGCGCCACAGTCGCGCGATCGATTCGCGGTTCTTCCGCATCCACGTACGCAGCAGATACAGTCGCCACAGAATGCCCGGCAGCGAGTCGGGGTCGGCATGGCTCCACAGTTCGGCGATCACGTCCACGCCTTCGCGGTCCACCAGCGTCAGCACGCGTTCCACCAGTTCGGCGTCCTGCGTGTGGTGCACGCGGTCAAGCAGCGCCGCGGCCGACGCATGGCACATTTCGTTGATTTCCGCCGGATCGGCGCCGCCGGCGATATTGTCGGCCATCATCTGGTCGAGCTGGCCGGGGCGTGCCGGACGCGGCGAACCGGTGTTCGTGAAACCGGCGGAACGGCTGGGAACGACTGAACCGGAACCGTAGTGCATGTTAGTAGACAATGGGGGAGACCTTCTGAATGTCGATGATGCTGGGGCCTTGCGGTGTGTCGATGATGAACAGCGACATGGCGGTGCCGGTAGGCATGTATGGCGATTTTGCGATGAGCTGCTTGGCAGGCTGCTTACGCGCGCACAGGCCGCGCAAATGGTCGTACATGCCGCCGATGACCGGCCGGTGCATGCAGATGGCCGTGGTTTCGCGGCTGTTGAGCGTCTGCGTGATCTGCTCGCGGAACGCCAGCCATGAGACCGCCGGATGCTCGGCGAACGCGTCCTCCGTCAACGCGTTGATGTGTTCCATCGGCCGTTCGGTCTGCCAGCTCAGCACCTGCAACGTCTCCTGGCAGCGCAGCCACGGCGAGGTGGCCAGTCGCGTCGGGTTGAAACAGGCGAGCTCGCGGTTGAGGGCGAACGCCATCGCCGCGCCTTTCGGCGTGATTGGACGGTTCGCGTCGGTGCCCTTCCACGACTTGCGCGATTCAGCCTTCGCATGGCGTACGATCAGCAGATTCTGCGCGGTCGCGGCACCCTCCTGCACGCGGTCCACGAACACTGCCAACGTGTCCTTATCGGTCGAATGGGACAGTATTTTGCGCGCCTCACGTACGGAAACCCAGACGATATCGTTGATTTCGCCCACGTCCGCGCGGTGCACCGGGCCGAACGCGTCCAGCAGATGTTCGGCGTCGTCGGCGGAAATCGGCTGCGCCATCCAATACAACGTGTGCTTGGTGTCGGCCGTGCAATCGTGCGAATGCCGGGTCTTCTTGCCCTCTTCGGACAACGGGTATTCGACTTCGCACAGATACGGTCCGAGTTTGACCGGCGACCCCGTCTCTTCGCCGATTTCACGCACCGCCGCATGCCGATGCGTCTCGTTCTGCTCGAGTTTGCCTTTCGGCCAGCTCCAATCGTCATACTTCGGACGGTGCACGATACATACTTCAATGCTGTCGAGCTGTTCCTGCGCGGATTTGCTACTGGCGATCGCAGGATCGTTCGCGATATCGCTGCCCGCCTTCCATCGCCATACGATGCCGCCGGCGGCTTCCACGATGCGTCTCATCTTTTCGCTCATATTGTCCTATTCTAGGCTGGGCCGGGCTGGCGGCGGCGCGTGACGTCCGAACATACAGAAAATGGCCGGGCCCGCAAGGTGCGGAACCGGCCATTCGCCTCGATCGATCAGTGCCTTACCGGTCGACGCGTGTGTTTCTTGATGAGGTATTCCTGGCTGTCGACCAGCGGTCGGCCTTCCTCATCCTTGCAATGGCGCACATAGGTGCCATCGGCCTGCATATGCCAAGACGCGGTGGAATCGGCCATCTGCAGATCGACGTACTTGATGAGCTCGTCGATCTGCTCCGGAGCCACGATGCGGACCAGCGCCTCGACTCGACGGTCGAGGTTGCGGTGCATCAGATCGGCGGAACCAATCCACACTTCCGGACCGGCCGCAGGGCCTTCGCCGATCTGCGGGCCATCGGAGTTGGCGAACGCGTAAATACGGCTGTGCTCAAGGAAACGGCCGAGGATCGAACGCACGCGGATGTTCTCGGAAAGTCCCGGAACGCCAGGCTTGAGCGCGCAGATGCCACGTTCGACGATGTCGATCTTCACGCCGGCCTGGCTTGCACGGTACAGCGCGTCGATGGTCTTCTCGTCGACGATGGAATTGACCTTGATCTTGATCCACGCTTCCTTGCCGGCGCGTGCGGCGTCCTCCTCGCGGCGGATGCGCTGAATCAAGCCGGAACGCACGGTGCGCGGCGCCACCAGCAGACGGTGGAAGCTCGACTTCGGCGCGTAGCCGGACAGCTGGTTGAACAGGCGGGTCATATCCTGGCCGACCACCGGATCGCAGGTCAGCAGGCCCAGGTCGGTGTAGATACGTGCGGTCTTCGGATTGTAGTTACCGGTGCCTACGTGGCAGTAGCGGCGCAGGCCGTCGGCTTCCTGACGCACCACAAGGCTCAACTTGCAGTGGGTCTTCAGGCCGACGATGCCGTACACCACGTGCACGCCCGCGCGTTCCAGCTTGCGGGCCCACGCGATGTTGGCGTCCTCGTCGAAACGCGCCTTGATCTCGACCAGCGCCAGCACCTGCTTGCCGGCATGCGCGGCGTCGATCAGCGCGTCGATGATCGGCGAATTGCTGGACGTACGGTACAGCGTCTGCTTGATGGCCAGCACCTTCGGATCGGCCGCGGCCTGCGCCAGGAACGCCTGCACGGACGTCGAGAAGGAATCGTACGGGTGGTGCAGCAGGATGTCGCGCTCGCGGATGGCGGCGAAAATGTCCTGCGCACGGGACGATTCGACTTCGGCGATCTGACGATTGGTGGTCGGAATGAACGGACGGTACTTGAGATCCGGACGGTCGATGCCGCCGAGCTCGAACAGCACGGTCGCGTCAAGCGGTGCCGGCAGACGGTAGACCTCGTCGGCGCTCACGCGCAGCTGGTCGGCGAGCAGCTGGGACAGGAACGGGCTGGTCTCGTCGGAGATCTCCAGACGGATTGGCGGTCCGAAACGACGGCGCAGCAGCTCCTTCTCCATGGCGTTGAGCAGGTTCTCGGCGTCATCCTCTTCCACGTCGATGTCCTCGTTACGGGTGACGCGGAAGGAGCGTGCCTCCTTGATGATCATGCCCGGGAACAGGGATTCCAGGTGAGCGATGATCAGGTTCTCCATGGTGATGAAGCCATAGCGCACGTTGGTGTTCTCGTCTTCGGTCAGGTCGTCGACCGGCACGAGACGGTTCAGGTTGTCAGGAACCTTCACGCGGGCGAAGTGCGACTTGCCGGATGCCGGATTCTCCACCAGCACGGCGAGGTTGAGGGAACCGCCGGAAATGTACGGGAACGGGTGGGCCGGATCCACGGCAAGCGGCGTCAGAACCGGGAACACCTGCTGGCGGTAGTAGCGCGACAGGCGCTCCTGCTCGGCCGCGGTGAGCTTGTCCCAGCTCAGCAGCACGATCTGTTCCTTCGCCAGGTCGGGGAGGATGTGGTCGATGATGTAGTGCGCGTGCTCGTCCTGCAGGCGGTGGGCCTGCTCGCTGATGGCGCGCAGCTGCTGCCTCGGGCTCAGTCCGGAAGCGGCCGTCACGGCGATGCCGGTGTCGATGCGGCGCTTCAGGCCGGCCACGCGGACCATGAAGAACTCGTCGAGGTTGTTCGCGAAGATCGCGGCGAAGCTCGCGCGTTCGATGACCGGCAGGTCCTCATCCTGGGCAAGCTCGAGGACGCGCTTGTTGAACTTCAGCCAGCTCAGCTCACGGTCGAAGAAACGGTCATTCGGCAGCGGTTCCTCGCCTGCCTGAAGCTCGCGCTTATCGTTCTTATCGGTCTCAGCGATATGCTCAGCTATCTGGCTGCGCAGGATCGCCTTTGAGGGTGCGTCAAAAATCTGTGCCATAGTTATCTACTTTATCCTCAAGTGCTTGGAATGTCTTGCAAAACTTAGGAAAATTAAGCAGGAGTTAACATTCGTTCGCCGAGTTGGTGAAATATGCTTCCGACACGCCGTTTTTTCGGGGCAAATGAACGTGAATGAACAGGCAAGCGTTGCGATTCGCACAGCATGGAGCATTTTTGCGATTCTTGCGATCGAAAAGCAACAGTTGCGATAAATACGGAACATCGTCCCGTTTCGGTTTGCACTTGCCGCAATGGCGAGCATAATTACGAAGTACAAGAACAACTGAAGAGCAGAGCCCCACAAGGTGTGTATGACCGAGATAGGTTGTTACGTTGAACGGGCATTGGATAGACTTACCGTTACGACGATGTTGTTGTGCAGCGATTCTGCTCCGAAGATTCTTGCAGGAAGGCCCGCTTCGGCGGGTCTTCCTTTTTGTTGCGTTGCGCCGTGCTGTGTTGCGTAATGTCTTGCGATGTGCCGAATCGCGTTGCGGTGGATAAGTGTGGATGACACGCCGAGGGTGTGGATAACCCACATTCTCCGACCACAGGTGCCGTTTCGGCTTGAACCCATGTGTGGTTTCGTTTTTCAATCGGCGGTATGAGCGATGCAATTTCTTCATTACAGGTCCCTCCGGTCCCATTGCCGTCATACGGAGGCCGTGACGTGCGCGTGACGTGTTCGCCGAAAATCCGGTCGCAGCCAGCGGCCAGAGTGCGGCAGCCGACTCGATCCCAGCAAACCGTTCGGCGGGAAACGGCCTCGCCGCAACGGTTCTATACGCCGCAGAACGCCGTGGACGCGCGAACGTCGGCACGATGGGCCGGGCCTGCCGTGACGGGCGGTTTCATGGGTTCGCCGTTGGAATCGTCGTCCACACGGCTGAAACCCGTTGAAGCGCAACCGGAACCTGCTCCACGCAACGTCGTGGTGGTCGGATCCGCCGTCGCCGGAGTCGGTGCCAGCACGTTGGCGGCGCTGCTGGCCCGCGAACTGACGGAACGTGGATGCAAAAGCGTGCTGGTAGACGCAGATCTCAACGGTGGCGGTCTTGACGTGCTGCTCGGTGTGGAAGACGAAGACGGTTCACGCTTCGGAGACATCAGCGCCCCGCTCGGCAAAGTGGACGGCAAAGCGCTGCTGCGAGAACTGCCCGTGTGGGATGGCGTGCCGCTGCTGGCCTGCAATCCCTGGCGAAGCGAAAACCCGCAATCCTGGGAGATCCAGGCATGCGTCCGCGCGCTCGCGCAGGTGAAGGACTCGGTGATCGTGGACGCCGGGCAATGGCGTGGACTCGATGACATTCCGGAACTGGCCCAGGCCACACACATCACCGTGGTCGAAATGACGGTGCTCGGACTGGCCCGAGCCAAAGTGGCCATGAAATCGCGTGGAACGGCGGAACGGCAGAAACATGGCCATATCGTCGGCGTTGAACCGCGCGGCGTGGCACGTGGACGTGGCGTGACCACGCTGGAAGAGACGGAAAACTATCTTGGCCATTCCCTCGCGGCGGTTGTCAAACCGGACACCAAGCTGTGCGGCGAACTGCTGGACGGCCTGGGCCTGCGCAGGCCGAACCGCCAAACCGTCAAAGCCTTGGCCGCGCTCACGGATGAACTGCAGGAATCGTTGGAAGGCAAGCGGGTGAAGCATGGAACTCGGACCCCTTAGCGCCATCGCCTCGCAGCCGGGCGTCACGGACATCGCGGTGACCTGCGACGGCACGGTTTGGGCGGATTGCGGCCAAGGCATGCAGGAAGTATGTCTGCTGCGCCGATGCTTTCCGTCAGCGCAGTCGATTCGTGAATTCGCAGCGCGATTATGCTCGCAACTTGGCCGACGGCTTGACGACGCCTGCCCGATCGCCGACGCCTCCACCGTGGACGGTCTGCGCGTGCACGCCGTCATCGCACCACTGGTGCCGCAGGGCGCGGCCATCAGCATACGATTGCCCGACGCGGTCTCGCCCGATCTGGAATCGTTGGCGCGCAACGGCATGTTTCCAGCCGAATGGCTGCCCCTGCTGTCCGGACTGGTGTCCCGCAAGGCAAGCGTGCTGGTGACAGGCGGCACCGGTGCCGGCAAAACCACAATGCTCAAAGCCATGCTGATGCGATGCCCGCCGAACGAGCGCATCGTCACCGTCGAGGAAGTGCGCGAATTGGGCATGATCCAACATGCCAACCACGTGTCTCTGGTCACACGCGAAGCCAACACGGAAGGTGCCGGCGGCATAGGCCTTTCCGAACTGATCTGCGCGACGCTGCGCATGAGACCGGACCGCGTGGTGGTCGGCGAATGCCGTGGCGGTGAAGTCGTGGATCTGCTCAGAGCCTTGAATTCCGGGCATCGAGGCGGCATGACCACATTGCACGCCAATCAAGTGGAGGCGGTTCCGGCGCGATTGGTCTCATTGGGTTTGCTGGCCGGATTGGAGCCACGCGCCACGGCGGCGCTCGCCGAGGATGCGTTCGACGTGGTGCTTCATGTGGAACGTATCGCCGGCAGACGGCGCATTGCGCAGGTCGGCAGATTGGAAGCGGTGGAAGGGCGATTGCATGGGCGTCTGCTGGCCGCCTGGGATGGCCGTACGGTCCGTGCCGGCCAACGCTGGGATGGATTCATGAGCCGATGGAGCGCATGATGCGTGATGCGTGTGGTTGGGAATATTGCGCCGCATGGCTGGCGTCGATGGCCGTCTGGCTGTGGCTGAATCGGAACGCGGAATGGGCGGGATCGCGGCGATTACAGCGTGTGCTGGTTCGCTTCGGGCTTCGTTCGGCTGACGATAGCGGCGGGGCCGATGGAGATGGAACTTGTGATGATGAATCCGACGGGCATGGCAGAACAGTCCGGAACGATGGGGAAAACCGGGATGCATCGCCACGGATGCCGACCATCGGCGCTGCCGCATGCGTGGCCGCGTTGCGGGCGTCCGTACGCAGCGGAGCCACCTTGGTCCAAGCGTTCGAGGAATTACAGGGCGCTCCTTTTGCAGTGCCTGAACTGACCCGTTTCCGTATTGACATGGCCGTACGAAGCCGCTGCTCGCTTCAGGAACAACACAAGCATGTGGATCAGCTTGGTGCGGAACTTCATGCGGCCTGCACGTTGAGTCTGCAGTTGGGCTGCGAGATGAGCCGATGCCTGGAGGCCGTCGCGGCGTCGTTGAAGCGGCGACGGCTGCTCGACGACTTGCGTGCCAACGCTTTTGCCATGCCGCAGGCCACGGTGAAGCTGCTGATGGCATTGCCGTTGCTGACGGTGATGCTAGGGGAATGCATGGGAGCCCATCCCTTGCGATTCCTTGTGGAAGACGTGAAAGGATGGATGTGCCTCGGCTTCGCCGGCTGCTGTTATGCCGTCGGCTGGTATTGGATTCGCAGGCTGATGCGGCAGGAGCATGTGCGATGAGCTTGGCATGGCCGATGCTGGCAGCGGTGGGCGCCGCTGGCGCGACATGGCTGTATGAATGGTCGCCGGCCAGAAATCCGCCCGATTCTGGCGCTGTGCGGTCATGCGATCTGCCATTGCCCTTGATATTGGAAATGTTGAGCGTGGCGATACGTCAAGGAGCGTCCATTCCACGCGCGCTGATTACGGTCGGAAACATTGTGGAAGGCGAGTTCGGCGGTGGATTGCGCTCGGCTGGAGAACGGCTGAATAGTGGCATGCCATGGAATGAGGCATGGCCTGACGATGATGATTGCGCCGTGGTCCGTGACGCGTTCTCCTCATCATGGTCGAGCGGCTCCTCGCCGGTGAATCGGTTGGAAACCGCAATCGAGCAGCTGGATTGGGATGAACGGTCGCGGATTGAACAGTCGGCGGCGAAACTGTCGATTCGGTTGTTGCTACCGACCGGCCTGTGCATGCTGCCGGCCTTTGTCGCCATTGGCGTGATTCCGGCGGTGATGTCGTTTCTGTAGCGGCCGATTCGCCATGGGGTAGTGCGGGTTGGTGCGAATTGGCTCAAATTTGCTCGAATCGGACCGCGGTCGGAATGACGGATGATGCGCGGTCCGTTCCGTCATGCCCTAATCGCTTGTGGATAAGTGTGGATGACACGCCGAGGGTGTGGATAACCCACGTTCTTCGACCACAACCCACGAAAACCATGCCATCGCCGATGCCAATACCTGACACTGAGCGTACCCGGTCAATCGGCCGGGGTTAGCCGAATGAAAGGAGCGTCATGAACGACGCAATGTCAATCAATGTCGATGGTTCGCCGGGTCTGATGGGTCGCGTCGGCCAGAAGTTATGCGCGGCCAAGGAACGTGCCAATAAGGCGGTCTGCCTATTGGACGCGCGCATGCGCCTGCTGACCGCCGAGCCGGAGAAGGGCGCGGTCACCGCCGAATACGCGGTGGTGCTGGTGGCGGCCACGGCATTCGCCGCGGTTCTGATCGCCATCGTGAAATCGGATGTCGTGAAAACGCTGCTGACCGGCCTCATCAAGAAAGCGTTGAGCGTGGGGTAACCATGCTTGCGCGATGGTGGAGACGCCATGCCCGTGACGCCGATTGCGGAACCGTCACCGCCGAATTCGCGGTGGTGCTTCCCTGCGTGGCCGCGGTGGCGATTCTGGTGCTGTGTTTGGGGCGTGCCTCCATAGTGTCCATGAACTGTCAGGACGCTGCGGCCGCCGGTGCGAGGGCCATGGCGATTGACGCCGGCGGCGAAGCGAAAGCCCGCGCCGCGGCGCAAACCATTGCCGGTGGCGGTTCCACGGTGTCGTTCGCCGCCAATGCGAACAGCGTCACCGTTGTGGTGCATTGCCCGGTTGCGGCGGATCCGACCGGCGTGCTGCCCGCCAGCGTCGTGGGCAAGGCAACTCGGTATTTCTGATTGCGATGTTCATGACAGCGTGCTGTCCGTAACGGTTTTTGAAAGGCTTCCAATGCGCGATAAGAAAGAACGACTTCCGTGAAACATGACGTGAAACAGTATGTGCGACGAGTGTTGCATGTGTTGAAAGGCGCGGACGAAGGTTCCGGAACCATATCGGGAGTCGCGCTGATCGCAATCGTCGCGGCCATGCTCGGTGCGGTCGCCATGGCAGGCAATCTGCTGCTGTGCGTGCATCGCGCGCAGAATACGGCCGACCTGGCGTCGGTGGCCGCCGCGCAGTCGCTGCGTGACGGTGCCGCCGACCCGTGCGCGGCCGCATCGCGTACAACGTCGGGCAATGGAACCCGGCTCGAATCCTGTGCCATTGAAGGCGAGGATGCGGTGGTCGCCGTGCGGGCGGCCACGCAGGTGCCGTTCGCACTGTGGGTCGTCCGGCAGTCACGTGCGGGGCCGATCACCTGTGATTAGACGATTTCCGAGAATAGCCGTTGCATGACGGCACGGAATGTTCAGCTGAAGGTAATGGACAATCTGGCGCTTGACGTGAAACATGGTTATCGTACAAGTATGAGCAAGACGTCACATGCGAATACGACCGTTGCCGTGGTCTGCAATCCGACATCGAACAAAGGCAAGGGCGCCCAAGTGGGCGGTCATGTCATTGATCTGCTGCGCGGAGCCGGACGCAAGCATGGCTTCGACGTAATCGATGTGACCGGCACAAGCTTCGACGATTCCCTGGCCAACGCCCGCCGCGGCGACGAATACGATTATCTGGTCGCGGTCGGAGGCGACGGCATGGTCGCGTTAGGCGCCAACGCAGTCGGCTGCTCCGGCAAACCACTCGGCATCGTGGCCATCGGCTCCGGCAATGATTTCGCACGCGGACTGGATTTGCCGGTCAATCGCGTCGAAACCGCCGTTGAAGGCATTGTCGGTGCGATTGTGCGCGGCACGCATATCGACGTGGACATGGGCTTGGTGACTTCGTTGCCTGACGGTCATGCCATCGATTCGACCGACGGAACCGATGTTTCACAGTCGCGCTCGCCGATCGACCGCTATTATGCGGGCATGCTGTCGTGCGGTTTGGACGCAAGCATCAACGACCGCGCCAATCATTCGCATCTGCCGAATGGCTCGCTGCGGTATTTCGCCGCGGTCATCGTGGAGCTGACACACATGAAAAGCTACGGATACCACATCAAGGCCACGCTGGCCGACGGTTCGGTGGAGGAGCGGGATATCATCTCGCCACTGCTCACCGTGGCCAATTCCCGCCATATCGGCGGCGGCATCGAGGTGTCCCCGTATTCACGGTTCGCGGACGGACTGCTTGATCTGGTGTGGCTTGACCATGTGCCGAATTTCCGGGAGTGCGTGGACGCGGTGGCACGCGCCTACCACGGCCGACTGCTGGGCAGCCATGCTTTCGGATGGAAGCGGGTGCGCGACATTGAAATCACCCGCGCCACCGAAGGGGATGAGCCTCCGGTGTTGATGGCCGATGGCGAATACGTGGGCCATTTGCCGGTGAAGGTCTTAGCCAAGGACCGTGCGCTGCGTGTGCTGGTGCCGCCGGCTGTGGCGGAAGCGCAGGCGGCCGACAGCGAGGAACGGGTGTTGGAAACCATCAAACGTGACGGTCGTGACCCTCTTACCGGTAGATTCCTCGCCTGACGTCGTTTTCCGTCAGCCAGCCGGTGCCGCTCGATGCCCCTCCGGACGTTGAACGGCCGTTATATGTTGCTTGCCGGCGGAAATGACGCGTGTGGGAGCACCGTCACAGATATTCGTCCAAATGCAGCGTCTGTGCCGCCACCTGCCTGACAATGTCATCGTCAATGTCAGGATGCAGTCTGATCAGCGAGATCAAGCCGACGATCAGCGTGTAGAAGGTCTCATGCTCGTTGCGGATCGGCATGCCGTGCTTTTCCTCGAATTCACGTACCGTGGAACCGCACAGGTATTCGGAAATGCGGTCCGCGGCCCGGTCGATGAACCTCAGATACAGTGCAGCGTTGCCATCCTCGATGAGACGTTGGCTGAACGGGCCTTCATCGGCGATGAGCGAACGGGTCAGCCGCACCACATCGTCAAGCGCCTTCGAGATGTTGCCGGCCTCGCGATGCTCGTTCCACTCTTCCAGGCGGGCGATGACTTCGCTGATGACATCGTCGAGCACGGCATCCGCAACCTGGTCTTTGTCTTGGAAATAGTGGTAGAAAAGCGATCTGGTCATGCCGACCCGTTCGGCGATATCGCTGATCGTGATCTTCGAAAACCCTTTTTCCAAGCAGATCTCACGTGCCGCCTGCACGATCTGCAAGCGACGCGCGTCTCCAATGGTGCTGGTGGACGCTTCCGGTTTCCCGGTCATGGCTCTCTCCTCCCAATCGCGTGGCAACGCCTTGTGCGGCATGGTGGTGACGCACGGGTTTTAGGCGCGCAACAGTCAGCGTTCGTGACCGACGGTACGCCGATCACACGGTTCATGTCTGATTTCCAGAGTACCGGCTGCGCCGGTTGTAGATCAGACAGACACGCGATGGACTTGCGGAGATGGTCGGCTTCGGCGCTTCCCGATTGGCGAACGTGTCGTAATTCATCGATACTCTAGAACACTACGGCGGAAGGAATTTGCGATGGCACTGGCACTGTATAGAAGGTATCGTCCCGACACGTTCGATGGCGTGATCGGACAGGATCAGGTCACGGTTCCGCTGATGCGTGCGCTTGACGAGAACAAGCTCACGCACGCCTATCTGTTCTCCGGACCGCGCGGCTGCGGTAAAACGAGTTCCGCGCGTATTCTGGCCCGTTGCGTCAACTGCGCCAAAGGTCCGACCTCGCATCCGTGCGGTGAATGCGCCAGCTGTCGTGACCTTGCCACCGGCGGCCCCGGCTCCATCGACGTGGTGGAAATCGACGCCGCCTCCCATAACGGTGTGGACGATGCCCGTGAACTGCGTGAACGTGCCGGATTCGCCCCGGCCCGCGATCGCTATAAAATCTTCATCCTCGACGAGGCCCACATGGTCACGCCGCAGGGCTTCAACGCGCTCCTGAAAATCGTGGAGGAGCCGCCGGAGCATGTCATGTTCATCTTCGCCACCACCGAACCGGACAAGGTGATCGGCACCATTCGCTCCCGCACCCACCACTATCCGTTCCGTCTGGTGCCACAGGAGGTCATGGACCCGTATCTTGAGCAGATCTGCGCCGACGAGCATATCGAGGCCGAAGCGGGTGTGCTGCGCTTGGCCATGCGTGCCGGCGGCGGATCCGTACGTGACACGCTGTCCGTGCTCGACCAGCTGATGGTCGGTGCCGTCGACGGCAAGATTCCTTACGGTTCCGCGGTCGCGCTGCTTGGTTTCACGCCGGACGCGCTTATCGGCGAGGCAATCGACGCCGTCGCCGACAAGAACGGCGAGGCGCTGTATGGCGTCATTCAAAAGGTCGTGGTCGGCGGATTCGACCCCCGACGTTTCGTTGAGGACCTGCTGGCACGCGTGCGCGACCTGCTGGTGCTCACCTTGGGCGGTGAGCGTGCGGAAAGCGTGCTGTCTGACGACACCGCGACCGAGAACATGGACGATCTGCATCGCCAGGCGGCTTCGCTGGGATTGGCCGCGCTTACGCAGATGGCGGATACGATTAACGCCACGCTGGCCAACATGACCGGTGCGATTTCGCCGCGCATGCGCCTGGAACTGCTCGCCGCCCGCCTGCTTGCCGGTCGTGAGACGGGCGTGGTCGCGCAAGCCGCCGCACCATCGTCCGGCATGCCGGAAGCTGGACATGCGGGCGGTGCCGCAGCGTCTGAATCGCAACGTCCGTCCGGTTCCCGTAGGTACGCCGCGCAATCGGCACGTGGAAGGCATGCCGTGGAACCGTCCGCGGCTCCCACGAATCCGGCCGATGCTGTCGTTTCCGGAGCGGCCTCCGTATTGGCGGAAGTCCAGCAGGCGATGGGTGGACCTCTGTCGGAAGGCAGCGAGCCGGCCGCTTCAGCCGAGTCCAAGCCGGTTGAAACGCAGTCTGCGCCATACAAACTATCCAATGCCGAAGCTTCCGCTCCCACCCAGTCCGTGGCTCAGTCCGCGCCCCAGCCTGCGGCAACGGACGATCGCACTCCCGACCAGAAGTGGGACGCGATCGTTGCCGGCCTGCCTGAGGATGTCCGTCGCTACGTGGACCGCGAGAAAGTGCCCCGCGTGCTGCTGGACGGGGCCAAAGGCCGACTGTGGATTAAATTCGACAAGTCGTTGAGCAAATACGCGTTCGCCAAGGCCGTGGCCAAGGAAGCAGTCGACGGCACCACCAATGTGGTGCAGATCGTGCGCGGCGAAGTGCATAAGGTGTTCGGCCCCGATGTCACTCTCGCGCCGGCCAAGAAGCTTGCCGACGGTTCCACCGCGGTGCCGTGGAGCAAGCTCAGCCCGGAAGAGCAGAGCAAGATCAACGCGCAGCTGGTGCAGGAACAGCTGAAGGCCGCCACATTGCTGACCGCGAACCTCGGCAAGGAGGTTGCCAAGGAGCCGGAAGACGACGATCCGTGGAACACCCCAATTCCGCAGACGCCCATCGCCGAAGGCAACGCCAACGACGTACAGCCGCCGGAACACCACGTAAAACATGTGGACGTGCCGGATGTGAGCGATGACGTCGATCCGTGGGCCACGCCACTGCCCACGCCGCAGACGGACGATCAGGAGCAAGGCCAACCGAATGGGCCGGAGCAGCCGCGGCAAAACCAGCCGGAACAGCACAGCGAACGACATAGCGCACGGCAAAGCGCCCGCGAAATGCAATCGCAACAGGCCCAGCAGCCGGCGTCATCGCCGGCAGGATTCGCGGATGACCCATGGGGAGCCCCCATGCCGGTGCAGGCGGGACCGCCGGAGCCTGAAGTCGCCCCGGAAGACGACGAATACTCCATGAGCGACGAATCGATCGGCGCATCGAACGCTTTGGACATGAACGACCTGAACAGGGTGTTCGAAGTGAAGAAAGTCGAGGAATTCAGCTCGGACGATCCGCATAATCCGCGCAACATGCAGGTGAAGAAAACACTTGACGACTGACACCGGCCACCGCACGTCGCATGTCGCTTATCGTACGGCGAGTACCGGGCGCTGGCCATCAGACGTCAGTTGTCCGGAACGTGGCTGCGGCAACCAGTCAACGAAAGGTATGAACCATGGCTTTGGCCTATGACGGCGCCATCCAACGACTCATCGACGCGTTCGCCAACCTGCCCGGCATCGGGCCGAAAGGCGCGCAACGCATCGCCTTCTACCTGCTCAACGCGCCCGACGAGGAATCGCAGGCACTGATCGACGCCATCACGGAAGTCAAGGAAAAAGTACGGTTCTGCGATATCTGCGGCAACGTGTGCGAAACCAGCCCATGCCCGGTATGCGCCGACCCACGCCGCGACCACAGCGTGATCTGCGTGGTCGAAGAGCCGAAGGACGTGATGAGCATCGAACGCACCCGCGAATACCGGGGCATGTACCATGTGCTGGGCGGCGTCATCAACCCGATGGCCAACGTGCAGCCAAGCGACCTCAACATCGCCAAACTCATCGAACGGCTCAAAGACAGCGAAGTCAAGGAAGTGATCCTCGCGCTCAACCCGAACGTGGAAGGCGAGGCCACCACCAGCTTCCTTTCGCAGCTGCTGAGCCAGACCGACATCAAGGTGACGCGCCTTGCCAGCGGCCTGCCGGTGGGCGGCGACCTCGAATACGCCGACGAGATCACCCTGGGCCGTGCGCTCGCCGGCCGTCGCGCCGTATGAGCTCCGCTGGCATGGCCTCCGCGAGCCGTCGGTCCCGCGCCCAGCTCATACTCAACCGCTGTCCAGCAACGTGTTCCGCATGTTGGGCGCGGTTGGACTTGACAAAATGGATGTTTCCTATAATAGGCTTCACTTGCCGAATCAGGCAGGTGATACGTTGAAGAAGATTGGATAAGTTGTGGCTCTCATCGTGCAGAAGTTCGGCGGCTCTTCCGTAGCCGACCCAGAATCGATTAAGCGCGTGGCCCGACGCATCATCGAAACGAAGAACGCCGGCAATGACGTGGCCGTCGTGGTCTCCGCCATGGGAGACACCACCGACGACCTGATCGATCAGGCGCTCAGCATCGATTCCAACCCGCCGGCGCGCGAGATGGACATGCTGATGACCGCAGGCGAGCGTATTTCGATGAGTTTGCTCGCTATGGCAATTCATGCGGCCGGCTCTCATGCATACTCGTTCACCGGTTCCCAGGCTGGTTTCATGACCGATGCCCAGTTCGGTACTGCGCATATCAAGGCCGTGAAGCCTGAACGCGTGCGTCGTGCGCTCGACAAGGGTTCCGTGGCCATTGTGGCCGGCTTCCAAGGCGTGAACGAGGGTGGCGACGCAACCACGCTCGGCCGTGGCGGTTCCGATACTTCCGCCGTCGCGCTCGCCGTGGCGCTGGATGCCGACATCTGCGAAATCTACACCGACGTCGATGGCGTGTTCACCGCCGATCCGCGTATTGTACCGACCGCCCGTCGCATTCCCGTCATCGACTACGAATCGATGCTGGAAATGTCGTCCTGCGGTTCCAAGGTGCTGGCATTGCGTTGCGTGGAATACGCGCAGCGATTCGGCATGCCGTTGCACGTGCGCAGCTCCTTCTCCCACCGTCGCGGCACGCTGATCGTGCCGGAAGGCGTCGATCCGCGCACCCTGCCGAACATCTGAACGGCAGCCGGGCAGCGTAATCGCAGGCAATCGCAAATAATTGCAAGACAACGCGAAAACGAAAATAAGACTTTACAAACAAAGGTAAGAACATGAGCGAAGACAACAACCAGTCCATGGGCGACCTGTTCCCCGACCTGGGGCCGGAAGTGCCGATCATCTCCGGCGTCGCGCACGACAGCACCGAGTCGCTGGCCACCGTGCGCCGCGTGCCGAACGAGCCGGGCATGGCGGCGAAGGTGTTCACCATGCTGGCCGAGGCCGGCGTGAACGTGGACATGATCGTGCAGGCCTCCGCCTCCACCGGCACCGCCGACATCTCCTTCACCGTGCCGGGCACCGCTGCGGCCAAGGTCCAGGAAGTGCTGCAGGAGAAGCAGGGCGAGCTGGGCTTCCAGTCCTTCGACGTCGACCCGAACGTCGGCAAGGTGGCCGTGGTCGGCGTGGGCATGAAGACCCATTCCGGTCTGGCCGCGAAGTTCTTCAACGCGCTGAGCGACAAGGGCGTGAACGTGCTGATGATCTCCACGTCCGAAATCCGCATCGCCGCGCTTGTACCGCTCGAGCAGCTCAACGACGCCGTCAAGGCGCTGCACACCGCCTACGGTCTGGACGCCGACCAGGTGGAAGCCGTGGTGTACGGCGGCACCGGCCGCTGATAGTGCTGGCTTCAGTTTCCCAGTATTTTTAAAGGGCATGGTTTTGCGACCGTGCCCTTTTCGTTTGCTTTTTACGATTCACGCCGTACGTTGCATACCGTGCCAAGCAGTCCCCAAACAAGCAAAAGGCCGGCTCCGAAGAGTCGGCCTTTTGCTTGGCTATGGCTCGTTTATGCGGCTTACGGTTTAGCTACCCAAGCCGCATAAACGTCGCATCACTTCTTGGTGATGTAACCCAACGCCTTAAGCATTTCTGCGCTTTCCAGCGCGCCACCGGCGGCGCCACGCAGGGTATTGTGCGCCAATCCCACGAACTTCCAATCGAAAATGGAATCCTCACGCAGACGGCCGATGGAAACACCCATACCACCCTCGTAATCCACATCCTTGAGCACCTGCGGACGGTCATCCTCGGTCAGGTACTGGATGAAATGCTTCGGAGCGTGCGGCAGGCCAAGCTCGGCGGCCTTGCTGGTGTAGTTGACCAGACGGTCGATCAGCTCGTCCTTGGTCGGGTTCTTACCGAAGTTGATGAACACGGTGGCGGTGTGGCCGTTGAGCACGGGCACGCGGATGCACTGCGAGGTGATGCGCAGCGGACCGTCGAACGGCACAATCTCGCCCTTGGCCTCGTCCACATGGCCGAAGACCTTCAGCGGCTCCTTCTCGGACTTCGCTTCCTCGCCGGAGATGAACGGAATGATGTTGCCCACCATTTCCGGCCAATCCTTGAACGTCTTGCCCGCGCCGGAAATGGCCTGGTACGTGCTCACGATGACCTCGTGCGGCTCGAATTCCTTCCACGCGGCCAAAGCCGGAGTATAGGCCTGGATGGAGCAGTTCGGCTTGACGGCAATGAAACCGTGCGTGGTGCCCAGGCGCTTCTTCTGATGTTCGATGACCTCATAGTGCTCCGGATTGATCTCCGGCACCACCATCGGCACGTCCGGAGTCCAGCGGTGGGCGCTGTTGTTGGACACGACCGGGGTCTCGGTCTTCGCGTATTCCTCTTCGATGGCGCGGATCTCGTCCTTCGGCATGTTCACCGCGGAGAACACGAAGTCGACGTCCTTGACCACGTCCTCGACGTCGGCCACGTTCTTGACGACCATGTGCTTGACGAACTCCGGCATCGGGGTTTCCATCTTCCAGCGGCTGCCGATGGCCTCCTCGTAGGTCTTGCCGGCGCTGTGCGCGGACGCGGCAAGGGTGACCAGTTCGAACCACGGATGGTTTTCGAGCAGCGTCACGAAGCGCTGTCCGACCATGCCCGTAGCTCCGAGAATGCCAACCTTAATCTTTTCGGACATAACAACCTTTCGCTTATGCTGGAACGGTTTTCCAAGTTTTGCAAGTTTGATTTTGCTTACGCTTGAGGTCGACCAGCCGGCCCAAAACGACTTCGTGGGCGGCCACACGCGTTGTTCAATCTTACGAAAACATGCCGTCATGTCCGCCGAGCTATCCGTATGCTGGTCGGTAAACGCGCTCGCGTACACTGGTAGACATGTCGAAGGCATCAGAAGAAGCGCAGAAGCAGCTGGATCGTATCGTGGCGTTGGGCTACCCGGATGTGGCCGATATGTCGGCAGCTGCGTTCCGCTCGCTCGCTCGCCCGCTTATCCGCGCGCTTGAGGATTGCGATGGTTCCGCCGATTTGGGTACGCAGATCCTGTTGGTGCCCACGCGCGAACTGGTGACGCCCGAATCGCTGATCGCCCGTACGTCCATCAACCGTATGGCCGGCTTCACCACCATGCCGCCGCGCGACATCGCCAGCTTCCTGCCGCAGGACGGTTTCGAACCGCCGGAAGGCCCGTTCTATCTGGTGATCGAACCGCACACCGGCACCTGCTATATCAACCGCGAGCCGGACGTGGCACGCAAGCTGATCGATTCCGACGAGCGATTGCCGTTGACTTTGGAAGAGGGGCTTGCGATCGCCACACAGCATCCGGAATGGTTGCTGGAGAAGAACGGTTTCAACCTGCTGGGCTCGCGTTCCGCTGACGGCCGCGTACCGAGTATCTGGATGAGCCAGAATGCTCCGCGATTGGGCGCGGTGTGGCCGAATTCCCGTCATACGTGGCTGGGTAACGCCTACTGCATGGCCCGTCGAGGCGTGAGCCTGTTCCGGTAGTCTTTCGGCTTACCGCGCCGGCTCCCTATAATCGATTTCAGAGAAGAAACTGAAGCAGGGGAGAAGCCATGTTCTGTACGCAATGCGGTTCGAAGAACGCTCCGGAGTCGAAGTTCTGCACGAACTGCGGCAATCCGTTGGTCTCCGTTCCGGTGCAGCCTGATGCCGGACAAGCACGGATTTCGGATGATTTTTCCGTCGATTCCACGGTGGCGGAAACCCCTGCATCGCAGCTCGCACCGCAGTCTGCGGAGCAACCCGAGGAACAGTCTGCGGCACAGCACGAGGAACGCCCTGCAGAACAGCTCGCTTCGCAGCCGGCAGACGCGATTCCGCCGGTCCCGTTGCCGGGCGGCGGCACGCTGCCCGTAGCGCAGTCCGCGACTTCGGCTGCATCGCAATCCGTTCCGTCGGTGTCGGAAACTCCTGAGCCAAAAAGCGACGGAACTATGCGTGACGCTTCCCCGAATCGCAAGCTCATCATCGGCATTGCGGTGGCCGCGGTGCTGCTGGTCGCCGCTGTGGTGGCCGGCATCGTGACATACAACATGGAGTTGTGGGGTGGCAAGTCGTTGCCGGACGTGGCGGTGGCGTCTCCCAAGGACTCGTCGAAGACTCCGGATGCGAAGGTCGTGGTCAGGCAGCTTGAAGGCAAGGGTCTCAAAGTCAAGCGCGTCAAGGAATTCTCCGGCGTGAAAAGCGGCAAGTTCCTTGGCTATCAGGGAATTCAGTCCGGTGACCGCGTAAGGGCGGGCAGTGTGGTGACAGTGCGCGAATCGGCCGGCCCTGGCGTGCCGGAAGGTACGGTCGGCAAGAAAGCTGAAAGCGTGGTGACAACGCTCTCGCAGATGGGCGTGCCGGTGCATTACAAGCAGGTGATTGTGTCGGACACCAGCAAAACCACCGAGGGAAGCGTGATCAGCACGTACCCCGCGCAAGGCCAAGGCGTGAAGGATGGTAAGAAAGGCATCTACATCGGCGTGGCCACGAAAAGCGACGGCGGCCTGCCGTCGGACATCGTCGGCCAGGAAATTTCCGACGTGAAATCAAGCCTTGAATCCAAAGGCTACGACGTGAAAGTGGAGAAACGTCTCTCATCGAAACAGTACATCGGCAAGGTCTCCGGCTCCGAACCTGGGCCGGGCAGCCAGCTGAACGAAGGCCAGACCATCACCCTGTATCAGGGCGTGGATGCCAAGGGTGCCAAGCAGACGTTCATTGACCACAGCGGAACCGGTGGAGATGGGTTGCTGATGGGCACGAGTGACGTTGCTTCTGGCCAGTGGTGCAATAAGGCCGGCGACTGCATCACGCTAGGACAGGATGACAGTTATTCCAGCGGAGACATCGTTTTCCTGAAAGTGAAAGATGGTGCTGCGAACACGAAGTACAGCATGACCGGTGAGTCTTTGATTTCCTGCGATGCGGTGCAACAGCCGTATTGCAGCAGCAAGAAAGCCGACTATCTGTTGACTGGAAACTCTGGAGCATTTGAATTGTTCCCACACAAAGCGTTCGAAACGTATTGGTGTGGCGATTCCGCCTTGGGTGGGGAAGGCGATATGCGGAGTTGTGTTGCCGGAAAGGTCCATGACATTGATTCCGACTCTTCGGATGCGTCCGATTATGAGCCGGACGGCAGCGGTAAATTCCATATGATGGATTTGTTCGCGGTGTTCCCAGTCGGCTCTGATGTGGAATCAGTAGAGAAAACTGGCTATTTTGACGCGTCTGCACTCGCGGCTGCCCAAAAGCAAAAACCTGTCGATACGGACCGTCCGTTCTTGATGTATCGTGACGTGAACCAGTACAAGGACGGCGAGAAGGAATCAACCTATACAAGGGACTGGTTCGATCCATTCATGCCTTACAACGGCTACAACGGCTCCAAGGATGACACCGTCAAAATGAAGCCCGCCCCCAGCGGCGAAACCGCCTACTATCTGGTGGAGGACGTCCGGCCCGACTGGGATTCCCTCGAAGACGCCAACATCAAGGGCGTGTCCGCCAAGAGTCAGAAATCTAACGGCAAAAATGCAAGCAAGAACGCAGACACCAAGAAATCTGATTCGCAATCGGATGCCGCCACTCGGTCTTTGATGAAGTCCATCGCCGGAAAGTACGGTTTCGCTTCCGGTTCCGGCGGTTGGGGCGCCACTATGACGGTGGCGTCCGATGGCACGTTCAGCGGAACATATCATGATTCCGACATGGGCATTACGGGAGATGACTATCCGAACGGATCGGTCACCATTTCGAATTTCAAAGGCCGTTTCAAGGATGCCAAGAAGAACGCGGACGGCAGCTATACGATGCAATGCGACAAATCGGCGCTGAAAATCGATGGCAATATAGGAGACACGTATATCAAAAACGGTAGTAAATATACGGTTGCCGACCCCTACGGCATTGCCCCTTGCGGTGCATTCACGGTATATCCGGCGGGATACGACAGTTCGCAGCTCAGCGAAGCGATCGTCGGCTGGAGCCATGCGTGGTATGACAGCATGCCCGCAAAGCTGGAAACGCCGATTATCGTGAATGCCGAGGACACGAATCTCGGTAGCGAATCACAGCAAGACGCCTTCTTCCAATCGAAATATCTTGAGTGATATTCGATAAGGTCGCGTTGTCGGCGGTGCTGCCGTCGAGTCGCTGTCGATCATTGCGATTGCCACGAGCATCGCATTACTGCGATTTGCGCAACAGCCCCCGAACCGCATACCCGATCGCGCCGCACGTCACCGCGCCCGCCCCCAGCAGTGTGGCGCTGACCTGCGGCCTGCGCAGCTCGTTGCGCACGCCGATCAGGTCCGTCACGCAATGGTCCTCGAAGAACACGCGTAATTCGTTGCTGGAATAACGGCCGACCAGATCGCCCCACGTCAGCATGCGCGTCACGTACGCCATCGGATTGTCTTCACGGAATTCAAACAGCCGGATGCCGCGGAACCGCGATTTCGGGCCGTAGCATTCGAAACCACAGGTTGGCGCGTACCCCAAATCGATGTCGTGCACATGCCCGACGAACGAATTCTTGTGGTCATGCCCGCAGAACAGTGCGAAATAGCCGCCCGCCTCACGTAGCGCGTCCACTTCGCCCACGTTCACGTCGGCGCAGCCAATCGCCTCGCCCAGCCGCGAACCGGGTCGGCACACATCACGGTCGAGCACATAGCAATGTCCTGCGAATTCGCGCGCGCCCTCCACGGCGTTCGGCGTGTAGGCGGGCACTTCGCGCAGGCAATCGTAGAATTCCTGCGGCGGAATGTGCTGGAAGGCGATTGCCGGTACCGCCTGCCCGTCGCCATTGCGCCTGCCCAACTCGCGTTGCACGCGCTTCAGCCATTCGACGGCTTCCGGCGAGGGGGTGCCGTAGCCGTCGGAGTCGGCCAAATCCCAGCCGCGCGAATTCGCCGCGTATTTCGCGTATTCGGTGACCGACTGCCGTCCGTTGCCGTCGCCCGCGTTTGCCGTGTCGGCGTAATCGCCCGAATTGACCATCATCACGCTCATTGTGATACGCTCCGAACCGTCGGACGCTTCGATCGGCAACGCGAACGTGCCCGGTTCGAGCGCCAACGGCGACGAGCCGGCGACGGGATTCATGCAACCGGCAAACTCGCGGTAAAGATCGTCCTGTTCGTCGGCGAGGATACCGCATTGGAAATCATGGTTGCCGTACGTCGCTGCGAAGGGGATATGCGATTCCAACGCCGGCCCCAAAAACGCGGCGAACGTGTCGCGCACTTTCTGCCGTGTCTCGTCGAGCAGCGACGCCGCGGTGACGCGATTGATGGCTTCCGCCCACGATTCCAGCTTGCTGGCAGAACCGTTGCGACCTGCGCTTTTCACCAGTTTCGGCGAATCGGTGCCGATGCCGTCGATCATCCACCGTTCGTCGGAGGGCTGCGATTTGGTCAGTGTTTTGGCGATCGGATGACGTTTGATGCCGCGGATTTTCGCTTCGATTTCGGTGACCGCGCGCACGTGCGTACCGGGCTGTTCGCCACGGCGACGTAGAAACGTATCGATATATGCCGGATCGTAGCCGCGGATCTGATCGCCGGTGAGCACGATGAGGTCGGGATGTGCCTTCCTGATAGCGGCTTCGATCAGCCGAATCGTGTCTTCGCGCACGTCCGGACCATCCTGAATATCAGCCATTTGCAGCACCCGGAACGTACCGTCGCTGTTGAATCGCAAGCTCATGATGCCCACTGTACTGCGGCAAATCTGGATATGGGGTGAAATAAGGGCGCGAAAATCGCAAACCATGCCGTCATATCGCGGAATACCGGCAAAATATGGGATTGGTTGTCGCTAGTATGGGCGGCAGTGCAGGTAGGTAACATGCACGTAACAATGTGGATTGGCAGAAGGCCGATCCGACTTTACAGATAAGGAGGAGTGATGGGTCAGGATCAATCGTCAGTGTTTGATCTCGCGGCAGTCGCCGCGGCGTCCAACGGAGGGAACAACGACCCGCTGCTGCCTCCGGCGCGTTACATTGGAGCTCCGCAAAAGCCCAGCAAGATGCCGTACAACAAGTACGTCGCATACGATAAGCAGGTGCCGTTTGATTTCCCGGAGCGTACGTGGCCGGGCAAGCGACTGCAGCGTGCGCCGCGTTGGTGCTCCGTCGATCTTCGCGACGGCAACCAGGCTCTCGTCAACCCGATGGATTCCGAGCGCAAGCTGCGTTTCTGGAACCTGCTCGTGTCGATGGGCTTCAAGGAGATCGAGGTCGGTTTTCCGTCGGCTTCCGAAACCGATTACGACTTCATCCGCATGCTGATCGAGCGTGAGCTCATTCCGGATGACGTCACCATCGTCGTGCTCACCCAGGCCCGTGAGCACCTGATTCGCAAGACTTACGAGTGCCTGAAGGGCGCCAAGCGCGCCGTCGTGCACTTCTACAATTCCGTGTCCGTGCTGCAGCGCGAGGTCGTGTTCCGCAAGGACAAGGCCGGCATCAAGAAGCTCGCCACCGACGCGGCCACCCTGTGCAAGGAGCTCGAGGGCGAAGCCAAGGGCATCGACCTGTACTACGAGTATTCTCCGGAATCCTTCACCGGCACCGAGCCGGAGTACGCAGTCGAGGTGTGCAACGCGGTGATCGACGTCATCAAGCCGACGCCGGAACATCCGATGATCATCAACCTGCCGGCAACCGTGGAAATGACCACGCCGAACGTCTTCGCCGACGAAGTGGAGTACGTGTCCAACCACCTCGTACCGCGTGACGCCGTGGTGCTGTCCCTGCACCCGCACAACGACGAGGGCATGGGCGTGGCCGCCACCGAGCTGGCCGTGCTGGCCGGTGCCGACCGCGTGGAAGGCTGCCTGCTGGGCAACGGCGAGCGTACCGGCAACGTCGACCTGGTCACCCTTGGTCTGAACTTCCTGACCCAGGGCATCGATCCGCAGATCGACTACTCCAACGTTCCGGAAATCCGCAAGACCGTCGAATACTGCAACCAGATCAAGATCTCCGAACGCCATCCGTATGCGGGCAACTTCGTGTTCACCGCGTTCTCCGGCTCCCACCAGGACGCCATCAAGAAGGGTCTTGAGGCCCGTCAGGTGGCCGCCGACCGTGCCGGTGCCGATCTGGACAGCTTCGTGTGGCTCGTGCCGTACCTGCCGATCGACCCGAAGGACATCGGCCGTTCCTACGAGGCCATCATCCGCGTGAACTCCCAGTCTGGCAAGGGCGGCATGGCCTACCTGCTCAAGACCAACCACAACCTTGATCTGCCGAAGCGTCTGCAGGTCGAGTTCGAGAAGGTCGTGCAGAACTACGCCGACGAGACCAAGAAGGAAGTCAAGGACGAGGACATCTGGCGTCTGTTCAAGGACGAGTACCTGCCGGTCGAGGAATCCGGCGCCACCGCGGCCGGTGTCGTGGTCGGCGACAGCAAGGACGAGACCCTCGAGCAGTGGGGCCGTCTGAAACTGCTGAAGGTGTCCGTCTCCTCCGGCGAGGATGGTTCCGACACCGTGCTCAAGGCCAGGATTCTCGACCGCGGCGTGAACGTCGGCGTCGACGAGCCGGTGGAGCGTGAGGTCTCCGGCATCGGCAACGGTCCGATCGCCGCCTTCCTCAACGCCGTGAGCAACTTTGGCATCGAGGCTTCGGTGATGGATTACGTGGAGCACACCATGTCCGTCGGCACCGATGCCATGGCCGCTTCCTATGTGGAATGCCAGATCGGCGAGGAAGACAACACGAGCATCGTGTGGGGCGTCGGCATCGACACCTCTATCGTCACCAGCTCGCTGAAGGCCATCATCTCGGCCATCAACCGTTCCGAGCGCTGATTGCGCTGATTGCGCGGCGCTGAGCAAACGGTGCCGCATATGATTCGAGGGGCTTCCTGGGTAACCGGGAAGCCCCTCGTCGTTGTCATGTGCCATGCGATGCGTCCGCTCACAAGTATGACGAGCGCGTTCCGTGACGCTTCCCCCTCCGCGGATGAAGGGTGTCGTAATGCCGCCACACCAAGTTGTACAACGATGTAAAACACGGTATAGTACATCGTTATAAAACCTGTATCTGCTTACTGAAGGATCTTCCATGTCGGCCAATTATTCCCTGCTGTGCTATACACGCGAAGCCACCGGACGCGAAGAGGCGAACAACGAGGACATCGCCTACAGCATGCATTTGGCGCTACGTTCCGGCGATGACGCCGAGTGGCAGCCGCTGAACGAAAACTATGGCATCTTCTTCGCGGCCGGTGTGCCGATCGCCGCTGCGACCGCGGAGTCCCGCCGTGCGTGCACGGCCGCGGCGCGCTTCGCCGCCGACCCGTTCGATGCGCCTCGCCCCGCCACCGACGCCGTCGCCCATGGCGTGGTCATGCCCGGTATGGATATCACGCTGAAATCGCTGAAGAATCCGTTCCTGTTCCGCCTTGCGGACGGACGATTCGCCACCGCCGCGACCCGTACCGCCCGCGGCGGTGAGCCGGACGGTTCCGAACAATCGGCGTTCCTGCTTGCCGTCAGCGATGATCTGACGGCGTTCGACCAGCGGGGGCTGGTGCTGTTGCGCACCACCGGTGGGGTCAATCACCCGTCCGTCTCTTTCGACGCCGCGGACGCGTGCTACGTCGTCTCCTGGGCCGGTGACGATGGCAAAGCGCGCACCGCGCGGACGGCCGATATCGTGGCCGCCGCCGGATCGGGGGTGCCGCTCGATGCCGAGGAAGCGGCATTCCCGCAGCCGCTGCGCCAGACCGGGGATTGCGGCATTCCGAACGCCGTCGTCGGCAACAGCATCGCCATCAGTGAGCCGGAGGCCGAGCGCCTGATGGAACGCTTCGGCCGCATCCGCAATACCGGAACGTCCGTGCCCGCCCAGCGAATCGATGCGGGCCTGCGTGGTGAGGATGCCCGGAATGCAGTCATGGCCTTGGCCGCGACCCGTGCGGAGCTGGCCTACAGCGATGGCTCGCAGGCCGCGCGCGCGGTGGATTGGAATATGGCCCAGCTTGAGGCCATCGCCCAGGAGGCCTCCGAGGGAACGCTCAAGGCCGGCCAGACCCGTACCGTCGAAGGTGTGATCCGCCAGAGCGTCTATCCGGTGCCGTTCGCGGTGGAGCGCGCCGATCCGTCGGTGTTCGCGTGGAAGTTCAATGGCAAGCCGATGTTCATGTTCATCGCCACCGATGACACCGACGGTAATTGCGTGGACCCGAACAACGGCAGGACCCATATGCCGCTGCGCATCGCCGACTCCATCGAAGCGCTTTCCGACGCCGCGGGCGGACGGGCCAAGGAGATCGATCTGCTCGCATGCGGCGATCTCAATAGCGAAGATCGTCCGATGACCGGCTGCTTCTGGGCGCCGGAACTGCATGTGATCGGCGGCAAGCTGTCGGTTCTGTTCATGCCTTGCTTCGACGGTCCGCGCGTCAATCCCGACGGCACCCCCAACGATCGTGCCGGCAAACCGGACATGTGGACCGGCAGCTGCCACATCATGCAACTCAAGCAGCATTCCGACGGCACTGATTTCGATCCACGCGAGCCGGAGAACTGGACGGTGCCCGAGCCCATCCTCGACCCGGATGGTGAGACGCTCAATCCGATCCAGCGCATTTCGCTTGACATGACCGTGTTGTGCGATTCAGGCCGCTGGTACTACGCATGGCAGCAGGTCGGCAGCATCTGGATCGCCAGCTTCGACCCAGGTCGTCCGGCGAAGCTCACCAGCAAGCCAAAGCAGATTGTCGTGCCGGAATTCGCATGGGACAACATGATCGCCGAAGGGCCGAACGCCATCATGCATGACGGAACGATTTTCCTGATCTACTCGGGCTCGCTGGTCGGCATCGACTACACGACCGGCTTGGTCACCGCCCCGGCCGGACAGGGGGCCGATCTGACCGACGCCAGCGTATGGACGAAGCTCGATTACCCGCTGCAGAAGTCCGGCATGTACAACGGGCGTTGGCAGCTCGGCACCGGCCACGGCATGTGGTCGCATGACGAGGACGGCAACCTCATCTACGTGTTCCACAACGCCGAATACGAGCACGGCCGCTATGGTGGCCGCGACGCCCAGGTGCGCCGCGTGCACTGGTCCAAGGAGGGCATGCCCATTCTGGATATGCAAACGGCGGAAGAGCTTGACCCCGACTATGCTAGGGTGACTATGGAGGTCGGTCGCGAGGGCGACTGGGCTCGCTGAATGCCAGAAGGGGTAGAGGGGTATATATGCCGAAGCGAACTGGGGGAAGCGGCGAGCATGTCGTGACCATGCGCGAGGTGGCCAAAGCGGCCGGCGTATCGATAAAAACGGTTTCCAACGTTGTCAACGATTACGAATTCGTCTCGCAGGCCACGCGCGACAAGGTCAACAAAGCCATCGCGGAACTGGGATACACGGTGAACGTGTCGGCACGCAACCTGCGCCGAGGGCAGACCGGCATCATCGGCCTGGCCATTCCCGACCTGCAGATGCCGTACTTCGCGCAACTGTCGTCGCTCGTCATCGAGGAGGCGAAGAAGGTCGGCCTGCGCGTGATCGTGGAGCCGACGCAGTATTCGCGTGACGGTGAGCTGGAGGCGTTGCACGGCGCCCAGCAGACGATGATCGACGGCCTGATTTACAGCCCTTTGGAGCTTGGGCAGGATGATGTCGATCAGCTGAAGGTCGATTATCCTCTCGTGCTGGTCGGTGAACGCATCTTTACCGACCAGGTGGACCATATCGCCACGGAGAACGTCGAAGGTGCGAAGCGGGCCACGCAGTATCTGCTGACGACCGGCTGCCGGCATGTGGCGGTGGTTGGCGTGCACCCGGGGGAGAAAGTCGGTTCCGCCGCGCTGCGCTACCAAGGGTATCTTGAGGCACTGGAGGAGGCCGGCGTCGAATTCGACGATCGGCTGGTCGTCGAATCGGGCATGTGGCATCGTAGCGACGGTGTGAGGGCCATGAACACGTTGCTGGATTCCGGCGTCGAGGTCGATGGCGTCGTCGCATTGAACGACATGCTGGCTTCCGGCGTGATGCATGCCATTCAGATGCGTGGCCTGCGCATTCCCGATGATATTTCCGTGGTCGGCTTCGATAATTCCGACGATTCGCAGTACCTGTCGCCTGCTTTGACGTCGATCGCGCCGGGACTTGAGGCGGTCGCCCGTCTGTCGGTGAAGGTGCTCAAGGAACGCATCGACGGCCGTGACCCGAATGTCGACAAGCCGGGGGAGAAGATCTTCCGCAAGGTCTCGTCGTCGCTGGTCGTGCGCCAATCCACCAAACTCCCCGCCGATTCCCTCGTTCTCTAAGCGTTCGTCTGCCTGCGGCAAATATCCTGGCGTACCGGGATACTTTCCGTCCGGCCCTCGTTGCCGTACCCATCGGTTGGCTCTTCCCCCAAGGTGCCGCCGCCGGGCATGGGCGCTCGGCCGTAAGCTTGGCCGAACGGCCTTGAGTGTGTCGAGCACCCATGACCGACGGCGGCACCGACATTGGCATGAATGGCGCAAACGATGGACGCCCATGCCCAGCGGCAGCACCGCATCCAAGCATCTTCCGACAATGACGCGCCCAAGTTGTTACAACGATGTAAGAATGATATATTCAACGTTGTAAATACTGGAACAACGGATTGAGAAGGACTAAACATGGTTGTTTACAACAATCCGATCGTGCTTCAGCGCGCAGACCCCTGGGTGCTCAAGGTTGACGGCGAGTATTATTTCACCGCCTCCGATCCGGAATACAACTGCATCGCCATCCGGCACGCGTCGAGCATCAACGATCTGCAGAAGGCTCCGGAGACGGTGGTGTGGCGCAAGCACGAATCCGGCCCGGCAAGCATCTACATCTGGGCCCCCGAACTACACCGTATCAATGGCGCATGGTATATCTACTTCGCAGGCGCCGCAACGGATTTCGAAGCATCCGGCCTGCCGACGCACCGCATGTTCGTGCTGGAGAACACCGACGACGATCCAACTTCCGACAACTGGGTGGAGAAGGGCCAGATCATCACCCCGATCGACTCCTTCGCACTTGACGCCACCACCGAGGTGATCGATGGCGTGCAGTACTTGGTATGGGCGCAGAAGGATCCTGCCATCGAAGGCAACTCCAATCTGTATATCGCCAAGATGGCCAATCCGTGGACGCTGGGCAGCGAGCCCGTCATGCTGACCAAGCCGGAATACGACTGGGAATGCATCGACTTCCTGGTCAACGAAGGACCGGCCTTCCTGTTCCATGAGAACAAGATCTACATCACGTATTCCGCCTCCGGCACCGGAGTTCCGTACGCCGTGGGGCTGTTGACCGCCGAGCGCGGCAGCGATCTGCTGGACAAGGCCTCCTGGACTAAGAGCCCGGTGCCGGTGTTTAAGACCTGCGCCGAGAACGGTCAGTATGGTCCGGGCCACAATTCATTCACCAAGTCCGAGGACGGCACCGAGGACCTGATGATCTACCACTGCCGCAACTACACGGAAATTAAGGGCGATCCGCTGTTCGACCCGAATCGCCACGCGCGCGTCGGTGTGGTCAAGTGGACCGCCGACGGTCCGGATTTCGGCGTGCCGGAACCTGATAATCTATGGACTCCCACTACCACGGACGTGTTGCCCGCTGATGGTGGCCCGCTTGCGGGAACTCCGGCCGTAGGCCACTGAGGGGCGTGGCCGGAGGGGTCACCCCGTCTATAACCCCATCCATAAAGCTGGCTGTTGTCGTCGGCGTGTTACCGTTTGTACAACGATGAAAATAGCTGTATAATCAAAATTACAACGTTGCAAATGAGCAGGGAGGCTCAATCGAAAAGGATTCTTCCCATTCGGATTGCAACGAGGAGCGGTCCAGCGATGGTCCGTTGAGGAAAAGGAAGGAAACAATGTCTACATCCAGGCATCTTACCGGGTTGCGGCGCTTTGCCAAGGCTGCCGTAGCCGTGTGTGCGTCACTTGGACTTGTGCTTGCCGCCGGAGGCTGTGGTGCCTCTTCGGGTGAAAGCAAGACCATTTACTTCTGGAACAATCTGGTGGGCGATGACGGTCCTGCAATGCAGCGCATCGTCAAGGAATACAACGCCCAGAGCGATTACAAGGTCGTTTTCCAGCCGATGAACGGCGGCGATCTGACCACGAAGATCTATTCCGTGATGCAGACCGGCAAGAACATCCCCGACATCATCATCGGCGACCAGTTCCAGACCGCCGTTCTGCAGTCCCAAGGTCTGCTCGACACCATGGACGATTGGCAGAAGGTCGCCCCGGACCTCAAGGAGAGCAGCTTCCTGCCCGCCACTTGGAAGGGCGTCACCGTCAATGGCAAGGCCTACGGCATTCCGCTGTATCTGTACCAGATGGCCATCTACTACAACAAGGACCTGGTCAAGAAGTACAACCTGCAGTACATCCTCGACGACGGGTTCGTCACCATCGACGAGATCAAGGACCTCAAGGGCAAGCTACCCAAGGGCACCTACGCGCTGACTTACGGCAATCTGCCGTGGGCCTTCATGTCCCTGCTGTACGGCGCGGGCGGCACGCTTGAGAACGATATGGACGACCTGACCAAGGACGTGTGGCGCAAGCCCATGGAGAAGCTCAAGGAAGCGTACGACGCCGGTGTGATCGCCCCGATGGACGTCGACGGCGAGCAGGCGTTCGGTTCCGGCAAGGCCGTGTTCGCGCAGCTTGGCACGTGGGCGCAGGGCAATATGTCCAACACCTTGGGCGCCGACAAGATCGCGGAAGCCAACACCCTGCAGTACAGCGCCGACAATCCGGTGAACTTCTTCTACCAGTGCAACTGGATGCAGTTGAAGGATCCGCACCGCTCCGCGGCGAAATCCGCAGCCGCCGCCGACTTCGTCAAGTACGTGTACGAGCACTGGATGGATTGGTCTGAGGTCGGTTCCATCTCGCCGGCATACCGCGATCTGAACAACCCGGAGTACCAGAAGCTGATCCAGGCGTCCTTCACCAACAGCAAGAAGGAACGCGACTACATCAAGACCTCCAACTACCTCTACGGAGGCTATGCGACCGCTGGTTGGGGCACATACAACGACATCGTCTACGGCAATGTTGGTCTTGAAGAAGGTCTGAAGACCCTCGACCTCATGGCCCAGGGCCAAATCGAGATTCAGGAGGAATCGTGATGAGCAAGACATCTACGATCGGATCCGCAAAATCATCCATGAAGCGCAAGAACTCTATCTGGCACGCGCTGCCGTACATCGCTCCGCACTTCATCATCTTCGCCGTCTTCGGCATCATCCCGATTATCTTCGGCATTGGACTGGCGTTCACCCGCTGGAACATGGTCGGTGCGCCGAAGTTCGTCGGCCTGCAGAACTTCGCGAAGATCTTCGACCCCAGCACCTATTTCTACTCGATCTTCTGGCGTGATCTCGGCCACACTCTGCTCTTCGTGCTGGTCAGCGTGCCGCTGACCATCATCGTGCCGCTGCTGCTCGCCGTGGCGCTCAGCAAGAAGGGACTCAAGGGCGCTGGTCTGTTCCAGGCGATCTTCTACATCCCAGGTCTGATCTCCATCGCCGCCGGTGCACTGGTCTGGCGTATGGTCTTCAACTCCCAGTTCGGTCTGCTGAACACCACCTTCCACACCGACATCAACTGGCTCGGCAAGAACCCGTACGCATGGATCACCATCTTCGTACTCGTGCTGTGGGCCGGTATCGGCGGTAACCTCGTCATCTACCGTTCCGCGCTCTCCGGCGTGGACGAGAGCCTCTACGAAGCCGCGAAGGTCGACGGAGCCGGTCCGGTCAGGATCTTCTTCTCCATCACCCTGCCGGAAATCAAGCTGCCGTTGTTCTACACCACCATCATGACCACCACGGGCGCCTTCAACGTGTGGGGCCAGCCGGTCATGCTGACCAACGGCGGACCAAACTACCAGACCCAGGTGCTGCTGATGGATATCAGGAACCTCGCGTTCCCCGCCGGCCCTGCGGCCGCCGGCATGGCTTCCGCAATGGCATTGCTGCTGGGCATCATCCTGATGGCCATCGCCGCGATCCAGCTGATCTTCATGAATAAGGAGGACTGAAGATGTCCGCTGCAACCACAGTCAATGTCGCAAGCGCGGCAATTCCTGAAAACAAAACCAAAAAGGTCTCCCCGTCGCTGATCGCCGTCTATGTGGTGCTCGTCGTGCTGGCAGTCGTCTGGCTGCTTCCGGTGATCTACACCGTGACGACTTCGTTCAAGTCGGTGGCCGAATTCACCTCCAACGCGTTCAACTTCCTGCCCGCGAAGTGGGTGCTTGACAACTACATGACGCTGATCGAGGCATCCGCCAGCTACCCGGTCCTGAACTGGCTGGGCAACTCGCTGATTATCTCGACCGTGTTCGCAGTGCTGTCCGTGTGCATCGTCGCGCTCGCAGGCTTCGGCTATTCCCGTCTGAACTTCAAGTACCGCGATACGCTGTTCTTCGTCCTGCTGCTCATCTCGATGTTCCCTGCCGTGGTCAACATGATCCCGCAGTACCGCATCATCGCCTCCCTCGGCTGGGTCAACACCTACTGGGCCTGCATCATCCCTGGCCTGGGCAACGTGGCGAACATCTTCCTGGTGCGCAACTTCATGAAGGGCATCCCGAAGGAACTGGACGAGGCGGCCGAAATCGACGGCGCCACTGATTTCCAGATCTTCACCCGCATCATGCTGCCGGCCATCCGCCCGATTCTGATCGTCATCTTCCTGTTCAGCTTCACCGGCGCTTGGAACGACTTCCTGTGGCCGACCTTGGTGTTCAACGACATCAACAAGATGCCGGTCACCGCTGGTCTGCAGCTGCTGAGCAACCAGATGGGCCAGTACAACCAGATGGGCTCCCTGATGGCGGCCACCTGCATGGCCATCATCCCGACCCTGCTGCTGTTCCTGTTCGCGCAGAAGTACTTCCTGCAGTCCCTGAACATCACCTCCGGCCTCAAGGGCTGATACCGGCCGAGTGAGATAATGCACAGGTCCGTCCCCAAACGGACGGGCCTGTGATTTTATCTTTCCCGAGCTGCGCATCGCACATCGGATGAGGCCACACCACGGAAAGGACCGATATGAATCCGCAAGGCAACACCATGCAGCCGCCGGCACCATTGGCTCGCAAGGCGGAACGAGTGCTGATGACCATCGCCGCCGCCTACAACGTGATCATGGCGTCCATCACACTGTTCATGTTCACCAGCTGGTTCAAAGGCCAAGCCTACGATCTGCTGGAACATAACGGTTTGCTGAAAACGGACTATTCCGCGGTGGACAACGCCTCGACGGTGGTGGGCATCTACGCGCTGCTGGTGCTGATTATCGGCATCGTCAGCTTCATCATGTCCATGCGGTGTCTTGCTCCCGGCACCACCAGCCGGTGGGTGATCATCTGGCTGGCAATCGTGGTGGTCTTCTCCCTGGGCACGATGGACCTCATCGGCCTTGCACTGTATTCCATCACCTTGGTCATCTATCTGGCCCGCAACAAGGCCATCGCGGCGCAGCAGGATGCGATCCGCACATGGGCCCGCACGCATCAGGGCTAATCCTCCTTCCCGAAGAAAGCTGTCGCTCTCGTGGCGGCGGTTTTTTTCGTATCCGCGCATGTTGACGCGGTACGTTATCGAACACGCAATTCACTTATCCAATTCATTCATTCACAACCACAAGGTGGGACCATGACCGACACAACCGACGACTACGGTTACCTGCTCGTCCACTTCATCGAGGATCCGGACGGCTACGCCGAGAAGATTTACATGGATATATCCGACGGTGACAATCCGCACCGTTGGGTGCCGCTCAACGATGGAAAGCCTGTGCTGGCTTCGCATCTCGGTACCACAGGCGTGCGCGATCCGCATATCATCCGCAATCCCGACACCGGCACGTGGTATATCATCGCCACCGATCTGCGTGTGTTCGGAGGCGACGGCGGCGGCTGGTACGAGTGGAGCCACCACGCCAGCACGAATCTCATCATCTGGGAATCCGACGATCTGCTCCATTGGAGTGAGCCGCGCATGCTCGACGTGTCCCGCAAGCCGGACGGCTCCCATCTGGAGCTTGGTATGGCTTGGGCATGCGAATGCCTTTGGGTGCCGGACTACTATCCGCAAGGCCATCATGGCGGTCGCGGCGCATTCGTCATGTACTGGTCCAGCACCGTGTTCGACGACGAGGATAGGACACACGACGACAAGAACGTCTACTGCACCGTGCTGTGGGGCGCCACCACCGATTTCACGCAGGACACATTCGAATATGGCGGCGTATTCATCGACAACCACGGCGACGCCATCGACACCACGATGATCCAACGTCCGTTGCCGGACGGCAGTGTACGCACGTACCGCATCACCAAGGACAACGCGCATGGCACCGGCATCTGGATGGACCGCACCGACGCGAAGCGCTGGTGGGAGCCGGGGACAGTCTGGACCAAGGTGCAGGACCGGATTGGCGCAGGCTACGTGCCGGACAGCAACCCCGGCGGTGTGGAAGGTCCTGCGGTGTTCGCCAACCACCACAACAACGGTGGACCGGACGACGAATGGTACTTGTTCGTGGACGTGATTCCGTCGATTGGATACCGGCCGATGGTCAGCCGCGATCTCGATCAGGGCTGGGTGCCGTTGCAGGCGGACGATTACTTCCTCACCGCGCATACGAAACACGGTGGCGTCGCCTCGCTGACGCGCGTCGAATACGACCGTCTCGCCCAGCATGTGCATGCATTCTGACAAACGACGCTGATGATTGCGCCGCGCGAGCGCGCGGCAAAGCCAAGGGGCTTCCCGGAATGAACCGGGAAGCCCCTTTCGCGTGCTCGCTGACTGCGGTGGCCGTCTCTTCGATTAGCGGCTATGGCTGCTGCGTATCGCCGTCGGTGCTACCGCCAGAGCCGTCGTTGCCGGTTTCGCTTCCGGTATTGCCTCCGTTGGTATCGCTGCCGCCAGGAGAGGGGGTGTTGCCAGCATTGCCGCCGTCGCCACCGCCCTGACCGGAGTTCTGCGATTCCTCGGTCTGATCCGGCGTGGTCTGTTGGGTGTTCTCCTCGGTGCGCGGAGTCACGGTGGTCTGTTGCCTTCTGGTCGAGCTCTTCTGCGCGCCGGTGCCCCACGTACCGTCCGGTCCGCCGACCTTGCCGTTATCGGTGGCGTCGGGGAACGTTTCGTTCGGAGTGTCGGCAAGGGCCTGCTTCATGTATTCGGTGAACAGATGCACGGGGTAGTCGCTGCCGCCGGTCCATCGGCCGAACGAAGGGATCTGCTGCGGATTGCCGTTGGCGTCCGGATACCACATCGCCACAGAAGTCAGCATGGACGGCGTGTAGCCGATGAAGCTCGCTGCGTTGGAATCGTTTGCGGTGCCTGACTTGCCGGCAATGGTGTGCCCAGTGGCACGCGCCTCGGTGGCGGTGCCTCGCTGGACCACGCCGGTAAGCGCCTTCGTCACGAGATTCGCGTTGTTCGCTTCGAACGTCTGCTCCGCCGAGGTCGGCGCGTTGTACAGGTCGGTGCCGTTCGCCGTCTGCACTTGGGCAACGATATGCAGCGTCGGCTTGTTGCCTTGGTTGGCCAGTGTGGCGTATCCCTGCGTCATGTCCTTGAGGGTCAGGCCGTTGTTGCCGAGCACGGTGAACGGGTTGGAACCATCCAAAGACGAATCGTCAACGCCGGCCTGCCGTGCGGTTTCGGCGATTTTCTGCGCGCCGAGCTTGGTTTGCAGATCCATGTACACGGTGTTCGAGGATTGTTCCGTCGCCGTGTACAGGTTCACGTATCCCAGATTCTCGCCGCCGTAGTTGCTCACCGTTTCGGTGATGCCCGGGAACGTCCGGTACGAGTTGCCGTTGAAGTACGTGTTGAGGCTGACGCCTTCGTTGACGGCGGCCAGCAATGCGAACGGCTTCATGGTGGAGCCGACTTCGTACGTTGCCTGGGTGACGTTGTTGAGCTGCTTGGTCAGGTAGTCGTCTCCTGCGTACAGCGAGATGATGGAACCGTCCTTGGGGTTCACCGACAGCGCGCCGAACTGCATGCCGTCGGGCACGATGCCTTGCATGCCGTTTTGGGAGGGACTGATGGTGGAGAACATCAGGTCCTGCTTCGATTTGTCAATGGTGGTGACGATTTTGTAGCCGCCGGTTTCCAGGTCCTGCTTGCTGAACGCCTTGGTGTTGACGAGTTCGTTCTGCACCATCGTCAGCAGGTATCCGTTCGGTCCGGACATCTGGTTGTTCTGTTGGATTTCGATGGTTTGCGGGAATTTCGCGGCTTTCTTCTCGTCCGGCGTGATGTAGCCGTCTTCGTCCATGATGTTCAGCACGCGCTTGTAACGTTTTTCAGCTTGCTTGGGATTCACGTCGGGGGTCCATACGCTCGGCGCGGGAATGATGCCGGCAAGCATGGCCGCTTCGGAGAGCGTCAGATCCTTCGCGTCCTTGCCGAAGTACGCTTTGGCCGCTGCCTGGATGCCGTATGCGCCACGGCCGAGATAGATGGTGTTCATGTAGTTGCACAACACCTGGCTCTTGTCCTGTGCTTGGGCGATTTTGACCGCCAGGAACGCCTCACGCAGTTTGCCTACGTACGAGGTGGTTTCGCCCAGATAATAGCGTTCCGCATACTGCTGGGTGATGGTGGAACCGCCCTGCCTGCTACCGGTGGTCAGGTTGTTGTAGAACGCGCGTGCGATGCCGATCGGATCGATGCCCTTATTGGTATAGAAGGAGCGGTCTTCCGAAGCCACAATCGCGTTGCCGACGTAGTCGGGCAGGTCTGCGCAGCTGATGATTTCGCGGTTCTGCTCCGCATAGCTGCCGATCGGCGTGGTGCCGTCGTTGTAGTACACGGTCGTCTTCTCGGCCAGTGCGAACTTTTCCGGCTGCGGGATTTCCGTGGTGGTGTACATGTAGGCGAACAGGCCGATGCCTGCCGCGATGAGCGCCGCGAAGATGCCGAGCACCCATTTGAGTACGAGATGCTTGTGTTTTCTGGTCTTTTTGGGTGCGCGATGCGAAGTGTGCTTCGGCCCCTGGGGCGGCTTGCTCAGCACTTCTCCATGGACCCCGTAGGTGGTGCCCACCCGTGGCGTCGTGGACGTTGCGCTGCCGCTGCGGGCGCTTTTTGAGCGTGAGCTGACACTTCGTGTTCGTGAAACCATGGTTTCCACCGTAGCCGAACGACCTGAAAAACAAGGGTGTAGATAGTGCTGTCCGACTGGAAAAACATGTTTTTGCGCAGCTTTTTTACAAATCGACAATCTGTTGACGACTGCCGTAATATGGCCGTTTTTCAGTGATTTTTCAGTTTACAATGCGGTTTGTGGGTATGCTTGGGGATTGGTATACCTGCGAAACGCATAACAGAGGAGTCGTTTTCAGATGAGCATTCGAGTGGCTATCGCCGGCGTGGGCAATTGCGCCTCGTCGCTGGTGCAGGGCGTTGAGTATTACAAGGACACCAAGGACGAGGATAAGATTCCCGGCCTGATGCACAACAATTTCGGTGGCTACCGCGTGCGTGACATCGAATTCGTCACCGCGTTCGACGTGGATGCGCTGAAGGTGGGCAAGGACCTGTCCGAGGCGATCGGAGCTTCTCAGAACAACACCATCAAATTCGCGGACGTGCCGAATCTGGGCGTGGAGGTGCTGCGTGGCCCGACTAACGACGGCTTGGGCGAATACTACCGCCAGATGATCGAAGAGTCGGACGCCGAACCGGTGGACGTGGCCCAGGTGCTGCGTGACAAGAAGGTCGACGTGCTGGTTTCCTACCTGCCGGTTGGTTCCGAGAAGGCGGACAAGGCTTACGCTCAGGCCGCTATGGACGCTGGCTGCGCGTTCGTGAACTGCCTGCCGGTGTTCATCGCCTCCGATCCGGAGTGGGCGCAGAAGTTCCGTGACGCTGGTGTGCCGATTGTCGGCGACGATATCAAGTCGCAGGTCGGCGCCACCATCACGCACCGCGTGCTGGCCCGTCTGTTCGAGGATCGCGGTGTGCGTCTGGATCGTACGTACCAGCTTAACGTCGGCGGCAACATGGACTTCATGAACATGCTGCAGCGTTCCCGCCTGGAATCCAAGAAGATCTCCAAGACCCGCGCCGTCACTTCCGTGGTGCCGCACGAGATGGATCCGCACAACGTGCATATCGGCCCGTCCGATTACGTGGCTTGGCTTGACGACCGCAAGTTCGCCTTCGTGCGTCTTGAGGGCACCACGTTCGGCGATGTGCCGCTGAACCTCGAATACAAGCTCGAGGTGTGGGATTCCCCGAATTCCGCCGGTATTGTGATCGACGCCGTGCGTGCGGCCAAGATCGCGCTCGACCGCCACCTGGCCGGTCCGGTTCTGGCTCCGAGCTCCTATTTCATGAAGTCTCCGGCCGTGCAGCACGAGGATGGCGAGGCCCGCCGCTTGGTGGAGGAATTCATCAAGGGTGAGGTCGAAGGCACCGAAGAGCAGCTTGACGCCGATGTGGCGGCCGCGAAGGCCGCCGGCAAGGATGTGTGGCGCGCATAGCGTGCGTTGCTGACGGCAGACCCGCGATGGCAATGGCAACCATCTCGTAGGTCTCGACCCACTCGCCTGATTCGTAGGCAGAATCAGCATATAATGAAAATCCCTATGGCCTGGGGTAATGCCATAGGGATTTTTGTTGTCCCGGAAACGCTGCGGCGGTGGCGGTCAATGGTCGTGCGCTGTCGCAGCGTGAACGGGAATCATATATTGCGCAATGTATATCGCGTCACTTTTTGAGGAGTGGTTCGACCTGCTGCTCGTACGCGGTCAACGCGGTGTCGATCACGTTGTGCATGTCGTAATACTTGTACGTGCCCAACCGGCCGCCGAACACGGTCCTCGGCTCGGCCTTCGCGAGCTCCTCGTACCTCGCGTACAACGCCTTGTCGGCCTCCGTGTTGATCGGATAATACGGCTCG
>SKEY01000369.1_pt1 | contig 75868 bp, 74 predicted proteins | sample 4843871 | NCBI WGS metagenome assembly SKEY01 (sample SAMN11008797, study PRJNA524170) | human gut metagenome | biome: Human fecal sample; material: Feces; isolation source: fecal sample from pouch patient p36 | host: Homo sapiens | place: Israel: Tel-Aviv | collected 2016-12-04
CCCCAAGGCCCATTCCTCCAAGGCCTGTTCCCCCAAGACCTGTTCCTCCAAGGCCTATTCCTCCTGTGGTGAACCCTGACTGGTCATGGAACTGGGGTGTGATCCTCCCAGGCACGGTTTTCCCGGTTTCCATTGCACGGGTGCGGTTTTACAATGCAGCGGTCCGAGGCCCAATCCAGATTTACGTGAATAACAGGCTGGTTGTATCTAACTTAAACTTCCTGGATTTCACCCGGTTCTATAATGTGGCACCAGGCCGCTACCGCATAACCATCTACAGGGGTAACAACATGCGTACGCCAATCGTGGATACCTGGATGTCTTTCCAGCGCAACACATCCACAACCGTTACCCTGGCCGGTTCAGGCTCTAACTTCTGGCTCCAGACAACGGTACAGTAATAGGCGCATCTGCCCTAAAAGGGACACCGGGCTAAGCCTGGTGTCCCTTGCAGTTTTAACTTCCATTCCCGTCATATAACCCCCTTCTGTTTCCTATACTCCGACACCGACACATGATACCGCCGTTTAAACAGGCAGGAGAAATAATTGGCATTGACATAGCCCACCCGTTCCCCAATCTCATATGTCTTAAGGCTGGTGTGCTCCACCAGTTCCCTGGCAGCTTCCATCCGGATTTCTGACAGGAAGTCGGAAAATGTAACCTGCTTTATCTTCTTAAACAGGATGGACAGGTAGACCGGGCTTACGTGGAGTTCTTCCGCCACATCATTCAGGGACAGCTCACTGTCCGGATAATTATTCCTTATATACGTTTCCGCCTTGTGGGCCAGGACTGTTTTGGAGTCTGCCTGTGTCTCGTTAACCCCTGCGCAGATATCCCGGATCAGGTCCGCCACAATCCCGAATATCCGGGACAGGTCTGAACTGGCGCATATCCTGTCACAGTATTCATAGTAATCATGGCTTCCTTCCAGGCGGCTCCAGTTCCCTGTTTCCTGCAGCAGATGGGCGATTAGGCCGATGCACCACATGCGGAGGTTCCCAAGGGTGATTCCCTCCTTCAGGACCCTGGCCCTGCACTGCTCTAAAAGCCCCAGGGCCTGCTCACGGCTGCCCAGCAGGACTTTCTGGATAAGCAGCTTATTTCCCTCGCCCAGCTCTGCCCTTTTCCCGGATTCCCAGGTCACGGCTTCATGAAATACGGAGTAACCCTCCCGCTCTGATAAATGTCTGTATTTTAAGGCTGTGAACGCTTCCTGTATGGAGTCCTCCAGCCGTTCCAGGCCAGAATACCGGTTTCCGATTCCCAGCGCCGTCTCCACGTCCAGCACCTCCAGTATGGTCCCACGGATTTTCCCTGCAAATCCTGTCCCTTGTTCCTCCAGGCCGCATCCCCCGTCCTGGCTGGACAGGATGATATACACATGGTCTGCATTTCCCTGAAAGACTTCTACCGCACAGCCATCCACGGACTGGCTCAGCTCCTGGACACAGTTATAGACCGCATATTTAAGAAGCTCCCCCCACAGATCCCTGGTCCTGTCATAATAGTCCACAATCAGCAGGTCCAGGGCAATCAGGTTCTCCTTGTATATCTTCAGCCCTAATTCCTGTATGGCTTCTTCTATCCTGGCCTTGCCATAATAACCCGCCATCAGGTCATTGATGAACTGGCGGCTTAAAAGCGGTATGCTTTTATTCTTCCGGTGGGTATCCCTCATACGGCTTTCAAACTGCTTCTTTGTGTTCAGGACCGATTCCAAAAGTTCCTCCCTGGCCAACGGCTTCAGGAGATAATCGCATGCCTTATGCTTAATTGCCTCCTTTGCATACTCAAAATCCTCATATGCAGTCAGAAGGATGACCTGGATATCCGGATAAAGAATGCGGGCCTCCTTCATAAGCTCAATCCCGGACATCTGAGGCATCTTAATATCAGTCAGCAGCAGATGGGGAGCAAGCTCCTTTAGCATGGAAAGGGCTTCCTGTCCGTCACATGCAACCCCCACGATTTCCATTCCATAGCTTTCCCAGTCAATTGTTTTTTTAAGTCCCCTGCGGATGATGGCGTCATCATCCGCAATCAATACACGGTACATAAAACCTCCTTTTTCAACAGCCGGAATCTGTTCCAGGGATTTCAGGTCACAGGGATATACACCTTTATGACCGTTCCCCGCCCCTGTACGCTCTCAATCTCCAGCCCGGCTTCCCCGTCATAATAAAGCATAAGCCTGGAATACACATTCCTCAGCCCAAAGCTTACCTGGCTGTATCCCTCTTCCTGATTCATGCTTTTTCGGACCTGCTCCAGCCGTTCACTGGCCATTCCAGCTCCTGTATCCCTTACCTCAAACAGGATACGCCCGCCCTCACGCTTCCCGGTAATGGTAATCATACCTTTTCCGGCCTGATTCTGTATGCCGTGGTGCAGCGCGTTCTCCACAAGGGGCTGCAGCGTCAGCTTCAGGATACGGCAGTCCCGTATATCCGGGGCTATCTCTATTTCATATTCAAATTTATCCCCATATTTCATGTGCTGAATCACAAGATAATTTTTTACATGGTTGATTTCCGTGTCTATGGTTATGACATCTTCCCCCCGGCTTAATCCGGTCCTGAAAAAATTGGACAGGGCCAGGACCATGGCGCTGGCCTCCTTTGATTCATCCAGTTCACAGAGCTGCTGTACGGAATACAGCGTATTATACAGAAAATGCGGGTTAATCTGTTCCTGCATCAGGGAGAGTTCTGCCTCCCGCTTTTTCTCCTGCTCCTCTTTTACCTGTTCAATCAGCTGCCTTACCCTGGACAGCAGTTCATTGATTTTGTCGCTGAGGATCTGTATCTCCCTGGCGCCGCCTGAGGAGACATTGGCGATTGAAGTGACGTCCTCAACGGATACGGTGTCGGTCAGCCGTTTGATGGGCAGCACGATCAGGCGGCTCAGCACCACACAGGCCAGCACGCTGCACACAATCACTGCAATCATGGTAAAATGAATGGAGTTCTGCATCGTGCGCACATCGTGGAACATTTCATTGGTTGGCAGTAATGCGGCCACAAGCCAGCCATTTGTCTTCAGATGCCTTGTATATACCATCATTTCCTGCCCGGAGACGCTCTTAACCTTGATTCCGGCGGATACATCCGCCATCTGCTGGAGACGGCGCAGGGACTGTGCCGACAGCGTATAAGACTCATCCACATCCTTATAGCGTATAAGGCTGCCGTCATGGATTAGTGCCACATATCCATTTTCACTGATATCCGGTATGGTCAGCATATCCCGGAACATGGATTCCCGGATATTAAACACAATCCCGCCCCGTCCGGGCTGCCCCGGCTTGCCGTACAGCCTGTACAGGGAGAACACCCGGTTGTTCTTACGGTTGTTTTCCGCATCCGTCACCTGGAAAATGGTATCGTCGTGAAGAAAGCTCCAGTTATAGATGGACTGGTTGCGTCCATACCATGCGTCGTAGTTAAAATCAATCTTTACCGGTATATCCTCACACCGGTACATCCGGAACCGGCTGTCATTAAAATCAATGATTACGGAATCCAGGAAGGAACCGGATGACACAAACTGGTCGTCAATGCTTTTCCTCAGGTTGATATAATACTGTCCCTTGGCCCTGTCCACATTTTCCTGTGACATCACAAGGGCAAGGGACAGCATGTCACTGCTGTTCTCAATGTACTGGAACCGCTCCATCAGATCCGCCATACGGCTGTCAAGCACGCTGGTTGACTGGGTCAGCGAATTAAGCATGTTGGCCCTTGAGCTTTCCGTCACCTGGTTATATGACATGCGCTGGAACGTAGTGCCCATAATAAGGATTGTCACCACCATCACGGGCACGAACACAATCACTAAAAGCCACATAACCGGTATATGCTTCATTGCCGTTTTCCGGCCGGTGTCAAATCCTTTCATCTCATTCCTGCTCCCAATCCTCAATTAAAAACAGATTACAGTGTCCTTCATCCGTATCAGCCGCATACAGGATCTTACGGCCGTCCCAGCTGAACGTCGGGTGGCAGTGGGAGTGCTGGTACAGCCATGTGGTATTATGGTTTGCCAGCACCCGGAGGGTTGGTTTCCCATCCGTCCCCATACGAATCAATACGATATCATCCGTTCCATCCCCCACGAACTCATCCTTTACCGGATTGGCCATATAATGGTTACAGTAAAAAGGCATGGGGACCGTCCTTTGTACCTGCCCGGTTTTATCCGCAATACCGAAATAGGGCTGCCTGCCTCCTGAGGAAGGCGGCGTGAATACCTGGGTCCTGTCCGAGGAAATGGTGCCGTCATGGCCGGCTCCCCGGTTGTCGAACACAATCATCCCATCCCCTGTCCAGAACTCATGTCCCACGCAGTCGTCCTCCCCCTGCCGGAAACAGGGCCACACATCCCCATTGTCCATGTTGATAAGCCATATCCTCTGGTTCACGCAGTTCCACGGCCCTTCATGGCAGAACATGGCAATGGAAGGATTGTCCGGGGAAAACTGGAAATGCGACAGCCAGTTGGTATCCCTCCACACATCATGGAAACCCGTGCCATCCATGTTGACCACGGAAATCCGGCTGTCCTTGATTGCATACATTTTATCCTTAAATCCCGAATAATTAGGGCCGCCGTCCTGCCTGGCCCCCACATCCTCATTGCGTATGAACCCAATCCGCTTCCTGTCGCTGCTGACCGAGAAATTCTGTACCAGCATGTCATGGTCCTCATATACCACCTTCACGGTCTTTTCCCGCGTATCCATCACCTTTAAACGGTATCCGGACCAGTACACAAGATACCGGCTGTCCCTTGTCTTGGTGGCCGTGCTCAGCCAGACCCCCTCCGGCTCATCCGTTACCTGGGTCATCACGCCTGTATCCAGCTCCATATGGAACAGGTTATAAATACCCCTGCCATTACAGCGGTCCGAGAAAAAGTATATGGAGTTACTATCCCCATCAAAGGAATTATCTGTAAAATACATATGGAAATTCACATGTCTGTCCGTCAGCTGTTTTATGCGCAGCCCGCTTTTTGGGTCCGTATACTCTTTTATTTCTGACGGAAACCTGTCTCCTGTCATGGCTGTCCCCTTTCTATACCATTTATATCACATTTTTTCCCTTACATCCAGAAGTTCCGGTATCTGCAGGTCCATGGATGCAAATGCATCCCGTATCCGCGCCGCCTTGCTGCACCCAAGGATCAGGAAGGTCTCAAATTCCCTGGTCAGCACATACTGTATGACCAGGGATGATACATCAATCCCTGTCCGCAGGCTGGCTTCCCTAATTCTCCTGGCCCTTGCCATATTTTCCTCTGTCAGATATTTTTTCCTTGTGTCTTCATTCAGTGCATCCTCCCCCTGTTCCAGATACAAGCTGAAAAAGCCCTGGGCCTGGGCGGAATAGGCGTACAGAGGAATGTCTGCCGTCCTGTACCATTCATAGGATACAGGATTCATGCAGATAACGGATTCATCCCCCCATGCCTCAGGTGTGCAGACGCCCAATCCAAACTGTATCTGGCTCATGGAGAACCCCTGTTTCCCCGCTGCCCCAGCATAGGCATTGGCTGCCTGGATCCGCTCCGTGGTCCAGTTGGATGCGCCCACATAGCGGACCAGCCCCTGGCGGACCAATGCATCACAGGTATCCACAATCTCCTCTACCGGGCGCTCCCTCTCATCCCTGTGAAGCCAGAACACATCCACGTATCCTGTTCCCAGGGCATCCAGGCTTTTATGGAGTTCTTCCTCCAGATGGGAACAGGACAGACAGCCCCGGTCCCTGTTATATCCTCTTGGCATCAGTCCGCCTTTGGTTCCGATAAAAAGCGTTTCCCTCTTCCCGTGTTCCTTCAGCCACATGCCGATGGCCTGCTCGCTTGTACCGTCCCGGCCATCCAGCCAGCTGGCATAGCTCCTGGCCGTGTCAATCTGGTTCCCGCCCAGGGACGTATATACCTGGAGCAGCTTAGCTGACTCTGTCCTGCTTATCCTGCTGCCAAAATACATGGTCCCCAGCGCTATGGTGCTGACGGGGGAACCATCCGCACAGCAGAACCTGGAACTGTATCTCCGGTCATTGCCCGCCTGTCCGCGGATTCCTTTATCGCTTCGCATGCCTGCACTCCTCCCAAAGCCCGGCCATGTAATGCAATGGATTATGGCCCAGATAATCCCTGCAGGGCATGTTAAACCCGGTCTGCGGTTTCCTTTGTACCTGTTCCGGCCGTCCTCCAAGGGAATCATAGAATTCCCAGATGCAGCCGGTCTGGGAATAAATCCGGGAAGTCCCGTCAAGGGCGGCTTCCAGCAGGCGCCCTGCCTCCTCATATCTGCCATACCTCATACAGCCCCTGGCAGCCCACATGGTCATGGAATTCCAGGCAGGGCCTCTCCACATCCGTTTCTCATACAGGGAATCCTGCAGGGAGACGGTAGGGACAGGGTGCCGTGACAGGAATTCCTGTTCATTCATCATATGGCGCTCAATGATATATCCGGCCTGTTCAGGATCCGCGGCCCCCACAATCACCGGCCAGAAGCCTTCCAGGCACAGGTGCCTGTATTTGGGACAGTCCACGGACCAACTGTCATAAAAGAAACCTGTTTCCCTGTCATACAGGACATTCCTTATATACTGTCCCAGGCCATCCCTTTTTTCCTCAAGGGTCCTGTCCCTGATACCGTACAGTTCCTGCTGCCATGCCAGAAGGCGGTCATACATGAGATATACGTGGGAACAGGCATCCACACAGGACTTTTCCCCTTCCAGGACCTCCATGAACCGGATTCCCTCATCCACGCCGCTTTCCCAGAGATGGTTTTTAATATCCGTATAATAAAAGCCTCCGTCCATTGCCCTGCGGCTGTGTTCAAACCAGGACACCTGGCGTTCAAGGGCATCCGCACAGGTTTTCAGCCATGCCTTATCCCTGTTTCTCCCATATATCAGATCTGCCGCAGATACCCATACCGGGGGATGGGTCTGGTCCGGCGCCCAGTCCGCAGGGGCGTCCTCCCTCATCCATATGATACTTGGAATCATGCCGTCCTCCTGCTGAAGGCTTATCAGGTTGTCAATCTGATACCTGGCCTGGGCCGGATCATCCTCAAGAAGGTCCAGGGCGATGTGCACTGCATCCCAATGTCCAAATGCCGGGCCGTAGCAGTAGCCAGGGCCGATATCCTCCCATGGATAAGGCAGCACGCCCTGGGGCTGGAACTGGCTTTTTCCGTGAAGCATTTTCACATAGTCAAGCACTGGCCCCCATTCACTTTTACCGTAATTCATGACTTTCCTCCTCTTATCTTACATGGACAGGAAGGGATACGGATTCCTGTCATCCGTATCCCTTCCTGCCGCCTGTTATTTCTTAATCAGCTGCGTATATTCTGCCTCCGCACCTGTCATGGCATCTGCCCATTCTGTCAGGAACTCCTCCGAGGATTTCTGTCCTGCCAGCACTGCCTGGAATCCCGGCGCTGCAATGGAATCCTGGATGGACTGGTAATCCGGCAGATACAGAGGATACGGGAAAGCAATCGTATTGTCATCAGACTGCATCTTCATTGCCTCATTGATGTGCTGTGTGTTTACGACCCAGTCTTCATTGGTCAGGTCCGTGTGGGTAGGCACCTGGCCAATATTCTGGTTCCAGTAACTCTGTGGCTCCGCGGAGCACAGGAAGCTGATGAACCTCCACGCCTCATCCTTGACCTGGGACTGCTTGAACATGACATAGCCATTGACCGGATAGCCGCCGGAAATCACACGTTTCCCCGTGGCTGATACAGGCGGTGCGAATGCAAAGAATTTACCTTCTCCCAGGGTCTTGCTGTGCTCGCCGAAGGAACCCAGGTTATGCTGTATCATTGCCGCGCTTCCAGTGTCAAAGGCAGCTACCATTTCCTTATATCCGTTGGAAATATCGCTCTCCGGTGTGTACTTGTTATAGATATCCTTAAGCCGGTCCAGGGCCTCCACGTTCTTCGGGTCATTGAGCGTGGATTTCCCATCCTCCGTAAATGGCTGCGTGATGCCGGAATATGCGTACAGGTATTCCTGAAGCTGCATGGGGCCGCCTGCCCCGCCGCGGATGCTGAACCCGTAGGTGCCCGCATCGCTGTCCGTAAACAGTTCAACCAGATCATAGAAGTCATCCCAAGTCCCGGGCGCCTCCACCCCTTTCTCCTCAAACCAGTCCTTCCTTCCCCAGAACATCGGGTTAAAGGTGGATGTGTTAGGTATACAGTACAGTTTGTCATCCACGGACAAGGTGCGCAGGGATTGGACGATGGACTGGTTAATCTTGTCATGTTCCTCCCATGAATCAAAGTACGCATCAAGCGGCTCCAGGGCGTCATTTAAGATGAATCCCGCCTGCCACTGGGGCGGCATGCCGCACACGTCCGGGGCAGCGTTTCCGGTTACCGCAACCTCAATCTTGTTCTTCGCATCACTGTTGGGAAGGCCCACATACTCAATCTTGATATCCGGGTTCTGCTCCTCAAACCGTTTAATCAGCTCCTCATAATACGGCGTCCGGTTGGGACCTGCATTCTCATCCCAGAAAACAACGGTCTTAACCTCCCCGGAAGCAGCCTTTCCATTATCCGCTTTTCCGGTATCCCCCTTTCCATCCGCGCTTTCAAGAGCCTCCGTGGCCTGTCCGGCCGGGGCAGCCGGCGCATCCTCCTTGGAACCGCATCCGTACAGCATGGAACCTGCCATACACACCCCCAGTGTTACTGCTAATAATTTCTTCCTCATAATGAACCTCCTTATCCTTTTACAGCTCCGGCCGTCAAACCTCCGACCAGATACTTCTGCACATATATGAACATCAGAATCGCCGGGGCCAGCGCAATCATGCTTCCTGCTGCCAGCGCCCCATAGTTAATATCAAATTGTCCCTGCATGAACGAAAGACCTACCGGTATGGTGAATTTCTTTGTATTATTCACAAACATCAGTGCAAACAGGAATTCATTCCAACAGGATATAAAGGAAAATGACGCGCACGCCACCACTCCCGGCGTCAGCACGGGCAGCACCACCTTGACCAGGGCCTGGAACCTGGAGCATCCGTCCACATAGGCGGCTTCCTCCAGATGATATGGTATCTTCTCCACGAACCCCTTCATCATGATGGATGAAAATGGAATCTGGAATGTGGTGTAAACCAGGATCAGGGACCAGTGGTTGTTAATCAGGTGCAGCTTTGAGAATGTAATGAACAGCGGTATGATCAACATGGCACTGGGTATGAACTGGGTACATAAAAGCACCAGCATGAACGGCTGTTTCCCTTTAAACTTAAATCTGGACAGGGCATATCCCACCAGCAGCGCGCTGGCCACCGTCATGAGGCAGGCCACGGCAGATACCAGGAGGCTGTTAAGGAAATACTGGGAAAAGCCCACATCCCTCCAGGCCGTAACATAGTTCATGGCAGTCGCCGGGTCAGGCAGGTAGCGCACAGGCCGCTTGATGATGTCCCCCTCCACCTTCAGGGACGTGACCAATGTCCAGTAAAAGGGGAAACAGATGAAACCCACAAACGCGGTCAGCGGCACCAGACGGTATATGATTAAATCCTTCCATTTCCTGGCTTTCATGCCTTCTCCTCCTCTCCGAATCCTGTCAGCTTAATATAGGCTGCTGCGAACACCGCCAGGATGACAAATGAAATCACTGCAATGGCGGATCCGTATCCAAAGTTACTGTCCCTGATGGCTGTCTGGGTTATATACATGGTCAGGGTCATGGTACGGTTCACCGGCCCGCCTCCCGTCAGGTTGTAGATCACATCCACATTGTTGAACTCCCACACAGCCCTTAAAAGGGTGGACAATACAATGGTTTCCTTAAGATGCGGCAAGGTAATGTAGAGGAATTTGCTCCATCTGGTCCCTCCGTCAACCGAGCACGCTTCATACTCCTCATCCGGTATGCTCTGAAGGCCCGCCAGAAGCATGATGGCAAAAAACGGGATACCGCGCCACAGTTCCGCAACCGTCAAGGCTGCAAAGGATGTGCCGTAACCGGAAATCCATGCAATCCCCTTCTTAATGATACCCATTTTCATGAGAAGGTCATTGACCACGCCCATATTCTCATTGTACATTAACGACCACATCATGGATGTCAGCACGCCTGACACGGCCCACGGCGCGAACACAATGGCCCTTAAGATGCCACGGCCCCTAAACCTCTGGTTCAGGACCAGGGCAATCATAAGCCCGAATACCAGCTGAAGCCCCACCTGGACAACCACCCATTTAACAGAGACAAGGAGGCTGGCCCTGAAGGTCTTATCCTCTGTCAGGATTTTTATGATATTGCCAGGCCCCACAAATCCTCTCAGATAAGGCTTGTTGGTGGCATAGTTCTGAAGGCTGTAATAAAACACGTTCAGGATCGGGTATGCCATGAACAGCAGCAAAAACACGATTGCCGGCGTCAAAAAACAATATGGCAGGTACCTGCTTCCAATCTTCTTACTCATATCCTCATTCCCCTCTTCTGTTCCAGGTCATATCTGAACTGTAACATTATAGTACCGGATAAAAGGAAAATTTGATATGAAATAATTTATACAAAAATCTATAATATTTTTATGTGTGTGTTCCGCTATTGCTGCCGGGACTTCCGATTGTTTATCTGAATCCGGTATGCTAGAATATAATCAGATGAAACAGAAAGGGGTGGGAAGATGAGGATTGCAGCTTCCAGGTAACAGTGCAGGGTTCCTGTCAGGGGCCTTGCTGATTGACATCAGATTAGGAGGCCAATATGTCATATTTTAAATATCAGGGAAAAAATATCCATTACGAAGAAACAGGCAGCGGCAGGCCATTATTCCTGCTTCACGGCAACACGGCATCATCCAACATGTTTTATGAGATAGCCGGCAGATATGCAGGGCATCACAAAGTAGTCCTCATTGATTTCCTGGGACACGGAAAGTCGGACAGGCTGACAGAGTTCCCGGCAGACTTATGGTTTGATGAGGCCATGCAGGTCATCGGACTTATGAAGACCAGGCAGTATGGCAAAGCAGATATCATCGGCAGCAGCGGAGGCGCCCTGGCCGCAATCAACGTGGCCCTGGAGGCGCCGGAACTGGTTGGGAAAGTCATTGCCGACAGCTTTGAAGGCGAGACTCCGCTGAAGGCATTCACCCAGAACATCGAACAGGACCGCGAGGCATCCAAGAAGGATGAAAATGCCAGGATGTTCTACTATTATATGAACGGGGATGACTGGGAACATGTGGTGGATTGCGACACCTCCGCCATCCGCCGGCATGATAGTACCATCGGTAAATTCTTCCATAAACCCCTGGAGGGCTTCCAGCCGGATATCCTGCTGACCGGAAGCAGGGAGGATGAATTTATCTGTTCCCTTGAAACAGACTACTTTGAACGGGTCTATGGGGAGATGATCAGGAAAATCGGCCATGGGAAAATCCATCTGTTTGACACAGGCGGCCATCCGGCCATGCTGTCCAACCAGCAGGGATTCCTTGAGATAAGCCGCGGTTTCTTAGAGGAATAAACAGCAGGGGCCAGAGGAGCAATCCTCTGGCCCTGTCTGAATTTCCTTTATGATTGTTTCCTAGAGCGTGTTTGAAAATTGCTTTCCGTCGGCTGTGCGTCCCACTTTGTGGGAGATTTGGTCCCGATGATGGAGGCGTAGCGGGCTACGCTGACTGAATCGGGGCCAAATATACCGCGAAGTGGGGCGTGCAGACGGCGGGAATGAATTTTCAAACACGCTCTAGTGCTCCATCCAGCCAGAAACTGTACTGCCAGTGCTGAATATTTTGTCGGCCTGCAAGGCGGAGGAAGGAAGCGGAGTGGGTCCTCCGCTGACTGACGACAACGCGGCAGATGGCAAAATAGGCAGTGCTGGAAGTACAGTTTCTGGCTGGATGGAGCACTAATCCCCCAAAGAATATACTGCTGTAAAATGCCCTCTCTGGTTATAGCTGAGACAGTTTCCCCCCAGCATATCCTGCACGCCGTCCATTCCCTGCCCCCTGTCAGAAGGCAGTATCTCCTGCTGGGATCTGGATGCCATGGCAACCCCTGTATAAGAGCCTTCGACCGCGCCCTTCAGGATATAGATATCCCCCTCATAGATTGTCTTCATCACCGTATCCGCGCTTGTCTGCCACAGTTCATAGGTACCGGAACCGTAATCCAGGGTAAGTCCTGTCTCTTCTCCACTCCCGGACGGATTACTGCCTTCTTCATACAGCACATATCCGTAAACGGTTTCCTGCCCTTTTGTTCCCGGGTCCAGCGCCAGCATCCTGTGCTCACCGGTCCGTTCATTCAGCACAACCTGAACTTCCCCTCCATCCGCCATAAGCTTTACCTGCTCCGCCGTAATGGCCGCAGGTATGGAAATGCTTCCCTGTACAACATAATACGCCCCCATATCCCTGGCGGTCGATAAATCCGCATACAGTCCCGTTTCAGGATGATTACCCAGCAGGGATAGATAAGGTGCAAAGGGAAGGTCTTCCAGTCCATACTGGTTCTGCCCGTCCAGACGGTTCCTGTCCGGATTCCCCTCCATCTCTTTTATGAAAGCAATATTATTCTTTTCCACATCGGATAGAAGGGATTCGGAAAATGCATCCGGCTCCATGATTCCCCTGTACCACATCTTACCGGAATAGTATTGGTTCAGTACATCGGATTTGAACTTCCTGCCATGGGCCGCATAAATCTCATTCCTGAGCAGCATCAGGTCCTCCGTAGGCCACAGGCATAAATCAGCTTTGCAGAGATTTCTGGTAAAGACATCCGGAAATGTGAAGCTTCCCTCCCATGGATAGTAATCCCCTGCAAAAGCGCCGTTTCCCTCCACAGAGATATGCCTGTCGGTCAGATCCGGGGTTAAGTGGAAGGTTACCGTATAGGATGGATTCCCTGCTTCCGTTTCCGCGCCTGCAAGATATTCCTGAGGCTGTACCTCATATGAAAGTCTCCCTTCCTCCGTCAGGAATTCCGTACTGTCCATAACAGAGAAAGCATCGGCATAATTCTCATCCTGAATCAAGAAACTGCATTCCAGCCATTCTGTTTCCATGCCGCCCTTTGCCGGACGGAGGGAAATGCGCCGCCGGATATCCCCTGCCTGAAAGAAAGTACCTGTAAATATGGTATTATCCGTCCCCAGGTTCTGGGCAGCTTTGCTGATGACATATTGATTTTGGGTGATTGGCCGGCCCTGGCCTGAATCTGCTTCCCGGCTGCCTGGCTGGCCCTGGCCTGCCTGCTGGTCATTGCCCCGGCTCTGGTCTATATTCCGGCCGCTTCCCTGGCTCTGGTCTGCATCCTTCCCGGCATGACCCGTGCCATCTTCCCATTCTTCCTGCCTTGGCTTCAGGGACTGTTCCGTCTGCTGTCCCCCACCCGCCGTAACATCCAAACCAGATTCTTTTCCCTGGCAGGAAACCAGTACCATACCGGCTGCCAGCATGTAACCCAATACAATCTTTCTTTTCATCCAATCAACACCTGCCTGTCTTTTCCCCATAGGAAAGCATCCTCTGTCTGCATCCCTTTCCACTGTTATGCACATATGAACGTCAAAACACACTTAAATCTTCCAGGAAGGCAGATTTTCAATTGCGTCAGCAGTCTTTCCGCTTTCCATCGTCACTTAAAAGTATACTACAGACATCAGAAAAGGACTATTAATTTTCCCTTGCAGAATTCTTAGGGTGTGTTTGAAAATTGCTTTCTGTCAGCCGTGCGTCCGCGTACCTGACAGCAGGGTTACCTTATAAACTCAACCCGGTCCACGGTTGCCGGATTAACCAGCACCTTAAACTCCTTAACCGTAGGCGTATGGTAAGAACTTATCTTCCTCTCCTTCAGCTCCTTCATGATCTGGTCCTTACAGTCCATGAACGTCACAAAATCATCGGAGATATAATAATAGTCAACCCAGGCAGTATCCCCCTCCCCGCATTCCAGATACGGTCTTATGGCCTTGGAATTATAGGTAAGCTGGAACCTCACTGTATTCTCCGGCACATCCGGGTCCTGGACCAGTTCCTTTTCGGATTGGGATTCCCCATAGTAATAGCCGATTCGAAACTTTTCTTCTTCCTTTGGTTCAAACGCATACTCAAAGGATTCCGTCTTCATCTCCACCGGACCTGCTTCCTTTTCCCCCATGTAAGCAAAGGTGGAGGCTTCATAGGCCGCGACTCCGGTTCCCAGTCCGGTAAGAAAAACACCACCGCAGAAAATACCTATCATGACTTTCTGTAAATTACGCATGCCTTACCTCCTTGGAAATCTTATTCATGCAGGTTTCTTCCTGATATCCACGCAATGATGCCTGCGGTCTATCTTCCGGCACGGGCGGTTCCTGCGGTCCTGCCTCCTCTTCCGGTTCAGGGTGCTCCTGCCGCCCGGCTTTTTCTTCCGAATCAGGGTGCTCCTGCCGCCCTGCTTTCCCTTCCGGCCCCAGGCGCTCCTGCGGTCCTGCCTTCCATTCCGGCTTAGGGCACTCCTGCCGCCCGGCCTTCTCTTCCGGTTCAGGCCACTCCCGCCGTCCGGCCTTTTTTTCCGCCCCAGTCCGCACCTGCTCCCCGTCCTGCATCCTTATCCGCCCTGGCCTGGCCTGTTCCCAACAGCATTCCCGCCCTGTCCTCAGCCGCAACAGGCTGAAACACAGATATGTAACTGAACCAAAACATAAGATCGTTCCCAGACTGATTAACGTAATACCCAGCAGCGGATAACCATGAAACAGCCATACCACGGATGCGCCAAAGATAAATATCATGCACAGGGTGAAGGAGCCTCCAAGAAGCCCCAGGAATATCATGCAGATATTAAAACACCAGCGGATACACCACAGCGCCATCCAGACCAGAAACCGGAAACAGTGTCCTATGAATGAACCAATGCCCTGTCCCACACCTCTGATACAGGTTCCGATTCCCGGCCTTAACAGGCCTCTGCCCCGGTCCGATCTGCAAACACCCATGTCCCTGTCAGCCTGTGTCCTTCTGACAAAACGTTTTATACCGCTCCCCTGGAGACGTCCGCCTTCCGGACGTGTATCCTCATCCTGTTTCCGGCTCCATATCCTGTTTCTCCATGGCGCGGACAGGAACATCCATATGCGTCCCGCGCCCTGCCTGACTGTTCCGGCACAGATGCAGAAAAACCTTTTTACCCTCGTGCCGGTCCTTCCAAAAAAGCCGGACGCTGCCGCCCATGCCTGTTTCCCTTTTGCAGCAGCTGCTTGCGTATCTACCTTCCTCTTAACAGACGTTTGGCCCTGATATTCCGGATTCACATGGTATGCCTCAAGTATCCCACATGCAAGTTCCCGGATATCGCCAAAGTCCCGGATTGCCTCTTCTTCACTTAATCCATTTTCAATCTTCATGTCAATATGCTGGGTGTATTCCTCCAATATATCCTGCTGTTCCTTATCTTCAAGAATGGCAAGATATGTCCCCAGTTCCTCTAAAAATCCCTTCTTATTCATCCTTCTGCTCCTTTAAAAACCTGCACACCTGTTTCTGAAATTCATCCCATTCCTGCTCCAGCCGGTCCCTGTACAAGATTCCTGCCGCCGTGATATGATAATACTTCCTGGGCGGACCCTCGGTTGATTCCCGCAGATATGTCTCAAAATACCGTTCATTGGTCAGACGCTTAAGCAGCGGGTAAATGGTACCCTCGTTCACATCAATGACCTTGGACACCTCCTCTACCAGCTCGTACCCATACATGTCCTTCTTCCTGACAGATTCCAGTACCACCAGCTCAAGGACTCCTTTTTTAAACTGTGGATTCATGGCCGTCCTCCTTTAGATACTATATTATACACACTACTATGTAATGTCAAGTACTATAAAAAACAAAATACTTAATTTTTCATTACGCCTGAGATAACTGCCATGGCTTGATTTCCATCCCTGCTTCTGTTATGATAAACCGCATGAAAGAATAGGTGATTACAATATGGATCTGCATTTTCAACCAATAACAGACAAGAACAGGGAAACCGCGCTTAAGCTGCGCATTTCCCCAAAACAGAAAGGCTATGTGGAGACGGTGGAGGAATGCCTGACGGAGGCCGCACATAACAGGAACTGGCGGCCTGTTGGGATATATGACGGCAACGTCATGGTAGGTTTTGCCATGTACGGATTCTTCTGGTGGCCATACCTCCCCTTTGGGCGCCTGTGGCTGGACCGCCTTCTCATTGATGAAACCTTCCAGGGAAAGGGGTATGGAAGTGCCGCCCTCTCCGGCCTCCTGAACCGCCTGAAGCAGGAATACCGATGCTCCAGGATCTATCTGAGCGTCATCAGGGAAAATACCACCGCCATCACCATGTATGAAAAGTCCGGCTTCCGTTTTAACGGCGAACGGGACATACACGGGGAACATGTGATGGTATACCAAGTAAAAAAACAATGAGCAGGCAGCCCGCCGGGTCACCTGCTCCATCTATAATCATAGATTGATTCTTTCATTCCGATTGATTTTTTCATTCAGCTTTCTGTAAACCCGTTCACGCATCCACGGTTCCGTTGAAGCGAGGACGGCATCCCCAGGTAAGAACCATGCGACGCCGCTGTTCTCATCCTCTTTTATATGCAGTCCTTCCCCCTCCTCCGCCTCCAGCAGATAGGTCACATTCAGATGCAGATGGGAGGGCACATAAGCTCCCTTTTTCACATGACCGTCCACCGTCAGGATTTCCAGCGAGTAAACCGCATCCGAAACAGGCCGCACCTGCTTAAGCCCGCTTTCCTCCTTCACTTCCCGGACAGCCACCTGTAAAAGGTCCTGCTCCCCGTCCGCATGGCCTCCCAGCCAGGACCAGGACTGATAGATATTATGGTATGCCATCAGCACCTTGGTGCGCTCACGGTTAACAACCCAGGCCGACGCGGTCATATGCGCCATGGCATTGTCCCGCGTGAAGATATCCTTTTCTTCCTTCAGGCATCTGATAATGATGTTCCTGTCCCTTTCCTCCTGCTCATTAAAAGGACGGTATTCCTCTAATTGCCTTAACAGATCCATCATAGTCCCTCCAGCGGACCCACGATTTTCCCGGCCGCTGCACAGGCCGCGGCGGTTCTGGGTGACGCCAGGTAAATCTCCACCTTGGAGGTCCCCATGCGCCCCAGGAAATTGCGGTTATTGGTGGCAATGACCCGCTCCCCATCGCTGAGGATACCTCCGGTCCGCCCGCAGCACAGACCGCAGCCAGGATGTGTGATGATTGCGCCTGCCTCCGCCAGGGTGTCGATTGCCCCGCAGGCAATGGCCTCGTTATAAACCTTCCTGCTGGCCGGCGTCACTATCAGCTTCACATAGTCCGCCACCTGCCTGCCCTTTAATACCTCAGCCGCAGCCACCAAATCCTCCAGGCGCCCATTGGTGCATGAACCGATGAACACCTGGTCGATGGGCGTGCCCATAAGCTCACTGACCGGCTTGATTTTGTCCACCTGGGACGGACATGCCATCACAGGAACAAAGTCCTCTGCCCGATACACCATTGTCTTCATGTACACGGCATCCGCATCGCCGGTCAGGCTCTTCTGGTAATCGTCCAGTTTCACTTCACAGTATTCTTCCGTCTTGGCATCCGGTGTGAACAATGCGCATTTGGCTCCGGCTTCAATGGCCATGTTGGCAATGGTCATACGGCTGGCAATGCTCATCTCCTCCACCGTTGTCCCGCTAAACTCCAGGGCACGGTAGGTTGCCCCGTCAGCCCCCAGGTCGCCGATCAGGCGCAGGATGATGTCCTTTGACATGACGCCCTCAGGCAGTTTTCCGTCTATGACCACCTTGATGGTCTCCGGAACCTTAATCCACATGGTACCGGTGCCCAGGATACTTGCCATCTCCGTATAACCGATACCAGAGGAAAATGCACCCACACATCCATAAGTGGTGGTATGGCTGTCCGTGCCGAACACCACGTCCCCCGGTTTCACATAACCGGCTTCCGTCATCAGCTGGTGGCAGATGCCATCGCTTCTATGCACATGCTTCATCCCGTATCTGGCCGCAAACGCATCCCCTACACGGAAATGCCTGGTATCATCCAGCTGGCTGGCCGGGACCAGATGGTCATAGATAAGGACCACCCTGTCCGGGTCCCAAAGCTTCTTAAATCCCATCTCTTCAAACTTATCCGCCACAAACGGAATGAAGATATCATGAATCATCACACGGTCCACATTCACCGTGACAATGTCCCCCGGCCTGACCTGGGCAGCGCCTGTATTATGTTTAATAATCTTTTCAATGATTGTATTTCCCATTGCAGTCTCCTTAATCCCCTTAATCCAGTCCGTTCAGTTTCCTCATGGCTTTCACCAGTCCGCCTGCATTGATGATATCCACCAGGTTCTGGGGCAGGGATGCAATCGGATACTGCCTTCCCTTATAGTCCACATGGTGATTCACTGTAACCGTTATGGGGTCCCCCTCCGTCATATCATCATACAGGTCCGGCTGCTCTATCAAAAGCAGGCCGTTATTAATGGAATTGCGGAAAAATATCCTTGCAAATGACTTGGCTATCACACACTTGATTCCTAGTGCCTTGATAATCTCCGGCGCCTGCTCCCGGGAGGAGCCGCAGCCAAAGTTCTTACCTGCCACGATGATGTCCCCTTCCTCAATCTGCCCAGCCAGTTCCGGGCGCAGGGGACTGAACCCGTACTGCTTCATATCGTCAATTGTCTTAAGCGCCAGATACTCGGTGGGGATGATGATGTCCGTGTCAATGTCATCCCCCAGCACCCAGACTTTGCCTGTAAATGTCTCCATTTTTCTATTTCCTTTCCTGTGTTGCTGCAATCACAAATCCGGTTCCGGTTTACATACCAAACAGCCGCCTGGTACTGGCCGTCTATCCGGCCTGGTATTGTTTGGTGATTCATTCCCGCCATCTGACGGAAAGCATTTTCAAACACATCCCAGGGCAATCTCCCCCGCAATGGCGGAAGCCGTCACTGTTGCCGCGGAACCGAGATACACCTTTGAGCTTGGATGGCCTGCGCGCCCTTTGAAGTTCCTGGTTCCGGTGCTGATCAGTACCTCATTTTCCCCAATCACGCCCTGGCAGCTTCCCCAGCACACACTGCAGTTGGGGTTCATCACAATGGCCCCTGACTCCATGAAAATGTCAATCAGGCCTTCCTTAAGCGCCTGCCTGTATACCTCAAGGCTTGCGGGGACCACCAGGAAACGAACGCTGTCAGCTACCCTTTTCCCCTTAAGTATAGCCGCGCCCACACGAAGCTCATCGATGCGCCCATTGTTGCAGGACCCTAAGAATGCCTCGTCAATCTTAACGCCGCAAACATCCTTTGCAGGCACCACATCATCCACAAAATCAGGCCTTGCAACCACTGGCTGGATTTGGGACAGGTCAAAGGTATACTCCCGTGCATAGACGGCATCCGGGTCACTGGTGTATACGGCCTTCGGTTCACGCCCCCGCTCCCTCAGATACTGGACAGCGGCTTCATCCGCCTCAAAAATCCCTGTCTTGGCCCCTGCTTCCACCGCCAGGTTGCAGAGTACCATACGGTCATTGATGCTCAGCGTCTTAGCGCCTTCCCCGGTGAACTCCATTACCTGGTAATTACATCCATTGGCCCCAATCTCCCCAATGATGGTCAGCATCAGGTCCCTTGGATAGACGCCTTCCTGCAGGCGGCCCACCAGATTGAACTTCACTGTCTCAGGCACCAGCACCCAGGAAGTGCCGGTAACCATGCCGTAGAGAAAATCCGTGCATCCCACCCCGGTTCCGAAGGCGCCCAGCGCGCCGTACGTGCAGGTGTGGCTGTCCGCCCCGAATATCAGCTCGCCGGAACATACGTAATGCTCCATCATGATCTGATGGCAGACCCCCTTTCCTTCCCAGAAATCAATCCGGTTCTCCCTGGCAAAATCCCTCATCTTTTTCTGTGAGGCAGCTGTTTTTGGATTATCCGCAGGCACATTGTGGTCCACGATAAAAACCAGTTTCTTATGGTCCGCAATCCTGGGATGTTTCAATTTATTGTTGTACATGTCAACGGTCAGGTGGGTGGTTCCGTCATTGCTCATAAGACGGTCCAGGTTCACGGTATGGATATCCCCCGGCTTCACACTGTCCACCCCTGCCGCTGCTGCGATGATCTTCTCTGCAATCGTCATTCCCATGTCTACGCTTCCTCCTTGTTCAATGATGCAATCAGCCCGCCCTGATTCAGGATATTCTGCATATACTCAGGAAGTCTGGTACATGCATACTCCTTTCCATTGGCCCTTGCCACACCCTCGGACATGGACAGTTCCATGGTATCCCCGGTCTTCACTTCATCCGGAAGTTCCTTGCATACAATCACGGGAAGCCCGATGTTGATGGAATTCCTATAAAATATCCTGGCAAAGGACTTGGCAATCACAGCCTTGACCCCCAAAGCCTTGAGGACGCTGGGCGCCTGTTCCCTGGAGGAACCGCATCCAAAATTCTCGCCCCCCACCACGTAGTCCCCTTCCTTTACCTTCCCAGGAAAATCAGGGTCCAATGATTCAAATGTATGTACCTTCATCTCATCGATATTTGGCAATAAGAGATATTGTGAAGCAATGATCTGGTCCGTGTCCAGATCGTCATGAAATTTAAAAACAGTTCCGCCCGGCATAAGGTAATCCCTCCTGTTAAAAGTTATACTTGTTACTCATCTGCTTATCTATTCTACCACAGACTTTGCTATAATAATAATACATGATAAGAATAGGTACTATAGATACAGATTATGAAAGGGGACATCCATCCCCATAAATCTGCAAAAGATAAGGCATATATAGGAACATCCTGTCCTTATATGCCTTATCCATATATTGGTCATCAGTTACAATCCCCCGTCACCGTCCCCTCCCGGTACACACAATACCTGGAGCGTCCCTCCTTCTTTGCCTGGTACAAAGCCTGGTCGCTGTGCTGGATGAGCAGGTCTATATCCATATCCCCGTCCTTTCCCTGGGCAATGCCTATGCTGGCTGATAAGGATTGCATTTCCCTGGATGCCTGGAACCGGGCATTAAGCTTTTCAAGGAATTCCCCTGCTTCTTTTTCAAGCTGTTCCATGCTGCACTCACCGAGCCTTGCCACCAGGAACTCATCCCCTCCAAGCCTTGCCACAAAATCATCCGGGAAGGATTCCACAAGCATCCTGGCTGTACCTGTCAGCACCGCATCCCCCACCTTATGCCCGTATGTATCGTTCACCGCCTTAAACCAGTCCAAATCAATGTAAAGCAGGCTTACGTCCCTGTCCCCGCGGTTAAGATTGATATACTGGTAAAAATACCTGCGGTTGTAAAGCCCTGTGAGGAAATCCGTATTGGAGCTGTGAAGGATCTGTTTTTCCAGGTTCCGCTCCACCGTCACATCCCGGAAGATGCAGAGCTTCCCCACTACATTGTGGAATATGTCATAGATGGAGCTTTCGTGGATTTCCAGCATTTTCCCAGTCCCGTCCGGCAGGGATACCCTGGCCTCCGCATATCCCTCGCCATTGACTGTGCGTGGTCCGTCAAAGGCATCCGCCAACCACTCCTCATAATCCTTTCCCAGGATCTGAATCTTACTTATCTGGAAATACTCCTCGAATTTTGCATTTGCATTCAGTATCCTGCCCCTGTTATTCCATAAGAGGATGGCATAAGGCATGCTTTGAAGCAGGATTTCGATTTCCGCGCTCATGTTGTGCAGGTCCGTCACGTCATGGCCGATTCCGACCGTCCCAAGGACCGTCACACCGTCCCGGTCCATGATAGGTGTCTTATAGGTGCGCAGCTGCCGCATTCCCCTGGAACATTTGACCTCCTCGGTAAACTGCAGGGTACGCCGCGCCAGGATGACAGCATCCTCCGACTTTTTACAGGATTCCTCCCCATTTTCAAAGTCATCCGGTGAAACGCCCCAGATATAACAGTGGTCCCGTCCAACCACATCCTCCCGGTCCTTTCCCACCACGGAACAGAAGGCACGGTTCACCTTGACATGTGTTCCGTCCATGGCCTTGAACCAGAGCATGTCCGGCAGGCTGTCAATGGCCGTGTCCAGGTATGTCCGGGTCATATACAGGTCATATTCAAGCTTAATCTGTTTCAGGATATGTTCCATCCGGATACGCACCCGCTCCTGCATGAGCGGGATGTCCCAGAACTCGTCCGCCGCCTCCATCTCGCTGGCGGCAAGACCGTCAATCATCCCCCGCTCCCCACAGTACACAAGAACCGCATCCTCCCTGCAATGTGAACGCAGCCCTGACGGAAGGATGCCGCTGCCCAGGTTCCAGACAACCACATGGCTGCCAGCAGCCCGCTCAGGCGAAAATCCCCCTGCTTGCGTAATTGTATGTGAAAAATGTTCCAGCGGGCAAAGACGGCGCATCACCCCGGCCAGCATTGAATCCCTGCTGAAAATCATGATTTGAAGCTTACATTGATACATTGTACCCCTCCCCCTGCAGACACCAGCCCCTGCTATAAGCCCCTGCTATAAATACAGCTTTTCAAACCCCGAAGCGCTGACCGGCCTTCCAAACAGATATCCCTGTATGTAATCCGGCTGTGTCTGCTTCACAATATCAAATTCTTCCTCTGTCTCCACACCTTCCACGCAGACCTTTAAACCGATGCTGTGGGCAAGCTTGATGATATACTCTAAAAAAATGTATTCATAGCTTCCCTGGTGGATACCTGTCACAAAACTGCGGTCCACCTTAAGCACGTTAGCCGGAAGTTCCTTGAGATGGCTCAGCGAGGAATATCCGGTGCCAAAATCATCAATTGCAATCCCATATCCCATGCCGCGCAGTTCCTCAAACTCCTGATTCAGGAAATGCAGGTTCGGCACCCAGCAGCTTTCCGTCAGTTCCAGAACCATCTGCCCCACAGGCAGGTCACCCCATTGTCCATCCTTCAGATATTCCAGCAGCGCATTGTCCTTTAACTGGATATATGAGACATTGACGCTCATGGAAAAGTCTTCTTTATACCTGCTCCATATCTGAAACTGCCTTGCACTCTCCTCCAGCACCCAGGCCCCTACCTGTGTTATGAGGCGGCTCTCCTCCAGCAGGGGGATGAACTCCGAAGGCGGAACCTCCCCATGTTCCGGGGAATGCCACCGCAGCAATGCCTCCGCGCCAGTGACCGCCCCCGTCACCGCATCCACCTGTGGCTGGTAGAACAGTTCAAACTGGCTGAACCCATCCTTCACACAGGCGTGCAGGCTCTCCTGCAGCTCCATGTTCCTCAGCTTTTGTTGATACATTTCCTCGGAAAAGAAAACCAGCTGGTTCTTTCCGTTCATCTTGGCAATCTCAACTGCATTTTCCGCATTCCTGAACAGCTTCTGGTAGGTACTGGCATCATCTGGGAAAAAGCAGGCGCCTGCGGATAAGGAAATCAGTATCTGATGGCCTTCCACCGTAAAATGGCTGCCGATGAACATCTGGATATTCTCATAAATCCCCCGTACGGTCTCCCTTGTGCCGTCCTTCACCAGAAACACGAACTCATCCCCATCCAGACGGTAAAGACGGCATCCCTTGGGAAGCATGGCCGATATCAGTGTGGATAGAAGGTTAAGTGCCCGGTCCCCAAATGCATAACCGTACTTTTCATTGACATTCTTGAAGTCATCAATGTCCAGGACCACGATTACACCGTTGGCAGCTGTCTCCGTTCCCACAAGGGCCTTAATATCCTGTTCAAACTGGCTTCGGTTCATCAGGCCCGTGACATTATCAAATTTATTCTGTTTTCCGATATTGGAAATCCGGCCAATCATGAACAGCGGCCTTCCTGACCCATCTTTCTTTACGGTTCCCCGGCATGACACCCATATGACCCGGCCGGATTTATTACAGACCCGGTACTCCATATCATGGTAGTCCTTAATACCGTCCTGAATCATCTGCATATCATTAAGCCACGGTTCCAGATCCTCCCTGACCATGATTCCCGACCATGAAGTGACAACATCCTGTTCAATCAGGCGGCTGATATCAAGGTCCTCATATGCATTATCCGATATGTAAAACGTCCCGTTCTGAATATCCCACATATAAAGATAGTCATCCGTGGTCTCGGAAAGCAGGTTCAGGAGGACATCCGCGGTAAACTTCTCATCTTTTATTATATCAGCCATGACAACCTCCGGAATAAGTATGGTTTATATTTTACCATGACCGGCTTTCAGTGTCCAGAAGCAGCAGATATTATTAAGGATTTTCTAATTTTTCTTACAGTTGGATCCACTATCTTTACTTTCATCCATGAAGTGGTTAAGATACAGCATTATAAGGAGGTATCCCTATATGATGTACTTTAAACATTTCCATTCATGGCTGACAGCATATGGGGGCGGCCTTGGGAAACTGGCCATTGCCAGCTGGCTGCTGACCAATACCATGTTCCTGCTGTGCAGCCGTGTCCCGTTCATGACCCTGGATTTTGTGAGACAGATATCCCTTGGGAGCTTTCTCGGCATCTGGCTTGGTATCTGCCTCTGCCTCACCATTCCCTGGCTGATATCGTCAGGCTCCGGAAAAATACGTTTATCCCTGACACCCAGTATGGCCATGTACCTTGCAGCCCTGATGATTAAGGAAATATTCATATGATGACTGAACGGATGGACAGATGGCTGACTTCCCGGCGGTTATGGATGATCCTGGGTGGAACGGCAGTGCTCTGGTTCCTGTTCACTGCCTCCATGACCATCCTGCGCTACCGCCTCAATTACTCGTCAGCTTATGATTTTGGAATATTTTCCCAGATGTATTATTACATGGACAAGGGCCTGACACCTCTGACCACCTGTGAGCGCGACGGGCTTCTGTCCCATTTTGCAGTGCACCTGTCCCCTGTCTTTTATGTGCTCCTGCCCTTATACAAGCTGGTGCCGCGTCCGGAGACACTGCTGGTCCTTCAGGCGCTCATGGTCATAAGCGGGGTCATTCCCCTGTGTCTGCTGACCAGGGCTTTGGGCCTTACCCGTCTTAAAACGCTGTGCTTCGGTCTGGTGTACTGCGCCTATCCGGCGTTCATGGGAGGCTGTTTTTATGATTTCCATGAAAATAAATTCCTGGCAGTCATCATACTCTGGACCATGTACTTTCTGGAAACCGGACATTATAAATCCATGGCCTGCTCTGCTGCCCTGCTGCTTCTGGTTAAGGAGGATGCCCCGGTCTATGCGGCCTGCATCGGCCTTTATCTCTTTCTATATAAAAAGCAGTATCGGTACGGATTCCTGGTCTTCGCCGGTTCCTGCCTATACTTCTGCATGGCCATCTGGTATATCAACCGGTTTGGGGACGGCGCCATGGTTAACCGGTTTGATAATTTCATATCTGACAAGCGGCTGGGCCTGGTCAGCATGTTCAAGACAATCCTGGTCAATCCGGCATATGTGCTGTCGCAGATAGCGGTAAGGGAAAAACTCATCTTCTTCCTTCAGATGCTGCTCCCCCTGGGATTCTTTCCGCTAATGACCAGGGACTGGCGGAAATGGACCCTCATCATCCCATTCGTGCTGATTAACCTGATGTCCAATTATAAATATCAGCATTCCATTTTCTTTCAGTATACATACGGTTCAGGCGCCTTGCTGATGTATCTGGCGGCAGTGAACTACCGTGACCTGTTGGACATCCCCCAGCCGGCATGTCCAACGCCAGCATCTTCCCAGTCCCTGCCCAAGCCCCACTCATCCCTGCCATCCTCCATCCTGTACTGCGGGCTGGCCTGCGCCCTGATGATTACCGCCGTTGTCGTGTACAAAAAAACGTATTACATCGGCAGCTACGCCCAGGACCGGGAAAAAGCAGCAGAAGCAAGACTCCTGCTGTCAACCATCCCAGAGGATGCATCCGTCAAATCAACCACCTTCTTCATTCCCCAGCTGTCCGGCAGGGATGAAATCTATCTTGCGGACAGCAGGCATCCGGCTGATTATATCGTGTTGGACCAACGGCCTGGATATGAAAAGGATTCCCAGGACCTGATGGCTGATTACCTTTTACAGGGATATGTGGTCCAGGGGGAGGTGGACGGGTATGTGGCCGTGCTTGGACCTGCCGTGTCCTCCCACTGAATCCATATTGACTGTAACCACAATCCGTGATATGATTTGTTCATCTTTTCAGGGCAACTCATTTGCCCCTTATCAATTCATATTTGTATCACATGCCGGCAGGGTCGCTGGCGGTTTCACAGGATTGGCAATGGATACAGGCAGCGGATTCTTGCATTTTACATGTATGCCCGGTATAATAATATCAGGTAAAAATGTCCCCATTCCATTGCATTCAGAACATATTCAAACAGGAAAGGCAGGAAAATGGGACAGAGGGATATCTCGCAGGTGCGGTATTTTGAGGACAACCAGCGCTATTCTGTATTTACTACGGCAGTGCGCCGTATGATGGCCCAAGGGAACTGTTTCAGATAATGGATGATGAAAATCTGCCTGAAAACATGAAGCTGATGCTGAACAATTACAGGATCCATGTGCTGGAAATCCGCAGCTTCCAGCATATCGACTGTTTCAGTGGACAAAGGATAGCGGGTGCCGTCATCTACGCATTATTTCTTCCATGGGAATGAAGTCAGATTTCCACATCCAGCACATCATCCAGATTTATCCTTGTGTTCACCACCTGCAGCATCCTGCTGTTCCTGTCAAACCGCGCAACCATTCCCGTCACCTTCAGATATTCGCCCTTATGGAAATACACCACGCTTATGATCCTGCCTGGTATGATTTCCCGCATCTTCTGATTCAGTTCCTCTGCCATGTCATCGGACAGCACAATCTTAGGCACAACCACCCGTTCCTTTTCCGCCAGGGCCTCCGGCAGGCCCTTTAGCGCCGCAAATGGAAGGAACTGTTTGGCCCTGTCAGCCACAGCCATCTTAGCCCTTGGTCTACTCGCCACTTTTATGACCTCCTATCTGGCGGTTCCTCTCCTTCATGGTAGATGCATCCTGCAGGTTCATGCCCTTAAGGATTGCATTCTTGCCAAACTTCTTCTTGATATCCAGCATGACCGTCTGCAGCTTCCTGTTGCGTTCCAGCTCCTCTGCATCAGCAAACAGGCTGTACTGACTGTATTCCTCTTCTACCACATGATTGACGGAAATGTTAATCCGGTGTACCGGCAGCCTTGGGTTTACAATCCGCTCATACAGAGCGGTCACGGCCGGTATCAAAACCATATCCGCATTGGTCTGCGCATCCAGGGAGGCGGTTCCCTTGGACGGCTCTGCTTCTGCGCGGTTGGAATATCCCACATACAGGGTCACGGAATTGGAAACCAGGTTCTTTTCCACCATCTCAAGACACAGCAGGTCCATCATCTCCTTGACAATCAGCTCCCCATCCTCAAAGCTGTAATCACAGCCCAGGACCTGCCCACAGGTAAGACAATTAGTCTTGGCTTTATAAGACTTGATATCCCCAATGGTCACAGGCTCCCTGCCCCATGCATGGTCAATCAGAAGTTCCGCATCCACGCCGAACAGCTTATATAAGAAGTCCTCATCCATGGCCGCCAGGCCGCCCATGGTATGGATGCCATAGCGTTCCAGCTTACCGGCAATGCCCTTGCCGATTCTCCAGAAATCCGTCAATGGCTTATGGTCCCACAATGTTTTCCTATATATCTCCTCATCCAGATAACCGATGCAGTCCGCTGCATGCTTGGCCGTGATATCCAGTGCAATCTTTGCCAGATACAGGTTGGTCCCGATGCCGCAGGTTGCAGGAATACCGAACTGCCTTGTGATGTCCGCCATGATGGACTGCCCCAATTCCCTGGCCGTGATATGGTAAAGGGGCAGGTAATTGGTCACATCCATGAATGCCTCATCAATGGAATACACATGGATATCCTCCTTGGAGATATACTTCAGGTAAATGCCGTAAATCTCCGCAGCATACTCAACATACAGCTTCATCCGCGGCTCTGCCATGATATAGTCCACACTCTTTGGAATCTCGAATACGCGGCACCTGTTATGGATTCCGAGGGCTTTCATGGCCGGGGATATGGCAAGGCAGATGGTCTTTTCCGTACGCTCAGGGTCAGCCACCACCAGTCTGGTTGTCATGGGGTCCAGCCCACGCTCCGCGCACTCCACAGAAGCATAAAAAGATTTTAAATCAATGACAAGATAGGTGTGCTGCTCCATCCCATCCCTCCTCTACCATGGAAATACATCCTTATTATAATTATACAGCGGCGCCACGAAAACTGCAATCCATTTACCGAACATCTGTTCTTTTTATATTTCATATCATCCCACAAGTCCATCCAAAAAAGCTTCCAGCCTTTCTGCAGGAACCAGCAGGCCATCCTTGGAGCCGATGAAATGTTTTCCGGACCGGTAACTGGGCACTGCATCCAGACGGTTGGTTTCCCAGGCATACCGGTTCCCTTCCACCAATTGTTTCCTGTAATGACCTGCACCAACCATCTTTTGGAAATCCACCGGATCAACCCGGCACCGGGAAGCCATCTGAGAAAGGATATCCATGGAGGAAATATCCAGACCCCTGTCAAAAACCGCCTCGTAAGCCAGGGCATGGTACCTCCAAAGGTCCCCCTGATGCTCCTGTATATAATACATGCCCTGTATGGCCTTATCACTGTGCACCGGTGATGGTTCCGGGCGCGGGTGGGACTCGCAGGGCCGCCATACCAGTTCAATCTGAGGATAACGTCCCAGCAGGTTTAAAAGATTTTTATGCCCACGGTAACAGTATGGACATGCATAATCAAAAAACAACTCAAGTTTTACCATTTCCATCATTTCTCAGACTCCCTTCAGCTTCCATTCCTTTATTCCCATCGTCTTCCCTGTCTTCCATTAAATGCTTCCTGTAATACAAGGGCGTACACCCCATATATCGACAGAATGTATTGGAAAAATGGCTGCTTCCCGAAAACCCCACGGCCAGCGCAATCTCCAGCACGCTTTTGTCAGAATGGGCCAGCATATACTCCCCCATCCGCACCCGGTAGGAAATAAGATAATCCACAGGCGACTGGGAAAGGACCTCCTTAAAATCACGGCAGCACTCGCTGACACTTACATTGGCTGCCCGGGCAATATCCTCCAGCCGCAGCCTGCCTGCATACTCCTTATGTATGTATTCCAGGCAGCAGCGGACACGCTGGTATCTGGAATCATGGACGGAAGGGCATGGCTCCTGTTTCATATCAAGATTCTCAAACAGTATAAGCCCTGCCTGCTGCACCAGGATCTGCAGTTTCCACAGATATCCCCTGGGACGGCTGCAATCACACTGGTACATCTCATGGATACAGGCCAGCACCCCTGCATGCCAGGGACTTGTCCCGTCCAGGAAGAAGAAATCTGTTTCCGGCCGGAACAGGGCGGATATGTATTGTTCCTCAATCAAACCGCCAGAAAGGCCATGGAGCAGATAACTGTCCGCCAATACCGCACAGTAGATACTTCCATGCTGGCGATGGTAAGGGGACACCATATGAAGCATATTGGAGGGGACAAGACCGCCCTGGCCGGAACCGATTACATACGTGCTGACGCCGGTCTGGAATTCTATGGTTCCCTCCAGGACATAGACAAATTCCAGTTCCTTATGCCAGTGCCATGGAATAAACCGGTTGGGATACAGGTCCAGATTGTCAAGGTACACTTCCATGGGAAATGCCGGAGAGCCGTGGCAGGTTATCTCCTCCAGATTGCCATTCACTTCAAGATAATTCAGCTGCATGGATATCCTCCTGTCCCTTCAGGGATTTCTTACATACCTTACATACTTAATATAACCGGATACCTTGTTTCCTGCAAGGCCGTATATCATCCTTCCAGGAAACCGGATGTTACATCCCCGAATCACATATTGACATGATTCTGTTATTTTTAGATACTATTATAATAGAATACGCCATCATATTCTATTATAATATAAAAAAGAGCAGAGTTACCAGAAAAATTCAGTAAAGATGAAATGACCATGCGATGATAATTTGAAAAGTGAGATGATGATTTTGAAAGTTGACTACATTACACTCCATACCCTGTATCCAGATAAGATGAAGGATTTCTATGTGAGGTATTTGGGGGCCGAAGCCAATGCAGACACCGTTGGCACTGACAGTTCAGACTTAATGTATATCCTCTCCTTTCGGGGCGGTTTTAAGATTAAGCTGGCCCCGGCAGGACAAACCTTATCCGCTCCCTCACCACAGTCAGCCCCATCCCAGCTTAATCCTATCTGCCTGGCCTTCAGGCTGGGAAGCAGGAAGCGGGTAAACACCCTGACCAGCCAGCTGATACTGGAAGGACACGAGATACTAAGTGAGCCCCAGCTATCGGCTCCCGCACATTACAGCAGCTGTATCTTTGACCCGGAAGGCAATATCGTGGAACTTATTTCCTAATTGTCTTCATTATGAGAGATACGCAATCAGCTGCCGCCGGCCATGAATACGCCGTGTGGCAGCTGATTCTGATTGTGTTGAAAAAGGGTGTTCTTTGCACTAAGCGGATACATCCGGCGGACTTTTTAAGGCAGATGGCAGAGTGGATTTCCCAACACAGCCCGGACATCATTCCGTCACCACCACATAACTGGCTGTCCCAAAACATCCATTCTCCTCCAGATGTTCCTCATCCCATTCAGCCACCAGTTCATACACCCTGCTGACTTTAAACTCCGGCATCAGTGCGTCCTCATAGACCGCGCTGGACAACGGGCTGGCGTCCGTCCCTTCCATATCCTCAATGGAATACTCGTAAACCGTCAGACGGTCAGGCTGTATTGTGAAGGAAACAGCGTAACTTACAGTATTCTGTCCATTATACCGGGGAAGCTTCAGGGTTTCCTTATCCTTTGCCTCGAACAGCGGATGGGCGCCACAGGCAACTGCCCCTGTCATCCCATCCCCGCCGGGATAATTCCACTGATAGTTGCCTGATGTGACCTCAAACTCATTCATGGTGCTGGAAAGGATATCGGAAAGCTTCATGGCAGGCGGTTCCTGCCCCACATTTCCCACTTGGACAGAAGGATTCCCGCCGTTTTCAGCCTTGCATCCCGCAGAGCCTGTAATGACAGCCAGTACGGCTATGGAGACATACAGTACCCTGATATATTTCCCATATCCTTCTTTGGAATATCTGTCTTTGGAATATCCTTCTTTGGAATATCTGTCTTTGAAGTGCCTGTCCTTGTAACACCTGTCCTTGAAATTCCTGCCTTTGAAATTCCTATCCTTGCAATATGCCCTCATATCCCCATCCTTTCCGCAAACCGATATATACATGTCAGCCCTGCAGTTTTTCCTGACCGCTTAAAGGTGTAATTGTTTTAATCCACGCTCGGTATATTGTCGAAGTGCGACTGCATCCTTCGTAGATGCGTGGTTGACCTCATGGCAGTGGGGATACCGATTACTCTCCGTCCACCACTGCCGTTAAGTTTGTTTTTGGCAATTCATCCCACCACCTTAGAGGATGGGAGAATCCTTGCTGATATTTGTTGAAAATAACCTTCCGTCAGCTGCATACTCCGGTATTGCTTCCTGGATTTACTATATCATATTTTTTATTTTAATACCTTAACCCTTGCTTAAGGATCTATGGTTTTTCTTTAACGTTTTCCTGTCTCCCCTTCAACGCCTGCCATCCCTGCCATCCCGGTTATCCAGGTAATGCTGCAGTGCTTCACCCATGAACCGGGAAGCCCCTGTCCCATAGCGTTTATCCATGCCCTCAATCAGCGTGGGATTATGAAGATACCCGTCTATCAGCACATTCCAGTAATTCTTCCCCATGTCCATATCGGGGCTGTCCTCCTTACTCAGAAGGTTCATCAACTGATCCACGACATCCTGCACTTCCCTGGACGCCACATCCCTGGACACATCCTTTAACAGTTCCTCCGTCAGTTCCTGATTCCGTTCCACATAGCCCTTTTCCTTGATTTTCTCCATCTTCTCCATATTTTCCGAAAAATGTTCCAGGCTGTGCTTCATGGCGTCCACATACGCTTCAACGCTTCCATAATATTTAATTGCATTCTGTGCAATGCCTGATTCATGGTCCCTGACCCGGTCCACCAGCTCCTCAAACTTCTCCACGCTGCCCCAGTGCCGTATTACCTCATCCATGTTCTCACTTTTAAAATGCTCCAGCGCCTCCACATACCCGCTTAAATCAAATTCCTCAAAGCTCATGCAAGTCTCTCCTTTTTCCAGTTTATCCAACAGTTCCAGCAGACGGTCCAGTCTGTCCCGCTTGGCCTTCAGCAGTTCTTTCTGCTTCCTGAAGGCTTCCAGCCTGTCATAGTCAGGATTTCCCATAATTATCCTGATATCCTTCAGCGGAAAATCCAATTCCCGGAAAAACAGGACCTGCTGCAGGGTGTTCAGGGATGCATCGTCATACAGCCGGTATCCGGCATCCGTGACCTTGGTTGGTTTGAACACCCCTATCTCATCATAATATTGTAGCGTGCGCACACTGACACCGGTCAGCGAGGCGACTTCCTTAACAGTCCTCATGGTATCAACTCCTATCTGGTTTATGATTTACCTTTATCTTATATTATCACGTAACGTGAGGGTCAAGGGTTTTTATGATAATTTCTGCCAAAAGGAATCCTTGTCATACCGCCTCCATCCTACCCGCGCCAGATAAAGCGCCAGCAATACGCCCCAGGAAAATGCCTCCGCATAAGCGATGATCATATTCCCGCAGACAGCCGCCATCCCATAAGAAGCCAGAATACGGGATATCAGAGAGACAATACCCGCAATGCTGGAATAAAGTACGTCCCCAATCCCTTCCAGATATCCGCGTACAGCTGTTGCAAGTCCAAAGACCACATAAAAGCTGGCAATCCTGCGAAAGAATTCCTGCCCGATTGCCACAGCTCCCGCACCCACGCCAAACAGTGCAATGACATGGCCGCCCGTGGGAATGACCAGGATTGTCAGGCACAGGGATACAACCACCATCATGACCGTCCCGACACCAAACACCTTCCTGGCGCGCATTTTATCCCCTGCCCCATGGTTTTGGGCCACAATGGTGGAAATCCCCGACCCCAGATTAATAACCGGCAGCAGGATGATTGTATCTACCCTGTATGCGGTGGTAATGGCCGCCACGGTCTGCGTTCCAAAGCCATTCATGAAATTCTGCAGGAGCAGGCTTCCGAATGCGCTGATACTGGATTGGATCATGGGCGGAAGGCCCATGCGCAGCCCCTGCAATAATGCGGTCCGGTCCAGCAGCCTGCCAGTCAGGCGAAACCGCAGCAGCGGATGTTTAACCACTGCATACAGAAGCAGGAATGCTGTCATGGACGCCTGGGAGACAACGGTTGCGGCTGCAGCTCCTTTAACGCCCCAGCGCATGCAGGCCACGAACAGGATGTCCAGGACCACATTCACGGCAGAAGAAAAAACAATGGCCAGAAACGGCGCCCGGCTATCCCCAATCCCGCGAAGTGCGGCTGAGTAAACATTGTACACTGCCAGAAATGGAATACCTGCAAATATGATCTGCAGATAATCCCCTGCCAGGCGGATTGTATCCCCGGTCGTATGTAACAGGCCCAGTATCGGGGATGCCAGCCAGATTCCGGCGGCCGCAAAGAATGAAAAACCCACGCCGAATATCAGGGAAAAGGTTGACAGGATGCCCGGTATGGCCCTGGTTTCCCCGCTGCCTGATTTATGGGCAAAGAGGATGGATAGTCCCAGTGTGAATCCGGTAATTGCCATAAGATAAAAGTTCGCAACCGTCCCGGTTGCCCCGATTGCCGCCAGGGCCAGCTCACCCTCCACATTGCCCACAATAAATGCATCCGCCCAGTTATATAGCTGCTGTAAGATACCGCTGAGAATAAGAGGAAGACTGAATTTAATCAGGATGTATGCAATATTTTCCTGTCCGTCACGTGTTTTGTCATAGCCTTTATCATAGTCTTCCTCATGTCCGCTCCTATTCACCATACCTATCCCCCTCCTCCTTCCATACAAAAAAACCGTATGCAGATTCAGCCTTGCATACGGTAGGTGCTCACCCGGTTCATATGGTTTGTTTTTGGCAATTCATCTCACCACCTTAGAGGATGGGAGAATCCTTGCTAATATTTGTTAAACATTTCATGCCTTCAATCATAGCATATCACGGATGGAAATGCAAATCCAGCTCCGCCCACAGTGTCCATTGGCTTCCCCGCAAGGGTAAGGACACCTCCAGCCAGTTACCCAATATAACCAATCAGGTTTTTCGCTTTTTCATACTGGCTTTCATCAATAAAAATCTTAAAATTTTGCCTGTGGTCATCCATAAGACCTGACGCCGGGCGGCCAAAAGCCAGGAGACTTCCTATCATCCGGCCTGTTCCCCCCGCTGATGTATTTTCCGTGTCATATCTTATGTTGTTTTTCTCCAATATGGACCTGATTTTTAAAAAGTCATCCAGGGAATCACCATTGTACAGCTGCATTTTCTTCATGCCATATTCCTCCTGTCCTGTTATCACTATAGCATAGATTCCCCATCATTGTTTTAAGTTCTTTTTACGCTTTTATTATTAATTCATTCCATGCAGGATGCAGCTGTCCCTTCATGGAACCAGGGTATGTCCGGGACTCCGGAATCCCAGCCCATGGATATTTATGAGCATTTTACAGCCAATATCCTTTGTATATCGTCATAATGGGCTTCGCAGGTGACGCGGTAGTGTATCCAGCCGCCGTCGCCGCAGGGATATTTATGGTCAATGTACTCCCGGGCATATGGCTGCAACTCTTCATATATGGATTCAAACTGTTTATCCGATAACCTGACCATGACCGTAAACCCGTTGTTTTCAGCGAATACATTGCATATGAGCTTCTTCCCTATCCTGTGGGCAATTCCCCAGCCGTATCGGTTGCCATAGGGAAATGTAACCTGCTGCACGGTTTTGTAGTTTTCGGACATCCAGCTGTTCAGGCGGGTAAACCGTCCGGCATTGCAGCCGCAGTATGATGTCATCATGGTCATGGTTGGTTTTTCCTGCTTATTGAGCATCCTTTCGTACATAGGGCCTCCTTTTTTCCGTCCATCCCTGGATCCGGCGGCGTCAGGCGTCCATAAACCGGGCGCCGCCATTCCACCAGGATGATTGATACATCTGAATTATCTTTATATAGTTGATTTATCTGCCTTTTTGTGATTACGGAGATTGCAGATTTCCCGTTTTTATAAAGTCAATGAGCATCTCCACATCCTCAAACCCATCATAATCACCGTTTAACCCATCGCGGTGATAAACCACCCCAGCCTTCTCATTTGCCTCCAGGCAGTCTAAAAGCCGTTCTTCACCATACCTTTTTACAAAGAGGTTAAATGCATATGGCTTAATCTTTGACAATATACCTTTACGGCAGTCTTCCCCACAGACATAGCAGTGGCTGATTCCCTTTTCCAATGAACAGTTCCTGCTTTCACACCAGTCCTTGTCCTGGCATTCTCCTGAATCACAGCCTGCGCAGTGTGTATTTTCCGAACATAAACAGCAGGCAAGCCCGCATCTTGCAATTCCCAGTCTTCTTATCATCCCGCACCTCCCCTATCGGTTTTTATTAAGTCCAGTTTACTACATTTATGCCATATCGTCCACAGTGCCGGCCTCCATATAACCCAAACCAGCCGGATAATCATTTCATGCCGGGTTCAAAAACACAAAAGGAAATGCCGTCCCTCTGCCAGGACAGCATTTCCCCATTCATCCATATCTTTTACATATCCTTTATATATCCCTATATTACTGTGCTTCCTTTACAGCCGGAAGGATTACCTCCACCTCTGCATGGGGACGTGGGATTACATGGACAGACACCAGTTCCCCAACCCTCTGGGCAGCTGCCGCGCCTGCGTCGGTTGCCGCCTTGACAGCGCCCACATCACCTCTGACCATCACCGTCACCAGGCCGCCGCCCACGAATTCCTTGCCAATCAGCGTAACATTGGCTGCCTTGACCATTGCGTCTGCTGCCTCGATGGAACCTACCAGTCCTTTTGTCTCAATCATTCCTAATGCATCATACTTCATTTGATTGTCCTCCTGACATTTCTGTTTTTATTGTTATTTTATTGAACTATCTTTACCCTGGATGAGGAGCTTAAGCCCAGGGCATTGGCTTCCTCCGTGTCAATGTGGCATTCCAGGCCGGACTGGCCGGTTACGCGCACAATGGTGTTCCTTAAGATGCCGCCCCGGATTCCATCCACTTCCAGGCTTACCACCTGTCCGTCATGGACACCCATCCTGGCCGCATCCTCCGGAAGCATATGGATATGACGCTGCGCCACCATCAGCCCCTCTTTTATCTGTACCGACCCTTTCGGCCCAATGATGGTGATTCCCGGGGTACCATCCAGGTCCCCGGACAGCCTGGCGGTTGATTTTATCCCCAGCTTAAAGCTGTCTCCTGCCAGGATTTCCACCTGTGTCCTGCTGCGGACCGGGCCAAGGATCCGGACCTTTTCAATGGCCCCCTTTGGCCCGCAGATGGTTACTGTTTCCTTGCAGGCGTATTGTCCGGGCTGGGATAAATCCTTCATCCTTGACAATTCATATCCGGGTCCGAACAGGGCTTCCAGATTCCCCTGGGACAGGTGTACATGACGGTTGGAAACGCCTACCGGGATTGTATTATCCCGGGCATCCGGAATGCTTTCCCTGGCTGCTTCCATAAGAAGTTTTATGATTGCCTCATACTGGTCCATGACTCTCCCCTTTCCTACGCATCCTTCTGGTCCTTCATGGTGGTAATCAGCTGGCGCACAAGGGCTGCCAGCTTTTCATTTTCACCGGGTATGGCCTTGGCAGCTTCAGTGGTATCCGCGGCCCTGTCCGTATTCCTTGCATCATAGGCAGCCACGATTGCCGCCGGGCTGAGATTGCCGCGGCATGGCCCGCAGGCAGACGCTGCCTGGGCAGGGATGCTGCCGGCCGGCTGATCCGTCACAGCCATTCCCGGGTGAAAGGTTTTGTCATCTTCCATCAGCGTGGTACAGTCTTTCAGCCCATAGGCCACCTTCTTGATATTAATCAGCTGCATGGGGCTGACATTTTCCGAAACAGAGCTTCCCCCGCAGGTTCCGCAGCCCAGGGTGAATGCGATGTTAAGGCCTGTGCTGATTCCTGTGCCGCCCTGGCTGCCTCCGGTGTTGACAAGAATCCTGGATGCCGGCTTGGCAGCGAATTTAAGTACCATTTCCCGGTCCTGGGTATGCAGGCTCATGGTGTGGCCGATACCGTTCTGGAGAAGGTCAATGCTCAGCTGGCAGGCTTCCTTCCAATCCTTCACCGTGTAGAATCCCAGCACGGTGGTCAGCTTTTCATAAGACAGGGGGTATCCCTCGCCCACGCCTTCCTGCTCACCAATCAGGACCCTTGTGCCTTCCGGGATTGTGATGCCTGCGCCCTTTGCAATTGCCTGGGGGGAGCGGCCCACGAACCTGGCGTTCATGGCATGGCCGTTCTTAAACAGCAGGCCGCATACCTTTTCGGTCTCTTCCTTTGTCATGAAATACCCGCCCTGGGCCTTTAACTCCGCCACCACCTCATCATGATTGCATTCCTCGCAGATTATGGACTGTTCGGAGGCGCAGATAGTCCCGTTGTCAAAGGTCTTGCTGGCCATGATGGTCCTCACCGCATGGCTGACATCCGCGGTCCTCTCGATGTAAGCAGGGGAATTACCGGCCCCTACCCCGATGGCGGGCTTTCCCGCGCTGTATGCCGCTTTTACCATGCCCGGACCTCCGGTGGCAATGATGACGGACACTTCCCTGCAATGCATCAGTTCATTGGTTGCACCCATGGTCGGCATGGAAATACATCCAATCACATCCGCGGGCGCCCCTGCTTCTACGGCTGCCTGGCACATCAGCTGTGCTGCCTTCAGGGTGCATTTTGCTGCGGAAGGATGGGGTGAGAATACAATTGCATTGCCTGATTTAATGGCAATCATGGACTTGTATATGGCGGTGGAGGTGGGGTTGGTGGATGGGACAATACCCATGATCAGTCCAACCGGCTCCGCAACGTCCATGGTACCCCTGACCGTGTCCTCGCTGATGATCCCAACGGTCTTCATGTCCTTGATATCCTGGTAGAGAAGGGTGGATGCGGCGTGGTTCTTGTAGGTTTTATCAAGCACCTTGCCGAATCCTGTCTCCTCCACCGCCATCCGGGCCAGACATGCCGCGTGCTCCTCTGCGGTCCTGACCATGTTCTGTAAAATCCTGTCTATCTGCTCACTGGTATATCCAGCCATCTTCTTTGCTGCCGCTTCCCCCCTGCGGGCCAGGTCCCTGGCTTCCTGTATGGAGCGCAGGTCGTAATCGAAATTTTCCATGTGAAAATTACCTCTCTTTGCTATTTAACTGCTTTATATGATTGAAGTTCCCTATCACAGGTCCGCACAGTTGGCTGGATACGTGGCGTAGAATATCCTGGCCTTATCCGGCGACCCCCAGATGACCTTTGAACCGGATGGGACAAACAGGACATCGCCTTCATGGGCAGTGTATGTGGTCCCGTCAATGGTCACGTTCAGCGTGCCCTCGATGACATAATCAATTTCCTCGTAGGTCAGTTCCCATTCAAAATCCGAGTGGTCAATCACAAGGAAACCTGCGCTGATATGGGATTCCTCCTTGCTTATAAGCTCCTGATAGTACGCTGTGGCCTTGGGATTCCCGGTGTCGAACATATCCATTTTCACCGAATCCCCCCTCACCACCTTAAGACCGTTTGGATGGCTCTGAGCATCATAGGGTTTTAAAAACCCGTCCAGCAGCCTCTTATCCAGAAGCCCCTTATCCAACAGGGCTTTCAGCACCATGTAAATCTGATTGGCATCCATGTCCTGGCCGCCCGAAGGTGCATTGCCATCGCCGCATTCCTTTTTATAGGTAAATGTCACCCCAAGGGAGTCAGCCGCATCCCTTGCCGAAGGGGTGACAATGGCGTCCTGGTCAATGCACAGTTCTGTCTTCCCTTCCCCCTTCAGGGTTTCCACGTCTTTTGCGCAAACCAGCTGTTTCATACCCTCACTTCCTCTCTGCTCTTCTCATTGCTCTTCCCACTGCCTTTCTCACTGCCCTTCCCACTGCTTTTCCCACTGCCCTTTCCACTGCTTTTCCCACTGCTTTTCCCACTGCCCTTCCCACTGCTTTTCCCACGGTCTGCCTTCCTGCCTGTCACTTAAACCGTCTCCTGGCCGAAGGTGCAGTCCTCGTCTATGATCCCAACCACAACCGCGTCTACCGGAATCCCGTCATCCTTAAGCATCCGGCGGGCGGAGGAACCAGTGGTAATGATGACCCGGTCACCGATGCCCGCGCTGATGGTATCAACCACCACCATCTGTTCCCCTGCCCTGGCGCCGCCGATTATCTGAGCCAGCATCAGCTTACAGCCATTTAATGTCTCTGCCTTCCTGGTGGCCCATATGTTGTCAATGAGTCTTGCGGTTACCATCCTTCCCCTGCCTCCGTTTCCTTTTTCCGGATTTCATCCATCGCCGCCTCCACCGAGGCCGTATCGCCGAAAATGGCCAGCAGTATCATGTTCTGGGGACAGCTGCCACGTATATCTTCCACCGTGACCCCCACTGCCTTTTCCGCCACATCGGCGGCGCATACCATTTCAATCATCCGGCCCTGTATGAGGCCGATGGCGTCCGCCTGCCCTATGGGCTTTGACGGCCCTGACCCTTTCCTGCGGCACAGTATGTCGATGGTGCCCTGGGTGGGCGATTTAATGATTCGGTATTCCATAGACACCTTCATCCTTTCTTATATCTTTCTTACCATGCCTGCGGCATGTTACCTTCCCGTCCCCTTACCAGGCTGCCCGGCAGTTCATTGCGATTCCAAGAGGCGTCACAAACATGGGGTTGCCCGGCTTATAGGTAGGAATCCCGGTTTTCTTTTCAATGATTCCTTCAATCCCTGTCAGACAGCAGGTGCCCCCTACCAGGTAAATCCCATCCACTTCCCTGCCCTCAATGTGGCGGCTGATAATGGATGAAACCTTTTCAATCACCGGCTTTAGCACTGGTAACAGCTCCTTGTGGTTCTTTTTATCCCGTTTGTAGCATTCCGCATCAGCAAAGGACATCTTATAGGCGCCGGATATCACCAGGGAAAAATGGGTCCCTCCGGTAGGTTCATCCGCCACATAGACCACCTTTCCATCCTTCAGTACAGAGATTCCCGTGGTGCCTCCTCCGATGTCAACCACAGCCCCATTGCGTATCTTTAAAACCGCATTGGCAGCAGTCGGTTCATCGGGCAGGGCCGTGATTTCAAATCCGGCTCCCTGCACCACATTTTTAATGGCCCCGGAGTCCAGGGCGTCCGTGCCCGGCGGAATGGCGGCCGCCGCATAAAACAGTCCGGTCCCCAGCTTTTCCTCCAGCTCCTCCTTCATTTCCCTGACAATGCGGATGGCGCCGATGTAATCCACCACCATGCCGTCCCGCACCACATCCGCATAGCGGAAGGTTCCGGCCACCGGGCGCAGGTGTTCATCCAGGACAGCCAGCACCACGCAGGCGGTCCCAAGGTCAACACCGGTATAGTAAACTGCCGACGGTTCCCGGACAGGTTTTGCCATCACGGCTTCAAACTCCCTGACCATACGGTCGCAGGCCTTAAATGTTAATTCTTCTTTTGACACGTCTTTCCTCCAAATGCCTGGCAGATCATCTGTGACAGCCGGTTGATGATACGGTTAACGGTTCCCTTCTTATCTTCAGGCAGTGTCCATGACAGGATACGCAGCTCACACCTCAGGCAGTGAAGGAGGGCAATCTCACGTCCTCTGGGGGATTGGACATGGAATCCGGTGACTTCAAAGCAGTCTTCTAGCTGGCTGTCCCTGTTTTCCTGTGTGATTCCTGTACAGCTGGCCCATGGCGGCCCTGAATCCGGCATTTCCTGTGTGATTCCGGCCAGACTCCGCTCCAGCTCGAATATTTCCCGGGCCGCCAGCACATCCATATCCAGCAGGCTGGCCCCGGCCTCCAGGAACCTGGCCCGGACAGAGCGGATAATGGCCTCTTCCAGCGGATATGAGGCACCGTGGATTGGGGATGCCTTATCCTGTGCCTGATGTGTTGTTCCATCCATGGGCTGGGCTGTCTCCACGGAATCCTTGATTTTGACACCGCGGTCATTTAAAAACTGCCTTCCCCCTGGTGTCAGCCGCTCTCCTGCTTTTGTCTCATAGGATGGGAACGGGTGCTTCTTATAGGCGGCCCGCAGGTCATCCTCTGTTATGAACCTCATCCCAGGCCCCCTTTGCACAGCCTTCCATATATATCTTCCAGATCTTTTAAAGCAGGCTTTCTTGGGTTGGCAGCCGTACAGCCGTCCTCCAGGGCTTTTGCGGCCATGCTTTTAACCGACTGCAAAAACTCTTCCCTGTCAATACCAAGCTCCGTAACCTGCTCCGGTATCCCAATGCGCTTCATAAGGTTGCGGATCTGCCGGATCAGTCCGTGGACCGTGGCTTTCCCGGTTCCGGCTGAGATGCCTAACAGATTGGCAATCTCCACATAACGGGAAAGCGCTTCCGTCTCACCGGCTTCCTCCAGACCTGCATTATATGTAATCACATGCGGCAGCAGGATGGCATTGCTTCTGCCATGAGGAATATGGAAGCGGGCCCCCAGGGCGTGCGCCAGGCTGTGGCAGATTCCCAGGGAAGCGCCGTTAAATGCAATGCCGGCCAGGCAGGATGCATTGTGCATATGGGTCCTTGCGTCCATATTGCTTCCGTCGGCAACCGCCTGCTCCAGATACTTCCATACCATACGGACCGCCTTCTCAGCACAGGCATCCGTAAAATCCCCTGACTGAGTGGAAACATAGGCTTCCAGCCCATGGGTCAGCACATCCATCCCCGTGTCCGCTGTAATCCCGGAAGGCACCGTGGCTGTCAGTACCGGGTCTAAAAATGCCACATCCGGCACCATGGCAGGGTCTTTTAGCGGGTACTTGGCCTGGGCCTCTGGGTCTGAGATGACTGCAAAGGATGTCACCTCACTTCCGGTCCCGCTTGTGGTGGGCACTGCCACAAGGCGGGGCCTCTGTTCCTGTTTCATTGCCGCATAAAGGTGGCAGACCGCCTTGGCCGTGTCCATGGCGGAACCGCCTCCCAGTGCAATCACGGTATCCGGGGCAAAGTCTTCCATCCCTTCAATTCCCTGTGTCACCGCCTCAATGGTGGGGTCCGGCACAACCTTGGCAAATATCCGGCTCTGCGCCCCTGTTTCCTCTAGAAGTCCTTCTATCTCTGAAGCCTTTCCTGATTTCTCCATAAACGGGTCGCATATAATATAGGCCCTCCTGATTCCCAGGCTGTTTAACTGTAAAAGGCAGGCTTCTCCCATATATATCTTTGTTTTCATGATAAACTGTTCCATGTCCTGTCCCTCCTTTCTGTCATTTTTTATTTCAACCACATTTTATTCCCATCCCATTCCGGCGTTCTGCAGCAGGCCCTGATTTCACGGCACAGGGCTTTAAGCCCATCTCCGTCCTTTGCACTGGTCATCAGATATGGTTTCTTTATCCCTGCCCTTGCAAGCTGCCAAAAGCAGGGCTCAGGCCCTCTGCGTCCCGCCTGTATCAGGTCACATTTTGTCACAATCCCAAGCACCGGCACACGGAATGCCATGGCAAATCCCGGCGGGTAAATCTCCCTGTTCCCCATAAGATCCACCAGCATCAGGACACAGGATGCATCCTGGGCCGCTGCTATCAGATGGTGGCGCATCCATGGACTTTCCAGATAAGCGCCCGGCGCTTCAATTATAGTTCCCCTGTACACAAGGACAGGAGTCCGGCGGGACCAGGGGTCTATTGCTGTCCCCGGCCTGGTTTGGCTGCCCGCAGTTGTCTCCAGCCCGTTTTCCCCGCCCACCGTCTCCTTCCGGTTTTTGCTGTCCGCCGTGGTTCCCGCCTGTTCCAGCCACCTTTCCGCCTGTTCCAGCTGCCTTCCCGCCTGTTCCAGCCGCCTTCCCAGCAGGCTTTTCCCGCTGCGTCCTGCCCCGATTATCATAATCCGTTTTCTTCTCACGTCCTTGTAATCTCCGCCGCAGTGAATCCCAGCCGCCGCTTCAGCGTGTCGTTCACCGCCTTCAGGGCAGTCCCCACGCTCTCCACATCCCCGGCAATCACAACCGAACCAGTGAAGCGGTCCAGGAATCCAATCTGCACATCCGATGCCTTGGCCGCAATGTCCGCCGCAATGACAGCCGTCTCAAAGGGACTCAGCGTAAGGATCCCAATGGCCCCCTTGTCATCGATGCCAAGGCATTCATAGACCTCCGGCACCGGGGATGCTATCACATGGGCAATGGTTACCTGCTTACCCGGCACGGATTCCTCAATTACCCGTCTGACCTCTTTACCTTCTGTCAGGCACATGCTTAAAACTCCTCTCTCTGGCGTTTGTCCATATGGTCTTCCCTTATTAATGCCTCACCACGTTCACAGGGAAATCATAGGCTTTTATCCATCCTTCAATCCGGTCCAGGTCCTCACTGCTAAGGCTCGGATCGCCCTCAATGGGATAGGGCTTATCCAGCTGGTTGTATTTATTTACACCCATCTTATGGTACGGCAGCAGGTCAATCCCTTTGAAGTTCCTGTTTTCACGGTAGGGAAGAAGGAATTTTATGATCTGGTCAATCTCCTCCCTGCTGTCATTGATTCCCTTTAACATGGGCATACGGACCTTAACATTGAATCTGCGACGCAGGAGTTCATTTAAGTTATGGAGGATAAGCTCATTGCTGATCCCGGTCAGTTCATTGTGCCGGACCGGGTCCATGTGTTTCATGTCATACAGGAACAGGTCCACATACTCAGCTATCTGAAGCAGCTTTTCCGTTTTCAGATGCCCGCAGGTTTCGATGGCAGTGTTGATGCCCTCCTCCTTGCACGCCATCAGAAGGCTTTTGGCTGCTTCCGGCTGGGAGGTGCACTCTCCGCCCCCCAGGGTCACGCCGCCCCCGGATGTCTCATAGAAGGCAGCGTCCTCTTCCACCAGCTTCAGCAGCTCAGAGATGGTTTTCATCTCCCCGGTTATCTCGATGGCTGACTGGGGGCAGCTGGCCTTGCATTTGCGGCAGCCCGTACAGTCAATGTCGCGCCGTATCATATGCTTTCCTGTTTCTTTTGACAATACATGGATTCCCACCGGGCAGGCATTTACGCATGCGCCGCAGTCCGTACAGGAGTTTTTCTTAAACATGACCTGTATCCTGCGCTCCATCCCTTCCGGGTTGGAGCACCACCTGCAGCGCAGGGGACAGCCTTTAAAGAAAACAATGGTGCGGATTCCGGGTCCGTCATACATGTTGTATTTCTGCACATTGAAAATCAGCGCCTTCCTCTCGATTCCGGCCGTATTTGCATGTTCCATTCTTCCATCTCCATTCATTCCTGCCTGCTTCTATAACTGGGTCAGCATGGTCCTGCTTATGATTTCATCCTGCACATCCCTGCACAGCTCCACGAAAAAGGCGCTGTAACCAGCCACGCGCACAATCAGGTCACGGTACTGTTCCGGATGTTTCTGCGCCTCAATCAGCGTGTTGTTGTCCAGGTAGTTGAACTGCATCTCGCCGTTGCCCAGCATGCAGGCCGTGCGCAGCAGCGTAATCAGGCTCTCCTCGCCCTGGGGCGTATCCAGAAGCCCTGCCATGATTTTAAAGTTATGTACCATTCCGATGTTCATACTGTCATTGGACATCTTGGACACGGACTTGATGATGGCGGTCGGCCCCTTGTAGTCAGCGCCCTGGGTCGGGCTGATTCCATCGCTGAGCGGCAGCCACGCATGGCGGCCATTGGCAGAAGCCCCTGTCATCTGTCCAAAGGGCGTATTATTGGAAATGGACAGGGTCCCGTGGCTCAGGACCGAATACAGGGTCTTGTATTTCCTGTGTTCCCGCTCCGTGAAATTCACAAGGTCGGCGGCAATCAGATCCGCGTAATCGTCATCATTTCCGTACTTCGGCGCATTTAAGCAGTCGGTACGGATCTGCCCATACCCCTTAAAGTCCGCTTTCAGGGCTTCATTTATCTGCTCCAGGGTGTATTTCCTATCGTCAAATACCAGTTTCTTTATGGCTGCCATGGAATCCGTATAAGTAGCCAGTCCGGACCAGACAACGCCCGGTCCAAAGTTATACATGGCGCCTCCTGCGGAAACATCCTTTGCCTTCTCCATACAGCCCTCGTACATGATGGACATCAGGGGCTTTGGCGCCAGGTCGCGGTGGACGCGCTGTGAAATCACCGTGGCCACATCGGTCCACTTTGTAATGAACCTGATTTCCTCCTTTACCGCTGCCTCGAATTCCTCATATGTCCGGAACCGGCTCAGGTCCCCCATGTCCGGGCACACCTGCTTGCCGTACCACAGAGGGACTCCGTGGTTTAACACCAGCTCGATGCAGATAGGCCACTGGGTATAGGCGGTGGAGGTCCACTGGTACAGACGGCCGGATTTCTGCGGTTCCACGCATCCCATAAGGCAGTAATCCCTTGCGTCCTCAATGGACACGCCCTTTGCCAGCATCATCTTTATGTGCGCGTCATCAAAATGGCAGGCCGGGAAGCCCATGCCGGAGCGCACCACATCCACGATTTTCTTCAGATACTTTTTCGGCGACTTGTTGTGGATGCGGCAGGCCAGGGACGGCTGGTAAATCTTCACATGGCGCACGGCATCCATCAAAAGGTAGGTCAGTTCATTGGTGGCATCGCGTCCCTCCCTGGTCACGCCGCCCACACACATGTTCACGAATGGCTGGTAGCCCGCAAAGAACTTGGAACCGCCTTCGCTTGTAATCCACATCATCTCGGACATCTTGATCAGCATGCATCCTGCCAGTTCGAATGCCTGGAAGTCATTCATACGTCCGCTTTCAATGTCCGCCTTATAGAAGGGATACATGTACTGGTCCACACGACCGATGGACATGCCGGTCTGGTTCTCTTCCACCACCAGAAGGGATTCAATGGTCCACACAGCCTGGATGGCCTCCCAGAATGTCTCTGGTTTATGGGCCGGCACCCGCGCATTGACCTCGGAAATCCTGAGAAGCTCTGCCTTGCGCTTGGGATTGGTTTCCTTTTCAGCCAGTTCCCTTGCATATCCTGACATCCTCCTGGCGTAAATCATCACGCCTTCCGTGGTATCGATGATGGATTTGTAGAAATAAATCTTCTCAATATCATCCGGGTTCTCATAATCCAGCTGCTCCAGATGGTCCATGGCTTCCTTCTGGATATCCAGCATTCCTTTTTTCATCAGGATCACATCGTACCCAGGATTGGAATCACCGCCCCCGTTCAGTGCATGGTAGGAACAGTCAGACACAAAGGATTCGCCGGACAGTTCCCAGACCCCTGCCTCGCGGTACTGGTCCTCGCAGTACTCATCCACGGATTTGCCCTTCCAGAACGGGAACAGCTCCTCCCTCATGATTTTCTTATCTTCTTCGGAAATATAGAATGGGTCCTGAGGTCTTGTTCCGATGGTGTCAATCTCATCCTCCATCCATCTCCATGCAATATCCGGTGAAAATGCACCTGCCCTGGGTGCGCCGCAGGGAGCGCCAACAATCAGCTCATTGTCCTGGATGACCAATGGCGCTGTCTCACAGCAGTAGCGGAAGCATTTGGCCCGCAGCATGATTTTTGGCATTCCAGGATTCTCCCTGGCAATCTTGGTGATGGCCCGCGCACGGTGCGTGGTGATGGTCGGCTTATGGGTCAGATAGTTCTCCTTCAGGGCCTGGAGACGGGCGGTGATGCCGTCCGGCAGGGAGGTTCCCTGTACAGCACCGCTTTCCTGCACGGATCCACCGCACTGCACAGCCCCATTTCCCTGGCCGCTCCCAACTTTCGTAATCTCATCGGCCACGGTTTCGAACATTTTCATCAGTGAGGCTTTCTCTTCCGGAGACATGCCCTTTGCGGCTTCCGCCAATTTATTTGAAAATTCACGAATATCCAATATATTCCCCTCGCTTTCAGCTTATTTATTTTCCTTGTGGGAATTGTTTCAGCATATTATCAGCACTTTATGCTATCGGCTGCTATATTCAATCCTCAAGCTGCCGCAGCACTGCCCTCAGCAGTCCTGCCACATCCAACGTATCCTCTTTCCGTTTTTCATCCCTGACTGCTGCTGCATTTTGGTCCGCAGGCATATCCGCACCGGCCCTCACAGCCTGCCCCCGGCCTGTACCGCCATCGTCAAAGGCTTCCGGTTCCGGTATCTCCCTTACGCCCCAGGCAGCATTTCTCATATACACCAGGTTCATGGGCGATACGTTGTCGCTGGTAATGCCCAGTCCTGCGGTCAGGCCGCCAAGGGTCATGGACGGGAACAGGTCCGTGGTGACGCCCATGGCGCCAAAGGCAGCCGGGGTATTGACCAGAATCCTTCCCACTGGTTTCTTAAGCATGAACTGCCGGATCACATCCTCGTTTTCTGAATGGATTACCAGCGTGTGTCCGCAGCTTTCATTGACCAGCAGCTCCATGCACTTTTCACAGGCATACATCCAGTCATCCTCAATATAGAATACCAGTACCGGGCATAACAGCGCGCCGGAATACGGATTAAAATCAGTTATGTACGTTTGCTGGGATACCAGCACCTTTGTATCTTCCGGAACTGGGAATCCGGCTTTTTGGGCCAGCCAGACAGCCGTCTTTCCCATGTATTCCGTCTCCCTGCCGCCGTTTGGCCCCAGCAGGCCGATCAGGCGCGCTTCCTCCTCCTCATTCATGAAGTATGCGCCCTGGCTGAGCATTTCCCTTTTGGCTTCTGCTGCAGCCTGCCGGTCAGCGACCACATACTGCTCCGCTGCCGCCAGGGTTCCGCAGTCAAAGGAACGGCTTGCGATAATGTATCCCACGGCCCGTTTCACATCCGCGGTCCGTTCAATGAATACAGGGCTTGGGCCGATTCCTCCGCAGATTAACGGTTTCCCGCTTTCCCGGCATGCCTTAAGGAGTCCGGGGACCCCGGTATTAATCACAAGTGAGGTCAGGGGATGGCCCATGAGGGCAGCCGTCCCTTCCTTGCCCACCGTACCCAGACATGAGACTGCGCCCTGGGGCAGGCCCGCTGCTTCTGCTGCCATTGCCAGCAGCTTCACGGTTTTCTGCACCGTCCGTCCCGCCCTTGGATGGGGAGCGAATACTACCGCATTGCCGGATTTAACGCTGATTGCTGCCAGGAACAAGGTGGTGGACACCGGGCTTGTGGCCGGAACCAGGGCCGCGATGATTCCCAGGGGCACGCCGATTTTGGCGGTCTTACTGCCGGGATTTTCTTCCACCAAGCCTACGCAGCGCATTCCTTTAAGGCTCTGTGACATCTGGTTCCACACCAGACAGTTCTTCCTGTATTTATCCTGCCAGTTCCCGTATCCTGTTTCCTCTGCTGATTCCACGGCCAGTTCCTTAAGACAGCCTTTGATGGCTTCCAGCATGGCCCAAAGGCAGCGGTCCAGCTTTTCCTGGGTGTACAGGGCCAGGGCCTTTTTTGCTTCTCCTGCATGTTCCATCAGGATTCTGGCTTCCTGGACAGAAAGCAGGTCCTTGTCAATAAATTTCATATCAATGCCTCCATTCCATTACCCCTGAGGCAGAAGACCCTCCAGTGAGTAGCGGATCATGATCTTCTCCAGATGGGGATGGGGCCTTGGGATCACAACGGAGCTGTAAACCCCGGCTCCCATGGCATCCACTGCCTTTATCCCTGCCTCAACAGCGGTCCTGCAGGCTCCTACATCCCCCTGCACCAGGACGGATATGTATCCCGAGGCCACGTTCTCATAGCCAATCAGCTCCACATCCGCCGCCTTTAGCATGGCATCCGCTGCTTCCAGAACAAATACCAGGCCAAATGTCTCTATCAGTCCAATGGCTTCATATCTTTCCATATGTTTAATTCCTCCCTGCTAGTACAGCATTGCGTAAATAACGGTGAAGTCAGTGCCTGATATCTGCGTCAGGAGTGCGTCTGTAAAGCGACGGCGTAGTGGGCGCTACGACTAGCTTTGCAGGCGTGCTCCTGGCGTAGATAGCGGGTGCTGGATTCACTGGTATTTATGCAAGGCTGTACTAGTTATTATGGGCGCCCTGCCGGATTGGACGGCTGCGCCGTTTCAGGTATGCCTGCACGGACATCCGCGCCGGTTCAGGCGTCTATATCATGAACCGACACAATATCCCCCACCCCGCGGATGGGCCTTGGCATTACATTTTTGGCCGTCAGCTTCCCGATGGCAGCTGCCGCTGCCGCGCCTGCTTCCACAGAGGAACGGACCGCCGCCACATCCCCTTTTACCATGATGGTAACAAGGGTGGAGCCTACATTTTCATAGGAAACCAGTTCCACATCCGCTGCCTTGAGCATCTTGTCGGCTGCTTCCAGGGCGGGAACCAGACCCACTGTCTCCACCAGCCCAAGGGCCTCCTCGCCATAATATCTCATATACGGTACCTCCTATCAGCCGCACATACGGTATTTTTCCGGTACATATTTCTCAACCGTTGATTTCCCGTCTCCGTTGATGGCATAGCGCAGGGAAAGTTCCCCTGCTTCGTCCAGTTTGTAGCTCTTAAGGTCCAACAGCCCATTGGCTTCCAAGGACATCACATGGTCCAGGAAACGCGCTTTTGTAAACTGGCGCTCATTGCCGTACCGTGGCTTTAATGCCTCCATTATTTCCTTTATGTCCGCGCTTTCCACGCCGTATAAATAATTTAACACCGCTGTCCTTGCCGGTAATAACATTTTCCTATTCTCCCTTCTTAAGCAGATCCAATGGGTTCATGGTCACAAGGATTGCCCCGGATACGATTACGATGGAACCGATTACAATGGTGGCTGTAAGCTGCTGTCCCAGGAACATGACACAGAACAGTACGCCCCAGAAAGCATAGGTTACATTCAGGGACATGCCGATGGCGCAGCCCACCGTGGAATTGCTCTTATACCAGCATACAAAAGACACGGCCGCGCTTAAACCGGAAAGGGCCAGCCAGATAAGGGGAAGCCCCGCTGCAAAGGTTCCGCCCAGAAGCGCCATACCTCCAACCAGGGGGACAATCACCGCCAGGTCCACGATGCCGGATATCAGTTCCCTCAGGTTCACCGCCACATCCGTGTCAATCATGGCTCCGCCGTAGCTGGAAAGCATTCCTTCCAGTCCCCAGCTGACTGCTGCAATCAGGGCGCAGATAATGCCCAATGTGAAATTGGGGCTGCCCTCAGGCTTAACCCAGTTGATTATGATGGCGCCCGCCACACAGATCACCATTCCTGCCACCACGCGCCTGGTAGGCTTCTGCTTTAAGAAAATCCATGCAAAAACCGCTCCGAACAGGCTGCAGGTGGCGGATATGGGGATGGCGTAGGCGCCTGCCATGGCCAGGCCCACCAGATAGGCCCCGTTGGCAATGGGTCCGCCAAGGAGGGAACCCAGCACGATCATCTTGCCGGGAAATGTATGTAAACTCCGCAAAAGCTCACTGAGCCTTCCGCATCTTGCATTGTATATGGTCAGCCAGATACCTGCGAACAGGTCATTCAGCCCTGAGCAGACATAGGGGGCCGCCAGCACCCCGGCCGCGCTCAGAAGAGGCTCGTAATATCCCGCCACCAGCACCAGGGTGGTGTAAATCCCATAGGTCAGGCCGGATAACAGGCCGGTTGTTATTCCTGTCACTCGGAATTTCTTGTTTACCTGTTTCATTTTGTCATCAGCTGTCATGGGGACTGCTGTCCCGTAATTTACTGCTGCACCTTCTCCGTTCATAGATGGAATCTCCTTTTAGTCACTATTCTGCTGTTCTGGTTGTTCCCGGAAGTATGGTTTCCACCTCGCTGTGGGGACGCGGGATCACATGGACGCTTACCAGCTCCCCTACCCTTCCTGCGGCAGCCGCCCCTGCGTCCGTAGCAGCCTTGACAGCGCCCACATCGCCTCTGACCATGACTGTCACCAGGCCGCCTCCAATCATTTCCTTGCCCAGCAGCGTGACATTTGCAGCCTTTACCATTGCGTCGGCTGCCTCAATGGAACCTACCAGCCCTTTTGTCTCAATCATTCCCAATGCATCATATTTCATTGTTCATTACTCCTTTTCTTTCACCTGACTGCACAGTGTCAATATGCACAAAAGCAGGATGTGTGATTTTGTTTTAATGGTTTTGTGTCTGGCCTTCACAAATTAGAAAACATTTTGAATCAGCAATATTACTAACTTTTAAAATGCACTCCATGTTTTTCTATGCATTTAGTATAGACCATGCCCTATGGTGGAATGTCAACCGTTTTTTTGAGATTTTTTTAACCAGCAGGAAAAATAAAGGATGAATGTAAATGGACAATTCTGGAAACCCTTGCAATATATGGATTTTTGGGCGGTGATATCCGGAATCCCGGACAAAAAAAGAAGCAGGCACCAAGGTACCTGCATGTCAAAAAACGACAGTTTTATGCTCCATCCATTTACCGGACGGAAAGGAAACCGACATTTCCCCTCTTTATGTCCATTACAAATCTTTCCCCTAAGGGGAAGCTTTTGAAGGGCTTAGGGCCCGTCCATGACAGGCACTATCACCTCGGTCACAAATTCTTCCGGGTTCCTGGTTGTCCAGTAGTCCACCACGTACCGCTCATAAGACTCAGGGCCGCACTTATATCCCCTGTCCCTTGCCCAGTCCCGTATCTTCTTATAAGATTCCCCAATCCGTTCCAATGCACCCAGATGATATACCGTCACCGCCATGATCCCGCCGAACACGGTCTTGTTGGTGCCAGCCGTACAGGGCCGGACGGGCCTCTGCATGATTCTGGCCCGGGTGATGGTCCCTTCCATCTTATCCGTCCAGGAGGGGAACCTTAAGATTACCTCCCCTGCAATCTCATTGTTCACACTTTCCAGATAATTCACCCATTCAATATTGATGATGGATTCCATGTAGCGGTAGGAAAAATCCTGGTCCATATAACAGTAGTCAGCCGTGTTTATGTATTTAATCCCAGCTTCCTGCACATTGCTCCTGGACACCAGCTGCGCCTCCTGGATCAGCTCATACCAGTCCTTTACAGCCATATAGCTGTTGTGGATTTCCTGCTCCTGGATCCTCAGTTCATCAATTTTACTGATGAAGTTCTGCTTCACGAAATAATAGGTGTTCCCCTCCACCAGGTCCTGCATTTCCTCCAGCTTAAACCCCATCTGCTTGTAATACTTAACGATAGGCACCGTCAGCAGTGTTTCCCTGTTATAATACCGGTAACCGTTCTCCTTACAGATCACATCCGGCGTGATGATCCCAATCTGGTCATAAAAACGAAGCGCCTTTTTTGAAATGTTGCATATCCTGCTCACTTCCCCAATTGAATATAACTTTTCCTTCTGCATGATCCCCGATGTTACCCCCTGTCAGTTTTTAGGAACCAGCCTTCCCGGCTGTTCCTGTCATTCAAACATGTCTATACACATAAGTATAAACCTTCCCGTTATGTGGAATGTCAATAACCATTGGCGGCGCTCAAAATCCCTAAAATCAGCGCAAAAATGAACACCCGGCGCCGCGCTGTGTCAGCCAGGCCGCAATACCGGGCCAGTAAACAGGGCAATCCTCCCCTGCTTTTCCATCCGCTCCTGTCTTGGTCCATTTCCCCCTTCCCCTATAGTGGAAGGTTTTTCATCCGGGCGGCGGGGTAACCATTACAATGATTTCCGTTACAAATTCTTTTGGGCTGCGGGTGGTCCAGTAATCAACCACATACCGCTCGCAGCACCCTTGGGCACAGGTATAGCCCTTAAGCCCTGCCCATCCAAGGATCCGCTCATAGGCCTGTCCAATGCTGTCATAATCCCCCACATGGTAAGTACAGGCAGCCATCTGTCCGCCGTACAGGATCTGGGATGGATCCTCCTGGTCCGGCCAGACCGCCTGCTGCATGATCCTTGCCCTGGTACAGTTCCCGGCCATCTTATCTGCCATGGACGGGAACTGGAGGATGACCGGTCCCGTAATCCGCTGCCCGGCCTGTTCCAGATAATTCGTCCAGCTGATGTTAATGACAGACTCCATATACTGATAGTCAAACTCCTGGTCCATATAACAGCAGGAAACCGGGGTTATGTAGCGCAGGGACACATCCCGGATATTGTGGCGGATTACCAGTTCCGCCTCCTTCACCAGTTCATACCAGTCCCTGACAGCCACATAACTGCCCTGGATTTCCCGCTCCATGTCCTTAAGTTCACTGATCTTACTGTGGAAATTCTGCTGCAGGAACTGATACGTGTTCCCGCCCAGCAGTTCCTGCATTTCCTCCAGCTTAAACCCCATCTGCTTATAGTATTTCACCACCGGTACCAGCAGCAGGGTCTTCTTGCTGTAATAGCGGTAGCCATTCTCCTCGCTGATATGGTCCGGGGAAATGATCCCGATTTTATCATAATAGCGCAGGGCTTTTGTGGATATGCCGCAGATGCGGCCCACCTCCCCTATGGTATACAGTTCCTTATCCTTCAAGATAATACCGTTCCTTTCCCTGGGTCTTCTTCCTGTACTCCACCGCTGTCACCGGGCAGCCGCAGATGCAGGCCATGCACTGGGTGCATTCGCTGCCCCAGACGGGCTGCTTCCCCTCCATCCTGATATTGTTAAGGGGGCAGAGGGATGCACATTTCCCGCAGCCGATGCAGGCAGATGTGGTGTGATACCCCTTTGCTGTCACGAACAGGGGATAGAACAGGTCATTGACAATACCGCTTTTAAGGGCATTGGCCACGGTCGGTCCCTGCTCCGGGAACTTCCTGCCCCCGCCCACCAGGGAGGCGGCAAGGAGGATCGGCTCCTTTGCCCTGCGGATGATTTCCTGTATCTCTTCCCTGCCAGGCGCCTGGTACATGGTGATATAGTTCTCCGGCATCCGGATTCCCATAAGCCCCTGATATGCCAGCCCCTTCCGTGCACACAGCTTTTTTGCATACTTCCCGGCCATTCCCACGTCCCCGCCGCAGGTCAGCACAAAATAGATATCCGCATTCCCCTCAAAGGCCGTTTCCAGGATAAACCGTTCCACCACCCTTGGAAGCCGCCACGCATAAACCGGGCTGACCACCACAAAGGGCGTCTTGGACACCAGCGCCTCACGGTTCCCTGTCTTAAGGCGGTCATTGATGGACACGGCCTCATCCTTCAGTTCCTCTCCCATCATCTTTGCCACATACCGGCTGTTGCCTGTTCCGCTGAAATACAGTATCATATTTTTCATCTCCTGTTATTATTTATACGCTGCAGTGTCTGCCAAAGCTTCCGTATCAGCTGTTTTCCCACACTGGTTGACGCCCTGGACCTACAGGATCCGTTTTATCAAGATTATACAGGAACAACGGAATTATTGCAAACTTGACAGCGCATGGGATTTCATGCTATACTGGCGTTACAAAAATTTCAGTGTGGATTTTTCTAGTTTTGACTCTTTTCGCCACACAATTGTCTTATAGGCAATTGTGTGGCTTTTTTGTTTCTCATATCTGGAAACGGAACTGCTGAACGGAATATGGAGGTTGTATTATGATGAACGATGATTTTATGAAGGAAAAGCCCATTCTGCCGCTGCTTACATCCATGGCATTCCCCATGGTCATTTCCATGCTTGTGGGTTCCCTGTATAATATTGTTGACAGCTTTTTCGTTGCACAGATCAGCGAAAAGGCTATGACTGCATTGTCCCTTGTTTTTCCGGTGCAGAATTTCATTAACGCTGTTTCAATCGGATACGGCATTGGTATCAATGCATTGATTGCATTCAGCCTGGGGGCCGGGAATAAAAGCAAAGCCAGCCTCACAGCCACCCAGGGGCTGTTATTCTCAGTCATACATGGAATCCTTGCAATGGCTGTGTGCATTCCCATCATGCCTGCATTCCTGCGGCTCTTCACATCGGATGGGACTGTCATAGCACTGGGGGTACGTTATTCTTCCATTGCATTCCTGTTTTCACCAATCATCATGGCAGGGCTTTCCTTTGAAAAGATTTTCCAGTCCGTGGGCAGGATGAAGATTGCCATGGCAAGCATGCTGTGCGGATGTATTTCCAATATCATCTTAGATCCGCTGCTGATTTTCGGGATTGGTTTTTTCCCGGAAATGGGGATTACAGGCGCTGCCATTGCCACCGGGATCGGGCAGATCATCACATTAGGAATCTACCTGATCATGTACGTGGCACACCCTATTCCCGTGCATTTCAGCCGCAGGTATCTGGCTTTTAACAAATCCGTGGATGTCCGGCTTTATGCCATCGGGATACCCGCCATGTTAAACCTGGCCCTTCCCTCCCTTTTAATATCATTCCTCAATGCCATCCTGGCCATGTATTCGCAAAGCTATGTTGTCATATTAGGGATTTATTATAAATTACAGACGTTCCTTTATCTTCCTGCCAATGGGATTGTACAGGGAATGCGCCCCCTTATAGGCTACAATTTGGGCGCGGGGGAACACGGAAGGGTTAAGAAAATATACGGTATGACCCTATGTATGAGCGGTATCATAATGCTTCTTGGGACCGTGGCATGCCTGACGTGGGCCAGACAGCTGATTGGACTGTTCACGGATAACCCGGAAACAATCCTGGCAGGACAGACAGCCCTGCGCATCATCAGCGCCGGGTTTATTGTATCCGCTGTCTCAGTCACATCCTCGGGAGCATTGGAGGGACTTGGGAAAGGAACCCAGTCCCTCATAATCTCACTGTTCCGGTATCTGTTCATCATCATCCCGGCAGCCTCCCTCTTATGCAGAATCATGGGACCTGTGGGGGTCTGGAATGCGTTCTGGATAACGGAGTTCATGACGGCCGTCATAGCAGCCATTGTCTACCACAGGTCAGTGAATATGGCGGGCGGTGTCCGTGACCATGCCTGCCTCCGCAAGAAGGAGTCCTGCTGACGGCGGAATCCCTTGGCGGATCCTTATGGCGGATTCTTATGGCGGATTCTCATGGTGAATCCTTATGGCAGATCCTTATGGCAGATTCTTATGGCAGATTCTCATAGCGGATTCCGTTCAGGATGCAGTCACACCCCTGCCGACGATATGGCCTGTACCGCTTCCTCCCTGGAAAGCCACTGGCCCCATGTATACCCTCCCCTGGCCCTGGATGTATCATAGACCGCATTCAGGGCCTTGTCATATTCTTCCTTCGTCATCACGACGCCGTTCCATTGATACTGGTATACCGGGTTCTGGTTCTCATCATACTGCACCTTTGAGTTATCCCCTGCCCCATAATATCCGGCTGCGGCCTGTACTAGGCGTCCGTCTTCCAGCCGGTATACAATGTCATAGTAGCTGTCCATATTGCCGTCCGAATTACACAACAGGTTTTCCCTTTCAATATAAGAAAAGCCAAGCCTGTCCAGCCGGGATTCCCGGACCTGTCCCTGTGCGTAGCCGGCAATGCTGCAGCCGACCGCCTCGCTGTTACCAATCATCACCAGCTCCGGTATATCGTCATTGTCAATATAGATCAGATTGTACCCCTGCCACTGTTCCCCATCCAGCTCCATGATATAGTCGATGTATGCCTGTTTCCATTCAGGACCCGCGCTGACGGCATCCCCTCTTCCCACGCCTAAAAATCCCAGGATTGACTTCACCGTCTTATCTGCAACCGCTGAGTTTGCCACATCCGAAAGATCCTTCTCAAGGACAAAGGAACCGTCCGCGCTGCCGCGGTAAATCCTTGCCTCCGAGTATCCTTTCCCCGCCTCAGGGCCGGATGCCGGGGAATAACTGCAGATGATGATGATATCACTGTAACCATCGCTGTTATAGTCTGGAAATGATACGGCTTCCACCTGATTGAAGGTCTCATTGGCGCGGACATTGTCCCCGTATACGCCCTCCAAGGTATCCACAGCCCGCCCGTCCTTCTCCAGCCTGAACACCACATCCCCCAAAGGATTTTTAGCTGAATCAGGTCCGTAGGAAGCAAAGGTCACATCGCCCAGCGGAATCAGGCTGACCTGGAATGTCTGCTCCTTTATCAGCCTGGCCTGTATCCCGCCGTCCTGTTCCTGGGCGCCGCCCGCCCCACTTTCCTGTACCTCACTGTTCCCTGTCCCGTCCTGCAGACCGCTGTTCCCTATCCCGTCCTGCAGATTGCTGTTAGCAGCCCCATTCAGCGTCCCGCTGTTTTCCTCCCCGTTCCCCGGCTTCCCGTCTATCCAGATTTCACTGTTTACTTCTGTCTGCCCGTTACGGGATTCCTCTGTTTCCTTTGCCTTGCCGTCAGGGCCGCAGGCGGTCAATGCCGCGCAAAGGGCCATCAGGCACAGGGCTGCCGTGCATTTTCTTACACTGATTTTCATGATTTTTTCCTCCCAATGTCCGTTATTGTAGGTCATTTCTCTGTAAAGCATTGCTATATCGGGGATTTCCCCACATGAAAAGAGCCGGGAGCTTCCTGTTCCCAGCCGCTTATCATTACGATTCCAGCCTGGCATATCCGGCGCAGGAGGATTCCCTCCCTTCCAAGGCCGCCTGTCTGGCTATCCTGCTAATGAGGCGCTCAGCCATGGCCGCCGATGTCAGTGTCACATATATCTCCAGCGCGCTGCTGATGATCCCGGCTGCTGCCAGAAGAAGCGCGGACCCGCCCACAATGGCCAGCCAGCCATAAAGGAACCCCCGGTAGACCTGGGGATATATCTGGTACTGGGACCATATGACCAAAAGCAGGTATAAAAGCACCAGTACCGCGGATAAAAATGCAAATATGATATGTAACACTGATTTCAGCGGAAGCTCCCCGGGAAGATAAGGCGTCGTGATGGCGCAGAACAACAGCACCAGGGCAGACGGGACCATCCTCCCGCAGGCAGGATGCAGGGTCAGACGGGATTTAAGTTTCCTGTGGACTATATGGAAAAAACCGCCCACCAGCACGCCCCACAGGAAAAAAGACCGCTTTTTATCAAAGAAGTTGCCAATAACAGAAAAATTGGTGGTAAACCAATTGTACCCTCTTGTAAATAAGACCGTATATACGGGAATTAAAAAGTAAGCCCAGAATTTCATCAATTGACCAGTCCGTTTCTTTTGTTTTATACAGTATAGCAGACAGTTGGAAATTTATATTTAAGAAAAAATGATTTCTTTCTGAACAATTGATAAAATATTCTTACGTCCTCCCTCCCCTATTCCATCCTTCTAAGTACCGTGCGCTCAAATTCATCCACCGGCATCGGTTTTGCAAAATAATATCCCTGTCCTATGTCGCAGCTGACTGATTGCAGGAATTCCAGCTGGACTTCATTTTCAATCCCTTCCGCAACCGTTGTGATGGAAAGCGCCTTGGCAAGATGGATGATGCTTTCAATCACCACCTGTCCCCGGGGGGAGGTGGACTGTTCCGACAGGAACTCCTTATCCAGCTTAAGCTCCGCAATATCCAGGTCTTTCAGGGTGTTCAGGGAGGAATAGCCGCTGCCGAAATCATCCATGGATATGGAAAATCCCATATCATGGAGTTTATTGATTACCATCTTGACCTGGGCCAGATTGCTCATGGCCACGCTTTCCGTCACCTCAAGGATGATCATGTCCGGGTCAATGCTGTACCGGTCCACAATCTGGCGGAACTTGTCAAGGTACTCCTCGTCATAGAAAAATATCCTGGACTGGTTCACGGATATGGGCCGCACCTTGTATCCCTGTTTCATCCAATGGGAAACCCGGCGGCAGGCCTCCTCCAGCATATACATGTCTAGTTCAGTGATGAATCCATTTTCCTCGAATATGGGGATGAACTCATCCGGATAATGTATGATTTCCCCATTTGAGCACCAGCGGACAAGGGCTTCCGCACTGTGAAGGGAACCATCCTCCAGATAATACTTCGGCTGGAGATACATGTGGAATTCCCCGTTGGCCAGCGCGGCCTGCATCTGGCTGGCAATCTCAATCTTCCTGCGCGCCTTTTCATGCATTGCCCCGTCATAAAATGCAATGGGGTTGGTGGTATTGCCATTAACGCTGTTAAGAGCCAGCAGGGCGCCGTTAATCACGGTATCCGGCGATGCAGGGTCCTGTCTGTCCGGATCCGGCGCCTGGATGATATAAACCCCGAAATTACAGTTAATGCGGTAGTCCTGATTGGGACTTATGGTATATTCATTGATACCCTTCTGTATTTTTTTAATCCTGTCCGTCAGTTCTTCCCTGCCCTGGTAATAAACCAGCATCCCAAAACGGTCGGCATTATCCCTGTAATAGCGTTCCCCCTCCCTGATATCAGCGCGTAAGACCTTCGCAATATGCAGCAGGAAGAGATTACCTTTCTCAAAGCCGAAAAATTCATTCACAAACTTAAAACCGCTTATGTTCATCAGCACGATGGCCCGGTCCGCTGTCTCCTTTAACAGGACAGGCAGCTCCGATACAAACCGGTTCCTGTTATCAGCCCCTGTCAGGCTGTCCTTATATGCAAAGAGCCTGAGGGATTCATGCTCCCTTTTTAATAAGGTATAGATATACAGGAACAGGACTGCGAACAAAAGGAAGATACAGGCCATCACACCGGCAAACACAATGAATACGCTGTCAAAATTGTGATTCAGGAACGTCTGCGGCACCAGACAGAAAATCTGCCATCCATTAACCCCCACCGGAATAAAGGTTACCCAGTAGGCTTTCCCCTGATAATGGAAGACAGCAAACGAATCACCGCCCGTTCCAATGTCAGCCAATATGGAGGAACGGACCTCATCCGTGAAATCCCCGTCATCAAAAATGTTGCCCATCTGTTTATTTATGACCGCATGGCCGGAACGCAGGACGAAATTCCCCTTCTGGTCAATGATATGTACATAGGCAATGCCGTCAAAAATCTCCTGGCTGATGATATCCGAGAGGTTGGATGTGGTCCGGGTAGCCGTAACCGCGCCAATGACATTCCCCTTATGGGTAACCGGGACCCCGTAACAGACAACCGTGTTATCCGACATCTTGTCTTTCATGATCCCGGAGACAACGGACTCGCCTGATAAGGTCCTGGCAATGAAGTCTTCATCGCTGGTATCCACCCCATAGTGCCTTGTTCCGTCCGTATCTATAAAATATCCCTTGCAGTCAGGAAAAACAAATCCCATACGGATAAAGTCACTGCGGGTGCCCTCTTCCTCCAGATAAGCCAGTACCACATCCAGATTCACGGAACCATGCTGTCCTGTAATGGCAGCCACTGCGTCCAAGGTCTGGATATCCCCGTCAATCTGCTCCGTAATGATATTCTTATACTGGGATACAATCTCTTTCATATACTTCTGCGCTTCTTTTTCCTGGGTGCCTTTGATACTGAAATAGCTGACACCGCCTGCCATCACAAGAATGACGCTGACAATCGAAAACAGGGCAACCGCTATGGTGATCTGCTTTTTTACTTCCTCTCTGGCCAAGGTTTTTCCTCCTATGCATCGCAAGAACATCCTGATTTTTATCATACACCATAATTATAAGTTATTCAATCATCACAGATAATAAATGGAATTTGTTTTTTGATACCTGGCACGGGCGTATATATTACCATAAAACCGGCTGGCAGGCCATCCAGTTCTTCTTTAAACCTGTGCAACGCCCTCTCCCAGACGCAGGCGGCGGTCCAGATAGATTTCACACTGGCTGGGAACCGCATTGAGGGAGGCGCCTCCCATCCCCGTCATTGACCTGCGCCGTATCCATGTGGGAATCAAAATGTATGACCTTGCCTCCGCTTCTGTCCTCATAGTACGGACACACAGGCTCAGGCGCACATCCATGGCAGTGACTCCGTCCAGACCATACCGGCCTTCATCAGCGGACATTACAGCGAACCCCTTACCATTGACAGGATTGCCAGGGAGATATCCCTAAGCTCCAGTGAATGCTGCCGCCTGTTTAAAAGGAAACTGGGGACAATGCCCCTGCAGTACAGGAAGTCCGCATTTTCATGAAACCGGCCCGGAAATGGCGGCAATGTTTCCCAACAGGAGACATCTGTTCGTGTTTACGGCACAAATACATTTTATTTAAAAATGTCCGTCTGATGCGGATATTTTCTCTTGATATTTGGTCTGTCTGCCCTTATAATGGAGATATAAGATACTTGGAAATGAGCTGTTTTTTCACACTCGCATATGTAGCAAGGGGGTTATATCATGCAGGATCATACCATGTGGGCTTTAACAAAAAAGAAGCCGGAAACCGGGCTTTGGATGGAGCGTGTCCCGGTTCCGGAAGTAGGACCAAATGATGTGAAGATCAAAATTCACAAAACAGCTATCTGCGGGACAGACGTACATATCTATCAATGGAATGAGTGGGCGCAGCACACAATTCCAATCGGCCTTACGGCCGGGCACGAATATGTGGGGGAGATTGTGGAAGTCGGTTCCGGGGTGGACGGACACACCGTAGGGGACCTGGTATCCGGGGAAGGCCATATCACCTGCGGCAAGTGCAGGAACTGCCTGGAAGGACACAAGGAAAACTGCAGGGATGCCAAGGGTGTCGGCGTGAACCGTAACGGCGCTTTCGCGGAATACCTGGTGATTCCCTCATCCAATGTATGGAGCTGCCGCCCGAATATACCGGAAGAGCTTTATGCAATATTCGATCCATTCGGCAATGCCACCCATACGGTCCGCTCCTATGACGTGCTGGGTGAGGATGTGCTGATTGCCGGCGCAGGACCCATCGGCATCATGGCCGCTGCCATTGCAAAGTTCAGCGGCGCCCGTCATGTGGTGGTTACGGATATGAATGAATACCGCCTGGACCTGGCAAGGAAGCTGGGAGCCACCAGGACCGTGAACCTGAAGCAGGAAAAACTGAGGGATGTAATGAAGTCCATCGGGATGACAGAAGGCTTTGACGTGGGGCTTGAGATGTCCGGCAGCCCGGCGGCCCTCTCCGATATGATCCTCAATATGAAACACGGCGGCAACATTGCCCTTCTGGGACTTCAGGGACGTGAAACCATTGTCAATCTGGAAACCGTGATTTTCAATGGCCTGAATATCCGGGGCATTTACGGCAGGAAGGTATGGGATACCTGGTATAAGATGACCACCATGATAGAGGCAGGCCTGGATATCTCCCAGATCATCACCCACCGTTTTGATATCCGCGACTATGAAAAGGGATTTGAAGCCATGATTTCCGGGCAATCCGGCAAAGTAGTACTGGACTGGTCCCACATTAACGAATAACCATATTGAAAAGGAGATGTAAAGATGGCCCGCAAGAATGATATTTTAAGTATTTATACAAAAGAAGTAGAGGAAATCAGGGAAGCCGGACTTTTTAAGGGTGAAGCGCCCATTGCCTCCGCTCAGGGCGCCCGGGTAAAGCTGGAGGACGGCCGGGAGGTCATCAACATGTGCGCCAACAACTATCTTGGCCTTGGCGACAGCCAGAGACTGATTGACGCGGCCAAGAGGACCTACGATGAAAGAGGCTACGGCATGGCTTCGGTCCGCTTTATCTGCGGGACCCAGGACATACACAAACAGCTGGAAGAACGGATTTCCCATTTCCTTGGAACGGATGACACCATCCTCTATTCCTCCTGCTTTGATGCCAACGGAGGGCTGTTCGAGACAATCCTTGGCCAGGAGGACGCTGTGATCAGCGATGAGTTAAACCATGCCTCCATCATCGATGGGGTGCGCCTGTGCAAGGCCAAACGCTACCGCTACAAAAACAATGACATGGCTGACCTTGAAGAACGGCTGAAGGAAGCGGATGCCGCCGGGGCAAGGGTTAAACTGATTGCAACCGACGGTGTGTTCTCCATGGACGGCATCATCTGTAACCTGAAGGGCGTATGCGACCTGGCCGATAAGTACAACGCCCTGGTCATGGTTGACGACAGCCACGCGGTAGGCTTTGTGGGCAGACACGGCCGCGGCACAGCGGAATATAACGGCGTGGAAGGCCGGGTGGACATCATTACAGGCACCCTGGGCAAGGCCCTGGGCGGCGCTTCCGGCGGATATACATCCGGGCGCAGGGAAATCATCGACCTGCTCCGTCAGAGAAGCCGCCCCTACCTGTTTTCCAACACCCTGGCTCCCGCCATCGTGGGCGCCAGCCTGGAACTGTTCGACATGCTGGAGGAAAGCACCCAGTTACGTGACCATTTAGAGGAGACCACCGCTTACTACAGGAAGCAGCTGACTGACAACGGGTTCGATATCATTCCAGGAACCCATCCGTGCGTGCCTGTCATGCTTTATGATGAAAAGCTGGCAGGGGAATTTGCAAAAAGGATGATGGCAAAGGGCGTGTATGTAGTTGCCTTCTCCTTCCCCGTGGTGCCAAAAGGCAAAGCCAGGATCCGCACCCAGGTCTGCGCAAGCCATACCAGGGAAGATATTGATTTTATTGTGAAGTGCTTTAAGGAAGTGCGGGAAGAGATGGGGCTTAGCTAATATTTTATAATCAGCCGGGATGAAACAAGGGGGTACGGCGCAGACAGCGTATGCTGGCTGTACCGTACTCCCTTTCACTTGCCTACTTATACTTACACTTGGCCGCTTTTGCTTTGACTTGGCCGCTCATGCTTTGACTTGGTCGCTTATGCTTTCACTTGGCCGCTCATGCTTTTAATCAGCCGCTTTAGCTTTCTCCCAGCCACTAAAAACTGCCATATGGCATAGCCTGACAATGCATGTTTCCCTTGCGTTCCCTATACCAGCGCAATAAACTGGTCTATGGCCTGCCGGATGGTCCTGCACTGCAGTTCCTGCTTCTTAATGCCATTGTCTTCAATACTGACCACATGGAAGACAAAGTCGTTGATGGGGACGTAATCCATTTCAATCAGTACGTTTGCATCCAGGTCCTGAACCAGCACAACCGTATTCTGTGTACTGTTTATATACCCCTGCACCCTGGATAGATATCTCAAACAGTCCGTTTCATTCCCAAAAGCGTCTGCCAGTTCATTAAGCGTATCCGCCCTGTCCCCTGCCGTACATTTTGTGTATTTCCACATAGCGCCTCCTTGTCTGACTGGATTGAATCCGTTCTTTATGATTGTTGGTCCGTATCTTATTATAACAGTCCGGGCCTGATTATTCCATTTCTTTTTCGTATGATGGAGGAATCTAATCAAAAAATCCGGCCTTTTCCTTTTCCACGGCTGTTGAAAAAAAATAACTAAAACTGTATAATCAAATAAAATCGACATCCCACCCATTAAAAAGGTTCGGATGTAATACGAAAGTGTGGTTTACCATGGACACCAAACAGATTGAATATATATTAAAAATAGCCGAAGAAGGCAATATCACCCATGCCGCCGAAAAACTGTTCCTCACACAGCCCGCGCTGAACCAGCAGCTCCTGCGTCTGGAAAAGGAACTTGGGACACGGCTTTTCATACGTTCCCGCACCGACTGGCGCCCCACCGAGGCAGGCAGGGTCTACTTGGAAAATGCACGGAAAATGCTGCAGCTCAAGCAGGACACCTACCGCATCATAAGCGACATGGTTTCCGACCAGAAGGGGCGCCTGTCCATCGGCTTTACACCCGGGCGGGGAATCCACATGTTCTCTGCGGTATACCCCGGATTCCACCGGAAGTTCCCGGATGTCATTGTAAGCCCCAACGAACTGAGCGTCCATAAACAGCAGGAATTAATCAGCCGCGGGGAACTGGATATCGGCTTTATGACGCTCAGTGAAGACCACAAGACAGGCGATACGTATATCCCCATTGCAACGGAGGAAATCTACCTGGTAATTCCCGGCAGCCACCCATTAAGCAGCCTGGCGCCCAAAAACGGTCATGCCGCCCTGGACATCTCAGCTGTCCAAAATGAACCATTTGTGCTGATGTATAAGGAATCCACCATCCGCTCCCTGGTGGATGGTATATTCGCCCAGGCCGGATTTAAGCCCACGGTCCTGTTTGAAACCTCCAACAATAACACAATCCTTACCATGATACAGTCCAACCTCTGCTGCGGGCTGCTTCCTGCATATTATATACAGGACAACCCCGGTGGTATCACCTGCTTCCAGCTTCCCACCAGGCCGGTCTGGGAGGTGGTGGCGTCCTACCGGAAAGGCAGCTATCTGACTCAGGCTGCCCGGTATTTCATTGAATTAACAAAGGAGCACTGGAATCCATGACTGATTCCAGATGCTCCTTTTCCATCAGGTGATTGGCGCTGGGTTGAAGATACATAAATCATTATGAAGCCTGTACTGTTCCGCAAAGCTTTTCCTGCGTCCGCTTGCCACATCGATGATTTCCATGAACAGCTGTGTCCCTATCTCAGGAATGTCAGCCTCCCCGGTTGCAACCGGGCCGGCGTTGATATCGATTAAATCCTGCCACTGTTCCTTCATCTCATTCCGTGAGCAGACCTTTATGACAGGGGCAATGGCCAGTCCATAAGGTGTTCCCCTTCCGGTCATGAATACCTGAAGCCCGATTCCCGAAGCCAGCTGGCAGGGACCGCAGACAATATCACTTGCCGGGGTTGCCGCGTATATCAGGCCTTTTTTGGAAGGCTTCTCAGCAGGTGAGAGCACTTCCACAATGGGGGAGGTTCCTGATTTGGCAATGGAACCCATTGCTTTTTCCACAATATTGGCCAAGCCTCCCTTTTTGTTGCCGGGGGTGGGGTTGGCGCTCCGGTCAACCTGGCCCGCGTCCAGGTAATTATCATACCACTTCATCTCTGCGGCCAGCTTCTTCCCCACTTCTTCATTGACGCACCGGTGTCCCAGCAGATATACGCCGTCCCTGACTTCCGTAACCTCTGAAAACAGGACCGTTGCACCGCCCTTTACCAGCATGTCCGCCGCATATCCGGCAGACGGATTGGCCGTGACCCCTGAAAATGCATCGCTGCCCCCGCACTGCATACCAATCAGCAGCTCCGAGAGAGGGAGTGTCTCACGCTTACGCCGGTTCAAAATTGCCAGCTTCTTTTCCGCCATCTCCATCAGCGCGTCCACCATTGCATTAAAACCTTTTATCTCCTGGAGTATGATTACATTCTCCGGACATATATCCGCCTCATCCAGAAGCATTTCCACGGTGAATTTCTCACAGCCAAGGCCCACTACCATCAGCTGTCCACCAAAATTGGGATGCTTTGCCAGGTTCCTGAGTGCCCGTATGGGCACCTTCGCTTCCGGCGCATGGATGGCTACCCCGCATCCATATGCATGGTTCAGGGGGACAATGTCATCTACATTGGGATACTTGGGGAGAAGTTCTTTCCTCATCCTCTCCACCGCCACGTTCAGCACACCGGTCACGCACTGCACCGTGGTGCTGATTCCCAGGATGTTCCTGGTGCCCGCAGGGCCTCCCCACGGGTTGCGGTAACCTTCCCAGACAGTAACCGGAGGCTCCGGCAGATCCGTTACCGGATTCGTGGCAAATTCCATATCATCCACGTCCGGGGGCGTGGGAAGCTCCAGCATGTGTTCGTTAATCCAATCGCCTTTTTTTATCCGGCTGACAGCATATCCTAGGACTACACCGTAGCGGATGATCTCCCCTCCCTTTTCAATGTCGCACAGGGCAATCTTATGGGCCTGGGGGATGTCCTGGTGGGCAATGACCCCATCCATCACTTCTGTCCCCGCCTTGATGTCCTTCACGGCAATCGCAACATTATCCTGGTCTTTGATTTTTATGTACAGTGGCTCGCTCAAGGTGTTTCCTCCTATTATTTAGAATCTGACAGTTGGAAGCGGATGTCTCCGCCAATTGATTATCTTTATCATATATCATTCCAAACAATAAGTAAAATTGATAATTGTTTTGTATCTCTAATTATTTGTTAGAGTTCTCATGTTGTTACAGGGCCTTCCCTCATAATACAATTCCCCGGTCACCGGATTTTTGGAAAACTTTGTAAAATACCCATTCCAAACAGATTCACATTCACTTGGCCAGGTTGCATGGGCTTTGGTGTCTGTTTCCGTCAGATGCAGCATTGGCACCCCATCCTCTGTCTCAAACACATAGTGCGCCACAAGTCCGTCTTTATAGCTGCAGTTCTTCCCCCCATCCATATAGGTGTAATCCGCCCACTTCTTAGTCAGGCCATATCTGCCGCACCAATAGTCCACCAGATCCTGCGCCTGTGTAAACCCGCCTTTAAAAGCAGAGTCGCAACAGCCCAGGTTGGCTATGATGGGAATCATGGAACCTTCCACGGGCGGCCGCTCCTTCCCTCCGTGTTCCACTGCCTCAATATCAATATGCCTTGCGGAAAATGGAGCCACTGCCGCAAAATAGTCCGGGCGGTAAGCAGCGCAGGCCCAGCTCATCATTCCGCCAGAGGACTGTCCGCTGGCATAGATACGGCTCTTATCAACCGGATAATGCCCCGTCAGCCACTGGTACAGGAAGTCCAGGAACCTCATATCCTCCGGACGCTCCGGCTGCGGCTCCCCTGTATTCCACATGGCCCTGAAAATGTTGTTGGTCCGGATACCGCTGATGGAACGCACCTCATTCGGTTCGGATGCAGTCGGCATGATAATCATGAAACCATACTTATCAGCCACATAGCTCCAGCCGATACGGTCCGCAATCTCATCCCCGCTTCCTCCGGCACCGTGGAACACGAACACGGCCGGCATCCCGCCCTCCTTTGGTGCGGACTTGGGAACATAAACATACCACTCCCTCCGGTAGGTATCACGCCTGTCCCCATAATATCCGCCACACACATCGGCTGAGAACTTTTCAAAGCCTCTTTCATATATATTACCCGCCCGCCTCAGGGCGCCATTGTTATTGCCCGGATAGCGGTAAATCCCGTCAAACAGTTCTGTCAGGACCGCCTCGCTGTACTTCCGGTCCACGCTCTTTTCCCATGGTCCGAAATCCGCCACCACATTGGCACACCAATGTTCATCCACGGTGCCGCCTTCCTGCGGGACCCAGGTAATCCTCATCCCATCCGCACCATCGGATACAGGATTGGATGAGGCGCCGAATCCCGCACCGGACACTGCACTGGATGCAGCCCCGGATACAATACCGGAATCCCCGCTGTGATTCGCATGCCTGTAATAGCCAATCTCCCGCTCTGCCGCTTCATCCTTACCTGCGAATAAAAGCCACACAGGACACTGCACCTGGCTGTAACAGACGCCTTCCACACGGGACTGCGTTGTCCTCAAAGCCTCTGCCTCTTCTGCTGTCATCCCGCTGGTTCCAAGCAAAGCCACGGCCGCGTAGGCCCTGGGCATCCTCCTGCTCTGCGCGCCCACCGCATCCGCCGCGTCCCCATAGGCAGCCGCATAGAAATTGGCCTGGAAGGAACAGAATAAGGGCCGCACCGCAAGGTCGTTGTTAAGGGCATTGAGATAATCCAGGTCAGCCCCGTCGTTTTTCCAGACGCCCCCGTCCCCGGCTTCCATCAGCACCAGATAAAGCCCATAACGGTCTGAAAGCTCCTTCCAGCCGCTTTCCACCATGAACTCCCAGGGATTCCTTCCTCCCGGTATACCGATAAAGACCGTGGGCTGGTTGTAGATAGAACCCTCGGGTATGTAAAATTTTGCGGAACGGGTCACTGTCCCGCTGACAGCGCAGTCAAACTGGTAATACCCATGAAGGAACTGCCTGTAATAATTCTTTCTGTCTATTGTCACCAGGGAAGCGTCCGGCAAAACCTGGGCCACCGGTTCCTGTAAATATGATTTCATGGCTGATACCTCACCTTCCTATAATTATATATATTGCATGACAAGCCAAACACACCCTGATCCTACGCCGGATACACCGGGAAGAAGATGCTGGCTGAAATAACAAGGGTCACAACCGCAATCAGCAGATAGGGCAGCGTAAACTTAAGAAGCTTACCCGGCTCATGCTGTCCAATGGCAAACGCCAGGGCACACTCTGCTGAGCCGCTTGGGAAAGCGATGGCCATGATGGATGCAATATTGATGATCAGTACGATTCCCCTTGGATCCATACCCGCGACCATGGAAAGCGATGCGGCAATGGGGGTAAGGACAGCCGCTGTCCCTGTATTAGACATAAAGGTGGTCATCACAATGGAGGTAACTGCAAATACAAAAAGCACGAACACGCCAGAGGGCTTATCCCCAAGAAGCACAAGGAGGCCATTTCCAATCATATCACCCACACCGGATCTGCCGATGGCATCCGACATCACAAGGACGCCCGCAATCATCCACACCATGTCCCCGGTCAGGGAATTGACCGTTTCCTTGGTGGTCAGTGTCTTTGTGTAAAGCAGCACAAGCACGCCGGCAGCCGGAATCACATACATCAGATTGCCAATCCTTGCCCCAAAAATAAATCCTAAAAGAACACCGATAAATACAATATTGATAATTGTCTCGTCACGCCTTGATATGGCCGTGGTCTCCTTTATCTCCTTTACATCGGAGGTATTGACCCCATGCCTTGGAATGAATTTCCATGCAAATAAGGCGTAGATGGTAAGGGCTGTTGCAGGTATGAAGGAAACCTTAATAAAATCCCCGGGCAGAAGCATCAGGGCCGGGTTACTTATGATGCCCTCATAATATGCATTGGCCGTCGGGGACATGGTTGCTCCCAGTCCCACGGGGAATTTAAGGCTCCAGGCAGCCATGACGGCAAATGCAGCAAAAATCATACGCGAAGCACAGATTTCATCCTTATCATCCAGGGATACCAGAAACAGGGCGACAATGGAGACAATGGCCGTCCTTCCCATAAGCTGTGACAGTACAATGGTTACCAGGAATAGAAAGATGATGAACGCAAGCCCGCTTTTTCCCTTAATCCTCTCCATGCTGTTCCTGACCTTATTGATAAGGCTTGTCTTACCAAAGGCATAGGCAACCGTAAACATACAGGCAATCAGTATCGTGGTCTTGTTAGCCAGGCCTGAAAACGCCGTTGAAATATCAAACACACCTGTTAAAGCAAGCATCACGCAGCAGGTCATGGTGGTCACACCATAAGGGACCTTGTGTGTAAAAAACATGGCAATCATAAAAACCAGCAAACCTAAAACAATATACATCTGCATAAATGTACCCCTCATACTTTCCTATCATTTAAGTAAAATTCATTAATTACATTCATACTCCAGATAACACTAACCTATCTTCCATCCTCTGCCGGCAATTGGATGTGGTTGTGCCATCCCTGTAAATCTTATGTTTTAAGTATAGTTTAAATATTCCTTATTGACAACCATATTAAATTCATGTTAATTTTAAGTAAAAGTTATGGAGGTTTGCTATGGACTTGAAGGACCAGAAATACATGGCGGCGCTGGCTGGCGAGGGTTCCCTTACCAGGGCGGCCAGACATCTTAACCTATCACAGCCAGCCCTTTCCAAGTGGCTCGGCGACCTGGAGCAGGAACTTGGCCTGTCACTGGTCATACGCTCCAGGCAGGGACTGATTTTCACGGAAGCCGGACAGATTTACCTGGAAGGGTGCAGGGAATGTCTGGAAGCCGCCCTTGATATAAGAAGGAAGCTGGACGCCCTGTCCCAGAAGGCAAAACAGAGCATCATCCTGGGTGGAAGCCCCATCCGGGGCGCCCAGGCATTTGCCAAGATATATCCGGATTTCCGCCATCAATACCCGGATATTGACCTTCAGTTTGTAAGCGATAAAAACCCGGTGCTGAAAAAGCTGCTGCTGGAGGGCGAGATTACCATGTCCCTGCTGGGAGCCATGGAAACCAGCCTGCCAGGCCTTGAATATCTTAAATTCATGGATGAGGAGCTGCTGCTCATGCTCCCCAAAGGCCATCCTCTTTCCTACGATTACAAAGAACTTCCGCCAGGCCGTCCCTATCCGGTCATCGACCTGGCAAGCCTGGGTGACACCCCCATCCTTGGCAGCGCACCCGAGACCTCCTACGGCAATATGGTCCTCTCGTTTTACCGCAATGCAGGCCTGGAACCCAATATCATATTCCGCTCCAACGTGGTCCCCCTTCTCTACGAAATGGTGCTCAACGGCGTAGGCGCGGCCATGATTCCGGACTCCTATTATAATCCGGATGACGGCATCAGCGTGTATTCCCTTTCGCCGCGCATCATCGTATACCAGGGAATCGGCCTGCAGAGCGGATATCCCCTTTCAGAGGCGGAGGAATACCTGATCCATCTTGTGATGAACAACTGGGGTTCCCCCTATTACATGCACCAGTATGCCGACTATTATCTTGAACAAAGGAAATTAAGGATAGACGCCTATGAATACAACCAGATTTGAATACCTTTTGGCATTAGAAAGACTCGGCACCATGACCGGGGTCGCGAAGGCATATTTCATCTCCCCCTCCGCTGTCAGCCAGTGCCTTAAAAATGAAGAAGCCCAGCTGGGCCATCAGCTGTTCAAAAGCGAGAATAACAGGATGGTCCCAACCGAAGCCGGGCAGATTTATCTGAACGGCGCCAGGAAAATCCTTCAGATACGTGAAGCAACCATGGACAGGCTTAACGTCATTCCCAAAAAGCACCATTCCATCCGGGTTGCAGCGGCTCCCATGCTCTATGAAAAAACAGCTTCCATCATCATCCCGGCACTGAACACATTGCTTCCCGGCACTGATTTTGAGCTGCTGCGGGCAGCTTCCATGGTAAGCGTTGCTTATCTGCTGAATGACCTGGCTGATTTTGCACTGCTCTGCTCCCCGCCCTTGAACCATACCCTGCTTTCAGAAGATATCCTGGGCCAGGACCAGCTGCTGCTGGCCGTCCCCAAGGCATATCTGCGCAGCCAGCTGACCGGGCCGCCAACCATAGAGGATTGCGGTCCCCTGCCCTTCATCCTTTTGAAAAACGGTTCCTATACCCGCGGCATTGAAAATGAGATCCTTGCACAGCACCACATTGCCCTGAACCGGATATATGAAGTGGACGACCATGTGATGGCCAGGAATTTTCTTGAAGAAGGACGGGGCGCCACCTTCCTGCCATCCTCCATGATTCCACCCCATGCAGGACAGCACTTTTTCATCCTTCCCCTCCATCCGCCAAAACCGTTTAATTTCATACTGGCCTACCCCAATTTCAAAAAACCGGACAATGATAAAAGGGATGTGCCAATGATAGTAAAAAAGGCGTGGGGAAAGATGGACTTTGATTTTTATGATCCGGTATGAAAGCCTGCTTTCCATTACCATTGGATTCTCCCTATCGCAGAAATAATCCGCACGATTGGATGTATAAAATCAATCCAAATTGGATGTTGTCATACCGGCATTTTCCATTTACAATCACATCATAACCAACCAATCGGAGGCAGGCATGAACATCCATATTGATAAATCCAGGAAAATCCCCCTATACAGACAGATAGCGGAACAGATACAGTCACAGATTACCTCCGGCGAAATCCCCCAGGGGTTCAGGTTCCCCTCGGAACGGCAGCTGGCGGATGCCCTTGGCGTCAACCGGACCACCATACTGAACGCCTACAAGGAATTAAAGGCCGACGGCCTGATGGATTCCCACGTGGGAAGGGGAACCATTGCCGTCAGGCCCGAGCGCAGCAGGCCGGAGAAGCACCCTTATTCCAGGGAACCCATGTGGGAATATCTGTTCAGCGATTATATGAAGCATCATGATACGTTTGATGTGAATAAATATCTGGAGATAGCCAACCAGAAGGACGTCATATCATTTGCCGCCGGGATTGCATCCGTTGACACCATTCCGGCGCAGGCGTTTGGAGGAATCGAGAACGAACTGATGGCCAGCAGGGAGCGGCTGCTTGTCTCGCCCGTGTCAGGCTTTTACTCCCTGCGCAAAGCGATAAGCTCCTTCATGCAGAAGCGCTCCTGTTTCTGCCAGCCACCGGAGGTCATGATACTGTCCGGCTCCCAGCAGGGCATTGACCTTATCACAAGGGCCTTCATCAATCCCGGGGACGTGGTGGTAATCGAAGAACCCTCATTCTTTCCTGCCATCCAGAGTTTCCGCCTGGCCGGGGCGAAAATCATGGCCGTACCCATGGACGGGGAGGGGATGGATGTGGGAATACTTGAACAGCTGTTGTCCCGTTACCAGCCCAAGCTTATCTACACCATGCCGGTCTTCCACAATCCCTGCGGCGTCTCAATGAGCATGGACAGGCGTATCCGCCTGCTGGAACTGGCCGGTCAGTACGGCATCCCCATATTGGAGGATGACCCCTACAGTGAACTGAGCTATGAAGCCCGGGCCATGTCCCCATTAAAATCAATGGACCAGAACGGACATGTCATCTATCTCAGCACCTTCTCCAAGACAATATCACCGGGACTGAGGCTGGGATGGATGTGCGCCAGCAAGAAACTGATATCCCAGCTGTCCGGAATACGCCAGCTCACAGACCTGCATTCCAGCTGCATTTCCCAGCAGATTGTAGAGCGATTCATGAACAGTGGGGAAATGGAGCATCACCTCGCCTTCATCCGCAGGGAATATCAGGAACGGCGCGACATCATGATAGAGGCCCTGAACAGATACGCGCCTCCCGGACTGTCCTGGAACCGGCCCGAAGGCGGCTATTATCTGTGGTGCAGGCTGCCGGAAGGCGTCACGGCCTCTGAACTTACTGCAAAAGCAGCGGCAGGAGGGGTTGCCGTGCTGCCCGGCGTGCCGGCCTGTCTGTCCCCCCAAAAGGGCGAGGGCCATATCAGGCTTAACTACACCTATCCTCCAAAGGACAGGATTGCAGACGGTATAGGAATCCTGTGCAGCCTTATCCGCCAGCTCAGTTCCGCGCATAAGGATGAAGAGGCACTGACCGCCGAGATCAATCCAATCCTTTAACCAATCCAATAGCATAAGGAGAATCATCATGGACTACAACTACGCAAGAAGGATGGCAGATATGAAAGCATCCGAAATACGGGAACTGTTAAAGCTGACTGAAAAACCGGAAGTCATTTCCTTTGCCGGAGGGCTTCCGGCCCCGGAGCTGTTTCCCATAGAAGAGATTAAAAAGGCAAACAATCATGTCCTGGACCACAATGGCGGCCAGGCACTGCAGTATTCCACCACGGAGGGATACGGACCCTTAAGGAAATGGATTGCACAGCGCATGAACGCCCAGCTGGGCACCTCATTCGGCGGGGACGATATCATGATGACCAATGGTTCCCAGCAGGCCCTTGACCTTTCAGGAAAACTATTTTTAGACGAAGGGGATGTGGTACTGTGTGAAAGCCCTACCTACCTGGCTGCAATCAGCGCCTTCAAGGCATATGGGTGCAGGTTCGTGGAGGTCCCAACCGATGAGGAGGGAATGATGATTCCAGAACTGGAACATGCATTAAAGGCCGAACCGGATGCAAAGCTGATTTATGTAATCCCTAATTTCCAGAATCCAACGGGAAGGACATGGAGCCTTAACCGCAGGCAGAAGCTGGCCGAACTTTCAGCAGCATACAATGTTGCGGTAATCGAGGACAATCCATACGGGGAACTGCGGTATGAAGGCAGCTTCCTTCCCTCCATAAAATCCTTTGACCGTACCGGCAATATCATATGCACCGGGACATTCTCCAAAATCCTCTGCCCAGGCTACCGCATCGGCTGGATTGCCGGGGAAGCGGAGGTCATACGCAAGTATGTCCTTGTCAAACAGGGCGTGGACCTGCAGTGCAGTACCATTGCCCAGATAGTCATTTCCGCCTATCTGGAACAATATGATATTAACACGCATATCAGGAAAATACGCGAGGTCTACAGAAAGCGCCGGGATGTGGCCCTTGACGCCGTAAACCGCTATTTCCCATCCGATATAAAATACACGAAACCGGAAGGCGGGCTTTTTCTTTGGATAGAATTAAATGATGCCGTTGATACGGTTGCGCTGCTTGAAAAGTGTCTTGAGTACAACGTTGCATTCGTGCCCGGCAATTCCTTCTATCCCAACAGGAATAAACCGAACACCCTGAGGATTAATTTCTCCAATATGCCGGAGGACAGGATTGAGGAAGGGATTGCGCGGATAGGACAGGTGCTGGTTGTATAAGCCAGCCTGACGGCAGTCTTATTAATTCACCGGGCATTTAGGCCAAGGATGACCGTACGATGTTGAATTACATGGTCAGGATTGCCCGCAGCGGTGCTTCCTGGCGGGATCTGCCAGAATCAGACACATTTTAGCAAAGCGCTTATTAACTGATTTAAGGTAGAAATATTGTAAGCCAACTGATAATTTAGTGAAGGCTAATCTGGGTGCCTTCGACTGGAAATGAGGGCGTTTTTGATGGATATGGGATAAAAAACAGACGAACCGCTCTCACCGGCGTGGGATTTTGAGAGGGAATTTCTAAGAATCATTTGAAATTGTGGAATGGATTGATTATAATAGAGATGTAAAAAGAAAACACCCACTCCAAAAGTGGATGCTCCCAAGGTTTAAATGCTAAATGCCCTTACGGACACCGCCCATCCTGTGGATCAGACAGGGTGGGTATTTTATTTTCGCTTATTCCCCTTATCGAGAAAGGCGCTAATCGCTACAATCAAGCTTCCAAAGGACATCAGCAATGCTAATATACCTATAAAGATTGAAATAATCTCGTATGCTGTCATGGGCGCTGCCGTCTTCGCTC